>Ga0207755_100053_pt1 | contig 113948 bp, 115 predicted proteins | sample A23P2SouthBayCA_FD_187734 | JGI IMG/M metagenome (GOLD analysis project Ga0207755, IMG submission 187734) | Aerobic enrichment media microbial communities from Bioluminiscent Bay, La Parguera, Puerto Rico - A23 P2 (SPAdes) | ecosystem: Environmental > Aquatic > Marine > Unclassified ...
AGAATCGATAGACGACGAGAATCGATAGACGACGAGAATCGATAGACGACGAGAATCGATAGACGACGAGAATCGATTGACTGCGATTACCGAACGACGACGACCGCGCTCTCGGTTTCGATCATCTCACCCTCGCCGGAGTAGGTGCGCGCTTCCTCGATTTCGAACATCTCCGGGTCGAGTTCGACGCCCGCGACGTGCAGTTTCCCGTCGACTTCCTCGAACTCGCCGGCCTCGATGGCGGCGTCGATGTCGCCGACCTCGCTGCCGAACTCGGGTCCGACCAGCGAGTAGTCGAGGTCGACGCCGGTCACCTCGGTGGTGACGTCGGGCGCCTCGTCGAGCGTCTCGAAGTCACCGACGTGCATCGCCTCGGCGATGGCGTCCTCGAAGCCTGCGACGTGGCCGTACACCTGGACGCGGCCGAGGTCGGCGTTGAGCGCCAGCCCCGAATCGGTCTTGTAGCGGCGCAGGGCGGCGATGACCTCCATCGCCGTCTCGCCCGCTTCGAGGTCGGCCTCGTAGCCGCGCGTCGCCGGCCAGTCGGCTGTGTGGATGGAGGCGAGCTCTTCGCTGTCATCGGGATCAGCGTAGAGGCGCTGCCAGAGCTCCTCCGTGACGTGCGGGAGGAAGGGTGCGAACAGTTTGAGGAAGGTCCGATGGGCGGTCAGGAGCGCGTACTCCGTCGAGGCGTCGCCGGCGTCGCTCGCGTCGCCTTCGGCCCCATCCGCACCGTCGCCGCTCAGGCGCTGTTTCGCGATCTCGAGGTAGTCGTCGCAAAAGGAGTTCCAGAAGAAAGAGCGCAGTTCGTTGCGCGCCTTCGAAAACTCGTAGGCCTCGAACTTCTCGGTGATGGAGGCGACCGTCTCGTCGAGTTCCGCGAGCATCCAGCGGTCGACCGCCGCCAGCTCCTCGTCGGCAGGCGCCTCGACTGATTCGTGTGCGGGCGTCAGCTGGTCGATCAGTCGGGACGCGTTCCAGAGCTTCTGGAGCAGGCGCTCGCCGGCTTCGAGGTCCCCTTCCTTGTAGGGGAAGTCGTCGCCGATTGAGGTGCCGGCGGCCCAGAACCGCGCGGCGTCGACCGGGAAGTTCTCCGTCACCTCGGCGGGCGGGATGACGTTGCCCTTCGATTTCGACATCGCCTCGCGGTTCTCGTCCAGGACCATCCCGTTGATCATGACGCTGTCGAAGGGCACCTCGCCGGTGTGCTCGTAGCACTTGACGACGGTGTGGAACAGCCAGAACGAGATGATGTCGTGGCCCTGCGGCCTGAGGTCGAACTGGTAGAGCTCCGGCCGCGCCATCGCGAACTCCTCTGCCTCGGCGTCCCAGTCCCAGCCCGCGTTGATGAGCGGCGTGAGCGACGAGGTGGCCCAGGTGTCGAAGACGTCCTCTTCGGGGCGGAAGTCGCTCCCGCCACAGTCTGGGCAGCTATCGACCGGTGGGTCGTCGGCCAGCGGGTCGACCGGGAGGTCCTCCTTGGCGGCCATGACCGTCTCGCCGCAGTCCTCGCAGTACCAGACCGGGATCGGGATGCCGGAGTCGCGCTGGCGGGAGATACACCAGTCCCACTCCAGGCCCTCGATCCAGTGCTGGTACCTGGTAAACATCTTCTCGGGGTACCACTCCATCTCCTCGCCCGCGGCGAGGTAGTCGTCGGTTTTGTCGAGCATCTCGACGTACCACTGCTCGGTGACGAGGTACTCGACCTCGACCTCGCAGCGCTCGTGGACCTGGACCGTGTGCTCGTGGTCGCGGCTCTCGACGAGCGCGCCGCTCTCGGCGAGGTCCTCGATGATGGCTTCGCGGGCGGCCTCGGTGGTCATGCCCTCGTAGTCGTCGGCCACGTCGGTCATCGTGCCCGACTCGTCGATGGCGATTCTGAGGGGCAGGTCGTGGGCCTGGTACCACTCGATGTCGGTCTGGTCGCCGAAGGTACAGCACATGACGAGCCCGCTGCCGGTCTCCATGTCGACGCGGTCGTCGGCGATGATGGGGACCTCCTGCCCGAAGATGGGGACTTTCGCCGTGCCGCCGACGAGGTGCTGGTTCTCGTCGTCGTCGGGGTGGACGAACACGGAGACGCAGGCCGGCAGAAGTTCCGGGCGCGTCGTCGAGATGGTGAAGGTGGCGCCCTCGTCGGCCTCGCCCTCACCGGTTTCGACCAGATCGAAGGCGATGTCGTTGAACTTCGTGTGTTTGTCCTTGTCCTCCTGTTCGACTTGCGAGATGGCCGTCTCGCAGTCGGGACACCAGATCGTCGGGGCGCGCTGGCGGTACTCGCGACCCCGCTCGTAGAGGTCGATGAAGGAGAGCTGTGAGACCCGCTGAACGCGCGGCTCGATGGTCTTGTAGGTGTTGTCCCAGTCGACGGAGACGGCGAGCGACTGGACGTCGTCGGTGAACGCGGCCTCGTAGTCGGCACAGACGTCGCGGCACTTTTCCTGGAACTCGCGGCGCGTGAAGTCCTGGTGGCGAATGTCGAGTTCGCGCTCGGTCAGGCGCTCGGAGGCGATGCCGTTGTCGTCGTAGCCGAACGGGAAGTAGACCGCGGGGTCGGCCATCCGGTGGTAGCGGGCCACGAAGTCCTGGAGGGTGAACTGGTAGAGGTGGCCCATGTGGAGGTCGCCCGAGACGGTGGGCGGCGGCGTATCGATGCTGAATGCGGTGTCGGCGTCGACGGCGGCCTCGCGGTCGTAGGCGTAGGTGTTCGCCTCGACCCAGCGGTCCTGCCACTTCGACTCGACCGCCTCGGGGTCGTACTCGGGCGGGAGTTCTTCCTGCTCGGCGGCCGCCACGCTGGAGGGCGAGTCACTGGATTCGCTGTCCGTGCTCATCGGCGGCCCCCTGTGGTGGTCCGCTCGGGTATCCGGCACCCGCTCGGGATTGCTGTCGGGCGATACGGCGCGTCGGTCGTCGGCTGTGTGGTCTGGATCATGGACTGCGTGTCGCTGGTGCTCGGTCGGAATCGGTGCAACGGCGTCGAGAATGGGGTAGTGTGGGGCTAGGGGGCCCCTACACGTACGCCTACGGCGGGGCGGGCCGCGGGCTCGCCGGCGCGTGCGGGAACCTTACGGGCGAACGGCCCAGTCATCACCCGAGAGTGGTCGAGGCTCGGAAATAACTCTTACGTCATCGCGACAGTCGCTCTCGGGCCGGCCAGGGGTCGATTCTCAGGCCGCCGAAACGTCGACGTCGTCGAACCAGACAATCGGTACGCTCTCCGCGGACGCCGCGGCCGACACCGCGAGTTCGACCGCCAGCGGTCGCTCGTCGTAGCCGTCGACGCTGGTCAAGCGGATGGCGTCGCCGTTTATCGCCACCTCGTCGCTCCGGACCGTCACCGAAAGCTCCGTCCACGTGTCGAGCGTCACCTGGGATCCGGTCGCGACCGTCCGACCGCTGTCGGGCCAGGTCCGAACGAGGTTCTGCGTCCCGCCCTCGACGACGGCCCCGACCGTCTCCCCGCTCCGGCGGTCGACCAGTCGGAGCGCTATCGTCGTCTCGTCGGGCGCGCCGCGCTGTCGCCGCACCTGCACGCTCGCCGTGAGTTCCCCTTTGACCGCGGGCGACGACCTGACTGAACAGGTGCGGCCCTCGACCGTCGCGAGTTCGAGCACGGCCCCCGCCCCGTCGAGCGCTTCGACGACTTGCGGCGTCTCGCCTACTTCGCTGCGGGGTTCCAGCGGCCCCATCGTCCCGTCGTCGAAACCGGTCGCGAGCGACCGCTGGGTGGGTATCTCGGGCGTCGGCGTCGGGTCGCTGAATCCACGGAGCGGACAGCCGCTCAGCGCGCCCGTCGCCAGTACCGGCAACCCGGCGAGTAGCCGTCGTCGCGTCGTCGCGGTCGGCCCCCGTTCGTCCATGCTTCTCCGGACCGCGCGGCGGTACAAAACGTCAACGGTGCTGAAACCCCTCGGCAGCCTCAGGGTTTCCCGATTTCCTCGCCACGGATCTCGTCGTCCCCGCGGGCCTCGTCACCGAACGGTTCGCCCGCGTCGTCGTCCGTGCTCGTGACTGGCGGCTGTCCGACGCGCTGGCCCCAGAATCCGGGGAACTTCTCGACTGTCAGGTCGCCCTCCACGCGGGTCTGACAGGCGAGGCGGAGTCCCGAACTGGCGTCGTGCGGCGGGAAGTCCAGCCGCCAGCGCTCGCGACGGGTCGGGTCGCTCGTCGGCCCCTCGACGGCCACGGCGCAGGTCCCGCAGGTCCCGTGACCGCGACAGTTAGCCGCGCTCGCCGCACCGTTGTGCGGGACGATACCTGCGTCGATGAGGACGTCTCGGAGTATCGCGTCGCGTTCGCACTCGATGGACTCCTCGCCGTAGCGGACCGTCGGCATGAATGTGAGTAAGGGCGAACCCGACTTGGGCGTTCTGACCGCCGTTCAGTCGTCGGAGTGAGCGCGCACCCACAGTTCGCCGATCCGCGAGAGGCTCGTCCGGTGGGACTTGCCCTGAGCCTCCTGCTCGATATACCCCTTGCCGCCCGGACCGAGGCGGTCGACGTTGTAGATGACCTTCGACCGGAAGCTGTCGGTGTACTCCTCGCCGAGTTCGCGGGCGAGTTCCTGGGCGAGTTCGGAGACCGATTCGAACTCGCCGTGTTCGCCGAGGGTGAAGAGGATCAGTTCCTCGAAGGGTTTGACGTTGGAGAACGACGCGACGGGGAGTTCGAGGATGTGCTTGCCGTCGAACTCCTTGGCGCCGATGGTGGTGCCGCGCTCGTCGAACTCCGAGAGGAGTTTTTCGGCGGCGTCGAGTCGCTCCGCGACGCGCTCTGCGAGAGCGGGGTCGTCGACGGTCCCCTCCAGATCCGAGAGCAGGTCGATCCCGCGGTGGAGTTCCTCGGCGAGTTCGGTCTCGAGGTACTTCTCGGGGACGGTGTAGTAGGTGTGGATGCGCTGGCGGTCCTCCTCGCGCTCGACCATGATAGAGTGGGCGGCGGTGGCGAAGGCGAAGGAGACGGTGCGGGGCATCGCGGAGATGTTGACCCAGACGGCGGCGTCGTCAGCGCGGTCGAGTTCGGCGTTGATGAGCGCGAAGGCCTGCTCGAAGGCGGCGTCGTAGTCGTAGACGTCCTTGACGACGAACCGCTCGGTGGTCGCGCCGAGGAGGTTCCGGTAGTCCTGTTCGAGCTTGGCGGCGAGGTTGCGCGAGTACTCGACGTTGGCCTCGCTGCCGACGGCGCCCTCGAGCAGGACCACCCGGTCGACGTCTAGCTGGTCGCGCACCAGCGGCGCGATCAGCCGGTCGTAGTCGAACCCGACCGGGACGATGTGAGTTTCCATACCCGCTCTCGGGCCGGTGAAGATAAAATACCAGCGTGTCTCTCCGGCTGCGCCCGCGTCAAGGCGGTCCCTATCTCGGCGTAGCCGGTCGTGGCAGAAGGAATTTGGGCGTGGAACCGAATCGCCACGCAATGGTAGACAGACGGCGGTTCGTCAGACTTTTCGGTGCGACCTGTGTCGGCGCGTCGGTGGCCGGCTGTCAGGGCGACTCGGGCGGCGACTCGACGCCGACCGACGTCGCGACAGACGACGGGACACCGACACCGTCGCCGGCTGCGGCGCCGACCGACTCGTCCGCGACGGCCACACCTGGGGACGGCTCGACCGGTGACGGCGATGGGAGCGGGACCGACACGCCCGAACCCTACAGCACGGAGCTGATCCGGATCACGGCCGGCGGGGACGACCTCGGTCCGCGCCGCGAGCAGGGTCACTTCTACCACGAGTCCCGCGACGGTGACTTCGACGTTGTCGTTCACGCGATGGCGCTCGAGGGGACCACCGGCTGGGAGAAAGCCGGGATCATGGTGCGGGACTCGCTCGATCCGACGGCCGCGCACCTGATGGTCCGGCGCAACCCCGACGGCGACGGCGTCTACGACGCCAGTCCCGCCTCGATCCAGTGGCGCGCGGAGGGCGGCGGCGTCAACAGCGCCCAGCGCGGCGTCATGGCCGAGTGGCTCCGTCTCCGGCGCGAGGGAGACACGTTCCGGATCTACGGCTCGATGACCGGCGCCGACTGGGAGCAGTTCGGCGAGTTCACGACTGACGACGTCGCCCTCGGTTCCGAGACGGTCGTCGGCCTCGCCGTCACGGGGATGGAGGAGTACGACGACCCCACGGTGACGGCGACGTTCAAGGACCTGTCGGGGCTCTCGCCGACCGAGAACACCGACCTCGGTGAGCCCGACCACGCGGGCGACGTCTCCGTCAGGGACGACCTCCCGGCGGTCACGACGGGCGAGCCCGGGAGAGCACCGACGGAACTCGGACTCACGGGGGCGGTGTACCTGCCCGACGGCGTCGAGTCGGCCGACTGCTACTTCGAGTACCGGCGCAACGACGCCGACGAGTGGCAGACGACCGACCGGTGGCCCGTCACCTCTTCCCGGGTGTTCACGGCTACCGTCGACGCGGACACGCGACGGATCTATCAGGTCCGCGCTCGCGCCGAGTTCTCGGAGAGTTCCGACGCGGAGGGTGTCGATCTCGGACTGGGCGCGACGGCGTTCTGCTCGACGCCGAGCCCCACGAGCGGCGACGGGGGCGAGGACGGCGACAGTGGCGACGGCGACACCGGGTCGCTCTCGCCGGGTGTCGCCGAGTTCGCGCCGGGCGACGGCTTCGCCGACCCGGCGCCGTGGCTGGACGACGACACGCCGGTCGTCACGATCACCGAACCCACCGTCGAGGAACTCGACAGGGCGCTGAAGACGCCCCACGAGCGGTTGGTCGTCTTCGAGACCAGCGGCGTCGTCGACCTGGGCGCCGAGGAGTGGTCGATCACGCGCGACCGGTGTTACGTCGCCGGCCAGACCGCTCCCTCGCCGGGGATCACGATGATACGCGGCTCGTTCCAGGTGGCGGCCGACGACTGCGTGGTCCAGCACGTCCGGGTCCGCGCGGGCATCGCCGGCCAGGCGGACGGCTGGGCGCCCACGGGCCTGCACACCCAGGACGGGAGCGCGAACAACGTCATCGACCACTGCACGGTGACCTGGGCCATCGACGAGAACCTCACCGTCGGCGGCCGCTCGTCGAACACGACGCTCACCAACAACATCGCGGCGGAGGGGCTGGCCGACGCGACCCACCCGAAGGGGATCCACTCCTACGGCTCGCTCATCAAAGACGACGCCCGGCGGGTCGCGATGATGGGCAACGTCTGGGCGCACAACGTCGGCCGGAATCCCCGCCTCAAGACCGGGACGACGAGCACCGTCGTCAACAACGTGATGTACCACTTCGACGAGGCGACGAACCTCGATTCGGACTCCATCTCGTCGATCGTCGGCAACGCCTACCGCCGCGTCGACGTTGGTGACGCCAACATCGAGGGCGGGCGCGCGTACCTCGCCGGCAACGAGACCGACCCCGAGACGCCGATGACCAACGGCGTCGAATCGCTGTCGACCCGGCGGATCTGGCCGTCCGGCCTCGAAGCGTTGGCGGCCGCCGCGGCGTTCGACCACGCCCTCGCCAACGCCGGCGCCCGCCCCGCGGACCGGACGGCCCACGACCGGCGGCTGATCCGACAGGTCCGCGAGGGGTCGGGCGAGCGCATCGACGCCGAGAGCGAGGTCGGTGGCTACCCGGACCTGCCCGCCAACACCCACGACCTCTCGGTTCCCGACAGCGGCACTCGCGAGTGGCTCCGCGAGCACTCGCGTCGCGTAGAGGACGGGGCCTGACTGGCCGGGCCGCGAACGACGGGGCTCTCGTCGGGCCGCGCCCAACGGCAGGTATTTGAGTGCTCCAGTGACAAGTTACAGTGTCGTTCAGGGTGACGGCCGCGCGGTCGTCACCACCATCACCATCAACGCGGTTTCACCGGCACAGCTCGCGGGCGACGCGAACCAGTAGACGACGCAAGCAGGACGACGCGGATCAGCGAACGACACGAACGCACCGGCGGTCAGCGCACCGCGGCCGACGCGAACGGCCCCGACCAGTCCTGGCGCCGGGAGGACACGATGCACGATTCAGCCAAGTACCTCATTCACGCGGACATCAGAGCCAGCGGCGTAGTCGAGCGCAGCGACGTGGTCGGCGCGGTCTTCGGGCAGACCGAGGGCCTGCTCGGCGACGGCCTCGACCTGCGCGACCTCCAGGAGTCCGGCAAACTCGGGCGCATCGACGTCGAAGTCTCCTCCGAACGGGGGAGTTCCTTCGGCGAGATAACCATCGCGAGCGGTCTCGACCGCGTCGAGACAGCCATCCTCGCGGCTGGACTCGAGAGTATCGAACGGGTCGGCCCCTGCCGGGCCGACATCGAAGTAACAGGGATCGAAGACGTCCGCTCGGCCAAGCGCCGGGAGGTCGTCGAGCGCGCGAAGGAACTGCTCGCGGAGTTCGACGAGACCACTCTCTCCAGCGAGGATCTCGTCACCGAGGTCCGCCGGAGCGTCCGCGTCGCGGACATCACCGAGTTCCACGGGATGCCCGCCGGCCCGCGCGTCGAGGAGAGCGACGCCGTCGTCGTCGTCGAGGGCCGGGCCGACGTGCAGACGCTGCTGGGCTACGGCATCAAAAACGCCATCGCCGTCGAGGGGACGGACGTGCCCGACGAGGTGGCCGAGCTGACCCACGAGCGGACCGTCACGGCGTTTCTCGACGGCGACCGCGGCGGCGACCTGATCCTCAAGGAACTCACGCAGGTCGGCGAGATCGACTACGTCGCGCTGGCGCCCACGGGCCGGTCGGTCGAGGACCTGGCCCGCGACGAGGTGATGAGCGCGCTCCGCGACAAGGTCCCGTTCGAAGCGCTCCCGGACGACGAGGAGGCGACGGACGTGGCGGCGACCGACGGGAGCACGCGCCCGGCACCGCCGGGAACCGTCGCCGACCCCGACGACTCCGAGGCCGAGACGCCGCCGTCGCCGGGCCGCGACCCGAGCGACTCCGACGACGCCTCGACCGTTCCTGACGACGCCACGACTGTCCCGGACGACTCCTCGACCGCGGGGAGCGACTCATCGGCCAGCACGCAGTCGGGGACCGACGGCGGGACCGCGGTTCCGGTCGCGGACGCCTCCTCGACCGAACCGGGCGACGTCGGCAGTATCGACGATACCGCAAGCAGCGAGGGACCCGGGGCGGAAGCCGAACCCGTGGACGACGCAGACGCCGCGGACGACGCCGACCCAGAAGCGGACGCCGACTCCGCGGCGGAGGAGGAACCGGCGGACGAAGACGACGGGGTCCCGGGAGACGAGACACCCCCGACGCTCGCCGGCCACGTCGACGCGGTGATCCGCGACGGCTCCGGCCTCGCTCGACTGCTCGACGCCGACTACGGGGTCGTGGACGAGGGGCCCGCCGCGGACGCGTTCGACCTCGTCGAGAGTGCCGACGAGGTACCGGTGACGGTGGTCGTCGACGCAGAGGTGAGCCAGCGCCTCCTCGACGTGGCCGCCCAGCGCGGCGTCGAGCAGGTCGTCGGTCGCGGCGAGGGCGAGTACGTCAAACAGCCGACGGACGTCCGCGTCCGACTGGCCGCGGAGTTCGACGACTGATTCTGCGTTCCGAGACTCGATTCGGCTTCCGCCCCATCGACGTCGCGCGCGGTCAGGAGAGTTCGCGGACCAGCAGGAAGCCGTCGCCGTCCTCGTAGTGGTCGGGCAGGCGGGACCGCTGTTCGAACCCGTGTGAGCGATAGAACGCCCGCGCCCCCTCGTCGACCTCGCGGACGGTCACTCGGAGCCGGTCGATCCCTTTGGTCCGATACAGTTCGACGAGCGTCGCCAGCAGTTCCGACCCGTGTCCCTCGCCCTGGAAGTCGGGCGCGACGGCGAGTTCGACGAGGTAGCCGGTCGCTCCGTCCTCGTCGGTGACCGCGAGCGCGTAGCCGACGGGGTCGCGGATGCCAGCCCCGACCGGCGGCCGACCGCCCTCGCCGAGCGGGCGGTCGGGTTCGGCGACGAGCAGCGTCGGCTCACCGTGGACGCCGAGTTCGAGGAGGTCGGGCCAGGACTCGGCCAGCGTCGTCGACTGTATCGCTCGCAGCGAGGCGAGGTCCGCGGCGCGGGCGTGTCGGACGCGAGTCATAGCGCGACGACGCCGCTCGCGACGGCGGCGACGCCGGCCGCGACGCCGGCCGCGAGCGTGGCCGCGAAGTTGACGCCCTCGTTCTCGAGGAGCCACCCCTCGACTGTCGCACCCAGCAGGCTGTCGACGGTCATGCCGACGACGCCGCCGAAGACGACGATGCCCGCGCCGACCGTCGTGACCGACTCGAACGACACGACGGCGATCCCCGCGATGAGGACGGCGCCGGCGAACCCGGCGAGTTCGCCCTGCCAGGTGACGGCGCCGTCGGTGCCCGGTTCGACGCGCTTGAGCGTCGTGATCAGCCGCGGGTTGTCGAAGACGCCGCCGATCTCGGAAGAGAGCGTGTCGCTCATCGCCGCGGCGATCGAGCCGGCGAAGGCGAACAGGAACACTTCGGGCGCGACGGTCGTGTGGGTGGGGCTCGCGGCGGCGCCGAGCACCGCGAACAGGCCCACCAGCGAGTTCGCGAGGACGTTCCCGCTGCCGCGCGCCCCCTCGTTCTCCTCGGCGATGCCGCGGGTCTTCTTCTCCTCGTAGCGGAACTTCGTCGAGAGCCCGCCCAGCCCGAAGAAGGTCACGAGCATCAGGAACCAGCCGTAGTCCCCGAGGACGATGGTCTGGAGACAGAGGAAGACGCCGGTCAGCATGCCGGGGAGCGAGGCCGTCCGCAGGGCGTAGGTGAGATAGCCCAGAAACGCCGAGACGGCGAGCGCGACGGCGATCCGTGTCGGTTCGGGGTCGAGCGGGAGGTCGGCGAACAGCCACAGCAGGAGGCCGACCGACACCATCACCAGCGGGTCGTCGCGCTCGAAGAGCACGGCTCGCAACAGGGCGCCGAGCAACGCGCCGCTGGCGGCGAGGAAGGCGACGAACGGCCACTCGACCCCGCCCGCTGCGCCGTGCTGGAGCGCCACGGCGTACTGACCGGCGGTGCCGGCGGCGAAACCGGCGACGACGAAGCCGGCGGTGGCGACGATCGGTTCGTCGTACACCGAACGGACGAGGTGGCCGCCGAGGTTCCCCCACGAGAGCAAGAGCACGGTGCCGGCGTAGACGGGCATCGGCATCTCGAAGCGGACGGTCAGGAGCGCGAGCGCGGCCGCCGCGAGGGCGAACCCGGCCAGCCCGTAGAGACGGCCGTCGCGGCGGTCGCCGGGCCGTGCGAACAGTTCGAACAGCGGGCCGTCCTCGATGACGTAGAGCGCGATGGCGGCGACGACGATAAAGGGAGCCGGCGCGGCGACGGTTGCGAGCGCCTGGCGTGTGCCCCGTGCGATCGGCGGGACGGCGAGCGCGAGCGTCCCGACGAGTGCGAACGCGCCCGCTCGCCGGACAGTTGTCGTCACGCTATACGGGTTCCCGGGGAGAGGTACTTACCGTTTCCGAACGACCGCCACTTCCCGCCCCCGACGGAGCGGCGCCGCCCCGCGCCGAGTCGGGAGATTTAGGCCGCTGCCGGGCGAGTCGCGGACGTGGCCCTCTACGACCGGTATCTCGCGTTGCGGCTCCGGTACAGCGACGCCGCCCTCCCGGAGACGGTGGCGGTCATCGTCACCGAGCGCGACCTGCTGGAACAGGACGCCTACCGCACGCTCGAGCGCGTCTTCCAGTGGGCCTTCGAGTTCGGTGCCGAACGGGTGGCCGTCTACGTGAGCGTCCTCGACGAGGGAGTCGTCGACACCATCCGCCGCGAAGTCGAGAACGTCGACGCGCCGCGCGGCGTCGCGGTCCGGGGCCCCGACGACGACGAACAGGCCGACGCGCCCATCCTCGTCAGCATCGGCCTCGGCGGCAAACACGAGTTCGCCACCGCCGTCCGTGGCATCGCCCGCCAGGTCGAGGCCGGGGATCTCGACCCCGAGGACATCGACGAGTCCGACGTGGAGGGGGAACTCGTCTTCCCGTTCGATCCCGATCTCGTCATCAAGACCGGCGCCGAACGCCTTTCGGATTTCATGATCTGGCAGTCGGTTTACTCGGAACTGTACTTCACCGACGTCAACTGGCGGGACTTCCGTCGCCGGGAGTACCTCCGCGCGCTCCGTGATTACCAGAACCGCCAGCGCCGGTTCGGTCGGTGAGCGTCGCAGTCTCCACGACAGTCACGCCCCCGTCGTCCCGGCGGCGCTCACTCGCCGGCCATGCGCAACGTGTCGCCGTCGATGACGGCTCGCTCGACGAACAGCAGGGCGACGAGGCCGAAGATGATCACGGTGTACGCGACCGCCGCCAGCAGCGCCTCCTCCGTCGACCCGTACTCGCCGGTCCGGAAGATGATCGCCTTCCGCACCATCGCGATGACACCCGTGTAGATGACGAGCCTGACGATCCGTCGCGTGTTGGTCTCCTCGGTGTACGCGATGACTGTCTGGTACACCTCCACGATGATGAGCAGGAGCAACCCGGTGTCGATGAACCCGATGACGACCAGCGGGTCCGTGATGTCGCCCTCCTGGACGGCCTCGTAGACCTGGATCGTCAGGTCGACAACCCCGACGGCAAAGAGGATCGCGAACAGCGCGGCCGCGGCGAGTTCCACCGCGTGGACGAACGCGTTCGTCACTTCCGCGACTCTGTCGGCGGTGACGCCGAATTCGCTGTCCCGCCCAGAAGGGTTGTCGGTCTCGGTGTCGTCGTCGTCTGTCATACCCGAAAGCTCCGTCCTATCGTTTCACTGAGGGCTCCACACGCAAAAGTACACGCCCAAACCTGCGTGGGCGCTGTCCGCTCATCGGTGAGTCGGCACCGGAACACGTCCGTTCGCGGGTCAGTCGGCGACCGGGTCGACGTCGCGGTCGCTCTCGCTCTCCTCGTCGATGAGTTCGCGCTCGCCGCTGGGGAGGGCGTCGCTGAAGCGACCGAGCACCTGGCGCGCTTCGGTCACCTCGGCGGCCCCGAGCGCCCGCACGAGCGCGAGGGCCCGCCGGGCGCGCGTCTTCCGCCAGGACTCCTCGCGATGTTCGTAGGTGCGGATCGACCGCAGGAAATCGACCTTCCGGAACTCCGGCCAGTAGGGCGTACAGAAGTAGACGGCCGCCTCGTTGCCGTTGGCGTGCCACGGCAGGAAATTCGACGTGCGCTCGGCACCGCCGGTCCTGAGAATGAGGTCGACGTCCCGGACCGGCCCCTCGTAGAGTCGGTCTTCGAGCGCTTCGACGTCGATGTCGCCGGGGTCGAGGTCACCGGCTGCCACGTCGCGAGCGGCCCCGCGAGCGGCCGACAGCAACTCCGCGCGCCCGCCGTAGGCGAGCGCGACGTTGAGGTGGAGTCGGTCGTAGCCGGTGGTCTTTCGCTCCGCGTAGTCGATGGCATCCCGGACGCGCTCCGGGAGCAGGTGCGTCTCGCCGATGGCGCGGATGCGCACTTCCGACTCGTGGACGCGGTCGGCGTCCGCGAACTCGCGGAGTTTCGACTCGATCAGGTCGAACAGGTCCTCGCGCTGGTCTTCCGGTCGGTCGAAGTTCTCCGTCGAGAAGGCATACAGCGTCAACTCTTGCACGTCGAGTTCGTCACACCAGTCGAGGACGGCCTCCGTCGTCTTCGCACCCTCGCGGTGACCCTCGCTCGCCGACTCGCCCCGCTTGGAGGCGTAGCGGCGGTTCCCGTCCTGAATGACGGCGACGTGGTCCGGCGTCCCCGAGAGTTCCCACTCCAGGAGTCGCTCGTACGCACGCCTGCCCAACGTCCGCAGACTACTCATCGTCAGTGTTGTTTCAGGCCGTCGATATGAGTTTTGTGTTCCGCGGTCCCGATTCGGTCCTCGATTGTCTCAGCCGAACTGAACGTCCTGTTGTGTCGTCCGCGGTCCGAAGACGCTGGGTCGGAAGCCGGGGCAACGGTCCGGCGCCCCTCACATCGGTGCTCCGCCGGTCGCGCGTGCCGAAGCCGTTTTTACAGAGTACGTAGAACAGTGGAGGAGAGCAGAGGTCCCGACACCAGATGATAGACCTCCCGGTCACAGACGAAGGCTCGCTTCCCGCAAACGTCCGTGACGGTGTCGCCGGGATCGAGACCGACGACGACCCGTCGATCGTCAGCATCAGCGACGTCCACGGCTATCTCGGCGCGGCCCGCAGCGCGCTCAAGACACTCTCGGACCACGACGACTACGACCCCATCGTCAGCACCGACGGGGACGGTGACCTGCACTGGGCCGGCGGCGACGACTACGTGCTCGTGTTCAACGGCGACCTGATCGACCGCGGCCCGGACAACGAGGGCGTCATCGCGATGGTCGAACGACTGGTTCGCGAAGCGCCGCCGGGCCACATCCGCGTCACCCTCGGCAACCACGAGTGGGGCGTCCTCTTCCCCGCCATCGTCGAGTGGAGTCAGTGGTACTCCGGCCAGCGGACCGACGCCGACCGCGAGCGACTCTGTCGGCTGGTCTCGGCCGGTCATCTCGTCGCCGCCTACGACGGCTACAACTTCACGTACGCACACGCGGGGCTGTCGAGTCACTACGAGCCCGGACGCCTCAACGACCGGTTCGCCGAGGCCGCGACGACGCTCCACGGGGCCATCGGTACCGAGACCGACGCCGACACCCAGCGCGAACTCGTCGACCAGTACCGCCGTGTTCTCCGACTGGGCCGACAGGGTGGGCGCGGCTTCGGCGCCGGCATCGCGTGGCTCGATTTCCGCTACTTGCCGGCCGAGGCGCCGCCCCAGATCGTCGGTCACACCCGCCAGGACCAGCCCGTCCAGAAAGGCGACGTCGTCTGCGAGAACGTCATCCGCGCTAACCAGGCCAACCACGGCGGCGAGGCCGTCCTCGTCGAGTCGCCCGACGACCTCGTCTCGCTCGAGCGCACCTACGACGGCGACGTCCACGTCCACGAGTTCGCCCTCCCCGGCGAGCACAGCGAGTGACTCGCCAGTTCCGGTTCACGCCCCGAACGCCGACAGCGGTGCGGCTCAGGCCTCGGGGGCCGTCCGACGCTCGACTGTGACTCCCGACACGACGAGCCTGACGCCGTCGCGGTACGTCATATCGACGGTCGTCGCCCAGCCGTGGACGCGAGCCAGCGTCTGCACGTTCGGGAGCGCGACCCCGGCCGTCGAGTCCGGCACGGACCCGCCGTAATCGAAGAAGTCCTCCGGGTCGACGTCGCCTGGCGGTCGCCCGTCGCCCGCGACGGCGAACTCCCCCTCGCTGAGCGTGACGGTCACCTCGTCAGCCCCGTTGCGGACCGCGAACTCGAAGGCGCTCGCGAGGAGTTCGCGCAGTCGCGCCGGGTCGGCCTCGATCCGGCCGTCATCCCTGATATCGAGTTCGCTCTCACGCGTGTCGGCGCCGCGCCAGGCGGTCTCGGCCACGTCCCGGAAGTCGACCGCTTCCGTCTCACCCATCGACTGGCCGTACTGGGCCAGCGTCGAGAGGTCGTCGACGATACGAGTCATCCGGTCGGCAGTGTTCGACGCGGCGGTGAACGACTCGCGAGCGACGCCGACGTCGCCGTCGTCGAGCGCCCCGCCCGCGATGGTCACCCGCCCGCGGACGATCTGCAGCGTGTTCCGGAGTTCGTGGCGGATGGCGACCGCCAGCCCTTCGAGTTCGTCGTTCTGTCGCTCCAGTTCGCGCCGGCGTCGCTCCGGTTCGGTGACGTCCGCGAAGACGAGCACCGTCCCCTCGGTCCCGCCCAGCGAGAACGCGCTCTCGCTGACGAGGTAGTAGCGCGTCTCGCCGTCGTGTTCGCGCTCGAAAACGACGTCCTCGCCCCCGTCGGTTATCGCACGCGGCAGGACTGAATCGAGTCGCTCTCCTCTCGAGCCGTTCAGTTCCGGGAACACCGCGCGAGCCGTCTCGTTCGCGTCCCGTATCCGCCCGTCGTCGTCGAGGAACACGACCGGGTCGTCGACGTCCCCGGTGACCTGCGCGGCGAGGAAGCGCTCCTCGAAGACGAACAGCACGCCCAGCGCGAACACGACCACGCCGAGCGGTTCGTAGTTGATGTCGAGCAGGAGCGGACTCGCGAACCCGACGATGTCGAGGACGACCGGCAGGGCGGTGACGCCGACGAGCGCGGCGAGCGGTCGCGTGTCGTAGTTCGCGTCGAGGAACAGCTCGTAGAGCATGAAGAAGCCGACCGACACCAGCGCGTAGGAGAGCCCGGTCACGATCCAGTGGGCCGTCCCGTGCTGGACGGTGACGTGCACGAACGGCGTCGAGACGGTCTCGGTCGTGAAGTACAGCCGGTGGAGCGGGTTGGTCAGCTTCACGGCGACGATGGCGAGATACGTGCCCACCGCCGCGCGGCGGTAGGTTGTCGACCGGTGGAAGGTGCGGCCGGTGTAGGCCGAACAGAAGTACAGCCAGGCGCCGACCGTCGTCAGGCCGACGACGAGGCTGAGCGTGTAGGCCGCGTACTTCAACTCGCTGCCGGGGACGACCAGGAAGAGGAGTTGCGTGGCCGCCCAACTCCCGCTGCCCAGTAGCAGACCGACGAGGCCGCGCCGCGTGTCCCTGTCGTCGACCTGGCGGGCTCGTGTGAGTCCCAGCCCACAGCCGACCGCTGCGATTCCGAAGACGAAGACGTAGGCGAGGTACGCACCGGAGACGCCGAAGAGTGCCATCAACGATAGTAACTACGGGGACGACCACAAGAAAGCTATCCCCCGATTACAACCGCTGAGAACACCGACCCGCGAGTCCGTAACTGCTCGTTACTGGTGGTCGTCCATGTCGTAGAGCATCGCTTCGGTCTTCGCGAAGACGATGCCGACCAGCACCGCGGCCGCCGTCAGCACCGCGACCTGCTGGTAGGAGCCGCCAGTCGCGAGGAGCACGAGCGTGTAGGCCACGCCGGCGACGGCGCCGAGCCAGGCGACGGTCGAGATGGCACTCGCCGCCAGCGCCGCGTAGTATCGCTGCTCGTCGTCCATTGCCCGTCTGGAGCGGTGGCTCCCGATTAACGCTTGCGTTCCTCGACACTGCATTCGTCGGTGTCACAGGTTATAGATCCGAAGACGAGCGGTACAACTCGACCAGGGTATCCGAGTCGGCGTCCGGCTTATTTTACCGATCGTTCAGCGAGGTTCGTAACCTGCATCACGTTTTCCAGTACTCCCGTCTGGAAATCGCTGTCGGCGACGACCAGTTCCGCACCCGTCGACCGTGCTGTGGCGGCTATCAGCAGGTCGCGGACCGGCATTTCGTCGCCGGTACCCCGTAATTCGTTCTGCATCCGGGCGGCTTGCATCGCAACCGTTTCGCTCAATTCGATCGAGTTGACCCCGCCGATTGACTGTCGAGCGACGTGCGCCGTCACACCGTCTTGCCACATCGCCCCCTCGACGAATTCGTAGATACTGATGGTCGACGTGAACCATGGCTCGTTCCCTTCGAGGTACGAAACTGTGTCCTCTTCTTCACGCTTGTACGAGACGATCGCCGAGGTGTCGAGAAACAGCATTTCAGAAGCTTTCTCGGCTCTTTCTTACGTTGTCTTCGATAGCGTCCAGCGCCTCGTCGGACAGGTCTCCTTTCTGTATCGGTTCGTCTTCAGACGAGATACGGCGGAGAAACTCGTCCCACGTTTCGTCCTCCCGTTTCAGTTCGTCGAGTCGGTCTTTGGTCTCGGTGTTCACCGGAATCGACGTTCTGCTCATAGTGATTTGTTTTGAATTCATCGGCTTGTATCTTGTGCCGCCGACGGGCCGCCCTGTTCATGGTCGACCCATCTTTCGAGAGATCGACCTTGTCACGGAATATCAGTATTCAAGGGAGAGTACGAGCGACAGACTGTCGTCTCTCAGTATGTTTTTTCGGGAAGTTGAAGAGTGGGACCGCCGAGGTATCAAACCGCGATACCTCGTGCTCCAATTTTCGCTTCGCGAAAAGTGGGACCGCCGAGATTCGAACTCAGGTCCGACGCACCCCATGCGCCGAGGATACCGCTACCCCACGGTCCCGCAACTCGGACGAGGACGGTCCCCGGATTAAGGGTGTCGCTTTGAGTCGGGTGTGTGCCGCGCTGTCTCCCCGCTCGCGACCGGCCACCGAACGTAACGCTATCTGGGAAGTGGGACCGCCGAGATATCAAACCGCGATACCTCGTGCTCTCATTTTCTCGAAGGGAAAATGAGACCGCCGAGATTTCACTTCAAATCCGACGCACCCCATGCGCTGAGCGGTTCTCCCCAGCATCGAGACCGCGCAACCGGATCCGCTTCAGTAACAGTCGCTCAGACCAGCACGCGTTCCAGTTCGACCACGGTGCCCGAGTCGGCGTTGGGGTCGCCGGCGAGCCGGCCCAGACAGACCGCGCCGCCGTCGGGCGCGTAGCAGGCGAGCAGGGTTCCCTGCGCCACGTCGTCGACGTCGATCAGGCCGGGCGCGTACACCGGCGCGCCGTTGGCGACTTCGCGGGCGGCGCTCTCGGCGATGGTCGCGCTCGGCAGGGCCGCGAGCGCGCGCTCGGCCGGGTCGACGACCTCGCGGAGCGGCCCCTCGTCGCCCTCCTCGGCCCACGCGAGCGCGTCGGTGAGGTCGTGCAGCGTCACCAGATCGGTGTCGTCGAAGCGCCCGGTCGCCGTGCGGCGCAGGTGGCCCATGTGCGCGCCGGTCCCGAGCGCCAGGCCCGCGTCGTGACAGAGTTTCCTGATGTACGTCCCGCTCTCGCAGCGGACCCGCACGAGCGCGCGCCGCTCCTCCAGTTCGAGCAGGTCGAGGTCGTGGATTTCCCGACTCCGCAACCGGCGGACGACCGCGCTCTTTTTCGGCGGTTTCTGGTAGATTTTGCCCTCGAACTCCGCGAGGACGGACTCGACGTTCGCGGGGGCGGGGCCGTGGAGTTCGAGGACGGCGACGTACTCCTTGACGGCGTCGTCGAACACCTGGGCCATGCGGGCGGCGTCGCCCAGCAGCATGGGGAGACAGCCGGTGACCTTGGGGTCGAGCGTGCCGGCGTGGGCGGCGCGGTCGACGCCGGCCATGTCGCGGACCCACGCGGCGACCTGGTGGGCCGAGGGCCCGGGCGGTTTGTCGAGGTTGACGACGCCGAACTCGCAGAGGGCGTCGACGTCGCGGTCGTCGGGCGGGCCGCGAAGGGTCATCAGAAGTCGTAGTCGACGCCGGTAACCGGCGCTTTGCCCTCGTCCTCACCGGGGTCGTAGGCCTCGATGGCGGTCAGGGCGATCTCCACGACCGCGTCTGGGTCCCAGCGCGCGGTGTTGAGCACGAGGTCGTAGATAGAGCGGTCCTCGATGTCGATACCGTAGTACTCCTCGTAGCGGCGGGCCTCACTGTCGGCGCGCTCGGTCGTCTCGCTTCGGGCGGTCTCGACGGATTTCTCCTCGCGGTCGGCGATGCGGGCCGCCCGCACGTCGAGGGGGGCGTCGAGCCAGAAGCGCAGGTCGGCGTGCTCGCCGGCCATCCATCCAGCCAGACGGCCTTCGAGGACGACGTCGTCGCGCTCGGCGGCGAGCGAGCGGATGCGCCGGTCGAGGTCGCGGTCGACCTGGTCGTCCTCCTCGGCGAGTTTGTTGAATTCGACGAGCGAGTGGCCCCGTTCGTCGGCCAGCGAGCGGAAGATGTCGCCGCCGCTGACGTGCTCGTAGTCGAGCGCGTCGGCGAGCATCTCGGCGAAGGTCGTCTTCCCGCCGCCCGCGGGACCGGAGACGGTTAGTAACATACCCGTGGTCCGGCCCGTCGGTAAATAGACGTTGTGACTCGACAGCGCCCTGTGTGTCGATGCCGTACGAACGCGGTCGACCGAATTCGGCCGACCGGGACGCCGCTGTGGGCCGACGCTGTTCGAACCGGACGACGTGAAAACGGACTGCGGTCGGTAGCGCGAGGGCCCTACGACGAGTCGGGGCGGACGTTGACGTCCAGCGCTTTGCGGACGATCTGGTTGAAGCTCATCGAGCAGACGAAATACCAGATGAGCCAGCCCCACATCGGGCCGATGCGCGTGTTCCACGAGGCGAGCTCGCCGAACAGCGGCAGGATCATCACCGGGCTGGCGCCGGCCACCATCGCGTCCGTCTGGACCATGTAGTAGATCCACAGGAACACGGGGATGTTGACGAGCATGATCCACACCATCGGGCGGAACTGCTCTTTGAACATGCCGAGCTGGTCGCCCATCGCCTCCATCTGTTCTTCCTGGATCTCCTCCAGGGCATCGTCGTCACCGCGTTCCTTGGCCTCCTTGCGGCGCTCCTGGATGTCCTGCATCCGCTCCTGGTACTCGCCCATCTTCTCGGAGTCCATCAGCTTGCCCTGCAGGATAGTCGAGTTCAGCCCCGTGAACACCGAGAGGACGATGATGATGATGTAGAAGGGAAGCGATCCGGCCAGCGGCCCGAGGAAGAGGTCGAGGACCTGCCCGACGGTGTCGCGGATCGGCGGCTGCGTGTAGCCCAGGAACAGCGCGACGGTGACGAGGCCGGCCATCTTGTCCCACTTCGACCAGCTCGACTCCTCGTCGCCCTCACCGCCGGAGCCGCTGTCGGCTTCGCTCCCCGCGTCGTCGTCGCTCGTGAAGCCGCTGAATCCGCTGTCGTCAGGCTCTTCCTCGCCGATGGCCGCGCGGACGCCCTCGGGGTCGTCGACGACGAACCCTTCGCCGTCGACGTCGACGAGGATGCCCTGTTCGATGAGCCGGCCCCACTCGCCGCTTGAGATGTCGTCGCTGACGTCGCCCCACTGGACGGTCCCCTTCTCGTCGGCCACCCGCAGGACCGTCGACATTGCCGAGGCCATGTCGTCGCTCTCCTCGGCGAGCGATTCGGCTTTCTTCGCGGTCCGTGCCATTGTATGTCCTCCGTGCTTGTCCGTTATGAAGGTTTTAGTCCTGCGCGGTGGCGCGCACTGCCTCGCGGACGTCCGCCCACACGTCGTCTGGGGCCTGCTCGCCGTCTATCTCGACGTAGCCGTCGTGGTCCTCGTACTGCTCGATGACGGGTGCGGTGTCCTCGTCGTAGACGTCCAGCCTGTTGCGCACCGACTCCTCGTTGTCGTCGTCGCGCTGGTAGAGGTCGCCGCCGCACTCGTCGCAGACGCCCGCGGCCTTCGGCGGGCTGAAATCGACGTGGTAGTTGGCGCCGCAGTCCTCGCAGACCCGGCGGCCGGTCAGGCGGTCGACCAGTTCGTCGCGGGGCACGTCGAGGACGAGCACGACGTCGAGGTCGGTCATGTCTGCGAGCGCCGCGGCCTGGTCGCCGTTACGCGGGTAGCCGTCGAGGACGAACCCCTCGGCCGAGGAGAGCGCCTCCTCGACCATCGCGTCGACGACGACGTCCGGCACGAGGTCACCGCGGTCCATGTACTCGCCGGGCGTGTCGTACTCCGTGTCCATGTCGGAGATGTCCATCTCCTTGTTCGCGCGGAGGGCGTCGCCGGTCGTGATGTGTTCGACGCCGAACTCGTCGGCGAGTCGGGAACTCTGCGTCCCTTTCCCGGCGCCCGGCGGGCCGAGGATCAGGATCTTCGGGTTCATGGCCGTGGCTTCGACAGCCCCCGTTATCTAAGTGGCGTTCCGCGGCCGCGCCGTCGCCGAGGCCGGACGCCGGGGATTCATTACCGGCCCGGTACCGGGCCGACATATGGCGGACGACGGATCGGACGTGGCGGACGACGAACACGACGTGGCGAACGACGAACGCGAGGGTCGTGGCGTGGAGAGGCAGGAGCGACCCGGGGCCGGGATAGACGACCGAGTCCGGCGAACGGTCGAGACATACGAGACGAACGCGGACGCCTACGCCGAGCGCCACGGCGACCGCGAGGGGGTGGCGGAAATGGTCGGCGACTTCGTCGATGCCGTGGGCAGGACCGAAGACCGGACTGGAGACGGACCGGCGCGCGTGCTCGACGTGGGACCGGGTCCGGGGTGGGAGTCGGCCGCGTTCGCCGACCACGGGTTCGAGACAGTGGCGGTGGACCTCACACGATCGTTTCTCGAGCAGACGCGGGCGCGCGAAGCGGCTGTCGGAACCGTGCGGGGGGACATGCGCGCGCTCCCGTTCGCGGACGGCCGGTTCGCCGGTCTCTGGGCCTGTGCCTCGCTGTTGCACGTCCCTCGCGAGGACGTGCCGGCCACCCTCGCGGGGTTCGAGCGCGTGCTCACGCCGGGGGGCATCGCCGTCGTCTCGGTCCAGCGCGAGCGGGCCGGCAATCGGGCCGAGGACGGTGACAGGACCGCCGAGAGCGGGTCGAGTCCGTACGACGACGACGGCCGGCACTTCGAACTCTACACGCCCGAGGACGCGGCGGCGGCGTTTGCCACGGCGGGCTTTGACGACGTCGACGTCACGGTCCACGACGACTGGGTCCGGGTCACCGCGCGAACCGGGTGATATCGCTCGGCCGACGGAGCGCTGAGCCGTCCGCCGACGGCCACACGTTTTTTGCCCCATCGTCCCCCGAGTCCGGTAAGGCACAGCGATGCGGGATACACGACCGACGGGGCTGTCGGGAGCGAGGGGCGAGGACCCATGAGGGAGTTCGAACTGAACGACCTGCGGCCCAGCGAACTCTCGCGGCGACAGCGCCTGCTCGTCGTCTACGCGGCGGGTATCGTCGGGATCGTCCTGGCGTTCACGGGGCTGTACTACTACGGCATCAACGAGATCGAGGGCCGCGACTACACGATCTTCCGCTCGTTTCAGACCGTCGTCGAGACGATGACGACCACCGGCTACGGCGCGGACTCGCCGTGGGAATCGCCGGTGATGAACCTCCTGATGGTGACGATGCAGGTCACCGGTATCGTGATGGGATTCGTCACCCTCCGGGTGCTCGTCATCCCGCTGTTCGAGCGCACGCCCCTGAATCTCGACGACCGCCTCTCGATCAAAAACGACCACGTCGTCGTCGCGGAGTACCAGCGGGACACCGAGGTCCTGCTTGACGAACTCGAACAGCTGGACGTCGACTACGTCCTCGTCGAGTCGAACGAGGAGGACGCGAAGCGGCTCTCGGACGACGGCTACCAGGCCATCAACGGCGACCCCGAGGAACTCGCGGACCTCGAGCGGGCGAGCATCAGGAAAGCGAAGACGCTGATCACCGACGCCGGCGACCGGACGGCGAGTGTCGTCCTGACCGCGCTGGAGGCAAACGAGGACCTGCGCGTGGTGAGTTTCACGCCGTCGATGCGGCGGACGGCGGCGCTCGCCGAGGTCGGCGTCGACCGCAGCGTGGCACCCCACGCCCTGATCGGCCGTCGGCTCGCGGAGAAGGCGACGACGCCCGTCGAAGCGCCGCCGTCGCCGGACGACGGCGACGTCGCGATCCGGGAGATCCTCGTCCGACGCGGGTCGCCACTCCGGAACGTCCGCGTCGGCGACTCGCCGCTCGCGGACCACCCCGACCTGACCCTCGTCGCGGGCTGGTTCGGCGGCGACCTCGTCGTCTCGCCCGGCGACGACCAGCTACTGACGCCCAACGCCGTCCTCGTCGTCGCCGGACCGGAGCGAGAGATCGACGACCTCGCGGGCGAAGTCTCGGGCGTCCGGACGCCCAGAGGAACCACCCACTCGCGGGTCATCGTCGCCGGGATGGGCGAGGGCGGAGTCGAGGCCGCGAACGCGCTCGGCGACGGCTGCGGCGTGACCACCGTCGACGACGACGCGGAGACGGGCGCCGACGTGGTCGGCGACGTGACCGAACCCGAGACGCTCCGCGAGGCGGGGATCGAGGACGCGACCGCGCTCGTGGTCACCGTCGACGACGACGCGACCGCGCTGTTGACGGTGGCGATGGCCCGCGCGCTCTCAGAAGACGTGGAGATACTGACGAGAGTCACGGAGGCCGAAAAGACCGGCCCCGCCTTCCGCGCGGGCGCGGACTACGTGCTCTCGGTCCAGCGGCTGTGTGCCCGACTGGTCGCCGCGGAGGTCCACGGCGAGCGGACGATGGACCCCGCCAACCAGATACGGCTGGTCCGCACGGACGGTGACCGGTTCGTCGGCGAGACGCTCGCCGAACTCCGCCGGGAGACAGAGCGGGGCTGGACGGTCGTCGGTCTCGCGCGCGACGGCGACGTCTACACCGACGAGACCACGACCGTCGCGGAAGACGACGAGGTGTTCGTCGCCGGCAGCGACGACGCGATCCAGCGCTTCGAGCGGCGCCGCGACAGCGAGTGACAGCCGCTGGTCAGCGCTTTCTCGAGGGTGGCCCGTTCCGGGTTCACAGTCGCTCGGTCACTTCGTCGACGGCGTCGGTATCGGCGAAGACGACGACGTGGTCGTCGCGGCGGACGACGGTGTCGCCCCGCGGCGTGATGAGTTCGCCGTCGCGGGTGATCGCGCCGATGACGACGCCCGCCGGGAAGTCCGCGGCCGACTCCGCGATCGGTCGGTCGACGAGCAGGCTCTCGTCGTCGACGAGGAACTCCAGCACTTCGGCGCGGTCGCCCTCGATGATCGCGACGTTCTCCGCGCGTCGGGCGCGCGTGAACCGGGTGATATCCTCGGCGGTGACTTTCCGCGGGCTGACCGCCACGTCGATGCCGACGGCCTCGAACAGCTCCGTGAACCCGCCGGTGTCGACGACGGCGATGGCGCGGTCTGCGCCTTTGCGCTTGGCGAGCAGGGTCGCCAGCAGGTTCTGCTGGTCGTTTTCCAGCGCCGCGATGACCACGTCGGCGTGCCCGACGTTCTCGCGTTCGAGCAGCGCCTGGTCGGTCGCGTCGTTGTTGAGCACCGTAGTCCCCGGCAGTTCCTCGGCGAGACAGCGCGCCCGGTCGGGGTCCTGTTCGATGATCCGCGGCGAGAAACCCCGGTCTTCGAGGAGGCGCGCGGTCTGGAACCCGATCTCACCGCCGCCGACGATCACGATGTCTTTCGGCCCGCGTTCCTCCGGCGCGATGGCCGAACTGAACCCGCGCATACTTTCGGGACTGCCGATGGCGATGACGTCGTCGCCGGCCTCGAGCACGGTGCCCCCGCGGGGGATGATGACTTCCTCGCCCCGGATGACGCCGGCGAAGGTGAGCGAGTCGAACCGGTCGGCCTCCGCGACGGTCTGGTCGGCGACCGGGCTCCCCTCGGGGATCTCGAACTCGGTCATCTGGACGAGGCCGTCGGCGAAGGTGTCGACGTCCTGGGCCGTCGGCAGCCCGGCCAGCCCGACGATGGCCTGGGCGGTCAACAGGTCGGTACAGACCATGAAGTCGACGCCGAAGGCGCCCTGGGCGCGCTGCCAGGCGCGCAGGTACTTCGGGTTCTTCACGCGGGCGATGGTGAACGCGTCGCTGCAGACCTTCGAGACGCCACAGGTGACGATGTTCGTCTCGTCGTCGTCGGTGCTGGCGATGAGCATGTCCGCGTCGCCGACGCCGGCTTCCTCTAGCACCTCGACTTCGCTGCCGTCGCCCTCGACCGGAAGGACGTCGATGGAGTAGGTCAGCGATTCGACTTTGTCGCTGTCGATGTCGACCACGATCACTTCGTGCGTCGGCGCGAGACTCTCGGCGATCGTGGAACCGACCTCGCCGGCACCGACGATGACGACCTTCACTATCGACCCTCCGCGTGCATACCCCGGCGTTTCGGCGGCGAGGCCTTGTGGATTTCCCTCTCGGGACGGACCGCCGGAGCGACCTGAAAAAGTCCGGAGCGGGCCTACCGCCGCCAGAACGCCGGCGTGAAGATGACGAGCACCGAGAGGATCTCGAGGCGGCCGATCCACATCAAAAAGACCATGTACAGTTTCGCCTGCTCGGAGAAGTCCTCGAAGTTGTTCATCGGTCCGACCTCGCCGAAGCCCGGACCGATATTGCCGAGCGTCGCGATGGCGACGCTCGCGGCCTCGAGCGCCGACAGATCGACGTTCGCGGTCCAGAGAGTGTCGACGTAGAGGACCACCGTCGAGACCGCGAACAGGCTCAGGAAGATCATGACGAAGACGAACACGTCGCGGATCGTCGTCTCGTCGACGGCGCCGTCTCCCATCCTGACCGGTTTGACCGCGTCCGGATGGACCGAGGTGAAAAGCGACCGCGCCATCGCCTTTTTGACGAGCACCCAGCGGACGATCTTGATGGACCCGGCGGCGGACCCGGCGGAACCGCCGAGGAAGAAGGCAAAGAGGAGGATCAGCTTCGTCGACCCGTCCCAGGTGTTGAAGTCCATGCTCGCGTACCCGGTCGTCGTCACGATAGAGATGACCTGAAAGAGGCCTTGTCGGACCGAGTCCTCGACGTTGCCGGGGATCGGGTCGACGGTGGCCGGCACCTCGGCGAGACCGACGTCCGCGTACAGCAGCACCGAGATGAGCGCGCCGAACCCGACCATCGCGAGCAGGTACGACCGGAACTCGACGTTGTCGGTCAGCTCGCGGGGCTGCCCCCGGAGGACGTACCAGAACAGCGCGAAGTTGGTCCCGGCGACGACCATGAAGGGCATGACCGCCCACTGGATCGCCGGCGAGAAGGCCTCGATGCTGCGTCCCTCGGGCGAGAACCCGCCCGTGGGCATCGTCGTCAGCGCGTGAGCGACGGCATTGTACAGCGTCATCTCGTCGGCCACGCCGAGGACATTGAGTCCGTAGTAGACGACGACCGCGAGCAGGGTGAACCCGGCGTAGATGCCCCACAGCGCGCGGGCAGTCTCCTGGATCCGCGGCGTGAGCTTCTCCATCGAGATGCCGGGCGCCTCCTGGTTCATGATCTGGGCGCCACCGACGGAGAGTTCGGGGAGGATAGCGACCATCAAAACGAGGATCCCCATGCCGCCGAGCCACTGGGAGAGCTGGCGCCACATCAACATCGCGTGGCCGTGTTTCTCCACGGAGATGGTTCCGAGGACCGTCGCGCCGGTCGTGGTGAACCCGCTCATGCTCTCGAACATGGCGTTGACGGGCTGGGCGACGGTGCCGGTGCCGGCGACGAGGTAGGGGACCGTGCCGACCAGCGGGACGACCAGCCAGGAGAGGCTCACCAGGAGGAACGCCTCGCGGTTGCCGAGTTCGGCGTCGCCGCGGAGCCGTTCGAGGCCGACGCCGACGCCGACCATGACCGCGCTGGCCGCGAGGAAGGGGACCGGGCTCTCACCGTAGATCAGCGCGACGAGGACCGGCACGAGCGGCGCGATCGCGAGGTATTTCACGACCGTGCCGACGAGCGAGAGACTGAGACGATAATCGACGTACCGGTCCGGCGTGAACGCCATGAGACAACAGTGACGGTCTGACCGACGGGAAATGTGTGTTTCGGAACGGAGATGTGCCGTGGGCCGCCCGGCGGACGCAGTCGTTAAGTCCGCCCGCTCACACTGACCGGGCATGCAACCGCTCGCCTCCTCCGGTGTTCGAAACGGTCGGAGCGTCGGAGTGGGACCGAACTGCGGCTGTCACTCGGGACCGGGACGATGAGCGACCTGTTCGACCGGGTCGTTCTCCCGGTCGCAGACCCGGACGACGCAGCCGCGACCTGCGAGGCGCTCGCGAATTACGAGGTCGGGACCGTCGTCGCCGTTCACGTCATCGAGAAGGCCGGCGGCGCTCCCGACAAGGCCTCCGTCGAACAGCGCGAGGAGTACGCCGAGAAAGTCTTCGACGTGGTTCGAAACAGCCTCGCCGACCGCGTCACCGTCGAGACCGAGATCGTGTTCGGCACCGACGTGGCCGACGCCATCTTCAGAGCCGCGGACGAGCACGAGGCCACGGCCATCGTCATCACGCCCCGCAGGGGCAGTCGCTGGGTCAAACTGCTGACCGGGGATGTCGCACACTCGCTGGTCAGCGAGACCGACCGCCCCCTCGTCGTCCTGCCCGACGTGGAATCGTTCGAAGAGAGCGACGAGAGCGAAGTCGCGGGAGGGTCCGGCAGTGAGTGACGAGGACCTCGCGAAGGACCTCGGGCTCGTGTCCGCACTCGCGATCGGCGTCGGGACGATGATCGGCGCCGGGATCTTCGTCCTCCCCGGCCAGGCTGCCGCTGCCGCCGGTCCGGCTGTCGCGCTCTCGTTTGTCGTCGGTGGCGTCATCTCGCTGTTCACGGCGCTGTCGGCCTCCGAACTCGGGACCGCGATGCCCAAGGCGGGCGGGAGCTACTACTACGTGAACCACGCCCTCGGACCGCTGTTCGGCTCTATCGCGGGCTGGGGCAACTGGATGGGGCTCGCGTTCGCCAGCGCCTTCTACACGCTCGGGTTCGGAGATTACCTCGCGAGCACCGTCCCGCTCCCCGCGCTCGCGCTCGGTCCGGTCGGGCTGAGTTCCTTGCAGATCGGCGCACTGCTGGCGGGATCGGCTTTCATCGCCGTCAACTACATCGGCGCGAAAGAGACCGGCGGGATACAGATCGCGATCGTCGCGATTCTGGTCGCAATCCTGACCGTCTTCTCCGCGCTCGGCGCGCTCCAGGCGGACCTCTCGACGCTCCGGCCGTTCTTCCCGGACGACACCGGCGGTGTGGCGGCTGTCCTGCCCGCGACCGGTCTCGTCTTCGTTTCGTTTCTGGGCTTCGCGAAGATCACCACTGTCGCCGAAGAGCTGAAAAATCCCGGACGGAACCTCCCCATCGCCGTCGTCGGGAGCGTCGTCATCGTCACCACGATGTACGCTATCATCATGGTCGTGCTGATGGGAGTGATCAACTGGCGTCAGCTCGGCCCGGACTTCACTGATACGCCCGTTCTCGACGTCGCCGATATCGCGTTCGGGTCGGTCGGACTGGCAGGCGCAGGTATCGGTCTGTTGACATTCGCAGGTCTGCTCGCGACCGCCTCCAGCGCGAACGCGTCCATCCTTGCGTCGTCTCGGATCAACTTCGCCATGGGTCGGGACAAACTCGTCAGTCCCAAACTCAACGCCATCCACCCGAGTTTCGCGACACCGTACCGGAGTATCGCGGTCACTGGCGGCCTCATCCTGCTGTTCATCGTCATCGGTGACGTCAAGACGCTCGCGAAAGCCGGGAGCGTCCTCCACCTCATCGTCTACGGACTCTTGAACATCGCCCTCATCGTCATGCGGCAGGCCGACGTTCCCGAGTATCAACCCGACTTCACGGTCCCGCTGTACCCGATCGTCCCGATCGTCGGGGCCGTCACCTCGTTCGGGCTCATCGCCTTCATGAAACCCATCGAGATCGCCGTCTCGCTGGTGTTCGTCGTCGGCGGGATGCTCTGGTATTTCCTGTACGCCCGAAAGGAAGTCGAAAAACAGGGGATCCTCTCGGAGTACATCCTCGACCGCTCCGAGGAGATGCCGGAACCGGCCGTCTCCGCGGCGGGCGCCGTCGCCCCCGACGGCGGGAAATACCGCGTGTTCGTCCCGCTCGCGAACCCGGAACACGAGAAGGACCTCATCACGCTCGCGAGCGCCGTCGCCAAACAGCGGGGCGGAACCGTCGTCGCTGCCCACATCGTCCAGGTGCCCGACCAGACGGCCCTCGAAACCGCCCGCGACCGCGTCGACGAGTTCGACGCGGAGTCGGCGGATCTGCTCGCCCGCGCCGAGCGCGACGCCGAGACGTTCGGCGTCGACGTCGAGACTCACACGATCCTCTCTCACCGCGGCTTCGAGGAGATATTCGACGCCGCGCGCACGCACGATGCCGACCTCACCGTCATGGGCTGGGGACCGGATTCGCACGGCTCGCCGGGTCGCGTCGAGAGCGCGATGGACGAGGTCACCAGCGAGGTGCCCTGTGACTTCCTCGTCCTCCGAAATCGCGGGTTCGACCCCAGGCACATCCTCGTTCCCACCGCCGGCGGACCGGAGTCCGACCTCAGCGCCGAGGTCGTCTCCCTGCTCCAGCAGGAGTACGACTCCGAGGTGACGCTGCTGTACGTCGCCGACGAGGGCGAGGAGGCGACCGGTACCGACTTCCTCGAACGCTGGGCCGACGAGCACGACCTGGGCGACGCCGACCTTCGCGTCGAGACCGGCGACGTCGAGACGGCCATCGAGACCGCCGCACGCGACTGCTCGCTGGTCGTCCTCGGTGCGACCGAACGCGGCCTCCTCCAGCGCCTCGTCAGCGGCTCCGTGGTGATGGACGTTGCCGAAGACGTCGACTGCTCGGTCATCCTCGCCGAGAAGAGCCAGACGCGGTCGCTCCTCGAACGACTCCTGGGCTGACTGAGGGGGCGGCGCTACTCCGCCGAACGGCTCCCGGGTAGATCCGACGCCCCGGAGCCGTTACTCGCCGGTGAACACGCGAAGGGTCTCCTCTGCCAGCCCCGTCCGGGAGAAGAGCGTGACTGTCTCGCCGCTGTGGACGACGGTCTCGCCGTGTGGGGTGGCTCCCTCCTCGCGGTCGTCCCTGTCGACGGAGACGACGAGGACGTCCCCGTCGAGAAGCCCTTCCTCCGTGGCGCGTTTCAGGGACTTCCCGTCGACGGGGGCGTCCTCCCCGACCGTCACCTCGATGACATCGGCGTCGTCGCTGATGTCGGCGATGCCGGTCACGGGGTGGTTCTCGCCGGCGGCGTCGTTCGAGAACGGCTCGTAGGGCTGGAAGTGCTCGCGGTGAAGCAGTTCCTCGTCGTCGATCCTGACGCCGATGGCGGCGATTTCGCGGGCGATCCGCCTGATGTCGGCCATGTCCCGCCCGACGACGATGACGTGCAGGTCCGACTCGCCGGTCATCACTTCCCGGACCTGGACGACGCCGGCCACGTCGAGAACGCGCTGTGCGAACCGCTTGCGGTCGGTCGCCGAGGCCGTACACAGGAAGAGGTTCGTCAGACGACCGCCCAACTTCTCGTAGTCGACGTGCGCGTGGTACCCCTGGATCACGCCCTTTTTCTCGAGGCGCCTGATCCGGTTTCTGACCGTCGGAGCCGAGACGTCCAGTTCCGATGCGATGTCCGGCGCCGACGTGTGGCGCGCGTCCTCGACCAGCCGGTAGACGATCCGCCTGTCGACGTCGTCGAAGCTCTCTTCCATACCCACTCTACGATCGAATCGAAAATTAAACCCGTCGAATCTTGGCGATCGTTTTTCGATCCGGCGCCGCGCCGCCGTCTACTGGCGGTGGGCGGTTCCAACAGCCGTGTGCTCGATGGCCTGCGGTCTCGCTGACGATGGCAAACGATACCGTAATTAAATCAGAGCTAAGGATCGATACAGGAATAATACGGTATATTTTTTACTGATACGATATACATGGTGGATATGACAGGCGGTCACGACGTGACGGAACGGATACTGTCTCACGTTCTCGTTCCGGTGGCGGACGACGAGGACGCCGGGGCGACTGCCCGGGCGCTCGAACCCTACGACCCCGACGACGTGACGGTGTTGCACGTGGTCGAGAAAGGCGATGGAGTCCCGGACAAGACGCCGGTCAGCCAAAGCGAGCAGGTGGCGAGCGAGGCGTTCGCGGCGTTCCGGGCCCTGTTCCCGGACGCCGACGAGCGCGTGACCTACGACCGGAGCGTCGTCGAGTCGACCCACCGAACCGCGGCGGACGTCGGCGCGAGCGCGATCGCCTTCCGGCCCCGCGGCAGGAACCGCCTCGTCCAGTTTCTCGCCGGCGACCGGGCGCTCCGACTCGTGACCGAGGGCGACAGACCGGTGATCGCGTTGCCGCCGGCGATGGAGGACGAATGAACGCGCGGACCCGGGGGTATCGTCGATGAGCGACGAGGAACTCGCGAAGGACCTCGGCCTGCTCTCGGCGATGACGATCGGTATCGGGACGATGATCGGCGCCGGGATATTCGTCTTGCCTGGCATCGCCGCGAACGAGGCCGGGCCGGTCGTCGTCCTCTCGTTCGTCGTGGGCGGTCTCGTCGCGATGGTCAACGCCCTGACGGTGTCCGAACTCGGCACCGCCATGCCGAAGGCCGGCGGCGGTTACTACTACATCAACCGCTCGCTCGGTCCGCTCTTCGGATCTATCGCCGGCATGGGCGACTGGATGGGACTGGCCTTCGCCTCTGCCTTCTACTGCATCGGGTTCGGCCAGTATCTCACGACGCTCGCGCCGATCCCCGGTCTGCTCTTTCTCACTCCGATCCAGATCGGCGCGGTCATCGCGGGCGTTCTGTTCGTCGGCGTCAACTACATCGGCGCCAAGGAGACGGGCGGCCTCCAGACCGTGATCGTCTTGCTCTTGCTCTCCATCCTCGGCGTCTTCGCCGCCGCCGGGTGGCTGTCGTTCGACTGGGCCACGCTGACCGGCGACGGCGGCCTCGCACCGATGGGCTACGACGCTATCCTCCCGGGGACAGCCGTGGTGTTCGTCTCCTTCCTGGGATACGCGAAGATCGCCACCGTCGGCGAGGAACTGAAGAACCCGGGTCGGAACCTCCCGATCGCGATCATCGGCAGCGTGGCCATCGTCACGGTCATCTACGCCATCCTGGTCAGCATCATGCTGGGGGTCGTCCCGTGGCCGGACCTCAGCCCGGACGCGCCCGTCGCACAGGTGACCGAGGTCGCGTTCTCCGGCGGCCTCACCGGGGTCGCCGTCACCGTCGTGACCCTGGCCGCCCTGCTGGCGACCGCCTCGTCGGCCAACGCGTCCATCCTCGCGTCCGCCCGCATCAACTTCGCGATGGGCCGCGACGGGATCGTCACCGACTGGCTCAACGACATCCATACGAACTTCGCCACGCCGTACCGCTCGATCCTCGTGACGGGGTCGCTCATCGTCGTGTTCATCGTCGCGCTCGGGCGGGACCTCTCGGTACTCGCCAAGGCCGCCAGCGGACTGCACCTCGTCGTCTACGCGCTGACGAACCTCGCGCTGATCGTCTTCCGGGAGGCTGACACCGAGGAGTACGACCCCGATTTCCGGGTACCGCTGTATCCAGTGACACCGGTGGTCGGCGCCATCGCCTCGGTCGGCCTCATCGCGTTTCTCGCGCCGATCGAGATCGCGCTCACGGGGGCGTTCGTCGTCGTCGCTATCATCTGGTTCTTCGTGTACGCGCGGCGTCACACCGTCTTCGAGGGCGTCCTGAGCGAGTACGTCACCGACCGCGCGGACGAAATGCCCGATGTCGCCGTCTCAGCGGCCGACACCGTGGCCCCCGACGGCGGGACGTTCCGCGTGATGGTCCCGCTGGCCAACCCCGAACACGAGGAGGACCTGATCACGCTCGCCAGCGCCATGGCCAAGGCGAAAGATGGGACCGTCATCGCGACCCACATCATCACAGTCCCCGACCAGACCTCCCTCGAGAGCGCCCGCGAACGCGCCGTCGATATCGACGCGACTTCCCAGGGGCTGCTCGACCGCGCCAGGGCGAACGCGGAGACGTTCGGTGTCGAAGTCGAGACGCAGACGATCCTCTCCCACCGCGGCTTCGAGGGGATCTTCGACGCCGCGCGCACGCACGAAGCCGACCAGGTGGTGATGGGCTGGGGCCCCGACTCCCACGGATCGCCCGGTCGCGCCGAGAGCGCGATGGACGAACTCGCCGGCGACCCGCCCTGTGACTTCCTCGTGCTCCGGAACCGCGGACTGGACACCGCCCGGATCCTCGTCCCGACCGCCGGCGGCCCGGACTCGGACCTCAGCGCGGAGACCGCGATGGTCCTCCGCCGGGAGTTCGGCTCCGAGGTGACGCTGCTGTACGTCGCCGACGAGGGCCGGAACGCGGAGGGGGCGGACTTCCTCGCCGACTGGGCGACGGACCACGACCTCGGCGACGCGAAACTCCAGGTCGAGACTGGCGACGTCGGGACGGCCATCAAGTCCGCCGCCACGGACGCCACGCTCGTCGTCCTCGGCGCCAGCGAACGGGGACTGCTTCAGCGGCTGGTCGGCGGCTCGGTCGTCATAGACGTCGTCGAGGACGTCGACTGCTCGGTCATCCTCGCCGAGAAACGCCACGAGCGGTCGCTCCGTGAACGACTGTTCGGGTGAGAGTCCGCGTCGACCTGCCGTCCGGTCGGAGACGCAGCCGCGTCAGTCCCGTAGCTCCGACACGCGGTCGGTCAGGTCGTCGATCGCACGCTCCTGGTTGTCCGTCGCGTCGACGATGTCCGCGGCCGCCCCGCGGACCGCGTCGGTCTGGTCGTTGGCCTCTTCGACCAGTTCGCGCACGCCCTGGATGTTGTCCGCCTGCCCGTCGTTGGCCTCCGCTATCTCCGTGATCCCCTGTGCGGCCTCGTCGACAGATTCGGCGATCTCCTCGAGCGCGTCCAGTGCCTCCTGGATGTCGTCGCTCGCGTCCATCACCTGCGCGTTCGACTCCTCGGCGACCGACACCGTCTCGGCGGTGCGGTCCTGCAGCGAGTCGATGCGCTCGAAGATTTCGTCGGTGTAGCGGCTCGTCTCGTCGGCCAGTTCCTTGATCTCGTCGGCGACGACGGCGAAGCCGGCGCCCGCCTCGCCGGCGCGGGCGGCCTCGATCGAGGCGTTGAGCGCCAGCATGTTCGTCTGGTCGGCGACGTCGTTGATGACGCCGACGACCTCCTCGATCTCGTTCATCTCCGATTCGAGTTCCTGGACGCTGCCGACGAGTTCCTCGCTCGTCTCGAGGACGTCGTCGGTCGCCTCGTGTGCGTCGCCGCTCGCCGACAGACCGCGGTCGGCCGCCGACTGTGCCTCGCCGGCCGCTGTCGCGACCTGCTCGGAGTTGGCCGCGACCTGCTCCATCGTCGCGCTGAACGTCTGGATCTCGGCGACGACGTCGTCCAGCAGGTCCGACTGGTCGGTGACTCTCCGGTCGATCCGCTCGGTCGCGCCCGAGGCCTGCTCGACCAGCCCCTCCATCTCCCGCGTTCCGTCGTCGACGCGGGTCACCAGCGATTCCATGCCCTCGGCCATCTCGTTGACGTCGTCGACGACCGCCAGCAGGTCCTCGGCGATGACGTCGTGGTCGTCGCGGAACTGCGCCCGCGCCGAGAGGTCGCCGTTCGACAGTCGCTGGAGCGTGTCGCCGATCTCCGTGACGAACCCCTCGATCGCTTCGTCGCGTCTGACTTCGAGCGTCCGGTCCTGAACGATCTGCATCACCGCCGCGAGTTCGCCGTCCTTGTACAGCGGCCGCGCCGAGAACTCGCAGTGGTGGACCTCCCCGGCGCCACCCATCGCCAGCTCGCGTTGCGCGCCAAAGATACCCAGGTTCTCGTCTTCGAGCGTGACCCCGTCGTCTCGTTCGTGCGCGTCGTCGGGCGCCTCGAGGACCTCCTCTGCGAGCGTCGACTCGTGCGGTCCGAGCCCGAACGCCTCGTGGACGTCCTCGGCCGACCCGACGCCGTCGCGCTCGACACCGGTCAGTCGCTCCATGCTCGCGTTCCAGGCGATGACCGAACCGGACTTGGTGATCGTGAAGACGGGGAGACTGATACCGTCGAGGAGTTTCTCGTCGTCGAAGTCGATCTCCTCGTCCTCGCTCTCGTCTCCCGCTGGCGACCCGTCGACGCCAGTGGGATCCCCATCACCTGTCGGTTCAACCGCGACGCCACCGTCCGTGACGCGCCCGTCGTCTCCCTCCGAATCTGACAAACCCTGGTCCGGGGCCACGTCGCGCCGTGGCCGGGATTCGTCGCCAACCATACGCTCACTCCACTACCACCCGTCTTAAATCCCGCCGTGAGATTATAGAAGTTGATAGTGAGGGATGGCGGTGTGCCTGCCCCGCTGTCGACTCTCCAGTTGCACACTCCCTGTTTCGGATTCCATCCGTCGGTTTCCGGGCGGCCACACTTGGGTCGGCCATCGCCTCGGCAGGCAGACCTGAATCACTCGGTCCGGGCCGGGACAGCGTTCTTGGGCCCGGCTGTCGTTGCCGATGTATGGACGATTCGTTGCCCGATCGAATGGAACGGTTCCGGTCGCTCACGACTGATATCGACGACGCGACCGCCGAGCGTGACGCTATCGCGACCGATATCGGTGCGGAACTCGCCGACCACATCGAGGACGCGGTGGCCGACCACGGCGCGAGCCTCACCGCCGTCGACCGCTCGGACCGCGACGGCCGGTTCAGGTTCGAGGCGCGCCTCGACCGGGCGGCCGTCGTCGCGGCGCTCACGGACAGCCTCCCCGAGGGGTTCGTCGTCTCGCACCTGAACGACGACGGGTCGCTCTCCGTCGAGTGGACTGGGAGCGGTCGGACGCCGACCGGTCGGAACCACGACGCCGTTCTGAAAGCCATCGTCGCCGAAGAGACGACGATCGACGAGGACGGCTTCATCACTTCGGTCCCGTCGCGTGACCGCGTTCTCGACCGGGCCGCGGAGTTCGGCGTCCCGCGTGAGCAGGCGACGGATCGAATGGACCGGCTCGTCCGCCTCGACATGGTCGATGTCGACGACGGCCTCGTCTACCCGGACGAGAACTTCTCGCGAGTCTGAACTCACAATGAATTACTGAACGCGTGGCGACGTATGCGGAAGTGGAAATACCGATTCTGTTCCGGTCCGGTGGCACTGTAAATTAGATCGTACCGTCGCGCTATCGAGTTCGAAGGCCGTGGTTCCGGGCGAGCCGAGAAGCTGGGCCTGGTCTACGAGAGTCTCGAAGTCGACATTTCCTTCGCCGGATCGGAGGATGGCATCGGTACAGCAGAACCGTACCACCCGAGCATCGCGAGTAGGATGAGCGCATCGATGTGAACAGCGAAGCCGTGAGCATACCGAACGATTGCTCGGCGGCCAGGAGGGTCCGGATCGACTCCCGGATGCACTGTCGGGAGGTCTGACCGGTTCCAATCGACGGACATCTGTGTGGGGTTGAAAGCGCCGTCCGGAACATCCAGTGCGAGGTCCGCGCGCCCGAACCCGGCGTATCATCGCGGTGCTTTCGACGGCCACCGCGTCGGACTGGACAAACGGTGGGCCATAACACTGCGACAGATGTAACCTCGGGATTTCCGAATCGCCCGTCTATCAACTCCGAAAATCACGACCGAACCATCAAGAACGCACAGTCAAACCTGCGGTATAGAATTGTGTTCGGGTCAAAAAGCGACTGTCCGTCGATGGACCGGCGACGATACCTGCTGGCTGTCCTCGGTGTCTCGACTATCATGGCTGGCTGTAGCGACGAGTCGACGACCGACGCCTCGGACGGGACGGGCGAGACGACTGTGGCCGGGACTGCAACGACCGCCCCCGGGTCAGCGAAGGAACCCACGAGTCCGACGACGAACCCCCCCTCGACGACCAGTGGAGAGAGGACTACCACTCGCGACGGTAACGAGTCGGCCGACGCGGTTTCGACAGCCGACGACGCTATGTCGACCCCCGATGGGCCGGCGGGAGACGGCGAAACGGGTCTCGATGTGATCCACGTCGCGGGTGAGGAACTGACAGACGACGGTGTCACCCGCGTTCGAATGCTGGTCTCGCCGGCCACGGACGGCAACGTGGACCTCGGCGGCGTGACCACCGAGTTGCGCGACGACGAGGGTACGACGACAGTGACACACTCGGGCGCCGGCAGCGATGGATCCTTCGAGGTCAGGTCAGTGCGAGACGAAAACGACTCGCTGGCGGCCGATACCTCCGTTCTCGACGGTCTGGCCGAGCACGCGGAACTGCAATTCGACGTGCCGGCGGCCGCAGGTGGGGCCTTCGAAGGCGGTAGCTCTGTCGAGTTGACTCTGCGCACGGCGGGTGGCATCGAGAGCAGCGGGCGACTCGTCGTCCCCGACACCCTGGTCGGGTCCGCCGTCGCGCTGGGGACCGGTATCGACGCCGAGACCGGCGACGGAGTAGCGACCGCTCGACCGGCGGTGGAAGACGTCAGCGGGAAGGTGACTGGCGGGACGGTCGAGAGTGTTGTTTTGCGGCTACTGCTGTCTCCCGGCACTGAGGTCGACGAGTTCGACCTCCGGGAGATGGTTCTCCGGTATCTCGGCCCCGTCGGAGTTTTCGATCTGGTCCACGACAGTGCCGGGACCGGCGACGCCACGTTCACGACGACCGCGAAAACGGACGCCGACGACTCGGCGCCAGTATTGAACGACGGGGACGACCGGATCGACCTCGAGTTCGACGTTTCGGCGCTTCGCGGAGACGACGGGTTCACCGGTGGCGAGACGGTCAGCGTTCACCTGGTTACACCGTCCGGCGAGACGACGACGGTCCTGCTCTTCGTTCCGGAGTCACTCCCGGAGAGCGGGGAGATACCGCTGTAGGCCATCCGGTAGGGCGTCGCCGGGGCAACAGGAGTTTTCAAACGAAATCATCCGGCTGTTCTCGGCTCGGGTCGGTGTCGGCATCAGCGGCACACCACCGCGGCGAAACCGGCCATACCGAAGAGACACCGGTCGAAGGGTGGGGCTATCAGCCGAACATCTGGCGCATCATCGGGTGCATCTCCATGAGTTGCTCCTCTGCGATCTCTTCGTAGATCTTGTAGGTGATAGACACCGTCAGGAGCAGGCCCGTGCCGGAGACGCCACCGATGGTGCCGAGCATGTTCGCCATGACGGCGAGCAGGCCGACCAAGGCCCCGCCGATGACGGTCACCTGCGGGATGTAGCGCTCGAGGACCTTCTCGATGACGCTGACGTTGCGCCGGAAGCCGGGGATCTCCATCCCGGAGTTGTGGATCTGCTGGGCCGTCGCTTCCGGGCCCATGTCGGTCGTCTCGACCCAGAAGATGGCGAAGATGCCGCCACCGATGACCATGAACGTCAGGTCAACGCCGATACGGAGCATGATCTGCCAGGGCTCCTGGGCGACGCCGGTGACGAACCACATCCAGTCACCGGGGTCGCGGATCGGCGCCATGTAGTAGAACAGGCCGTCGACCGGATTGGCCGTGCCGCTCCCCGAATCCTGATAGACGCCGAGCCAGGCCGGCAGGTCGTTGCCGAGCTGCGCGTGGAGGATCCGTCCGAGGAACTGCAGGTTGGCCTGCAGCGCGCGGACGAGGATCATCGGCAGGACGCTCGCGTAGATGAGCTTCACGGGGAAGCGACCGCGCGCGCCCTTGACCCGCGTGTTCGACAGCGGGATCTCGACGCGGACACTCTCCGCGTAGACGACGACGACGAAGATGAAGATGGTCGTCAGGATGGCGACGAGGCTGCCCTGATTGAACAACAGGGCCTCCAGTCCGCCGCCGCCGAGCACCGACCCGATGTTCACGTTGGGCGCGAGGGTCGTCCCGAACAGCGTTATCTCACCGAGCAGGATGCCGATCCACGTCGGGATGACGCCGACGTTGCCGGCGCTCCCGATGGCGGGGATGGAGATGAGGCCGCCGATGAGCTGCTGGCTCACGCCCGCGATGATGAACAGGCCGATACCGGAGCCGACGCCCCACTTCGAGATGACCTCGTCCATGTAGAGGATGAGGACGCCGCCGACGAAGATCTGGGCGAACATCAGCCACTTGACGCCGGTCGTCCCGATACCCAGATCCGCGGCGACCGCGCCGCTGGCCGGGAGGAAACTCCCGGCGAAGACCATCGGCAGGCCAGTCAGGCAGATCATCACCAGGACGAGGAACTTCTGGAGGCCCTGGTAGAGGATCTGGTCGCGCGGGTTGTTCTGCGTGTCGAGTCCGAGGAGGTCGGCACCGCCGAGCAACTGTAGGACGATGCTCGCCGTGACGATGGGCCCGATGCCCAACTGGAGTATCGTCCCCTGGCCACCGGCCAGGATCGAGCGGAACTGCCCGAAGATGTCGCTTCCCTGTCCGCCTCCGAGGCCGAACAGGTAGACGTTCGTCAGGAAGAAGTACAGCACCAGCACGCCCGCGGTCCAGCCCAGCTTGCGCTTGAAGGGGACGTGCCCCTCCGGCCGGGCGACCGTGGGCATGCGGGTGAGTACCGGTTCGGCGGTGTCCTTCCAGCCCATATCTATGACTCGTCTTCTTCGTCCGGTGTATCGTTGTCGGTTTCAGCGGCGCGCTCTTTCCCACTGACCGTCAGTTCGACCGAGCCGCCCGCGGCCTCGACTTTCTCCTCGGCCGCCTCGGAGAAGTCGTCCGCGAGCAGGTGGAGCTCGTTGCGGACCTGGCCGCCGCCGAGCACCTTCACGACGTCGACCTCGTGACCGTCCTCGACGACGTCCCGGGCGTCGATCCGGTAGCCGTCGCCTTCGGCTTCGGCGACGCCATCCGCGGCCAGCAGCGCGGCGTCCTCGTCGAGGGTCCGCACCTCGACCGTCGCCACGTCTTCCTGGGCCTCTTCCGGGCGCGTGAACCCGTGCTTGCGCCAGGGGCCGTGGTGGTGCATCTCGTGTTTGCGGCTGCCGGCGTTGCCGCGGCCGCCGCGGTGGCCCGCGCCGCGCCGGTTCTTGTGCGACCCGCCGCTGTGCGTGCGCGACCCGCGCTGTCGTTTCTTCTTGGATGTCATCGCATGGCCTCCAGGAGGTCGTCGATGGCCTCCGTCGAGTGCTTGCCGAGCTGGCCACCCTCTTTGGTCGGGTGCTTGATGCCGTCGTGCCCGCCCCGCGGCGGGTGCAGACGGAGCGTCGGGGCCAGCCCCTCTGCCTTCAGCGTCGTCTCCTCGTCGACGATGGCCTGTGCCAGCGCGTCGACGTCGTCGTAGTCGGTGTTGTCGGCGATCCACTCGTCGTCGACGTCGGCGTCGCCCTCGAGGGGCTCGCCGCGGCGCTCGATCAACAGCGCGACCGTCTCGACGCTGGGCTCGCCGTGAGCCACGTAGTCGTTGACCTTCGTGACCATCCCGCTGTAGGTTTCGGTCTCGGGCACGAAGGTAGCGTGGTTGACGCTGTGGACGTTCAGCATGCCCAGCGTGTCCTGGATGTCCTGACTCATGTCGACTTCACCGCGGAGCTGGACGAGTGCTTTCATTCTATCACCTCGCGCTTCTCCCAGGTCTCCTGGGGGACGCGCGCCTCGGCCGTGTTCTGGAGCGCGTTGAACGTCGCCTTCGCGAAGTTCACCGTCGTCCGGGTGTTGCCCGACGAGCGCGTCCAGATGTCCTCGATGCCGGCGAGTTCGAGCACGTGGCGGACGGTCTCCCCGCCCGCGAGCCCGAGCCCGCGCGGCGCCGGCTGCAGTTCGACCTCGACGCTCCCGGCCTTGCCGGTCGTTCGGAGCGCGACGGTGTGGGGGCGCCCACAGCCACACTCCCAAGACCCGCAGCCCCGGGAGACGTCGATGAGGTTCAGCTTCGCGACCTCGATGGCCTTCTGGATGGCGCCGCCGACCTGGTCGTCGCGACCCTCGGCGTAGCCGACGAGACCGTCGCGGTTGCCGACGACGACGACGCAGCGGAACTTCACGCGTCGTCCGGAGTCGGTCATGCGCTGGACCATGTTGATGTCCAGCACCTCGTCTTCCAGCCCGGGTTCGAGCTGGTCGACGATCTCCGGCTCCTTCAGCGGGAGTCCGGAGTTCAGCGCGTCGGTCATCGAGTCGATCTCGCCGTCGGCGACCCGCTTGCCGAGCCGCGTGCGGGGCTCCCAGCCGTTGGCGCTCATAGCTCATCCGCCTCCAGCAGTGTGTCTCGCATGTCGTCGAAGTGCTCCGGTAGGTCCGCCGCGTCGAACTCCCCGCCGTAGAGGTCCTCGTCGAGGCTCTCGGCGTACTCGGCGACGTGCTCGCCCCTGGTCCGTGACCAGTCCGCGAGCACGCCGTCGTTGTGGGGAATCTCGAGTCCGGCGTCGATCGCTCCTTCCTGTACTGCGAATACTTTGCTTCCCGGTGTCGGGGTGTTGAGCCCGATGTCGAGGACGGCCTCTTCGAGGCCCGCCTCGACAGCCCGGCGACCGGCGAGCAGGCCGGTGAGGTAGGCCGCGGGCAGATTGCCCGTGGGCGCCTCCCAGCCGAACTCGGCCAGGTCGCTCGAGTGTGCGCTCTCTACCGTCTGGTCGCCGTCGGGGCCGGTAACTATCAGCTGCGCCGTGACGTGCCGGTTGCTCTTGCGAGCCACCAGGCGCGGTTTGCCGGATTTCAGCAGGCGCAACCTCTGATGGTAATCGGTCCGGGCCTCGCGGCGACGCCGCATCGGCACCGTGTATCGTGGTCCAGTCGCCATTAGTTGTCCTCCAGTGTTCGTTCGATGTCCGCGACGCTGTCGAACTCTCCGCCGCTCGCGCGGTCGTAGAGGTCTCGATACTCCGACCGGGAGATCGTCCCGTCGTCGCGGAGGTCTCGGAGTTTCGCACGCTGTGCGCGGATCTTCGACGCCCACGTCTCCTTCTCGTTTTGCCGCCCGCCGGCCGTCCCCTTCCGGGAGCCCTGTCCCTTCCGGTGACCGTAGGCGCGTTTCTGCTGGCGTTCCTTGGCGCGCCCGCGGGAGTTGCCCTCGGGCTCGGACGCTCGGATGGCCCCTTCGTCGACGAGGTCGCGGACGTCCGCTCGCGTGATCGCGTCCGCGATGTCGCCCTGTCGCTCGGGGTTGAGCCAGATCTTGTTCTCGCCGACGTCCAGCACGTCGGCCGCCATTCGCTTCTGTGCGCTCAGGTCAGTCATTCGACTTCGACCTCCTCGTAGGTGGGGTTGAGCACGCGGATCTCGCGGTCCTCGGCCTCGTCCTCGATGCGCTCGCGCTTGCGACCGCCGACCTTCGAGGCGATGCGGACCGCCTGTGTGTCGCCGTCGACCTCTTCGAGGTCGTCGACGTTGTGAACGCGAACCTCCTCGAACCCGGAGGGGTGTAGACCGCGCACCGCTTTCGGCGAGCGGAAACCCGCCTCGACGGTGTCGCCCTTGCCCTTGATGCCGCGTCGCTGTTTCGAGAGGCCGCCGCGGGGTCGCCGCCACGACGTGGGCACGCGCTTTTTCTTGTGGTAGTCCTGTCGGTTGAACTGCGGCTTCGAGACGCGGGACCGCTCGCCCAGCAGGCGCTCGGTCTCCTCGTCCAGGTCCGGTTCGATCTCGACATCGATGCGCGGGCGCATCTCCGTCTCGACGTCCTCGTCGACTTCCTCCTCGGTCTCGTCTTCGACCTCGGCCTCGGTGTCCTCGGTGACTTCGAGCCCGCCGACGTCGGCCTTGATGCGGGCCGCCAGCGCGTTGCCGACGACCTCTGCCAGGGCGTCCTGGCTCGCACCGCGGACGTCGTCGACCGTCTCGTAGCCGGCCTCGCGCAGGTCTTCCGACCGCGCGGGTCCGACGCCGCTGATGTCCGTCAGGTCCTGGTACTCGTCTTCCTCGGCCTCGTCGGCCGCGGTCGCCGTCTCGTCCTCGTCGGACGCCTCGGCGGCGTCGGACTCGTCGTCCGCGCCGGCGTCGGCCTCTTCGACCTCGCCGGCGTCGTCGTCGACTTCGATCTCGTCGACGTCGGCCTTGATGCGGGCTGCCAGGGCGTTGCCGACGACGTCGGCGAGTTCGGCCTGGCCGGCCTCGCGCAGCGAGTCGACCGTCTCGTAGCCGGCCTCGCGGAGCTCCTCCGCGCGCTCGGTCGAGATGCCGCTGATGTCGGTCAGCTCCTCGTCGCTCTCGGCGGCCTCTTCGGAATCGCGCTCGGGGTCGTCCTCGTCGAGGTCGGTCTCGGCCACGTCGTCGGCCGCGACCTGCTCGTCGAGGTCGTCCTCGTGGGCGTCCTCGCCGCGTCCCTCTCGGCTCTCGTGTTCGTCTTCGGTCATCAGGCGTCACCTCGGCTCGGCTTCTGTGTGATGTAGACCCCGTCCTGGAAGACGCGAACGTCCTTGTCCTGAACGCGGGTCAGCTGTTCGATGTCCGCGGCGGTCTGGCCGACGGCCTCGATGTCGGGGCCGCGGAGCGTGATGGTCTCCTCGCCCGTCTCGACGTCGGTGTCGCCGTGGATATCGGTCCGGCGCGCGGCCCGCTCACCGAGGAAGTTCTCGATGACGACCTCGCCGCCCTCAACGTCGACCTGCATCGGGAAGTGAGAGTAGAAGACTTCCATCTCGTACTCCCAGCCCTCGGTGACGCCGTGGAACATGTTCCGGACGTGGCTCTCGAAGGTCCCCAGCGTCGACATCGTCTTCGCGTCGTCGTTCTCGCTCTCGATGACGACTGCTTCGACGGTTTCACCGTCTCCGTCCGGCGAAGCCGGAACGCCGTCGATAGAGACCGAGACGTCGGGGTACCAGAGCCGTCGCGAGACGCTGCCCTCGGGCCCCTCGACGCTCAGGTCGAGGTGGTCGACGGACGCGTCGACGTCTTCCGGGATCTGTAGTTCTGTGCGTGGCATTGTTAGTAGACGTAAGCGATCACCTGGCCACCGACGCCCTCCTCGCGGGCCTCGTAGTGGCTCATGATCCCGTGGCTGGTCGTGACGACGAGCGTCCCGTAGTCGCGGGCCGGGAGGTATCGCTTCTCCCACTTCTCGAACTCGTCTGCGCCCGCCGAATAGCGGGGCACGACCGGGCCACATTCGTTAATCGCGCCTTTCAGTTCGACCTCGAAGGAGCCGGCCTTGCCGTCGTCGACGAACTCGAAGCCGTCGATGTACCCGCGGTCGTAGAAGACCTCGAGTACGCTGCCGATCTCGTTCGAGGCGGGTGACACCTCGTGGTCCAGATGGCCGACGCTCTCGGCGTTGTCGAGCCCCGAGAGCGCGTCGGCGAGTGGGTCGTTTCCTGTCATGAGTACTTCTTGAATCCCATGCTCCGGGAGATCTCCCGGAAGCACTGGCGACACAGCCAGATGTCGTATTTCCCGACCAGTCCCTGCTCGCGCCCGCAACGCTGGCAGGACTCGAGCTGACCGGTGCGTTTGGCGACCTGCTCGCCGGTTCGTTCCTCCGCGTTTTCGGTTTCGCTCTCGCTCATGCGTTGACCTCCACGTCGAACCGCTCCTCGACGAACGCCACGGCGTCGGCGACGTCGAGTCGGTGACTCGACGGGATCTGCCGGGACGCCTTGTCGCGCTTCGAGACGCGGTACCCCGGCCGTACCAGGTTCACCGTCACGTCCAGCCCGTAGATGCCAGTGTTGGGGTCGTACTCCTGGCTCGGGAAGTCCGTGTGCTCCTCCACGCCGAAGCTGAAGTTGCCCGTGTCGTCGAACTGCGAGCGCCCCAGTTCCGTGAGCTCCAGCGCCGTCGCCAGGAACTGTTCGGCGTCCTCGTCGCGCAGGGTTACCTTCGCGCCGATCGGGTCGCCCTCGCGGATGCCGAACTCGCCGACCGTCGCCCGCGCCTGCGTGCGAACGGGCTGTTGGCCGGCGACTTCGCCGAGGATCTCTTCGGCGTCGGCCAGTTCGCGACCGCCCTGGCCCACGCCCATGTGGACGACGACTTTCTCGACGCGCGGCTCGCGCATCTCGTGGAACTCCGCGGATTCGGTCTCGGAGCTCATTCGTCGTCACCTCCGTCTTCGTCGTCGGCGCCGCCCTCGTCGGCGTCGGCCACCGACTCGTCGTCGGTCGTGACGTCTTCGGGCGCTTCCTCGTCGCCGTCGTCGCTCGTGAAGTTCTCGTCGATGACGACGACGTACTCCTCGACCGTCTCGAAGCCACCGGCGGCTTCGCCGCTTTCCGAGGCTGAAGCCTCGCCGCCGTCGTCCTGAGAGACGAGCACGTTGTTCGGGGAGCTGCCGGGCGTGACCTGGATCTCGTCGACCTCGCCGATCTCGCCGGCGTGGTGGCCGTCGACGGCCGTGACGAGCGCGCCCTCTCCGTACTCGAAGTGGGCGACGACCTCGTCGCTCTCGTTGGCCACGACGAGCGAGTCGCCGCCCTCGTAGCCGCTGTCCTCGTCGACGACCAGCGTCTCGCCGTCGTGCAGCGTGAGCTGCACGTCGCCGCCGGGGACGTGTTGCTTGTTCACGATCTTGCCGAGTTTGGAGTCGGCCGCGTCGCCCTCGATGGGGGTCAGCGCGAGCCGACCGCCCTCGCCGGGGAAGACGCGGTAGTACTCGTTCCGCTCGACAAAGGCCAGGATGTCGAACATCCCGACCGGACGCTCCTCGTCGGACGCCGGCGTGCCGTTGATCAGGACGCTGTCCTGGTCGAGGGCGTACCGGGCTTCCTTGCGCGAGTCCGCGTAGCCGAGCACGTCCCGCAGGACGATGAGCAGGGGCACCCCCGCCTCGCCGTGGGGACCGGCGTCGGCCTTGACGGTGAACGTCTCGGTCTTGCGTTCGATCGGCCAGCTGTTCGGCACCGAGAGTCGTTTCTGGTGTTTCGTCATGCGCTGTCCTCCTCGTCGTCGAGACGCGCCTGTCGGCGGCTGTCCGCCAGGTCCAGGGCTGTCACGCGAAGGTTCGAAGCGTCGAGCGGACGGGGAACTTCCTCGCCGTCCGCCGCCTCGACCGTGACGCCCTCGACCGACACCGTCTCCGTCTTGAGGTCGACGTCGATGACCTCGGCTTCCTCCCCGGCGAAGTCGCCGCGGAGGACCTCGACGGTGTCGCCCTCGTTGACCCGCACGTTGCGCTGGTCGTGCTCCTCGCGGAGGTCGTCGGCCAGCGTGGCGCGGACCTTCTGGTGGCGCTGGTGCAGCGGCGCCGTGGCGTCGTCGTGTCGCTGTTTGCGTGGTTGCTCGCTCATACTATCATCGTCGCCGTTGAGGCGATCGAACCGAATCGCTCCGCGACCTCGCGGGCGATCGGCCCTTTGAGTTCGGTCCCCGAGGGCTCCTCGTTGTCGTCGATGATGACCGCGGCGTTGTCCTCGAACTTCACGCGCGTGCCGTCCGGTCGCCGGATCGGCTTGCGCTGGCGGATGATGACCGCCTCGACGACCTGCCGCCGCTGGTCGGGAGTCCCCTTCGTGACCGAGGCGGTGATCTTGTCACCGAGTCCGGCCTTGGGGTGTCGGTTCTTCGTGCCCGAGTAGCCGCTGATGGAGATGACCTTCAGCTCGCGTGCGCCGGTGTTGTCGGCGCAGTTGATCAGCGAGCCCTTCTCGAGGCCCTGGGTTACGTCAGCCTTCAGGGCCTCCATCAGTCCTCACCTCCGTCGGCCACGCTGACGACGACGTGGCTCTTCGTCTTCGAGAGCGGTCGGCACTCGGCGATGGTGACGGTGTCACCCTCGGCGAGGCCGAGACACTCGGGGGCGTGAGCCGGAACGCGGCTCCGCCGTTTCATCAATCGGTCGTATTTCGGGACTGTGACGTCGTACTCTCGCTCGACGACGACGGACTTGTCCATGTCGGTGGACGCGACCGTCCCCTCGATCGTCTGCCCGCGGACACTCAGCGTGCCGTGGAACGGGCAGTTCTCGTCGTCACAGGCCTCGTCCGGTTCCTGTACGTTCAATCCTAGCGCCATTTGCTATCACCTGTGTTCTCCGTTCGTCGCGCAGACCGGGCGACCAGCCTGCGACCCTCGACCGCCACGACCCGGGTTCCGGAGGCGCCGAGCGCCTCACCGAGGTCGAACTCGAAGGTCGTCCCCGCCTTGGGGACGTGTGACACCCGAGTGCTGCCGGTCTCGTCGCTCCCGCCTGCCTCGTGTCGTGCGCTCGCGCCCGCTCGGCGGTCGCGCTCGATACCGAGAGTCTTGGTCGTCTCCGTGACGACCTCGCCCTCGATGCCGACGAGGTCGGCGTTGTCGGCGTCGGTCACGCTGACCGACAGGCCGACGAGTTCGTGTCGCGGCAGCGTCTCGGGTGTGACTGGACTCATTCCAGATCGCCTTCTTCCCGCTGGATGGTCTTGATCCGCGCGATGGTGCGCCGGAGCTCCTGGATCCGTCCGGGGTTCTCCGGGGCACCGCCCGCGGCCTTGACCGCGTTGTCCTGCATCAGCTCTGTCTCCAGATCCTCGAGTTCCGCCTCGCGCTCGGCGGGCGTCATGTCGCGAATCTCCTCGACGTGCAGGATCGTCATTCGTCAGCCTCCTCGTCGTCTTCGCTGTCCGAGGCAGCCTCGTCGTCCGAGGCCTCCTCGTCCATCTCGTCCATCAGTTCCTCGGCTTCCGCCTCGGTGTCCTCGTCGAGTTCCTCCTCGACGGCCGCGTCGAGGTCCTCGAGGTCATCCTCGACGTCGTCGTCGTCTGGCACGTCGACGTCGTCGAACTCCTCGGCTTCCTCGATGACTTCCTCGTCGACCTCGGGCTCGTCGCTCGACCCCGTCTCGACGTCGGGTTCGGTGACGGGTTCGGTCTCCTCGGGTTCGCCCTCGAGGAGTTCCTCGACGCTCTCGTCGTCGACGTCGGCGACGTAGTCCTCGACCTCGACGCCCTCGTAAATCTCGAAGTCGTCGGGGAGTTCCGCGTTCGGCGGGATGATCTTCACCTGGACCCCGATGGTCCCGAGTTTCATCACCGCCGTCGCGACGCCGTGGTCGACGATCTCCTCGGCGGGTTCGCCGTTGTGCTTGATGTACCCGCGGTTGAACTTCTCCACGCGCGAGCGGGCGCCCGTGACCTTCCCCGAGAGGACGATCTCCGCGCCGAGCGCGCCGGCTTCCATGATCCGGTCGATCGTCGTGTGACCGGCCTTCCGGAAGTACCAGCCGCGCTCGAGGGCGTTGGCCAGGCGGTCGGCCACGATGCTCGCGTTGAGGTCGGGCTCGTCGACTTCCTGGACGTCGACCTGCGGGTCCTCGAGGTCGAACCGCTCCTCGAGTTCCGTCGTGATCTTGCGGATGTTCTTCCCGCCCTTGCCGATGACCATCCCGGGCTTCTCGGCTTTCAGGACGATCTGGGTGCCCATCGGGGTCTTGGCGACTTCCATGCCGCCGTAGCCCGCGCGGCCCAGTTCGTCGGCGAAGAACTCGTCGATCTGGGTGCGCTGGAGGCCGTCCTCGATGAACTGCTGTTCGTCCGCCATTATTCGGCTTCCTCCAGGATGAGTTCGACGTCGACCTGAGGCGTGTTCCAGGGGCTGGCTCGGCCCATCGCGCGGGCCTTCTGACCCTGCGCCTCGCCGACCTTGTGGGCGGCGACGTGCATAATCGTCATCTCCTCGCCCTGGAAGCCCTGTTCGTCGGCGTTGCCGACGGCGTTCTCGAGCAGGTCGAGGAACTCGCCGGCGGCCTTCTCGGGGTAGCGACCGGCGTCCCAGCCGTCGATGTCGTTTCGGTGGCCGACGCCCGAGTTGTGCTGTCGGAACGGCACCGACCGCTCCTCGGCGACGACCGCTTCGAGGTACTCGACGGCCTCGCCGGCCGTCTTGCCCTTGATCTCGCGGGCGAGGGCCTTGCTGTGCTTGTGGCTCATCTGCCGCTCCCGGAGCATCGCTTTCGCCGTCGTGTCCGGGTCGGCGTCGACTGAGTAGCTGATTCCCATGATTACTTGAGCGGTACGAACTTGGACGAGCGCGTGGCCCCGATACCGGCCTGGCCGTGCTCGACGGACGTTCGTGTGAGCTGGAACTCGCCGAGGTAGTGCCCGATCATCTCGGGCTCGACCTTGACGCGCTCGAAGCTCTGTCCGGTGTAGACGGCGAACGTGACGTCGACCATCTCCGGGACGATCGGCATGTCGCGCAGATGCGTCCGGATGGGGTCGTTGGCCGTCTCCTCTTCGCCGGCCTCGCGGGCCTCCTCGAGCAGCTTCTGCTTCTCGACCGAGAGACCACGCGTGATACTTCGCCGCTGTCGAGCGGGGAGCAGTTCCGCGACTTCCTCCAGCGACAGGTCCTGCAACTCCTCGAGCGTGTGGCCACGGTAGGTAAACTCACCTTCGTGACCGATCTGGTAGTCCGAGCTCATTCGTTACCACCGCGACCGGTGCGTCGCGAGGAAATGTCCCCGACCTTCCGTCCCGGCGGGGCGTTCCGGGAGACCGACTTCGGCTTGCCCGGGTGCTGGCGGCCACCGCCACCGAACGGGTGGTCGACGGCGTTCATCGCCACACCGCGAACGTTCGGCCACTTCGTGCCGCGGGCTTTCATCTTGTGGTACTTGTTGCCGGCCTTGACCATCGGCTTCTCCGTGCGGCCACCGCCGGCCACGACGCCGATCGTCGCTCGACACTCGGGGTCGAGTCGCTTCGTCTCGCCGCTGGGCAGTTGCACGACCGCAACGTTGCGGTCGTGGGTCACCAGCGTCGCGTTGACGCCCGACGCGCGGGCGAACTTCCCGCCGTCGCCGGGGTTGGCCTCGACGTTGCAGACGGGGACCCCTTCGGGGATCTCCGCGAGCGGGAGCGTGTTACCCGGCGCGATCTCGGCGCTGACGCCGACCTGGATCTCCTCGCCGACGCCGACTCCTTCGGGCGCCAGGACGAGTCGCCGGTCGCCGTCCTCGAACTCGATGGCCGCGACCGGGGCCGAGCGAGCGGGGTCGTGTTCGATATCGACGACCGTGCCGGCGATGACGTCGCCGTCCTCGACTTTGCGATGCGACAGTTCGGCCTTGTAGCGGTGCGACGGCGCCCGGAACGTGGGCGTGCCGCGACCGCGTCGTTGTCCCTGAATTCGTCGTCCCATGGTCAGAACACCCCGATCCGCGAGGCGACGTCTTCGGCTTCGTCGTCCTCGGAGAGTTCCACGACGGCCTTTTTCGTGCCGTCCGGACGCACCATCGTGTTCACGTCGATGACGGTCACGTCGAACTGTTCGCCGACCGCCTCGGCGATCTCCGGTTTGGCCGCGTCCGTGGCGACGACGAACTGGAGTTTGTTCTGGAAGTCCAGGTCGTCCATCGCCTTCTCCGTCATGTGCGGATGCTTGACGACGTCGCTCATCGGTCGGCCACCTCCGCGAGGGCGCTCTCGGTCCAGATTGTGAGTCGGCCGTGGTGGGCGCCCGGCGCCAGGTCCTCCGCGTTCACTTCTCGCGCGGTCGCGACGTCCGCGCCCGCGAGATTGCGAGCGGCCCGCGAGGGCTCCTCGCTCGTCACGAAGAGGATCGACTTCGCCCGGTTGTACTTCCGGCCGCGGGTCGTCCCCTGGCCGGCCCGAACGGTCGCCTCGTCGGCGCGTTCGATGTCGGCGCTGACGCCCAGCGACGCCAGCACGTCGACGACCGCCTGCGTCTTCTGGAGCTCCTCGAAGGCGTCGGACACGACCAGCGGCAGGTCGAGGTCCTCGTCGAATTCGTGGCCGCGGTCGGCCACGATCTCTGGGTCCGCGGTGGCCGCGATGGCCGCCCGCGTCGCCAGCTTTCGCTCCTTGTCGTTCAGGTCGAGTCCGCGGTCTTTCTCCGCTTTCGGCGGGTGCGCCCGGCGGCCGCTGACGGCCTGGGGCACGCGGCGGGCCTTGCCGCCCTCTCGGGGGACGTGAGCCATGCCGCGACCGCTACCGAAGGACTCGGCGGGCGTCCGCATGCCCGCGTAGTCGTCGCTGCCGTAGTCCTGCTTTCTGTTGGCCTGTGCGGCGAGGACGGCCCGCCGGACCAGGTCCGGGCGGGGCGTCTCAGCGAAGACGTCCGGAAGCTCGACGCTGCCGGACTCGTCGCCGTCCAGGTCGTATACTGTCGTTTCCATGTGTTAGTCCTCCTGTGTGGCCGCTGCGCGGCCGCGACCGCCCTGGTTGGACTGGTTCGAGACGTAGCGGATCTCGGGGTCCAGACGGGGCTGGTCGTTCGGGCGCACCGCCGGGCGGAAGCGCACGACGCGCTGGTCCGGACCGGGCACCGAGCCCTTGACGAGCGTGTACGGCCCGTCGACTTCGCCGTAGTTGACGAAGCCGCCGTCGACCGTCGGCTCGTCGCCCGACCCGATGTCGAGCAGGCGCTTGTTCAGCTCCGTCCGCTGGTGGTAGCCGGTCTGGCCCTGCTGGGGGACCGTCGAGCGGACCCGCGAGGGGTTCCACGGCCCGAGGTTCCCGATGCGGCGGCGCCAGCCCTGGCGGGCGTGTTTGCCCTTCCGCTTCTGGACGCCCCAGCGCTTGACGGGGCCCTGGGTGCCCTTGCCCTTCGTGACGCCCGCGACGTCGGCGTACTGGCCGGCGCGGAAGACGTCGTTCATGGCGTGCTCGCCGCCCTCGGCGACGAGATCGAGCCCGAAGTCGACGCGCTCTGCGAGCGAGCCGCCGCCGATCCGGGTCTCCATGACGTCGGGTTTCTTCTTCGGGACGCCCGGAACCGCGCCGGGGACGGTGTGCGTGATGGCACGCACGTCGCCGATCCGGCCGGCGTCGAGGGCGTCTCTGATCTCTGCTTCTGCGGCGTCAGCGTCGTGCTCGTCCGGGACGTCGAGGGCGCGGTCGAGCTCCCCGTGGAACTCGTCGGCCCAGACCTCCGTGAGCGGACGCTGGCCGTACGGCGTCGATTCGTAAGCTCGCAGCGCGACGGCGCGCATCGGCGGCGTCTCGACGACGGTCACCGGCACGGTCTCCTCCATCCCCTCGCGCGGGGAGTCGGGCTCGTCGTTGATGAGCGCGACGTGGGTCATGCCGGCCTTGTACCCGGCGAAACCCTGGAGGCCCGGCTGGCCGTCGTCTTCCGGCCAGCTGTTGAACCGCGGCGTCTCGCTGACCGCTCGCGTGCGCGGGCCGAAGCCCAGCGAGCCTTTGCGTGGTCTGTGTGTGTCTGGCATCGTTTACTCCGTGAGCCTGAGGGGCGCGAGGGTGGCGAACACCGCTTCCTCCGTTCGCACGACCTCGCTTCCCTGATCCGGAACCGTATTCAACCACAGGTCGAACCGGTCGTCGCCCGTCTCTCCGCGTTCGGGGCGGTCGATACCCAGTATCGCGGGGAGTCCCCGCTCTGGGGCGCCGAAAGCCACCGTGAGGTCGCCTCCGGTACCCGCTGGGTCCGTCTCGCCGGCGGTCGCCGCGTCGGCGGCCGCCGCCTGCGCGTCGGTGCCGCCCTCACCGCCGTCACGAAGACGCCCGACCAGCTGGTCGAGTGTCGTGACGGTCAGCTCCTCGCCGTAGCGAGAGGCCGCGATGGTGAGCCCGGCGTCCGACCGCGCGAGCGCCGCGTCGAGGTCCGTGCGATCGACGTCGAACCCCTGAAGGGGTTCGTCGACGAGCTTCGCGCGGACCGGTTCTCGCGAAGAGACTCTGACGGAGACGCGTTCCCCCTCCCGGACGTCCATAGTGGACGGGACCGGAAGCGAGACCGGGTGTTGCAGGCCGCAATTGACCCGAACGCGTCCATCAGCTCCGACCGTGGTCACGATTCCCTGTCTTAACGACCCCGATTCGTTGGAACCGGAGCCGGTCCATGAGCGGACGCGGAGCGCCGGCAAAACGCCCGCGTACTCTAGTTCGCCCCGCCTGTCCCATACCTCCTTTCGGAGGTAGGGGGGTGTGGCGGCGTACCGCAGCACCGTTTCGACGAACCCGGACTCCCACTTCCCGGCCCCGTCGGGGTCGGGAAAGACCGTCAGCCGGTCCACGCGGAATATCGCGGCCGCACGGGCCACGTAGCCTATCTTGCGAGTCGCCTCGCGTTTGTCTTCGGCTTCCCGCGTGAGGGACGCCGGCACGAGCACGCTGGTCGTCATGCCGTGACGCTTCCACGTCGCGCCACTAGACTGTGCCGGTACATCCCCAGCCCACCCTTAAAAAAAGCGCGTTTCGCGCGCGTGTAGAGAAGCATTCACATGGGCCCCGGTCACAGGCCCACCGCCCAGACGGCCCCTATCTCTGGTGTGTGACGCGATCACGTGGACCGCAGCTGATCAGCATCGAGCGACGGAACCGCACATATCTTGCCGGGTTCGAAACTCCACGCGCGGCCAGCGGTCAGGGACGGACTCACCGCCGCCAGACGAGCAGGCCGTCCCCCTCCCACGGCGGGGGTGCGACAGTCAGACTGTCGCCACCGCTCTCGACCGACGCCGGGACGCGACTCCACTCGGCCGGGTCGATCCACTCGATGTCGTCGACATCCGCCGCCGCCGATCCGTCGTCGAACGCGGTCGCGCCGTCCAGTTCGACCGCCTCGGCGGACGCCGCGTAGACCACGACAGCGTCGTCCGCGGGCAGTTCAGCGGCCCGCACGAGGTCGGGGTCGTCGGCGAGCAGATCCTGGCGCGGCGCTAACTCGCCGATCGCGAACCGCCCGCAAAAGTCACGGAGCCGGCCGTAGTCGCGGGCACCGGGGTACCGGAGCGCCTCGTCCCACGGGTCGGGCATGCCCCAGAAGTCGTCGCCGCCGAAGCGTTCGCCGTCGCGGTGCCACGGCCAGACGCCGTGGGCCCCGTAGGTGACGCCCGCGTTCGCGCCGGCGAGCACCGAGAGCCACGCCGCCTGTCGGGCAGTCTCGCGACCGATCCGTCGACCCTGTGTGTCGTGGTATTCGAGTCGCTCGTACGGCGGTTCACCGTTGATTACCGGCGCCTCGCCGCGGGAGCGACAGTCGGCGGCCAGTTCGGCCGGCACGTCGAGGTCGACAGTGTGACCGGACTGGTAGCAGTGGAAGTCGAGCCAGTCCCGGTCGGCGACCCGTTCGGGCGTCGACTGGCCGCCGATCATGTGCGATGCGCGCAGCGGGTGCGTGACGCTCTCGCCGATGGCTCGCGCGGCGGCGTCGTACACCTCGAGCGCCGCCTCGTCGTCGGCCTCGTAGTTGGTGTCGCCGGAGACCAGCCAGGCGGGTCCGTACGCGCCGTAGCGCGCGGCGAGGTAGCGACCGAATCGGGCGGCTTGCTCGGGGTCGAAGGGGTGGCGCACGCGCTCGCCGTCCCAGTCGGGCCAGGTACCCGGCGCGTAGTTGAACCACAGCGCGACGAGCGCGGGCACGAACCCGCGGTCGTGGGCCATCGCGACCAGGTCGTCGAGCGCCCGGAAGTACGCCGGGTCGGGATCGTCGAGGTTCCACGACTCGCCGAAGGGGAGTCGGTCCCACGGCTTGCTCGCGTCGTGCTGTGGAAGCGCGGTGATCTGAACCACGTTGAACCCCTGGTCGCCGCGCGCGGTGAGATATCGCTCCCACTCCTCGGTGCTCGCTTTCGCGCCGGCCGACCAGGCCGTGTCCGCGAGCCAGAAAAACGGGGTGCCGTCGTCGTGGACGAGTCGGCGGCCGTCGGGTTCGAGGAATCCGTGGCTGCGGATTGGGTTCGAGCCCGCCGAGGCGACCGCCTCGAAGCGCCCCTCAGTCGCGAGACCGGAGTCATCGCGGTCGCTGTCGACCTCGTAGGTCCAGCGGCCCGGTTCGGTCGGCGCGAACCGCACGCGCCACTGGCCGTCGCCGTCCCAGAAGCCGGGAATCTCGTATAGAGTGCCCGACTCGTGTTCGAACGTCGCGGAGACGGCGACGTCGGCGTAGGGGTTCGCGTATCGCTGGTCGGCGCGCAGCGTGACCTCGGTGGGCGTCCAGACCTGCTCGACAGGGAGACTCGACATACCCTGGCCACCGGTGGGCGGGTAACCAAGCTACCGGAACCCTGCAGCGTTTCCGTTTCGGCGGCCGCCATCCACGCTCGTCGCGCTGGTTCGCGAGTATCGGGATCGACAGCCGGCACCCCCCACCGAAAATCGATAGCCAGCACGGGGATCGGTAGCAATGCTTCGCCCGATTCGGAAGCCTTTTATCCCAACCGGCGAGACGATTGTAATACAGGGCGACGGTAGTGTAGTGGTATCACAGGACCCTGCCACGGTCCTAACGCGAGTTCAAATCTCGCCCGTCGCATTTTTCACCATCCACCGACGCGGAGTTTCATCTCCGCGTCTCGTCGGATGGAGATACATTCGCTCTGAGATTTGAACCAGACCAGTCGCGCGCAGCGACCGCCGGGAGCGAGCACGTCTGGACGAGGTTCAAATCTCGCCCGTCGCACTCTCCGAAATTCACCGACGCGGAGTCCCGGCTCCGCGTCTCGTCGACGTTTCGCCGTACGTCGGATTTAGAACTCGGGCAGGTCCGCGGCGGTCACGGTGTAAGGGTGGTCGTACACCGCCCGCAGGTGGTCTTCGTCGTTTGCGCGGATGAGCGAAGTGTGCCACGGGAGGAACCAGACGAAGGGGTGTCGGTCGGCGACGTCGTCGGGGTCGGGCACGATGTCGCACTCGGCCAGCGCGACCGGCTTGCCGGGTGCCGTCCCGGTCACGTCGTCGTAGTGGTCGCCCCAGTCGAGGTTCGGCTTCTGACTCCGGTAGGTGTCGACGCCCGAGACGTCGACGTAGTCGGCGCCGGGGTACCAGTCGCCGCTGGCGAACTCGTGGGAGGCCGACCAGACCCAGACCAGGTTGTGCAGGTCACGTTCCTCGACGAAGTACTCGTAGGTCCACTCCCAGAGGTCGCAGTAGGTCTCGGGCCCGTCGTTGCTCCACCAGAACCACTCGCCGTCCATCTCGTGGTAGGGTCGCCAGAACACGGGGACGTCCGCGTCGGCGAGGGGTTCGAGCCGGTCGGCCATCCGCTCGAGTTTGCCGAACATCACTTCGTGTTCCTCGGTGCCCTCTGTGAGGACCGCCTCGACGCTCGTGTCGGCGAAGCAGTGCTCGAAGTCGCTGTCGTCTTTCGGCGGGCCGCCGAGGTGCCAGCTCAGGGTTATCAGCTGGTTTTCCTCCTCGAACGACCGGACCGCCTCGTCGACCGGGTCGACGATGTAGTCGGCCATATCGAAGCCACGCAGTGCGGGTTTCGACCCCGTCACAGTCTCGACGTAGGCCTGCTCCTCGTCGACGGCATCGTCGTTTTCCTCCTGTCCCGACAGCCACCCCGTGCCGGGGAGCGCTCGCACGAACGCCAGGGCGGTCCGCGCGGTGTCGGTGAGGTTCGGATCGGCGGGCTCGCCGTCGAGTTCGAGGTCGCCCCTGCCGTCGAGCAGAGCGACGAGTTCGTCGCTCCGGTCCTCGCCGTCGGTCATCGCTGCTCACCGTCCGCTGTCGTCGCTGTCGCGTGAATCATGCGCACATCCCGGAGCGACCGCGACAAAAGCGTGCCGAACGGGGAAATTTCGATATCGTTCGCGGGGGCGAGCGAACCGGAGCAGACCACTGGAACTTTTACAGGCCGCGGTGGCAGACTGGCGCATGCGCGGACTCGCGAAGACAGCACGGACCAGGGGTGCGATGGAACTCGTCGAGCGCGACCGGCCCGAGATCGGACCGGACGAGGCGCTCGTCGAAGTGGACTACGCCGGCCTCTGTGGCAGCGATGCCGGTATCTACGAGTTCGAATCCGCCTTCGAGCGGATGGCCCTCCCCACCGTGATCGGCCACGAGTACACCGGCCGGGTCGTCGAGGTGGGAGAGAGCGTCTCGGCATTCTCGGTGGGTGACCGCGTCGTCGAACGACCGATCCGGGGCTGCGGCGAGTGCTACCAGTGCCAGATCGGCGAGGGCAACGTCTGTCAGGACGCCGTGATCACGGGCGTCGACCACGACGGTGCATACGAACAGTTCGTCGCCGTCCCCGAGCGCGCGCTGCATCCCGTGCCCGACGACGTCGAACCGCGACACGCCGCGACGGTCGAACCGACCAGCATCGGTGCGCGCGCGGTCATCCGCAACTCCCGCGTTGGCGCCGGCGACCGCGTCCTCGTCGAGGGTCCCGGCCCGATCGGGCTATTGACCGCCCAGATCGCAGATTCGCAGGGCGGCGAAGTCGTCGTCTCCGGCGTCGGTAGCGACGCGAACTATCGGCTTCCGCTGGCCGCCGAGTTGGGCTTCGAGACGGTCAACGTCGCCGACGAGGACCTCGACGCGCGCCGGGACTCGCTGACCGACGGCGTCGGCTTCGACGTGATCTTCGACACGACGGGGCACCCCTCGGGCCTGCCGACCGCCGTCGAGCAGGTCCGCAAGGGCGGGCAGATCGTCCTCGTCGGCCAGACCGGCGAGACGACGATGGAGTACTCGCCGCTGGTGCGCGCCGAAATCGACCTGCAGTGTTCCTACGCCTCGACGTACGACGACTTCGAGCGCTCGCTGCGGCTCATCGCCTCCGGCGACGTGGACTCGGCGACGTTCGTCGACGACCGCTTCTCGCTGCTCGACGCCGACGAGGCCTTCGAGGCGTTCCTCGCCGGCGAGACGGCAAAGCCCGTCTTCGATGTCTCCGAACTCCGCAAGTGAACGGCCGGAGGCGGCTATCGCTCGCGCGCGAGCGCGACGCCCCGCCCCCAGACGTGGCAGGCCAGCACCGCTCCGTAGACGGCCAGCAGTGACGCTATGACCGGACCGGCGCGGTGGACCTGAAGCGAGACGCTCGCGACGGCGCTGGCCATCGAGAGCGCCACCGCACCCGCCATCCATCGCGAGAAGTACGCCGCGTGTCCGGCTAGCGGTGTGACCGAGGCGATCGAGAACGCCGCCCGGAGCGACTCCTGTTTCGCGTAGACCGCTATCCCCGCGGGTACGAGGTAGGCCGCGAGCAGGAACAGCGAGAGGACGACAGTCGATCCGGCGTAGAGGGCGACCCCCTGACCGGCTCCGATTCCGGCTCCCGCCGAGGTAGTGGTGGCCCCGTACACGGTGACGAGAAGGGCTACACCGGGGACGGTGAGGTACCCGACAGCGACAGCAACCCCGCCGACGCCCTGCCGGAGCAATTTCGCTACGTCGGCCCCCATCTCGGGAGCCTCGTCCCCCACAGCGCTCGCGTCGAGGACTCGAACCAGATAGCCGACCACCGGGACCAGCGTGACAACCCCGGCGTCGGGGAGCAACGCGGCGAGCATGCCCAGCACCCAGCACGCGACCAGCGGCCGCTCGCGACCCGCGCCGCCGAACGGGTAGCCGAACGGTCCGAACCGCCTCGGTCGTGTCGTGTTAGTATGACGGATCTTCGACATATGTGTGATCCGGTCGTCTCGTCTCGTACGACCACACATATCGGTAATGGGAACATACCCAGTGATCGCTCTACCAGGTAGCGGTGGAAGGGTATGTAAGCGATGAATAATTATAGGTTCTTGTGAACCCCTCACAAGGGGATGACAGAAAAGACCTCGATACGTAGTTCGGGACGACGGCTTACACGGCGTCGGTTCGTGGCGGCGGGAACGACAGCGGCAACGCTCGGTATGGCGGGCTGTTCGGGGCTGTTCGGCGACGACAGCACACCGCTCGAAGTGCTTCACGGATGGACCGGCGGGGACGGCGCCCGGGCCGCGGAGGCGCTCGTCGAGGCCTTCGAGGAGGAGTTCCCCGACATGGACGCGGACTTCGAGGCCATCGGCGGCGGCGGGAACGCGAACCTCGACGCGGTGGTGACGAACCGTCTCGGGGACGACGACCCGCCGAGTTCCTTCGCCAACTGGCCCGGGAAGAACCTCCAGAAGTACTCGGGGGCGCTCGGAAACGTCAACGACGTCTGGGAGGACAACGACTTCGCGGACGCGCACGTCGACGAGGCCGTCGAGTTACACCAGACCAACGGCACCTATCGCGCTGTCCCGCTCGGCTCCCACCGGTTGAACAACCTCTTCTACAACATCGAAGTGGTCGAGAGCGCGGGCGTCGACCCCGCGAGTATCGACAGCGTGGAGACGCTGGTCGACGCGCTCGAGACGGTCGCGACCGAGACGAACGCGGTGCCGTTCACCCACCTGCTCAGCTCGCCGTGGGCGACGATCCAGCTGTTCGGCACGATGATGATCGGCCAGCACGGGGTGTCGGCGTACAACGACTTCATCGACGGGAACCCCGACGCGGACGCGGTCACCGCGACGTTCCAGTCGATGAAGACGGTCATGGAGAACTACATCAGCGACGACGCGTCGACCATCGACCTGACCGAGTCGAACCAGAAGATAATCAGCGGTGACGCCGCGTTTATCCACCAGGGTAACTGGGCGGCCGGCGCCTTCAGGAACGCGGATAACTTCGCCTACGAGGAGGAGTGGGGCGCCACGTCGTTCCCCGGTACCGAGGGGATCTACGAGTTGCACTTCGACTCGTTTCTCTACCCGTCGGACAACCCGACAGAGAACAAGACGAAGGACTTCCTCGGGTTCATCGGCGGGACCGACGCGCAGATCGCCTTCAACCAGTACAAGGGGTCGATCCCGACGCGGACAGACGCCGACATGAGCGAGTTCGGCCCGTACCTCCAGGACGTCCAGGAGGACTTCGCGAACGCGGAGGCGCGGCCGCGGAACCTCTATCACGGCCTCGGCGTCGTCGCCGACGTGCGGACGACGATGGAAGACGTGATATCTGGCCGGTTCTCGGGGCCGTTCAACGCGAACAGGGCCGCGACCGGTTTCGTCAACGCCGTATCAAACTGAGGGTCCGAAAGGATGCGCAGACCGTTTCGACGACGCAGTCGGCAGTCTGACCGAGCGGAGTCCGAGTCCGACTCGTCCCCGGAGAGCGGGGACCACTCGCACGGGCCCGGTTCCGGGTCTGCACGTCCCGACGGCGGGACGGTGGACGAGCGGGCAGCGCCGTCCAGCGGCCGATTGACCGGGGCGCTCGACGACCGGTTCGGCGACGACTTCGTCGAGTCGCTGCCGTTCTGGCTGCCCGCCTTTCTCCTGATGGGCCTGTTCGTCTACGGGGCGATCGTCTGGAACTTCGTCATCTCGCTGACGGACTACGAGGGGTTCCGCGACGTCAGTTACTCGTCGCTCGACTTCGAGATGTACTCCCGGGCGCTCAACGATTCGGGGTTCATCGACGCCGCCCAGAACACGGTCGTCCTCCTGATCGCGTTCACGGTGCTCACCCTCGGGATCGGCCTCGGTCTGGCGATCCTCGTCGACCGGAACATCCGCTTCGAGAACACCTTCCGGACGATCTACCTGCTGCCGATGAGCCTCTCCTTTGTCGTCACCGCGCAGTTCTGGCTGTGGCTCTACAACTTCGACGACGGCCTCCTCAATCAGGCGGTCGTCCTCGTCGGTCTCGGCCGCGTCAACTGGATCGGTGACCCACAGGTCGTGCTCTGGGCGGTGATCCTCGCGCTCATGTGGCAGTTCTCCGGCTACGCGATGGTCGTCTACCTCGCGGGGTTGCGAGCGATCCCGCAGGAACACTACGAGGCCGCGCGGGTCGACGGGGCCTCGACCCTGAAGATGTACTGGCGGGTCATCATCCCGCAACTCAAGGGCGCGACGATCAGTGCCGCCGTCGTCCTGATGGTGTTCGCGCTGAAGGCCTTCGACTTCCTGTTCTCGCTCGTGTCGGGCTACCGCCCGCCCAACGGGTCCGACATCCTCGCGACGAAGATGGTCAGGGAGGTGTACAGCGGGACGCCCCGCTGGGCCTACGGCTCCGCCATCGCCATGGTCCTGTTCGCGATGGCGCTGTCGATCATCGGGCCGTATCTCGTCTACCAGTACCGGAGGGGGAACCTGTGAGCGACGCAACTGCCCCGGAGGTGCCTGCCGAGAGCGAAAGCGAGAGCGGGCCGCCACGCGCGGCGTCGCGGTCCGGGTCGAACTCGCGGTCGGTGTCGGCCTCCCGCGTGGTGCTCTACGGCGCTTTGCTCGCGGTCATGGGCGTGTTTCTGGTCCCCATCGAGACGGGCTTGGTCACGTCCGTCAAGACCAACCCCACCGGCGTGAGCGAGACGCTGCCGTACCTGCCGCCGCCGCCGGAGTACTTCACGCTCGGGAAGTGGGAGCAGGCGTTCGACAGGCTCAGTCAGGGCATGGTCAACAGCGCGCTGTACTCGATTCCAGCGACGGTGCTCTCCGCGTTCGCCGGGAGCCTCACCGCCTACGGGATCACCCAGGCCCGCTGGAAAGAACGCTACAAGGCGCTGCTACTCGCGCTGTTCGTCGCGGGCATCTTCATCCCGTACCAGGCCGTGCTGGTGCCGCTCTCGCGGTTCTGGTCGACCTACGCACCGCTCGAGGACTGGCTCGCCGTCCTCTGGGTGCTCGGTATCGACAACGACTACGCGGGACTCGTGGAGCTCTCGATCACCCATATCGCCTACGGGCTCCCTATCTGCACCGTGTTGTTCCGGTCGTACTACAAGAACATGAGCATCGAGATGGTCGAGTCCGCGCGCCTCGACGGCGCCTCGCTGCGGCGGGTGTACCGGCGGATCATCCTGCCGCTCTCGACGCCGATGTTCGCGGTGGTGTTGATCTACCAGTTCACCCAGATCTGGAACGATCTCCTGTTCGCGCTCATCCTCGTCTCCTCGGAGTCCAGCGAAGCCGCGCCGGTGACGCTGATCCTCGCCGGCCTCGGGCAGTCGCTCGAGGGGTCGGACTTCCCGCTGCGGATGGCGGGCGCGTTCATCGCGGCGCTCCCGACGCTGGCGGTGTACGTGATGTTCGGCGAGGAGTTCGCCGAGGGGGTGGCGTCGTGATGCTCCCCCGCTCGCCCGACCGAACTCGCGGCTACTCGGAGGTCCACCAATGACAGAACTCGCACTCGATCACGTGACGAAGGTGTTCCAGGACGGTACCGACGAAGTCGTCGCGGTCGACGACGTCTCGCTGGAGATCGGTGACGGCGAGTTCCTCGTCGTCGTCGGGCCCTCTGGCTGTGGCAAGTCCACGACCCTGCGGATGGTCGCGGGGCTGGAGACTGTCACGCGGGGCGAGATCCGTCTGGGCGACCGGGTGATAAACCACGAGAAACCGCAGGACCGCGACATCGCGATGGTGTTCCAGTCCTACGCGCTGTACCCACACATGACCGTCCGTGGCAACATGTCTTTCGGGCTCGAGGAGTCGACAGACATGCCCGACGCGGAGATCAGCGAGCGCGTCGAGGACGTGGCGACGATGATGGGCATCGACGAGTTGCTCGACCGGAAACCGACCGAACTCTCGGGCGGCCAGCAACAGCGCGTCGCGCTCGGGCGTGCCATCGTCCGCGACCCGGAGGTGTTCCTGATGGACGAACCGCTCTCGAACCTCGACGCGAAGCTCCGCTCGCAGATGCGCACCGAACTCCAGCGCCTGCAGGAGGACCTGGACGTCACGACGATGTACGTCACCCACGACCAGACCGAGGCGATGACGATGGGCGACCGCATCGCCATCCTCGACGGCGGCGAACTCCAGCAGGTCGCGACGCCGCTGGAGTGCTACCACGCGCCCGCAAACCGGTTCGTCGCCGGCTTCATCGGCGAACCGTCGATGAACTTTTTCGACATGCGCGTCGAGGGCGACGCGCTGGTCACGGAGGCGTTCACGTACCCGCTCGGCGAGACTGTCCGCGCCTCGCTGGGCGACGCGACGGACGTCGTCCTCGGGGTCCGCCCCGAGGCTGTCGCCGTCCGGGGCGACACCGACGGCGAACACGGCTACGCGACCGTCGTCGACGTTGTCGAACCGATGGGCAACGAGAACACCGTCTACCTCCAGTTCGAGGGGACCGCCGAACCGCTCGTCGCCACGACCAGCGGCATGCGGCGCATCACCGAGGGCGACGAGGTGATGGCGCACATCTCCGAAGACGCCATCCACGTCTTCGACGCCGCCACCGGCGAGGCGCTCCACAACCGCCGGATCGAGGACGCGGAGGCAGCGGACATCACCCTCGAGTGACGGTGCGGCGACGTCGGCACCCGCGTCACCGACGCAGGAACTTTCTTCGGTCGACGCCTATCGCGATCGATGACAGTCATCGGATTCCTCAGCGTCGCGCCGGTCATCGAGGGGAGCATGTCCGAGGAAGTCGCTAAGGCCGTCGCCGCGCTCGACGAGTTCGACGTGGCCTACGAGACGACACCGATGGGCACTATTATCGAGGCCGACGACAGCGCCGAACTGTTCGCCGCCGCGGCCGCGGCCCACGAGGCCGTCGATGCCGACCGCGTGAGCACGTTCCTGAAAGTCGACGACAAGCGCACCGTCGACCAGACGGCGAGCGACAAGGTCGACGCCGTCGAGAAACACCTCGGCCGCGAGGCCCGCCGGGAGCGGGAATGAACACCCACTTTTTGCGGCGGAGACCTCCTCGCAGCCCTTCGGGCCGCTGCGGGGGTCCTCCGCCGCAAAAACATGGGGAAAAAAGGCCGGACTGCCCTTCCGCTCCGCTCGCTTGCGTCCGGTGAACCGCCTCGTTCCCTGCGGTCGCTCGGCGGATGCCGGCGTGATGCATACGTCACCTGTCCTGAGCGTCCGCGCCGACCGCAGCGAGGCGCGGTTCACCGGACGCGAGCGACCAACGGGAGCGAGTCGCCCTGCCTTTGTGGCCGAGCTTTTTGCACCGGGGGTGCCCGCAGCGCTCGAAGAGCGCGAGGACACCCCCGGTCGAAAAAGGTCGTACCCGAGAAGGTAAGGCCGAGGGGGGACCAACCGGGGACATGGACAGTCTCAACCGGACCGCGACGGAACTCGTCGACGAGGCGATCGACTTCGCCGACGAGCTGAACGTCGCCGTCCACCAGCTGGACAGCGAGGCGCTGGTCCTCGACTTCGGCGTCGACGCGCCGGGGGGTATCGAGGCCGGCCTGATGCTCGCGGAGATCCAGACCGCCGGCCTCGCCACCGTCCAGACCCGGATGGACGAGGTCGGCGGCGCGCCGCTGACCCACGTCGAACTGTCGACCGACCAGCCCGCGCTCGCGCTGCTGTGCTCGCAGAAAGCCGGCTGGGAGATCGAAACCGAGGGCTTCGACGGACTTGGGAGCGGCCCCGCCCGCGCGCTCGTCGCACGCGAGGAGGAGTTCCAGCGTATCGGCTACCGCGACGACTTCGAGTTCGCCGTCCTCTGTGTCGAGAGCGACGCGCTCCCCGACGAGGGCGTCGTCGAGCACGTCGCGGACCTGGCCGAGGTCGCCGAGAGCGGGGTCTTCCTCCCGGCGTTCTCGGCGGCGAGCACGGCCGGCAGCACCGCGATGGCCGCCCGCGCCGCGGAACTCGCGGCCTTCCGGCTCTCGGAACTGGGCTACGACCCGCTCGACATCCGCTCGGTCGCCGGGTCGGCACCGGTCGCGCCGGTCGCCGACGACGAGCAGACCGCCATCGCGCGCACCAACGACGCCCTCGCGTACGGCGGCCAGGCTCACGTCGTCGTCGACGAGCCGTTCGACCGGTTCGACGACGTGCCCTCGACGGCGACCGCCGAGTACGGTCGCCCCTTCGCCGAGATTTTCGAGGATGCCGACTGGGACTTCTACGAGGTCGACGAGTCCGTCTTCGCGCCCGCACAGGTGACGATCGACCTGGTCGGCGGCGACACGCACGTCGTCGGCGACGTCAACGAGGACCTGCTCGTCGAGAGCTTTGGGCTGTGACCGCTCGCTGTATTGTCTGACCGTGCGCTACAAGGTCGCTCCCGAACCCCGAGATCTCGACTTCCTCGAAGACGCCCAGCGGGCGGTCCCGCTCGTCCCCGAGACGGTCGACGACTGCTGTGCCCGACTGATGGATCGCACAGCCGTGTCCTCCCGCGACGACGCTCGCGAGTACCTGACGTTCCTCGAAGCGCTCGAACTCGTCACAGAGACGCCGCGCGGCTACGAGCGCGAGCGCGTCGGTCCCGAGCTGGCGACGTTGGCAGACGCGTTCGAGCGCCGCGTGTTCGGCGCGAGTGAACTCCTCGACGCGCTCGCCGAGGCGGAGTCGCTGACCGTCGACGAGGCGTTCCACCGCCTGCGCGAGCACGTCCCGCGCTGGGAACGGGAGCGCCGCGCCGACTGGGAGCGGGAGTGGCGCGAGCGGACCGAGTGGTTGCTGGAGTGGGTTGTGGTCTTCGGACTCGCGACGCGCGACGGCGAGGGGTACCGACTCGCCGACGGGTCGTGAACCACAGGACGGCCGCATCGTCGTGGTATTCGATCACACGACAGACAGTCACGCACCCCTGACACGAGCGGAGAGTTTATATACGGAGAGCGACCACCGTACAGATACCCATGTCCAACACTGAGGGCACGTCGGAATCCCCGGCGGATCGAGTTCTTCCAGGGTACTCTGAATAGTACCTCTGAGATCAACGAGGCACGCATTTTCGATACCACGCTCCGCGACGGAGAGCAGTCACCACGCACGAGCTTCTCGTACGAAGACAAACGCGAGATAGCGGCCGTGCTGGACGACATGGGAACCCACGTGATCGAGGCGGGGTTCCCGGTCAACTCCGACGCGGAATTCGAGGCCGTTCGCGACATCGCGAACGCCACTCGGACGACGACCTGCGGACTGGCGCGGGTCGTCGAGAAAGACGTCGAGGCGGCGCTGGACTCCGGCGTCGAGCTGGTCCACGTGTTCGTCTCGACGAGCGACGTCCAGCTGGAAGACTCGATGCACGCCACCCGGCAGCAGGCCGTGGAGCGGGCCGTCGAGTCGGTCGAGCGCGTCAAGGAGGCGGGCGTCGACTGCATGTTCTCCCCGATGGACGCCACCCGCACGGACGAGGCGTTCCTGATGGAGGTCGTCGACGCGGTCACCGAGGCCGACGTCGACTGGATCAACATCCCGGACACGGTCGGCGTCGCGACGCCGACGCGCTTCCGGAAGATGATCGCCAAGGTCGTCGACCGCACCGACGCGCGCGTCGACGTCCACACGCACGACGACTTCGGCGTCGCCACCGCCAACGCCCTCTCGGGCTACGAGGCGGGCGCCGCGCAGGCGCAGGTGTCGGTCAACGGCATCGGCGAGCGCGCGGGCAACGCGGCCTACGAGGAGGTCGTGATGGCCCTGGAGTCGCTGTACGACGTCGACACCGGCATCGACACGACGCGCATCACCGAGATATCGCGGATCATCGAGGGGAAAAGCGACATCCCCGTCCCCGCGAACAAACCGATCGTCGGCCGCAACGCCTTCTCCCACGAGAGCGGGATCCACGCGGCCGGCGTCATCGAGAACTCGGACACGTTCGAGCCAGGCGTGATGACCCCCGAGATGGTCGGCGCCGAGCGCGAACTGGTGCTGGGCAAGCACACCGGCCAGCACTCCGTCCGCGAGCGACTCGTCGACGCGGGCTACGACCCGACCGACGAGGAGGTCCACGCTATCACCCGCCGTGTGAAGGAGTTCGGCGCGGAGAAAAACCGCGTCACGATGGACGTCCTGGAGGAGTTCGCCCAGGACGTCGGCGTCGACCACGAGGTCGACGAGGAAGAGGAGGTACGGGTTTAGGCCCATGCGGACCTCCACGTTCCAGCCGCCCCGCCAGCGACAGGTAGTCGGGAGTGCGGCGGCGCGCGTTCGGACCATTTCGCCGACATCGACCGGAGCGCGGTGCCCGACCACGACACAGAAACCTTATTATCTGGCGTGTACAGGATTCTACTACGATGACACCCGCTGTCGCGTCCGGACTCGATCTCCGGCCGAGCAGCGGCGTTCGCGTCCGTATCGTACGGGCCGTGTAGGCCCCACAACCCCCACTTCTCGACGGACGCACCGATATATCGCGGACGGGACCCGACACCGACGTCCCGTGTTGGAGACGACAGACAAGCCATGAGCGAACAAACACCGATCTCACCGTCGGAGGACGGCGAGACAGAGACCGACGCACAGCCGCCGGCGGAGACGCCGGACGAAACAGCCGCCGAGACGGCCGACGAGCGAACGACGGACGGGCCGGTGACGACCGGTGCCGAAGCGGTCGTCGCCGCCCTCGAAGCCGCCGGGGCCGATATGCTCTTCGGCGTGCAGGGCGGGGCGATCATGCCCGTCTACGACGCGCTGTACGACTCCGAGGAACTGACCCACGTCACGATGGCCCACGAGCAGGGCGCGGCCCACGCCGCCGACGCCTACGGCATCGTTTCGGGCGATCCGGGCGTCTGTCTGGCCACCTCGGGACCGGGCGCGACGAACCTCGTGACCGGCATCGCCGACGCGTCGATGGACTCGGACCCGATGATCGCCCTGACCGGCCAGGTCGCGACCGACATGGTCGGCAACGACGCCTTCCAGGAGACCGACACCGTCGGCGTCACCCAGCCGATCACCAAACACAGCTACTTCGCCGACGACGCCGACACCATCGGCTCGGACGTGGGTGAGGCGTTCGCGCTCGCCGACGAGGGTCGACAGGGCCCGACGCTCGTCGACCTGCCCAAAGACGTGACGAAAGGCGAGACGGACGTGCAGGCGATCACGCCGGAGAAGCCCGACACCTACAACCCGCCGACGACGGCCGACGACGAGGCCGTCGCGGACGCGGCGCGAGCCATCGCCGAGGCAGAGCGCCCGGTGATCCTCTCTGGCGGCGGCGTCATCAAGGCCGACGCGAGCGACGAACTGCGCGGGTTCGCCACCGACTACGAGGTGCCGGTCGTCACGACGATGCCGGGCATCGGTTCGTTCCCGGAAGACCACGAGCTGTGCATGGAGTGGGCCGGGATGCACGGCACCGGCTACGCCAACATGGCGATCACGAACACCGACTGCCTGCTCGCGGTCGGGACGCGCTTCGACGACCGCCTCACCGGCGACGTCGAGACGTTCGCGCCCGACGCCGAGGTCATCCACATCGACATCGACCCCGCCGAGATCAGTAAAAATATCGAGGCCGACCACCCGCTGATCGGCGACGCGAAGCAGGTCCTGCGCCAGCTGGACGACGCGATGGGCGACGCCTACGACGCGGCCGACGCCTCGCCGGCGGCCTACGCCGAGTGGCGTGAGAACTGCGCGACGTGGAAGGACGAGTTCGCGATGTCTTACGACACGCCTGACGACGAACCCCTGAAACCCCAGTACGTCGTCGAGCGCTTCTCTGAGTTGGCGGACGACGACGCCATCGTCACGACCGGCGTCGGGCAACACCAGATGTGGGCCTCCCAGTACTGGACCTACACCGAGCCACGGACCTGGGTCTCCAGTCACGGGCTGGGGACGATGGGCTACGGCGTCCCCTCCGCAATCGGCGCGAAACTCGCCGCGCCCGACCAGGAAGTCGTCTGCTTCGACGGCGACGGTTCCTTCCTGATGACGGTGCAGGAGCTCTCCGTCGCGGTCCGCGAGGACCTGGACGTGACGTACGTCATCCTGAACAACGAGGCGGTCGGGATGGTCCGCCAGTGGCAGGACGGCTTCTACGAGGGCCGCCGGATGGCCTCGGAGTACCCGTGGATCCCGCAGTTCGACATGCTCGCCGAGGCCTTTGGCGCTCGCGGGTTCCGACTGGAGGACTACGACGACGTCGACGAGGTCATCGAGAAGGCGCGAAACTACGACGGGCCCGCGGTGATCGACGCGATCATCGACCCGGCGGAGAACGTCTACCCGATGGTCCCCAGCGGCGGGGACAACGGCCTGTTCGCACTGAACGACGACCAGCTGGAGGACATCTGATGTACGCACGAGGTGATTCACGATGACGCAGGGAATGGAGGGCCCGCACCCGGACGACCGGATGCGTCCGGCGGGCCGACGGAACTCGCAGGGCATTCGCATCGACCCAGAGGCCGAGGCGACACACCAGCCGCGCAAGGCGGTGCTGTCGACCCTCGTGAAACACGAACCCGGCGTCCTCGCCGAGGTGTCCGGCCTCTTCAGCCGCCGGCAGTTCAACATCGAGAGCCTCACCGTCGGTGCGACGGACGACGACGACGTGGCGCGAATGACCATCGTCATCGAGGAGCCGGAGCCGGGGGTCGACCAGGCCAAGAAACAGTTGCGCAAGCTCGTCCCGGTCATCTCCGTCGAGGAGCTCGACCCGCGAGCGGTCCAGCGCGAGCTGATCCTGATCAAGGTCAGCGGCGACAAGCCCGACGACGTCCACGCGGTCGCGGAGATGTACGACGGGAAGGTCGTCGACGCCTCGCCCGACGCGATTACGGTCGAACTGACCGGGAGCGAGCAGAAGATCACCGCCGCGGTCGAGGCGTTCGACCAGTTCGACGTGAAGGAAGTCGTCCGCACCGGCGCAGCGGCGGTCGAACGCGGCGCGGAGACGCTCCGGGACGAGCGGGCACGCACGGCGGAACGGCAGACTGAAAGCCCCGCGGCGAGCACGGGAGAGACAGCTACAGATGACTGACGACGACGCGTTCACGACACCGGTTTACGACGATTCGGACGCCGACCGCGCGAACATCGAGGACAAGACCGTGGCCGTGCTGGGCTACGGCAGCCAGGGCCACGCGCAGGCCCAGAACCTGGACGACAGCGGCATCGACGTGGTCGTCGGCCTCCGCGAGGGCTCTGCCTCCCGGACCGAGGCCGAGGCCGACGGGCTGCGGGTCGCCGCGCCCGACGACGCCGTCGCCGAGGCGGACATCACCGTGATGCTCGTCCCGGACACCGTCCAGCCGGCCGTCTTCGAGGCCGTCAAGCCCGGTCTCGACGAGGGCGACACGCTCCAGTTCGCACACGGCTTCAACGTCCACTACGGCCAGATCGAGGCCCCCGAAGGCGTCGACGTGACGATGGTCGCGCCGAAGTCGCCGGGCCACCTCGTCCGCCGCACCTACAAGCGCGGCGAGGGGACGCCCGGCCTGATCGCCCTCGAGCAGGACGCCACCGGCGAGGCCAAGGCCGAGGCGCTGGCCTACGCGCAGGCCATCGGCTGCGCCCGCGCCGGCGTCATCGAGACGACGTTCCAGGAGGAAGTCGAGACCGACCTGTTCGGCGAGCAGGCCGTCCTCTGTGGCGGCGTGACCGAACTGGTCGAGGCCGGCTTCGAGACGCTGGTCGACGCGGGCTACGCGCCCGAGATGGCTTACTTCGAGTGTCTCAACGAGCTCAAGCTCATCGTCGACCTGATGTACGAGGGCGGCCACATGGGCATGTGGAACTCTGTCTCCGACACCGCCGAATACGGCGGTCTCACCCGCGGTGAGTCGGTCATCGACCGCGACGGGATGGACGACATTCTCGAGGGCGTCCAGACGGGCGAGTTCGCCCGCGAGTGGATCAACGAGAACCAGGCCGGTCGGCCAGCCTACAAGCAGTATCGAGCGGCCGAAGCGGACCACCAGATCGAGGAGGTCGGCGCCCGCCTGCGCGAGCTGTTCGCGTGGGAAGAGACCGACGAGTGAGCATGACACACGACACCGACAGCGAACCGGACGGACGGACAGACGAGCTGCGAACCGCGACGGTCGACGAGTCGGCCGTGCGAGCGACGATGGGCGAGTTCAGCCACACCAACCCCTACACGGGGAAGTCGTTCGGGCAGGACAGCGCCTTCGCTCGCGGGCCGGCGGTCGCCGCCGACGGCGGTGACGGCGCGGAGCCGACGGCCGACGCTACGGAGTCGGCAGCCGACGAGAGCGACGCCGAGGAACAGACGATGCGAGACGTCGACCACGAACACCCCGACGCCGACGCGGGCGAGGCAAACCGCGTCTTCGAGCGCGGGGCCGACGAACGGACGGATACTGTATGAGTTCAGGCACACTGTACGACAAGGTGTGGGACCGGCACAAAGTCACGACACTGCCCAACGGGCAGGACCAGCTGTTCGTGGGCCTCCACCTCATCCACGAGGTCACGAGCCCGCAGGCGTTCGGCATGCTCCGCGAGCGCGACATCGAGGTGGCGCGACCGGACCTGACGCTCGCCACCGTCGACCACATCGTCCCCACGGCCGACCAGTCGCGGCCCTACGCCGACGACGCGGCCGAGAACATGATGTCCGAACTAGAGGAGAACGTCCGCGACGCGGGCATCGAGTTCCTCGACCCGACGACGGGCGACCAGGGCATCGTCCACGTCGTCGGGCCGGAGCAGGGGATCACCCAGCCCGGCAAGACCATCGTCTGCGGCGACTCCCACACCTCCACCCACGGCGCCTTCGGCGCCCTGGCCTTTGGCATCGGGACCAGCCAGATCCGCGACGTGCTGGCCACCCAGACCATCGCGATGGAGAAACAGAAGGTCCGCAAGATCCAGGTCGACGGCGAACTCGGAGACGGCGTCGAGGCCAAGGACGTCATCCTGGAGATCATCCGCCGACTCGGCACCGAGGGCGGCGTCGGCTACGTCTACGAGTACGCCGGCGAGGCCATCGAGAACCTCGACATGGAGGGGCGGATGTCCATCTGTAACATGTCCATCGAGGGCGGCGCTCGCGCGGGCTACGTCAACCCCGACGAGACCACCTTCGAGTGGATGGAAGAGACCGATTACTTCCAGGAGAACCCCGAGGCCTTCGAGGACCTCAAACCGTACTGGGAGTCCATCCGGACCGACGAGGACGCAGAGTACGACGACGTGGTCCACATCGACGCGAGCGAACTGGACCCGGTCGTCACGTGGGGCACGACGCCCGGACAGGGCGTCGGCATCCACGACCCGATCCCCGCGCCGGAAGACCTGGCCGCGGACAAGCAGGACACCGCCCGGCGCGCCCAGAAGCACATGCGCGTCGAGCCCGGCGAGACGATGGAAGGCTACGACATCGACGTGGCCTTCCTGGGCTCGTGTACGAACGCCCGCATGCCGGACCTGCGCCGCGCCGCTCGCATCGTCGAGGGGCGACAGGTCGCCGACGACGTGCGCGCGTTCGTCGTGCCCGGCAGCCAGCGCGTCCAGAAGACGGCCGAGGAAGAGGGTCTGGCGGACGTCTTCCGCGAGGCCGGCTTCGACTGGCGCAACGCCGGCTGTTCGATGTGTCTCGGCATGAACGAGGACCAGCTGGAGGGCGACGAGGCGTGTGCCTCCTCGTCCAATCGGAACTTCGTCGGCCGCCAGGGCTCGAAGGACGGGCGAACCGTCCTGATGAACCCGCGGATGGTCGCCGCCGCGGCGGTCACCGGGGAAGTGACCGACGTTCGCGACCTGGAGGAAGCGGAGGTGACGGCATGAGCGACGCCACCGAGGACATTCCCGAGGTAGACTACGTCGAAGGGACCGGCATCCCGATCCGCGGCAACGACATCGACACCGACCAGATCATCCCGGCGCGGTTCATGAAGGTCGTCACGTTCGACGGGCTCGGTCAGTTCTCGTTTTTCGACCTGCGCTTCGACGACGACGACAACGAGAAAGACCACCCGATGAACGAGGAGCGCTTCCAGGACGCCTCGGTCATGGTGGTCAACAACAACTTCGGCTGCGGCTCCTCGCGCGAACACGCCCCGCAGGCGCTGATGCGCTGGGGCATCGACGCCATCATCGGCGAGGGTTTCGCGGAGATCTTCGCGGGCAACTGCCTCGCGCTCGGCGTCCCGACCGTCACCGCCGACCACGAGACGATCAACGCCCTGCAGCAGTGGGTCGACGACAACCCCGACGGCGAGATCGAAGTAGACGTGCGCGCGGAGACCGTCACGTACGGCGACAACGAGATCAACGTCAGCGTCGACCGCGCCCAGCGCGAGGCCCTCGTGGAGGGCAACTGGGACACGACGGCGCTGATGAAGGCCAACGAGAACGCCATCCGCGAGACGGCCGACTCGCTGCCCTACGTCGAGAGCGACGACTGAGCGGGCGAGAGGTGCGTTCGTTCTGTCGTCGGTGCGGTCGTTCCGTCGGCGGTGGGCCGGTTCGACTACAAGCTCCCGACTGCATCCTTTCATCGAGAATATCTCCCGTCGTGACTTGCGACACCCTCGACGAGACCGGCGTCGTCCCCAGCGGGAACGGCCCTTACCGGCGTTGAGCGCGTCGTCCCCGGCGCTCACAGGTCACTTCCTGACTGCTCGCAGATCGTCCCGACGAATCACGTTCCGTCGACCGACGGTCAGCGGCTCAGTCCCGGCGTGTAGCCCGCGTCGACGTCCGAGGGCGCCGCGTTCGCGCCGTACCCGAGTTCGTCGCGACGGGCCCGGAAGCGGTCGACCGCGTCCGCGTACACCGGGTCGGCGATCCGATTCTCGGTCTCGCCCGGATCGGCGTCGAGGTCGAAGAGCACGTCCGTGTCGTCTTCGACGTGCACGTACTTCATGTCGTCACGTTTGATCATCACGTCGTCGCCGTAGGCCGAGACCGTCTCGTTCTCGTGGTCGTCGAGCCAGTCCCCCGAGCGGCCCTCGAGCAGCGGGACCAGACTCCGGCTGTCGAGGGAGGGTGCCTCGGGCAACGGGGTTTCGGTCAGGTCACAGATCGTCGCGAACAGATCGCACAGATTCACGTTCTCACGGACGACGCCGGGGTCGAACCGCTCGGGCCATCGGACAACCAGGGGGACGCGGGCGCTCCCTTCGAAGAAGTGGCCTTTCTCCCAGACGCCGTGCTGGCCGAGCATCTCGCCGTGGTCAGAGGTGAAGACGACGATCCACTCGTCGATATCCTCGCCGGCCTCCTCGAGCGCGTCGAGGACCTCTCCGAAGTACTCGTCGACGGTTTCGATCATCCCGTAGTAGGCGGCGGTCGCTCGCCGGACCTCACGCGGGGAGACGTCGCCCTCTCGTCCCCCGAAGGCGTCGGATCCCACCTCGAGGCGGCGCTGACCGAGGAACTCGTGGTCGTCGAACGCCGCGTCGGCCTCGTCGTCGTACGGATCGACGCGATTGAGGTAGTACTTGAACCGGTCCTCGGTCGTCAGATACGGGTAGTGGGGCTGTGAGAGGCTTACTTTGAGCGCGACGGGGCTGTCGGGGCGCTCCCGGTCGTAGTGTTGATTCAGGTATTTGCTCTCGATGTAGTTGCGCGCGCCCTCGACGCGGTAGTCGTCGGTCCCGTTCTTCCAGCCGACGTCCGGCTTCCCGGTGCCCGCGCGCTGGACCTCCTTCGCGTCGGACCACTTGGCGCTCCCGGGTCGGTCCGATTCGGACACCTCGGGCGCGTCCTCGGCGAGTTCGACCTCACACCCGCCGTTCGCGCCGATTAGCCTCGTCCATCCCTGGGCCTTGTCCGGGCCGGCATGATGGAGTTTCCCCGCGGCAACCGTCTCGTAGCCGTACTGGGCGAGCCGTCGAGCCCAAGTCATCGACTCCGGCGGCAGGTCCTCGCCGTAGGTCTCGCATCCGCAATTACGGGGCAGTCGACCCGACATCATGCACTGACGCGCCGGCACGCACCGCGGCGACGGCGTGTACGCGTTCTCGAAGACGACGCCCGTTTCGGCGATCCGATCGACGTTCGGGGTCCGGACGACGTCGTTCCCGGCGTATCCGAGAACGTCCGCGCGGTGCTCGTCGTCCATGAGAAACAGGACGTTCGGTCTCTCGGGCATACTCCGTGGTGGCTGAACGGACAGATAAATTGTCGGGTCTCTTTCTGTGGTGTCCCAGAGGAGTGCTCGAGAGCGAGCGACGGGCGAAGTGACCGCCCCGATGGCCCCGACCTCGATCCGCGACGCCGAACCGAACTACTTTCCCTCCGTCCCCGCCACCCCACGGACATGACTCACGAGATCGCCGTGATCCCCGGCGACGGCATCGGACAGGAAGTCACCCCTGCCGCGGTCGAGGTCCTCGAAGCCTTCGACGTCGACTTCGATTTCGTCGAGGGCGACGCCGGCGACGCCGTGAAAGCCGAGACCGGTGACGCACTGCCACAGGAGACCCGCGAACTGGCCGCGGACGCCGACGCGACGCTGTTCGGCGCGGCCGGCGAAACCGCGGCAGACGTGATCCTCCCGCTCCGAGAGATCGTCGGCTCGTTCGCCAACGTCCGCCCCGCTCGCACGTACCCCGGCCTCGACGCCGTCCAGCCCGACACCGACATCGTGTTCATCCGCGAGAACACAGAAGGCGTCTACTCGGGCATCGAGGCCGAGATCGACGACGGCGTCCGGACGCTGACTCGCGTCATCACCGAGGACGCCTCCCGCGAGATCGCCGAGTTCGGGTTCAGGTACGCCCGCCGCAACGGCTTCGACGACGTGACGATCGCGCACAAGGCCAACGTCATGCGCGAGACGGACGGCCTGTTCCTCGAAACCGCCCAGGAAGTGGGTGACTCTTTCGATGTCGACTACGACACCGCGCTGATGGACGCGCTGGCGATGCACCTCGTCATGCACCCCGAGGACTACGGCGTCGTCATCTGCCCGAACCTCGCCGGCGACATGCTCTCGGACCTGGCGGCGGGACTGGTCGGCGGTCTCGGACTCCTGCCGAGCGCGAACGTCGGGTCGGAGAACGCGCTGTTCGAACCCGTCCACGGCTCCGCGCCCGACATCGCCGGCGAGGGCGTCGCCAACCCCGCCGCGATGATCCTCTCGGCCGGGATGTTGCTCGACCACCTCGAATTCGGCGACGAGGCCGCTCGCGTCCGTGAGGCCGTCGAGGGCGTCCTCGCAGACGGCCCGCGTACGCCCGACCTCGGCGGCGACGCCTCGACGGTCGAAGTCACCGACGCCGTCGTCGACCGGCTCTGAGACGGCCGAAGCAGTCCGCAACCGTCCGGGGACCGCCTCGACACCTTCTGACCGTTCCACCCCGACACTTTTCTACGCGCGGCCCCACCGGTCGCACATGACTGACTACGCCGAGGAGTTCGACGTCGAGGTCCGGGGAGAGTTGCCCGACACGCTCGACGAGGCCTCGCTCGAACGGATCCGGACCGTCGCGTACGTGCTGGACGAGAGCATCGACGTGCCCGGCACGCCGCTGGAGGTCGGGATCGACCCGGCGCTGTCGATGATCCCGGTCGTCGGTGACGCCATCGGCGCGGGCTTTTCGCTGTACATCGTCGCAGAATCGGCGTATCTGGGTGTTGGCCCGAAGACCATCGTCCGGATGCTGGCGAACGTGACTATCGACTTCGTCGGTGGGTCGGTCCCCTACGTCGGCCCAGTGTTCGACGCCTTCTGGAAGTCCAACAAGCGCAACCTCGAACTCGCGCTGAACGACCTCGCAGTGCCCGAGGGAGAAGCTGCCAGCGCGGACGACGCCGACGAACCGGTCGAGATAGAAGTCACCGGGCCATGAGCGGGCTCACGTCACAGTGCGTTCCACGGCTCGCTGAACGGTGCGGGCAGCGACTCACTCGCGCGCGGCGGCCCGAACCGTCTCCCACTTGCCGCGCGCTTCGAGTTTGTCCTGGAGCTGGTCGGCGTACATCTGGGCCATCTCTTCGGCGGCCGCGAGCTGTTCTCGCTCGTTGGTCCCGCCGCCGATACCCAGCGCGTCCTTGACGCCGCCGAGGAACCCGCCCGACGAGTCGTCGGACTCCTCGTCGACCTTGGCGGCGTCGGCCATCCCGCCCATGCCGCCAGCGCCGCCGCGTTGCTCCATCCGTTCGAGTTCCGGTGCGATCGAGGGGAGTTTGCTCGTGTCGGCGACGAGTCGCGCCGCGTCGGGGTCTTCCGGGTTCTCGATATCGAACTCGACGGCGGTCATGACGAGGCCCCACTGCTGGCGCGAGAAGTGGGAGGCCGCGACCTTCTCGGAGAACTCCTTGTCGACCTGCATCCGTTCGCCGACGATGCGGTCGGTCCAGTTCCCGGTCACCTGCGGCGGACCCTCGTTCGTGTCGCCGTCGGCCGCGTCGACCGCTCCGTCGGTGTCGTTGTCGTCTCCGGTCATCTCAGCTCCCGTTGCTCTCGCTGGCGGAGTCGACGCCCATCGCGTCGAACAGTTTCTTGCGGACGGCCTCCTCGGTGAGCGTGAGGAGCGTCTCGCGGTTGTCTTCGCTGGTCTCGATACCGGTGAAAATACCCAGGGGGATCTCGACGGAGGCGTCCGTCGAGTGGCCCTTCGCGTCGCCCATCTCGCCGAAGGCGTCGTTGAGAACCTTCCCGATGTTCATCCGGATGTCCTTCGAGCGCGCGGCGAGGTAGATGGTGTCGTCGGCGATGGCGAAGACGGCCGTCGTCGTGATCCCCTCGAGATTCAGGAGGTGCTGGGCGGCCTGGGCGAGCGCGTCGCGGTCGCGGATGAAGCCCGCGTTCGAGACGAGGTGACTCCCGCTGACCTCGCGGTTCCTGATGGCCTCGGCGAGCACGTCCAGCGTCTCGGGCGACATCGACGGCGACTCGACCTGTTCGAGCGTGTCGTGGTCGGCGAAGGGGTAGAGGTAGGCGGCGGCAGTCAGGTCGGCAGGCGTCGTGTCGCGTTTGAAATCGAGCGTCTCGGCGCGGATCCCGTAGAGGAGGGCGGTCGCGACCTCCTGGCCCAGCGTCAGGTCCAGTTCCTGGATGTACTTCGTGAGGATGGTCGACGTGGCCGAGACGTTCGGCCGGACGTCGGTGAAGGGCGCGTCGAGTTCGCCACTTTCGTGTTCGTAGTGGTCGAGGAGGATGTCGATCTCCTCCGTGTCGGGTTCGCCACCCTTGGCGTAGTCGACCAGCGCGATGGTGTCGTAGTCGGTCATGTCGACGTCGTCCTCGGAGACGAGTTCGATGCCGAGCAGGTTGACGAACGCGCGGTTCTCCTGGTGGCCGATCTCGCCCTCGTAGACGATATCGGCCTCGACACCGCGACTCTCGGCGATGCTGCGCAGGGCGGCGGCGCTGGCGATCGAGTCGGGGTCGGGACTGCGGTGGATCAAGATCGCCATCCGCTCGCCGGTGCCGTCGATGACCTCCGCGAGGTTTCTGGCCTTGAACTCGAGTTCGCCCGTCTCCAGCGCTCGAAGTGCGGAGTCGGCGATGACCGACGACGGGTTGATGACGACGTCGGCGCCGAGTTCGGTCAGTTCGTCTGCGGAGACTGGGTCGGACGCCCGGGCGACGATGAAGTGGTCACCGTCGCGCTCGCGGATGTTCTGGACCGCCGCAGCGTTGGCCTCGACGTCCGAGGACATGATCAGAACGACGTCGCAGTCAGCGATCTGGTCGACGATAGATTCGTCGCGGATGTCCGCGACGTTTGCGTCGAGGTCCTGGTCGCGCAGCGCCTCGACGCGTCCCTCGTCGCGGTCGAGGATCTCGACTTCCTTGCCCTCCGCGACGAGTTCCTCGGCGACGGCGTGTCCCACGCTCCCACACCCCAGAATGGCGTAACGGGACATCGACGCCATCGTGATACCGGTACTCATCGTGTCCCGTCACAGGGCCACGACGCATATAAGTTCCCAGTGTTCGCCGCGCCAGTCGCGCAGCCCCGCCGACCGCCGAACAGTAACGTATTTCAGTAAACCATGGTAAGCAAACGTCGTGGGCCGGTAGCTCAGTTAGGCAGAGCGTCTGACTCTTAATCAGACGGTCATGGGTTCAATTCCCATCCGGCCCGTTCACGGTGACGCTCGCAACTCGCGAGCGTCTGCTGACAGTCGCCGTGGGAATTGAATCAGGGAAGTCGCAGGTCCGAGCCACGCGAGGGCACCGTCTTCCAGTGGTTCAATTCCCATCCGGCCCGTTTTCCGTTCCCGAGCGCGTAGCCGCTGGACTACGCCGGCTGGATCTGCGACTGGCGAACCCCGGTGACCGTCTCAGAAAGCGAGGACGCTGGAAGTCATGCCACAACCAGGTCCCCAGAGTGGCGTCCGGTCAGCGGAGATATGAGTTTTCTGGTTCACACAACCTTTCGACCGGCCGCGTCTGCTGGCACGACACGTCGGCCGGGTCGCGGGTCGCTGTCACTGACCCTCGAACTCGGGGTCCCGTTCCTCGCGGAAAGCGCGGCGACCCTCCGCGAAGTCGTCGGTGGTCGTCAGGAAGCCAAAGCCCTGGCTCTCCATCGCCAGCCCGGCCGCGAGACTCGTCTCTTCGGCGCTGTTCAGGACGGATTTGGCGACTTTCAGCGCGACCGGTGGACCGGACGCGAGGTCACTGACGTACTCCGCGACCACCTCGTCGAACTGGGCCGGGTGGACCGACCGGTTGACCAGCCCCCAGCGAGCGGCGCGGTCGGCCTCGATGCGGTTGCCGCGGAAGACGAGTTCCTTTGCACGACCCTCGCCGACGAGCCTGACGAGTCGCTGGGTCCCCCCACCGCCAGGGATGAGGCCCAGATCGATCTCCGGAAAGCCAAACGCTGCGTCGCTCGTGGCCACGCGCAGGTCACAGGCGAGCGCGAGTTCCAGCCCGCCACCGAGACAGTAGCCGTCGACGAGCGCGAGCGTCGGCCGGGGGAACTCGGCCACCGTCTCGAACAGCGGCGTGACATCGATCGCTTCGGCCGGCTCGCGGTCGGCGATGGCGTCGATGTCGGCGCCGGCACAGAACGCCCGCTCGCCCGCGCCCTCGACGGTCACACAGCGCACCTCGTTTTCATCGACACCGTCGAAGAGGCCGGTGAGTTCCGACTGCATCGCGTCGTCGATCGCGTTCAGTTTGTCCGGGCGGTCGAGCGTGACCGAGAGCACGCCGCGGTCGTCGAGGTCACTCCGGGTCGCGTTACACCCGTCGTCGAACGCAGAGATATCCATACGAACACTTGACACCATATGTCAAAGAAGCTGCTGTCCAGGTACTCAACCGATGGCGACGGCCAGCCTGTCCGTCGAGAATACCCCTCGTCCCACCCACACCAGCGGTGCCGACGAGCTCTCGTGGTGATGTCGTAGCGCGCGGTCGGTTCACGCCGCTCCATTCGGCTCTGGTCTGCTTTTCGGCGCGGATCAGAGTTCCGACGCGGATCAGATCTTCTTCTCGGCGTCCTCGGCGAGTTCTTTCATGCGCTTGCCGACGCGGCCGGCGTCGGAGAACTCGTCTTCGCTCATCGCGGTGGCCAGCGCGTTGCCGAGGACGAACACGGCGTGTTTGTGCTCGCTTTTCGATTTGTGGACGTCGTCTGGCGTGACGTCGAGTTCCTCGTAGGGGTCGAACAGCGTCGCGTCGACGTCCTCGAGGTCGGCGAAGAAGTCCTTGATCGTGACCATCTGCTCGTGGAGTTCGAGAAGCTCGTCTTTGTGCATACAGGACCTATGGTGACGTCCGATTTAAGAATTGTCCGTGAGAGGGTCACACGGCCGCGGGGAGGCCCGTGGGGATCAGAAGACGTACTCGTCGTCGTGGCCCATCATGCCGTCGTCCTCGTAGCTCGGTTCGTCGTCGTCCTCGACGGGCCCGCTGGTTTTGTAGGCCTTGATCCCGGTCGAGAGGAGGTCCTCGATCGCTTCTTCACGGTTGAGGAACTCCCCGTCCTCGACGAGTTGCGTGATCCGCATCTCGAGGTGTTCCGGAATCGTGATCTCAACGTTTGGCATCGGATCAGACGGTGGTTCGGGAGAGGGGTATTTAAGTCTGACGGGGGTTCGGTCGGCCACAATCGGCGTCGCATCGGGTGATTTCTCACGAACAACCGGGACAGTTACGGGGATCCGATCGGTTCACGACTCTCACGTGCACTGTCACGAACGGCGGTGAGCGGTCGGTTCCCGTCGATTTCGGCCGTGCGGGAAGTAGTTAGGCTGAAAAGCGACCGGTCCTAACGGCCCGTAGATGGACTCACCCCGTGGTGACGAGGCGACGGTCGACCCCGCCGAGACCACTTTCGCGACGCGCGGGCGGTCAGTGGGCGACGTGTCGGTGCCGGCGGCGCTGTCGGTGTTGCCGCGTCCGCTGGTCGCCTGGACAGGGGACGACGAGCGGGTAGCCGCCGGCGGGTCCGCGGCGACGATAACGGCTCGTGGCCAGGCCCGGTTCGAACGGATCCAGGGCGCCGGCGAGGCGCTGTTCGCCGGCCGGACCGTCGACGGTGAACTCCCGCACGTCGCGAGGCCGCGCCTGTTCGGCGGCTTCGCCTTTCACGCCGACGACAAGGAGAACGGACAGTCGCGCTGGCGGGGGTTTCCCGACGCGCAGTTCGTCCTGCCCGCCGTCCAGGTCGTCTCCGGCGGGCCGGCCGAGCCGACGTGGCTGGTCGCGAACGCGACGGGCGCGAACGCCGACGCGCTGGCCACCGAGCGCCTGGGTCGCTGGACCGACCGAGTCAGCGAACTGGACGGGTACGACCCGACAGCGACGCCGAAACCCGGTATCGCGAGGCGGACCTACACCCCGGACGAAGCCGGCTGGCGGCGTCAGATCGAGGCGGCCGTCGAGCGCATCGCGGGCGGGAGCCTGCGGAAAGTCGTCCTTGCGCAAGCGTTGACGGCGGAACTCGAGAGCGACTTCTCGGTGCCGGCCGCGTACGCGCGTCTGGCCGAGACCTACCCCGACTGCTTCAAGTTCGTCGTCGCCCCGGAGGACGGCGGCCAGTTCTTCGGCGCCACGCCCGAGCGACTCGTCACGCGCGACGGGCGGACGGTGCGGACCGAGGCGCTCGCGGGTTCGACGGGACGGGGCGACACGCCGGCCGAAGACGAGTGGCTCGCTCGCGAACTTCAGGACAGCGAGAAGGACCGTCACGAGCACGACCTGGTCGTCGGGGCGATCAAAGACCAGCTCGCGCCGTTCGCGACGGCCGTCTCGACCGGTGACCGCACCGTCAAGAGACTCGCCACCGTCCAGCACCTCCAGACGCCGATCACGGCCGACCTCGCCGAGGACGACCACGTCCTCGCGCTCGTGCGGGCGCTGCATCCGACGCCCGCCGTGGGGGGACTCCCGCCGGACGAGGCGCTGGAGACGATCATCGAGACGGAAGCGTTCGAGCGCGGCTGGTACGCCTCGCCGGTCGGCTGGTTCGACGCCGCCGGCAACGGTACCTTCGCGGTCGCTATCCGTTCGGCCGTCGCGAGCGAGCGCCGGGCGACGCTCTTTGCGGGCAACGGCATCGTCGCCGACAGCGACCCCGACCGCGAGTGGGACGAAGTGCAACTCAAGTACCCGCCCGTCCTCGACGTGCTGGAGTGAGAGACCGGACGGACCGATGACGGAGTCGAGACACCAATGACCGCACCGAACCGCGCGACACTCTGGGGCCGAGCGATCGTCGAGGAACTGGTCGCCAGCGGCGTCGGCGCGGTCTGTCTCTCGCCGGGGAGTCGGTCGACACCGCTGACAGTCGCGGCCGCCGACCACCCCGACCTGACGACGTTCTCGGTGCTCGACGAGCGCTCGGCGGCCTACTTTGCGCTGGGGCGGAGTCGCCGGTCCGGCGAGCCGACGGCGCTGGTCTGCACCTCCGGGACCGCCGCCGCGAACTACCACCCCGCGGTGATCGAGGCTCACCAGTCACGGGTTCCGCTGGTCGTCCTGACGGCCGACCGCCCCGCTGAACTGCACGACAGCGGCGCGAACCAGACCGTCGACCAGCAGGGCCTGTACGGCGACGCCGTGCGCTTCGAGCGGACGCTCCCGGAGCCGGCGCCCGAAGCGCGGCGACTCCGCGCGGTCAGGGTCGCGGTGGACCGTGCCGTCGCGGCGGCCACCGGCACCGAACCGGGGCCGGTCCACCTGAACGTCCCGCTCGCGAAGCCGCTGGAACCGACCGAGAAACCCGGCGACGTGCCCGAATCGTTCGCGGAGTCCGCACCGCTGGCGAGCGAGAGGCGGGAGGGCCCGTTCGTCCGCACACCTTCCGGGACGGCGACGCCGAGCGAGACGACGCTTGCGGACCTCGCGGACGCCCTCGCCGACGCCGACAGGGGGCTGGTCGTGGCCGGACCGCTGAATCCTGGTACAGTCGACCCCACTGCGGTCGTCGACCTCGCCGCAACCGCCGGGTTTCCCCTGCTGGCCGACCCGCTCTCGGGACTCAGATTCGGGAGTCACGTCGGCGACGGCATCGATGCCGTCGAGAACGTGAGCGGGAGCGAGGGCGAAAACGCGCCGCTCGTCTGCGGCGGCTACGACTCCTATCTCGACGGGGCCTACGACTTCTCGGACGCGGGACCGACCGGCGGAGCGGACGCGGCTGCGGACCGACCGAGCGAGTGGACAGCGCCGGAGATCGTCGTCAGATTCGGCGCGTCACCGACATCGAAGGTGCTCAGGCGGACGCTCCGGGACGCGGCGGAGCGACAGATCGTGGTGGACCCGGCGGGTGGCTGGCCGGAGGCCGAGTTCACGGCGACGGACCTCGTGGCGGCCGACCCGACGGCCGTCGCGAGGGGACTGACTGACCGCATCGACGAGAGCGGCGCGACCGAACTGGCCGACCGCGCGGCCTGGCGCGACCGGTTCGCACGCGCGGAGCGAGCGCACTGGGACGTCGTTGCCGACGGCCGCGACGAGCAGTTCTTCGAGGGGGCGGTCCTCGCGACGGTACTCGAGGACGCGCCCGACCCGGCGACGGTGTTCCTCTCGAACAGCATGCCGGTGCGGGACGGCGACCGCTTCGGCCGGCCGCGCGGGGCGGATCTCACTGTTTTGGGCAACCGCGGCGCCAGCGGCATCGACGGCATCGTCAGTTCCGCGCTCGGCGCGGGGAGCGCGACGGCGGACCCGCTGGTCTGCGTGCTCGGCGACCTCGCGTACTACCACGACATGAACGGCCTGCTGTCGGTCGCGCGCTGTGGCGTCGACGCGACGGTCGTCCTCGTTAACAACGACGGCGGCGGCATCTTCCACTTGCTCCCGATCGAAGCGTTCGACCCGCCCTTTACCAGTCAGTTCGTGACGCCACACGGCCTCGATTTTGAGCCGAGCGGCGACCTCTACGGGCTGGACTACGAGCAGGTGGCCGACGCCGAGGCCTTCGAGACGGCGTATCGGGCCTCGCTCGCGTCCGAGGGGACGCAGGTCATCGAAGTGGTGACCGACGCCGAGGCGAGCCACCGCTTCCGAGAAGAGCTACACGAACGGGTCTGTAAGCGCGTGCCGGACTTGTGACTCTCTCCAGCGGGCGAGCGGTCACGGCCGGAGGATCCTGAACGTCAGTAGCGAGATGCCGAGGGGGACCCACGTCGCGGTCACGAGGATCACGCCGACGAGAGAGACGACGCCGACTGCGGGCCAGAGCAGGAGACCGAGCGTGCCGACGACGCTCCAGAAGCCGTAGACGAGGATGGCGACCTCGGGGATCGACAGGAGGTAGGCGAACATGAACAGCGTACAGAGCAAGACGACGAGTCTGGCGACCAGCGGGAACGGCGGGAAGACGACGCTCCCGACGAAAAACGGGTAACAGAAGATCGACGAGGCGATCAGGACGAGCGACTGGTCGGCCGGGAACAGTCGCGCGGGGTGGAGCCCGCGAGAGCGGTCGCCCTGTCGGACCGCCCACGCGTCCCGCGGATCCCACGCGTTCCACGACCAGTCGACGTTGGGGCCGTCGGGCCCGCTCGCCGCAGCCTGCCGCCGCGCGGACCGTGACCCGCCCGCCCCGACCGACCCCGACTGCCAGGACGGACCCCGGGAGTCGGTCCGCGACCGCGTCGCACCGCTCGCGTCGGTGCCCGCCCTCGTGCCGGGGTCCCCCTGTCGACTGCTGCTCGATCCACCGGTCGCTGACCCCGCGGAGCCCATCGGGCCGCCCTCGTCGTTTCTCCGACCGGACCTCCTGCCGCTTTCACCCCGTCGGCGCTTTCGCCGACTGCCCCGCGTTCGGTCGGCGTTCGCGCTGTCTTCCTCCGAATCGTCGGTCGAGTCCGTCCGCTCGTCGGTCCCCTGGGAGCCCGGACTGTCGTCCGTGTAGGCGACGTGGCCGACGCGGTCGTAGCGAGCGCGCTCCTCGTCGTCCGTGAGGACTTTCTTCGCCTTGTTGAGTCGCTTCGTCCGCTGGCTCGCGTCGCTCGCGTCGCTGACGTCCGGGTGGACCTCCTTGATCGCCGCCCGGTAGGCGGACTCGATCTCCTCGGCCGTCGCTTCAGACGACACGCCGAGGACGTCGTAGAACGTCTCTGTCATGCGCGCGACTGGATCGTGGGTGCTTCGTGACCGTCGAGTAAAACTTCTGGGGGCCGGCTATCGACGCCGATATCGACGGCGGACGCCCCCGCGAACGGTCGGATCCGAAACCGTCATCACGACATCGTGTGGGCTTGCGACCGTGACACGAGAGCGCGTCTCCAGCGGCACCGACTGGGAAGCACACGCCGGCTACTCGCGGGCCGTCGCCGTCGACGGCCAGGTCCACGTGGCCGGCACCACCCCGGTCGACGAGGACGGCGCCGTGATCGGAGACGACCCCTACGAACAGACCGTCGCCGCGCTGGAGATCGTCGAAGGGGCACTCGCCGAAGTCGACGCCGCCCTCGACGACGTGGTCCGGACACGGCTGTACGTCACCGATATCGACGACTACGACGCTGTCGGGCGGGCCCACGGCGAGTTCTTTTCCGACGTGCGGCCAGCGACGACGATGGTCGAAGTCGCCCGCCTCGTCGACGACGACTTCGCCGTCGAAGTCGAGGCCACGGCGGTCCGCACCGACTGATCCCGTCATGGGAGCCGCCGACCCAGCGGCGGACCGCAACGCTTATTTCTTTAGGTTTGCCTAAAACCATGTATGGAAGCCACGGACGGGCGAGCGGACGAGTTCGACGCCGGGGTCGAACCGGAGACGGAAGCGGCGCCGACCATCTCCGCGTACTCGACGAACGAGACGCGAGTCGTCTTCACCGAATCGGACAACGGCGACGGCTGGATCGCGACCGACCTCACGGTCGAACCGCGGCAGTAAGGGGTCGCTCGGTACTGTTCCTGCGGCGGCGTCCCGCAGTCGGGGGCGGCTACGGATCGGTCCGATCGCCCGGTTTCGAAAACAGAGTGACTGGCGGGCTCCGGTCGCGACCAGGCCGCGTTACTTCGTCGCGTTCTCGGTGACCAGCGTGTCGTCTTCGAGGTAGTGCTCGATGTGGTGGGCGTCTTCCTCGGTTTCGACGAGGATCTCGCGGAGGATCTCGGCCGTCGCGTGGTCGCCCAGATCCGTCGCGAGTTCGACGTGCTCGCGCAGCGATTCGATGATATCACCGTATACGTCCAGGTCGTTCTCCAGCGACGTGCGGATATCGTAGACGTCCTCGCCCTCGAACTCGACGGGCGATGCCTCGGCGAGGGCCTCCGGCCCGGCGACGGGCGCGCCACCGAGCGCCTGGAGTCGCTCGGCAATCTCGTCGGCGGCCTCCTCCGCGTTCCCGGCCGCGTCCCCGAGGAACAGGTGCAGGTCGCGGAACTCCGCGCCCTCGACGTTCCAGTGGTGCTTTTTCAGCTGGTGGTAGAGCACGTACGTCGCCGCCAGATCCGTGTTCAGCGCGTCGACGATCTGCTCGGATTTCCCCTGCTCCAGACGGAGCGCGTTCTCCTCGACTGTCCCGGCCTCTTTCCGGACGTTCTTCTGGGTACTCATTGCGTTTCGGGATACGGACGCGACCCCCATAAAGATTGTCTCTCGGTAAGATATTTTTTGGATACCCAAAACTAAATTCTCGGAATCGGTCGTCGTGTACGGTTACCGATCAGCTTCGACCGGCTTGCTGGCGACTCGCTGACGTATCGGAATCGACTCGGTACTCCGTCACTCGACAGTGACTCGCCGGATAATCGTGTCCCTGCTTTCCGTCCCACCCGTACCGGGGCGGGACTCAGGACCGGGGCGGGACTCAGGATCGGGTGAGTACGACGGCGGCGTCCCCGTCGAGTCGCGCTGCGTCGAAGCCCGCGGTCTCGGCGTCGGTGCGGGCCTGGCGGTCGTGAACGGCGATCAGGGCCGCGCGCTCGTCGTCGTCGACTTCCAGGTCGTCGCCGAACTCGTCCCAGACGTGGGCCGGGAGCGCGAGGTAGTAGGCGTCGTCGGTGCGGGCGAGCATCGGGTCGAGGTGGAACTGGTTTCGCCACTCGTAGACGAGGTCGTCGACGCCGGGCAGGTCTCGGACGTTCGACTGGTGAGTACGGACGAGGTCGGTGAGGCGGTCGCGGTCGACGCCGTGGTCGGCGGCGACTGCGGCGATGAGTTCGTCCGCGAACGCGTCGAGTTCGTCGCTGTCGGTCATACGTTCGATTCGGCCGCCGGGACCAAAAGGGTCCGCAGTCCGATGAGCCGCCGAGCGTGCGATGGGCTCTTCAGGTGGTGGGGCGCCTGTTTCCACTTCCCGAGAACGACGAACACCTACAAGTCCGGGGCCGTCGAATCCTCGAGCGAATGGGTGAGCTAGCTACACTCTTCAGACCCGAGCGTGTCGCAGTCGTGGGCGCGACAGACCGCGAGGGCTCGGTCGGCCGGGCGATCACGGCCAACCTGCTCGCGGACTTCGACGGCGAAGTCCTCGCGGTCAACCCCACGAAAGACGAGGTCCTCGGTCTGCGCTGCTACGACGCTGTCGGTGACGTCCCGGACGTCGACGTCGCCGTCGTCGTCGTCCCGCCTTCCATCGTCCTCGACGCCATCCGCGAGGCCGGCGAGAGCGGCGTTCGGAACGTCGTCGTGATCACCGCCGGGTTCGGCGAGTCCGGCAGCGAGGGCGCCTCGCGCGAGCGCGAACTCCGCGAAATCGCCGACGAATACGACCTCAACGTCGTCGGCCCCAACAGCCTCGGCATCATGAACACCGCGCTTGGCCTGAACGCCACGTTCGGCCCCGAGAACGCCCAGCCCGGCTCGATCTCGTTCATGAGCCAGTCGGGCGCGTTCGTCACCGCGGTCGTCGACTGGGCCAACGACCGCAACCTCGGCTTCCACAACGTCGTCTCGCTGGGCAACAAGGCTGTCCTCGACGAGAGCGACTTCGTCCGCGAGTGGGGCGACGACCCCGAGACCGACGTCATCCTCGGCTACCTCGAAGACGTCGTCGACGGTCGCGAATTCGTCAGTGCCGCCCGAGATGTCACGCGCGACACCCCGGTCGTCGTCGTGAAATCGGGCCGAACGGAGGCCGGCGCCTCCGCGGCCGCGTCGCACACCGGCGCCATCGCGGGCAGCGAGCGCGCCTACGAGGCGGCGCTCGACCAGGCGGGTGTCCTCCGCGTCGAGTCCGTTCAGGATCTCTTCGACTTCGGCAGCATCCTCGCCGGCCAGCCCGTGCCGGAGGGCGACGGCGTCGCCATCGTCACCAACGCCGGTGGCCCGGGCGTGATGACCACGGACGCCGTCGGCGACTCCGACCTCTCGCTCGCCTCGTTTTCCGACGAGACTCTCGACGAGTTCCGCGAGGTGCTCCCCGACGAAGCGAACATCTACAACCCCGTCGACATCATCGGCGACGCGCCTGTCGAACGCTTCGCGGACGCGCTCGAGATCGCGCTCGCTGACCCGAACGTCGACGCCGCTGTGGTGCTGGCCTGTCCCACCGCACCCCTCTCGTTCGAGGAGTTGGCCGACACCGTCGTCGACCTCTCCGCCGGCCACGAGACGCCCATCGCGACGACGCTGATGGGCGGGTCGTCGACGCGCGCGGCGAGCGAAACCCTCTCCGAGGCCGGCATCCCGACGTACTTCGACCCCGCGCGAGCGGTCCGCAGCCTCGACGCGCTCCGCGAGTACCGGACGATCAGCCGGCGCGAGTACGCCGAGCCAGAGACGTTCGACGTGGACCGCGAGGCCGCCCAGGAGATCCTCGAACGAGCGGCCCGCCGGGACACCAACCGCCTCGGCGTCGAAGCGATGGGCCTGCTCGACGCCTACGGCATCCCGACGCCGGCCGGCGATATCGTCGACGACCGGACCGAGGCCGTCCGCGCGGCCGAGGAGGTCGGCGGCGGCGACGATGTCGTGATGAAAATCGTCAGCCCGGACATCCTCCACAAGTCGGACATCGGGGGCGTCGCCGTCGGCGTCCCGCCCGACGAGGTCGGCGACACCTACGAGGACCTGGTGACCCGCGCCCGCAACTACCAGCCCGACGCCACGATCCTGGGCGTCCAGGTCCAGGAGATGCTCGACACCGACGACGCCGTCGAGACCATCGTCGGCACCAACCGCGACCCGCAGTTCGGCCCGCTCGTCATGTTCGGCCTCGGCGGCATCTTCGTCGAGATCCTCGAAGACGCCACGTTCAGAGTCGCACCGGTCAGTGAACCGTCGGCTCGCGAGATGATAGGCGAGATCGACGCGGCGCCCCTGCTTCGGGGCGCTCGCGGCCGCGAACCCGTCGACGAGTCGGGCATCGTCGAGACCATCCAGCGACTCTCGCAACTCGTCACCGACTTCCCGGCCATCGTGGAACTGGACGTCAACCCGCTCGTCGCCCGTCCCGACGGTGTCAGCGCCGTCGACGTGCGACTCACCATCGACCAGGAGGAACTATGAAACCAATCTTCGTCACCGCAACGGCGGAAGGCACCGGCAAGACAGCTATCGCGATCGCCGTCGCGAAACTCGCGGCCGAGCGCGACCTCGACGTGGGCTACTTCAAGCCCAAGGGCACGCGCCTGCGCAGCCCCGTCGGCAAGACCAGAGACGAGGACCCGATGCTCGCCAAGGAAGTACTGGGCATCGACGCCGATCTGGCCGACCTCGAACCCGTCGTCTACTCCCCCGCGTTCATCCAGGAGGCCATCCAGGGCGACAAGACCGAGGAGGTGCGCGAGCGCGTCAAGGAGCGCTTCGAGGACCTCGCGGCCGACTACGACCTCGTCGTGATCGAGGGCGGCGGCAGCCTCACCACCGGCGGCATCGTCGGCCTCACCGACGCCGACGTGGCCGAACTGCTCGACGCGCGGACGCTGCTGGTCGCCGGTTACGAGTCGCCGGGCGACGTCGACGAGGTGCTCGCCGCCGCGAAGAGCTTCGGCGACCGCCTCGTCGGTGTCCTGTTCAACACCGTCGCCGACTCGAACTTCGAGGAACTCAACACCGACGTCGTCCCCTTCCTCGAGCGCCGCGACGTGCCGGTCGTCGGCATCGTCCCGCGCGTCCAGGAACTCGCCGGCCTCACCGTCGGCGACCTCGTCCAGACCCTCGAAGCGGAGGTCCTGAATCCGGAAGTCGACACGGACGGGTTCGTCGAGCGCTTCGCCGTCGGCGCGATGAGCGGCGACTCGGCGCTGCGGCACTTCCGCCGCCTGCGCGACGCCGCCGTCGTCACCGGCGGGGACCGCCCGGAGATCCAGACCGCCGCGCTCGACGCCGGCGGCGTGAAGTGTCTCGTCCTCACCGGCGGACTGCGACCCTCGGGCGCCATCCTCGGCAAGGCCACGCAGGCCGGCGTGCCCGTCGTGCTCGTCCAGTCGGACACCAAGGTCACCATCGAGCGCATCGAGGACGTCCTCAGCACCGGTCGGACTCGCGACGCCGAGACGGTCGAGCGTATGGGCGGCCTACTCTCCGACCACGCCGACCTCGATATCGTCTTCGAGGAGTGACTGTCGCCGGCCGCGACCCGCCGGGTACCGGCTGTGTGAGTTGGTGACTGCGCCCGTTTCGCGGAGTGGAAACCCGGGTCTCACCCGGAGAGGCTCAGACGGCGGGATCGCCTTTCCGCTTCACTCCGAGGGAGCGGGAGACCTGTTTCACTGCGAGAAAACGATTCTAGACGCTTATATGCGCGAGAACCGTAATTTCCGATGGAGCCAGTTGGCTCCGTAGTGTCACACGCTGGGGCTCACGCCCCACGTTCCTCTTTGGCTCACTCCCCGTGAGCCCCGGCTGTCGGGAACACGGCAGCCGGGAGTTCGGCGTTCACCGCTGCCGCGGCTTCCGTCGGCGACTCGAACCCAACAGATGGAACCGTCCAGACGGGTAGGCCGGTCATCTCCCCGATCACGTCGGGGTTCGTCCGCTCGGCGACCGTCTCGCCGGCCCACTCGTTGAGAACGATCCCGTGAACGGGACAGCCCCGCCGCTCCAGCGCCTCGACGGTCAGCGCGGTGTGATTGAGCGTCCCGAGCCCCGAGCGTGCGACGACGAGCGAGGGCACGCCGAGGGCCGCGACGAGGTCGACCACCTCGCGACCCTCGTCCAGCGGGACGCGCAGGCCGCCGATGCCCTCGACGACCCCCACGTCGGCGTCATCGATAGCCGCCGCGCAGCCGTCGCGGATCCGCTCGTAGGACAGATCGACGCCCTCGATATCGGCCGCGACTTCCGGCGCCAGCGCGGGTTCGAGCCGTTCGAGACAGGTCGACGCCTCCCCGAGTCCGCCGCCCGCGTCGTCGGCCGACCCACACGCGTCGGCGACGAAGGCCGCGTCGTCGTCCGGCGGATGCCCGGTCTGTGCGGGTTTGATCCCGCGGGCGTCGACGCCCGCCGCGCGGAGTCGGGCCACGAGCGCCGCGGTCACGACAGTCTTCCCGACGCCCGTGTCCGTACCGACGACGGCGAAGTCCACCGGGTCGTCCGGTACCGCTCCGTGCCGGTTCGGCCCCTCGTCGCTCACAGCAGGCCGACCTCCTCCCCCGCCCGCTCGAAGGCGTCGAGACACCGCCGGACCTCCTCGTCGGTGTGGGTCGCCATCGGCGCGAGGCGGATCCGCGAGGTGCCCTCGGGCACCGTCGGCGGCCGGATGGCGGGCGCGACGATTCCCCGGTCACGGACGCGCTCGCCGAGTTCGAGCGCCGTTTCTCGGTCGCCAACCAGCACCGGCAGGATCTGCGTCTCGCCGAGCACGTCGTACCCCATCCCGGTCAGGCCCTCGCGGAGTCGCTCGACCGTGTGCCAGAGTTGGTCGGCTCGGTCTCCCTCGCGGGCGATCCGAAGCGCTTCGCGCGCGGCACCCGCGGCGGGCGGTGCGAGCCCAGTGGAGAAGACAAAGGAGCGCGCCGCGTTCAGGAGGTACTCGACGAGCGCCTCGTCGCCGGCGACGTAGCCGCCCTGGCTGGCCAGGGCCTTCGACAGCGTCCCGAGTTGCACGTCGACGCGGTCGGCCAGCCCCTCGCGCTGGACGACCCCGCCGCCGTCACCGAATATCCCCGTGGCGTGGGCCTCGTCGACCATAACCCACGCACCGAACTCTTCGACCGCGTCGCAAACCGCTTCGAGCGGCGCGATATCGCCGTCCATCGAGAAGACGGAATCCGTGACGACGAGCCAGTCTTCGTCGTCGGCCGGCCCATTGCCGCCGGTGGCCGCACGCTCGGCCATCCGCTCGCGCAGATCCGCGGCGTCGGCGTGGTCGTAGACGACCGTCTCGCTCGCGCCGACGCGACAGCCGTCGACGATGCTCGCGTGGTTGAGTTCGTCTGAGAAGACCACGTCGGGCGCGAGCGCGTCGATGGTCCCCACGTTCGCGGCGTACCCCGACGAGAAGACGAGCGCGCGCTCGGCGCCCTTGCAGTCGGCGATGTCTCGCTCCAGCGCGCGGTGGAGACCGGTGTCGCCCGTCACGAGTCGTGAGGCGCCGGCGCCGGTTCCCACTGTTCGGGCGGCGTTCTCGGCGGCCTGCAGGACCCGCCGGTCGTCGGCGAGACCGAGGTAGTTGTTGGAGGCGAAGACGAGTTCCTCGTCGCCGTAGTCGGGCGCGCCGCCTTTCGGGTCGTCGCTGAACCGGGTGCGCGCGCCGACTCTCTCGGCGGGCGAGAGGTCGCGGCGCAGGTCCGCGCGCTCGCGCTCGGCGAGGCGGGCGTCGAGGTCGAACCCGTGGTTCGTCATACCGGACAGAGAGAGCGGCCCGCTCCTTGGCCTTTCGGTACGGGTCACTCACTCGCCATCACCGACCGCCGCGAGAAATTCCCGTGGTGAGACGATACTCACGCCCCGGAAACTATCGACAGTCTGTACGTGTCTCTCGTCGCCCGAGACGAGATACTCCGCGTTCGCTTCGACCGCACACTCGATGAACCGGTCGTCGTCGGAGTCGCCGAACACGTCGAGCGAAACGTCTGGTTCGATCACGGTCGCGCCAGTCAAGTGGCGGAACGCCCACGGGATATCGTCACGAGCGTCCTCGTCGAACGGGAGGCGTTCGTACTGCAGGACGCGTTCGAGTTCGTCGAGCGCTTCCTGGGACGTGACGACGTGGATGTCGTCCTCGAAAGACCTGACGAGACACCGTTCCGGGACGCCGCCGAATCCGGCCGCCGAGACGATGACGTTCGTATCGAAGACTACCGTGACCGCGCCCATTCTATCGCGTCCTCGACGTCGTCTTCCGTCACGTTTTCCTCGTCGAACCGGCGTTTCGTTTCCGCCGTCGTCTCCCGCCAGACTACATCGGGATCGGACGCTGTTTCAGTCTCGTGGTCCGAGTCGAGCGCAACGAGAACGATCAGTATCAAAAGCGCGATAGCCTCGATGGGGCCTGATGCCCGCTTGCCGGTCGATCGTTCGACAGCAGTCCACCGCCCCCAGCCGATAGCGTCCGACGCTTTTTCCGTCCCGATGTGATACTCACCGACGACCGAACCAGACACCCGGAACTGATCGGAATCTGTCCCGTCGTTCAGATTACCGTCCGGGTGTTCGGCCGAACTCATCCTATCGGATGTTGCCGCCGAATCGTACTTAAGGCTTCGTCCGCCTCGCGTGCTATCCCATCAGAAGCCGGGCATGATCTCGGCGGCGCCGTAGACGCCGTAGTCGCCGGCCTCGTTCCGGCGGACGGCTGCTTTCAGGTAGCCCAGCGCCGGGCCGTTGACGTTGGCCTCCATGCTGGTGGCGTCGTCGAGCTGGAAGGTGTTGGTCCCGCGCTCGCCGTCGAACGTCTTCCCGGTGACGCTGACCGTCGTCGTCGTCGGCTTCTCGTCCTGTCGGACGTCCAGCACGCCGCCGATGGTGACGTCTTCGGCGTCGCAGACGCCCGCTCGCTCCAGCAGCACGTCGTCGGCGTGTTCCATGTCCTGGAACTCGAGGCGGCCGTCGTGTTCCTCGATCAGGGCCTCGATCTCCTCTTCGCTCATCTCGCGAGCGGTCTCGATGTCGTAGCCGTCGAGGTGGGCGATGTCCTCTCGCACCGTGCCGCGGTTGTCCTCGTAGCCGGACTTGAGGCCGACGCCCCACCAGATCTCGACCTCCTCGACCTCGACGAACGACTGGGCGGCGAGCGCCGCCGCGCCGGTGAGAAAGCCGGGCGTCGCGCCCGCGCCGCAGACGAAGGTGATACCGCTGTCTTCGAGGGTCTCCTCCCGGTCGTCGAGCATCCCGATCACTCGGGAGCGCTTGAGCACGTCGACGAGAACGCCCTCGTAGTCGGCCGCGGCGAAGCGCTCGGCCACGCGCGGGATGAAGTCGTGTTCGAGATTCGGGAGGGCGATCAGGACCGCGTCGATCCCGTCGCTCTCGGCGATCACGTCGTCGATCGGCGAGTCGGTCGGGTCGCCCTGCGCGCTTGCGACGATGCCGGCGTCCTCGCCGGCCTGTTTCACGCCGTCGCTGACGGTTCCGCCTTCGACCGCCGCCGCGCCGCCGTCGGAGGCGTAGTCGTCGGTGGGCGTCGCGGGCGTCGAACCCGACGCCTCCTCCGGACCGGACGCGATGTTGCCCTCGGTCGCGTCGAGGAGTTCGTCCACGTCGAGGCCGTCGTGGTCGACGGCCACGCCGTTTCGGTCGCAGGCCGCGACCGCCGTCAGGCCCTCTTTGTGCCGCGCCACGTCGAGCGTTCGTCTGCCGATGCCTCCCGTACCGAGTACCGCGAATGTCACGTCGTCCATGTGTCGTGTGTATCGGTGTATTTCGAAAGCCGCTCGTCAGTCGTCGAGTTCCGCGTTGCTCGTGGCCGTCCCGGCCGCCGTCTCCACGCCGGAACCGCTCTCCTCCGCGTCGCCGCCGCGCCCGCCATCGCTCGCGTGCCGGGCTTTCACTTCGTCGGGGTCGAACTCGTTTGCGTCCCGATTGGGTTCCATCCCCGCGCGTTCCATCACCTCGATGTCGTCGGCCGGTGACTGCCCCTCGGTCGTCAGGTAGTCGCCGGTGAGGATGCCGTCGGCGCCCGCCTCGAAGGGCAGGTGTTGCTCGTCTGCGTCGAGATTCGCTTCGCGTCCGCCGGTGAGCCGGACTCGGGCGTGGGGGTGGAGCAGCCGGTAGACCGCGATCGTTCTGATTATCTCCTTCGTGGTGATGTCCGCCGAGCCGCCGAGTTTCTCGCCCAGCGGCGTCCCCGCGACGGGGTTGAGGACGTTCACCGGCAGCGAGGAGACGCCGATATCCTGGAGCGCGATGGCCGCGTCGACGCGGTCGGTCGGGCTCTCGCCCATCCCGAGGATGACGCCGGCACACAGGTCCATCCCCGCCTCCTTCGCGACTTCGAGCGTCGCCACGCGATCCTCGAAGCTGTGGGTGTCCACGATCTCCGGGAAGAATCGCGGCGAGGTCTCGATGTTGTGATTGTAGTGATTGATGCCCTCGTCGGCGAGGATCGCGGCTTCCTCCTCGGTCAGGATGCCGAGCGAGGCGTCGACCTCCACGTCGGTCTCGTCGCGTACGAGCCGGATGGCGCGGAGGACTTCGGCCCATTCCTCGGGTCGGTTCTCCTTCGAGACGCCCTTCTCGGCGACGACGATGCCGAAGCGCTGGGCGCCGTCGGCCTCGGCTCGCTTGGCGGCTTTCAGGATCTCCTCGGGGTCGAGGAAGCCGTAGGTGTCGATGCCGGTGTCGAAGTGGACCGACTGGGCGCAGAAGCCACAGTCCTCGGCGCAGTCGCCGGCCTTCGCGTTCACGATGGAGCAGGCGTCGACGGTGCCGTCGCCGAAGTGGGCTCGCACCGCGTCGGCCGCCGCGGCCAGTTCGTCGACCGGCTGCGCCACGAGCGCCAGTCCGTCGCGACGGTCGAGCCGTTCACCTGCCAGCACCCGCTCGACGGCCTCGTCTATCGTTCGGTTGCCTGTCTCGTAAACCACACCAATGTCGACAGTTGACGGATGTAAAAAGATTACCCCCACAACGCTATCTGCGGTGACTCGCCGCGATGATCAATCCAACGCGGTGGCGCGCGCCGTCGCGCTCCTGTGGCGCGACGAAGCCGCGCGAGGGATGAGTAGCGCAGGAACGAGCAGGGCGAGATTTCCAATCTCGCTGGCAGTCGGGCGACCGTGTCGCCCGACGACAACGCAATCGGTTGGGGAGGCGTGTGGCTGTCTGCGGTTGCGGTGCGGTCCTGGTGGACTGAAAGGGCGAGGCGCGCTCGCGTTCATGTAGTCGTCTGAGCGCGGCCCTATCCGCGCGGGCGGTGTGGAGAGCGCGGATATCCCGCTCAGCGACCGCGAGCGGGTCGAGGGCTTTCAGCGCACAGGATCGGGTGCGGTCGCGGTGGCGTCTGCAGTCATAGTTTCAGCTAGCGAGCGGGTCGAGGGCTTTCAGCGCACAGGATCGGCTGCGGTCGTCCTCACACGGCATGACCTGTCGAGAGATGTCCCTTCACTCGGCCCAGTAGTATCGCGGCGCCAGAAACATGTAGGCCAGGGCCGCGACGAGCAGGAATCTGGGCAGGACGCGCCCACCGACCGCCGGCGCCAGGATCGCGCCGGCCTGCACGATACCCAAAATTCCGGCGTCGCGTGCGAGCAGTTTCGGGTACGAGACGGGCGCAACCATCGCCAGCGATAGCACGACCGTTGCCGCGAGCAGCCCCGGCACCCACGTCAACCCCGCCAGATACGCCGCCGCGATGATCGTCGCGCCGAGAGTATTCTGGATGCCGGGCCGGTTCTCGCCCTCGCCGACGAAGCGAGTGTAGAGCGCCGTTCGCAGGATGGACATGATGACGAAAATCGAGGCCCCGGCGATGGCCGCGACGGCCTCAACTGGCGGCGCCTCGGTGAGTCCGTCGGCGAGCCAGCCCCACTCAGCGGCAGCGGCGCCGTAGACAAAGAGCGCGGGCGTCGCGCCGAAGGAGACCACGTCGGCGATCGAATCGAGCAGCGGGCCGACTTCGGTGGAGCCGAACTGTCGAGCGACGATGCCGTCGACGGCGTCGGCGATGGCCGCGAGCAAGACGAGTCGCGCGGCGAGCGAAGGGTCGGACAGTGCGACGACGGCCGCGACGACGCCGACGACGGCGTTCAACAGCGTCACCACGTCGGCGACGCCGAGCCGTTCGCGCACCTGCAACCCCTCGTCCATGTCCCCGACGATGCGAGGCGGGTACATCAATCACCGGGAACCGACTCCGGGCCGCCTGGCCGCTCTCCGTCGACACGATGTGACCTTCCGCGTCGCCACTGTTCAGAGCAGTTCGAGCACGAGGAAGACCAGGAAGATACCGCAGACGACGACTATCGGCCCCGCTCTCAGGGCCGTTCCCAGCCAGCCCGAGCGTATGCCGTAATCGTCAGCCTCCTCGCTCGTCCTGTCGATTTCGTCCCCACCGTCCCCGTCGTATCCCATGGATTCGAGGGCAGAGGACGCGTCGTCATGCACTCCGTCGTCGCCCTCGACTTCGTAGACGATGTCTTCCTCGTACTGGAGATAATCGGAGTACTCGTCGTCTGAAGGCATGATGTCATTTTCACCCGATACGTGAATAAGCCTTCTGCGTCCGAGGGGAGCGGTTCGAGACTGGACGTCACCGGGGAACCCGAAGTAGCCGAGCCGTCGGGAACAGCACCGTTTTCGGGACGGCGAACCTGTCTCGGCGTATGCGAGATTCCAACCGCGAGTGGATACTGGCGGACCGACCCGAGGGCGAACCGGACCTGGACAGTTTCGAATTCCAGGAGGGCGACGTTCCCGATCCCGACCACGGGGAGCTACTCGTCCGGGTCCGGTACCTCTCCGTCGACCCGTACATGCGCGGCCGCATGCGGGACGCGGAGTCGTACGCGGAGCCGTGGGACGTGGGCGACGCGATGAGCGGCGGTATCGTCGGCGAAGTCGTCGCCAGCGAGAGCGAAGCCTACGAGACCGGTGACCTCGTGACCGGGAACGGGACGTGGGCGGACTACAGCGTGCTCGACGCCGACAGCGCTACCGGGGTCGACCCCGCTGTCGCGGACCTGCCCGCCTACCTGGGCGTCCTCGGCATGCCCGGCCGGACGGCCTACTTCGGCCTGCTCGACGTCGGCGAACCGACGCCCGGCGACACCGTGGTGGTGTCCGGCGCCGCCGGCGCGGTCGGATCCGTCGTCGGCCAGATCGCGCGGCTGAACGGCTGTCGCGTCGTCGGGTTCGCGGGCACCGAGGAGAAAGTCGCGTGGCTCACCGACGACCTCGGGTTCGACGCCGCGATCAACTACAAGACGACCGACGACTATCGGGCGGCCCTCGACGACGCCGCGCCCGGCGGCGTCGACGTCTACTTCGACAACGTCGGCGGCCCGATCACCGACGCCGTGTTCACGCGACTGAACCTCGACGCCCGCGTCGCGGTCTGCGGACAGATCGCCCACTACAACGACGAGAGCGTTCCGACGGGCCCGCGAAAACTCCCGCAGCTCATCGCGGCGCGCGCGAAGGTCGAGGGGCTGCTCGTCAGCGACTTCGCCCCGCGGTTCGCGCAGGCCACCGAACAGCTCGCCGCGTGGGTCGAATCCGGCGACCTCGCCCACCGCGAAACCGTCGTCGCGGGGCTGGAGAACGCGCCCGACGCCTTTCTCGGACTGTTCTCGGGAGAGAACATCGGCAAGCAGGTGGTCCGCGTCTCCGAGTAGGTCGCTGCCCCGCTCTCGTCGGTCTGCGGGGCGACCGACGCAGGCGCTGTCGGCTCGCCCAGGTCCCGGGAAAGCCAGAAGGCATTTGTGAGCGTCGCACCCACACACGAGCGACCGACACGATGACTCCCGTCGACGCCCTCGTCTGTCGCCGCTGTGGCCGCTCGTACGCCCACGGCGACGTCGAGTACACCTGTCCCGAACACGAGGGCGTCGCGGGGATTCTCGACGTGCGCTACGACGACAGCGACGCGGACGCGACTCTCCCGACCGGTTCTATCGCGGACCTGTGGGCGTTCGAGCCGTGGCTGCCCGTCTCCGGCGACCCCGTCAGGCTGGGCGCGGGCGGAACGCCGCTGCTCGACGCGCCCGCCCTCTCGGCGGAACTCGGCGTCGAGACGCTGGTGAAAGACGAGACGGGCAACCCGACGGGGTCGAACAAGGACCGCGCGAGCGCCGTCGTCGTCTCGCGCGCCCGGCAACTGGGTCACGAAACCGTCGCCTGCGCGTCGACCGGCAACGCGGCCGCGTCGCTGGCCGGCTACGCCGCCCGCGCCGACCTCGACTGTCGCATCTTCGTCCCCGAGGGGATCCCGGACGCGAAGGCCGTCCAGCCGCGCCTCTACGGCGCGCGCGTCGAAGCCGTCGCGGGCGGGTACGGCGACGCGTACGAGCAGTGCCGGACCATCGCGGCCGAGCGCGGCTGGTACAACTGCAACGCCGCGATGAACCCCTACGCGCTGGAGGGGATGCGAACGCTCGGGTTCGAACTCGCCCGCCAGGTGCCGGGCGCTGACTGGGTGGCGATGCCGATGGGCAACGGCTGCTCGCTCGCGGCCGTCCGGAAGGGCCTGCACGAGTTCGAGCGCCGCGGTGTCATCGACGACGCGCCGCGAATGCTCGGCGTGCAGGCCGCCGGGACGACGCCTATCTACGACCGCTTCGTCGCGGAGCGTCGGGACGGCCGCGCGGAAGACAAGGCAAGGGAGCGCGGCCTCGCGGACGGCAGCGGCGAGACAACGGCCGACAGCATCGACGTCCGAGTGCCACACAACGCCGCGGCGGCCTGCGACGCCCTCCGCGAGAGCGGCGGCGACGCAGTCGTCGTCGGCGACGACGCCATCGTCGACGCGCAGGCGCAACTCGGCGCGACCGAGGGAGTCTTCGTCGAACCCGCGAGCGCCGCCGCCGTCGCGGGCGTCCGCGAGGCGGTCGATTCTGGCACGGTCGGCCCGGACGAGCGCGTGGTCGTCGTCGCGACCGGGAGCGGGCTCAAAGACACCGCGACAGCCCGTGAGGCCGTCGAGAAATAGGACAGTCGCAACCGCGGCGGGCACGTCTCTTCAGTCGTTCGACCGCCAGAGCCGCGCCGCGGTGATGGCGAAGCCGGTCACGAGCAGGTGGAGTTGCCACCCGGCGCGGACGATGGGGAACACGCGCTCGGGATCCTCCTGGGTGCCGTCTGGGTCGGGATCGATGCCCGTGCTCATATTGACCTCCTGGGAGGAGCCGAGACTCTCCGGCGCGACCGAGGGGCTACCGCCGCCACCGTCGCCGCCCCCGCCGTCGCTACCGCCGCCACCACCGCCGTCGAGGTCGACTTCGACGAACGTCTGGACCAGCCCCCGCTTGTCTGAGAGTTCGACCTTGCCGTTGAGGACGTAGAACTGGTCGTGGAGCGGCCAGAGCGGGTTCACGCCGGCTTCGATGAAATCCAGCCCGATCCCGGCGATGGCGAGACAGAGCAGGCTCATCCAGCCGACGGCGACCCCCCAGTCGCCCCAGCGACCGCGGACGAACGACTCCTCGCGAAAGCGCGTGTCGACCGCCAGGAGGGCGCCGAGACCGATCGGCAGGAGATAGGTGTGGAGAACGGTCCGATGGCCCGCGACGGAGACCAGCGCGATAAAGGAGTCCAGATCGGGGACCGCGGTGACGGCCATCACGACGAGGACGGCCCGCCTGTCGAAATGGGTCTGGAGGAGCGCAGCCGCCAGGAGGCCCGCGAAGGCCATGTGAACCAGTGTCGAGGGCATACCCGCTCGTCGGTCGTGGAGCGATATAACCTTTCAGGCGGGTCCGGTCGTCGTCGCTGACTCGAACGCGACCGGGCGAGAGCGGTCGCGCTCGGCTCAGACTTCGTCGACGTCGATCGGGTCCTCGATGTCGCCCATGACGGACTCGAGGAGGTCGGTCACGGTCACCATCCCCGCGACGTCGCCGTCCTCGATGACGAGGGCCAGTTCCTGGCGTTCGGTCTGGAACTGGTCGATCGCGTCGCTCACGTCGGTATCCGGGGAGAGCGTCATCGGCGGTGCCGCGACGTCGGCGAAGTCGATATCGCCGTCGGAGAGCCGGTCGCGATGTTGCATGAGCACCGGGAGATAGACGATCCCGCGGAAGTCGACGAGGTCCTCACCCACCAGCGGATATCGGGTGTGCGGGCTCTCGGCGATCCGCCGGAAGTTCTCCTCACCGTCGACCGCAGTCGAGAGCGCGACGATGTCGTCGGCGGGGACCATCACCTCCCGGACGGACTGTTCGCCGACCTGCAGCGCGTTCATGACTTCTTCCTGGCGGTCCGCCGGGAGGTCGCCGCGTTCGAGGACCGAGCCGAGTTTGTTCCGGAGGTCCGCGCGCGACTCGATGACGTCTTCTTCCGTCTCGAGCCAGGCGCCGGTCATCTCGACGCCGAACAGGGAGAGCGTCGCCTTCGCGACCCAGTCACCCAGTTTGATCAGCGGCGAGATCAGGTAGTGAAACCAGTACAGCGGCGACGCGCCGTACCGACAGACGGTTTGCGAGCGCTCGACGCCCAGGTACGTCGGCGTCTGCTCGCCGTGGGTCAGATGGACGAGATTGATGATCAGAAAGGCGATGATCGCGCCCGAACCGATCGACGCGAGGACGGTGTCGTGAAAGAGCGGTTCGAAGATGGCCGCCAGTGCGGGTTCGGCCACGATACCGACCGCGATGCTGGAGGCGGTGATGCCGACCTGGCACGTCGTCAGGTAGATCTCGAGGTTCTGGGTCATGTCCCAGGCCCGCTGGAGCGAGGGGTTGCCGCCGACGAACTCCTCCTGGGTGAACTGCCTGGCGCGTGTCAGCGCGAACTCGATCGCGACGAAAAAGCCGTTCGCGAGGATCAGTCCGATACCTGCCACGAGACGCACCACTACTTCTGCCGTGTTCATCGTCGCTCCGGTTGTCCCCCCGCCGATAAAGTTCTGGGGGCTCCGTTTCGCAGTCCTGAACGCGTCTCGGGCCGATCCGTCATGGTCGCGGTCCGGGACTCGGCGAACCGCGCGGCGACCACCGACGGCTGTCGCCCGGGATCAGGCGTACCGTTCGATGATATTGCCGATCTCGACTTCGTCCTGCACGCCGACGAGTCGCTCTTCGAGTTCGCCGTCGACGAAAAAGAGCAGCGTCGGCACGCCCTGGACCTCGAATTCGCGGGCGATGGCCTGGTGGTCGTCGACGTCGACTTTGGCGACGGTCGCCGGCATCGTCTCGGCGACGGCCTCGACGATCGGTTCGAGCATCTGACAGGGCCCACACCAGTCGGCGTGGAAATCGACCATGACGACGCCGTCGTCGCCGGTGAGTTCGTCGAACTGCGCGCGGCTCTCGACGTGAACCGGTTCGCCCGGCGTGTCGTCCGAGAGCAGTTCCTCCCGTTTCCGTTCGCGGATCTCGGCGATTTCGTCGTCGGAGTGTTCGTCCTCGGCCGCGTCGCTCGCGTCGCTCATACCCGTTCGTACGTACCCGTTCCGTTTAACCGCGGCGGTGCGTGCCCCGACGGACAACAGGAGCCGCGGCGGTGTGTGCCCCGACGGGCCACCGGACGCGGTCAGCTCCGTCATACGGACGAGTGACGTCTGGCGGACCGAAACGGGCCGAGACCGACGCGCGGGAACACAAATTTAAGACCCTGCCAGCCGACCCGTGTCACATGGATACCGGAAGCGTGCCACAGGAGATAACGACCTTGGTCGGGCGGGAAGTGTACACGAAAAACGGGGTTTTCGTGGGGGAAGTGGAGGATCTCCGGCTCGACCTCGACGTCCAGCAGGTCACCGGACTCGCGCTGCACCAGCTCAACGTCGAACTGTTCGGGCCCGAAGTCGAGTCCGCTCGCGGCGTCATCCTCCCCTATCGCTGGGTGCAGGCCGTCGGCGACATCGTCATCGTCAACGACGTCATCGAACGCCTCAAGGAAGAAGCAGAGGACGACGAACAGGAAGTCGCCGCCTGACCGTTCGCGATACCTTCTCTCCGTTCTCGAACGCGACGGAAGCGTTTTCGCCGACCCTCCTTGTCAGAACGCGCCCTCCTCGAGCGTGATCTCGGCGTGGAGTTCGTCGCGCAGCGCCGAGTGGACGTGACAGATGTTCTCGGCGAGTTCGACGATCGCCTGGCCGTCGTTCCCGAAGGTCTCCTCGGTCTTGACGGTGAAGGCGATCGCTTCGAGGTCGTCGTCGGCGTCGAGGTCGGCCTCGACCTCGACCTCGATGTGACCGACGTCGTCGTAGCCTTCGTTGTCGGCGGCGACGCGCAGCGCCGGAATGTAACAGGATGCGTAGTCGGCAGCCAGTACCTGGTTCGGGGAGGGTCCGTCCTCCGAGAGGGCGTCGACGACCAGCTGCCACTCGCCGTCGATCTCGTTTTCGACCGTGTACCCCGCTTCGCAGACGCTCGTGACTTCGATGTCGGACATTGCGTTCGAATTCTGGGGCCCCACGGTCCTAAAGGGTACCTACCCGAAGTCGTTCGGGGGATCGAACGGGTCGCGCGTGGGCCGCGGTCGAAAAAATCGATCCCGGTCCGAAGCCGCGCCGCTCAGTACCCCTCGGAGAGGTCGAACGTCTCGTCGCCGTCGAGGACGTGGACCTCGGCGTCGCTGCCGGTCGCCTCGACTTCGGAAACGAACCGGTCGGTGTCGATTTCGATCGGTGGGAAGGTGTCGTAGTGCATCGGGAACGCGTGGTCGACGTCGAGCCAGTCGACCGCGACGGCGGCCTGCATCGGCCCCATCGTGAAGTGGTCGCCGACCGGGACGGCCGCGGCGTCCGGTTCGAGGAACGGCCCGATCACGTCGCGCATCTCCGTCATCAGACCGGTGTCGCCGGCGTGGTAGAACGTCTCGCTCTCCGCGTCGCTGACCTGTGGCGGCTTCGTGTCCGAGATGACGTAGCCGGCGGGCATGCCCGCTCCCGGTGTCTCGAAGCCCGCACCCACGCCGTTGGTGTGGTCGGCGCGGTGCATCGTGACGAACGCGTCACCGCACTCGACGGTGCCGCCGATGTTCATGCCGATCACGTTCTCCTCGGCGAAGCCGTGCTGGTCGGCGACGTGGTTCGTCACTTCGGGTGTGCCGACGAGCGTCGCGTCGGTGAATTCGCCGGCGTGGGCCACGTGGTCGTCGTGGCCGTGTGTGAGCAGAACGTAGTCGGGATCCAGGTTCCCCGGTTCGGTCTCAGTCTTCGGGTTGTCGAAGAAGGGGTCGATCAGCAGGTCTGTACTCCCCACCGAGACGTGCCACGTCGAGTGGCCGTGCCAGGTCAGTTCCATACCGGTTCAACCTACGGCGCAGGCGCACTTAACGGTACAGTCGATTGACGCGACCGGAGCGCTTCACCCGCTGTGCGACCGGAGCAGTTCACCCGCTTTCGCCGGGGTTCGAGTCACTCCGACTCGTCGGTGCGGTCGACGCGCTGGCGCTCGCGAGCGCGCTGTCGCCGCCGGGCCTGCCCGCTCGCGTAGCGCACCCACGCCAGCACGTGGTCGTCGAGACACCAGAACAGTACCGCGACCGACCCCACGAGGCCGAGGACGAGCACGACCCCCGAGAGCAGTCTCGACCCGAGTTCGAGTGTGAGATACACCGTCGACAGGGCGATTAGCGACAGCTCCAGCCCGCAGCGGATCGCCGCCGGACGCCAGTCCGGCTTGCCGCCCGACCCGTCCGTCGCGACCCGAGACATGCCACGTCGTTTCGAGCGCTCCGTGTTGTAGTTTGCCCACGCGGTGTCGGGCGTGTCGCGGCCGACGGGATTGCGTGGCGCGGGCGGCGAGGTCGCGTGACGCGGCTGACGGGGTGCGTGTCGCGAGCGACGGAGGCACGGCGGCCCCTGGGATCAGTCGTCGGCGCTCGCCACGGAGCGACCCCCTTCGTCGGTCTGTGAGGCCCACAGCCCCGCGTAGGCGCCCTCGTCGGCGACGAGTTCGTCGTGGCTCCCGGTCTCTATCACCTCGCCGTCTTCCATGACGACGATCCGGTCGGCGTCCCGAATCGTCGAGAGGCGGTGGGCGATGACAAAGGCCGTCCGGTCGTCGGTCAGCGTCTCCAGGTTCTCCTGGATGAGCTTCTCGGTCTCCGTGTCCACGTCGGAGGTCGCCTCGTCGAGGACGATCACCTCCGGGTCGTTCAGGAGCGTCCGGGCGATGGAGACGCGCTGGCGCTGGCCGCCCGAGAGTTTGACGCCGCGTTCGCCGACCATCGTGTCGTAGCCGGCGGGCAGGTCCGCGATGAACTCGTGCGCGCCGGCGGCGGCCGCGGCCTCGCGGATCCGCGCGTCGAGGTCCTCGGACACGTCGTCGGCCAGCACAGTTTGAAAGGCGTCGTGGTCGCCGTAGGCGATGTTCTCGCGGACCGTCCCCGAGAACATGTAGGGGTCCTGTTCGACGACACCGATGTGGTCGCGCAGCGTCTGCAGGTCGTAGTCGCGCACGTCCACGCCGTCGATGCTGACGCTCCCGTCGTCCACGTCGTAGAACCGCGGCGGGAGTTTCAAGAGGGTGGACTTGCCCGACCCCGACGTGCCCGCGAAGCCGACCGTCTCGCCCGGTTCGACGGTGAGGTCGACGCCGTTCAGGATCTGCTCGCCTTCCTCGGCGTAGCTGAAGTCGACGTCGTCGAAGGTGACTTCCCCGTCGAACTGGGCGGGGCGCGCTCCGTCGGCCGGCGCGGTCACGTCGGCCTCGTATCCGAGGACGCCGAACACGCGTTCGGCGCTGGATTTGGCCTTCTGGTAGTTGTTGGCGGTCTTGCCAATGCGGGTCATCGGACCGTCGAGATAGCGCAGGAACATGAAGTAGGTGACGAACGCGCCGGCGGTGAGGCCACCGGTCGTGACCGCGTCGCGCCCGCCGAGGACGAGGATGGTGACGAACATCGCGCCGACGAGCAGGCGCAGCGAGGCGAAAAACGCCTTCCGGATGGTGATGGCGTCGATCTTCTCGTCGCGGTAGTCGCCGCTCTGGTCGGCGACGCGGTCGTGTTCCACGTCGTAGCGGTCGAAGGACTTGACGATGGCCGCGCCGCCGAGGTTGTTCGACAGGCGCGTGTTCATCAGCGCCACCAGTTCGCGAATGCGCTTGTACTTCGGTTCGATCCAGATGATGAACTTCGCTGTCACGAAGGCGATGATGGGGACGGGGACGAGGACGAGGAGGCCGAGCCACGGCGCCGTGTAGACCATCCAGCCGCCGACGAGCGTGAGGACCATCACCGCCCGCGTGATCTCGCGGATCTCGGCGTTGAAGAAATCCTCCAGCCTGTTGACGTCGCTGTTGAGTATCGACATCATGCCACCGGTCTGGTGGTTGTCGAAGAAATCGAGCGAGAGGCGCTGCATGTGGTCGTAGGTGTCCAGGCGCAGGTCGTGCTGGATGCGCTGGGCCGTCGTCTGGAAGAAGTAGCGCGAGCCGAAGTGACTGACGGCCTGGACGACGTAGGCGCCCGCGGCGAGCGCGCCGAGGTAGTACAGGAGGTCGAGTCGCGCGGCGGTGTCGGCGGTCGCGATGGGTTCAGAGGGGACGAGTCCCACAGCGGAGAGGACGCTGCCCGCGGTGCCGGAGGGGTTGACGGCGAGGTCGATGGCCGCGGCGATGAGCAGCGCCGGAAACAGGCGGGCCACGCGGTTGATCATCGTCGAGACGACGCCCGCCAGCAGGGGCGCCCGGTACGGCGTGGCGTACCTGAACAGGCTCACCATCGGATGGCCGTCGACTTCCTCGCGTATCGCTTCGAAACTGCCGGTGGGGTCTGGACGTGCCATTCGGTCGTTCGGCCCCGCTTGACGATACGGAGTTATAAGGGGCGCTCACCGGGAGAGATTCACCTCTACCGCAGTCCGTCCCGCGATACGGGAAGAGGCCGACGGACCCGGACGAATCGGGCAGACCTTGCACACGCCGACCGCGGGTTTATTCGTCTCCTGTCCTTGGTGGCGATATGGACGAGTCAACCCCGACTCGCCGACGGTTCCTCGCGAGTTGCGGTGTCGCACTCGGTGCCGGCGTCGCCGGCTGTAACGCCTCCCCGTTCGGCGGTGGTGACGACGCCGACACCGGCCCAGAAGGCGGCCGGCCGGACGGCGGCACCGGCGAAGTGGTCGACCCGCTGACGCCCGCGGGCGAGTCCAGCGACCAGTTCGACCGGTTCGACGACGCGGGCCAGGAACGCTCCGGGACCTACGCCGAGGTGTACGACCGGACAAGCCCCTCGGTCGGACAGATCCAGGTGTACACGCCCAGCGGGAGCGGCAGCGGCACCGGCTGGGTGTTCCGCGACGACTACGTCGTCACCAATCACCACGTCGTCGAGGGCGCCGAGGACATCTCGATGCGGTTCTCCGGCGGCGGCTGGATCGACGGAACGGTCGTCGGGTCGGACATCTACAGCGACCTGGCGGTCGTCTCGGCCCCCGCGCTCCCCGACAGTGCGAGCGGCCTCCCACTTCGCGATTCGGACCCCTCCGTCGGCGCGGAAGTCGTCGCCATCGGCAACCCCTTCGGCTTCTCCGGGTCGGTCTCGGCGGGCATCGTCAGCGGCGTCGACCGCGCGCTCGAGGGGCCGAACAACTTCTCGATCCCCGACGCGATCCAGACCGACGCCGCTGTCAACCCCGGTAACTCCGGCGGCCCGCTCGTCGACCTCGACGGCAACGTCGCCGGCGTCATCAACTCCGGCGGCGGCGACAACATCGGCTTCGCCATCTCCGCCTCGCTCACCCGCCGGGTCGTCCCCTCGCTGATCCGCGACGGCGAGTTCCGACACTCCTACATGGGTGTCGGCATCCAGGACGTCGGGCCGCTGGTCGCGGAAGCCAACGACATCGAACAGGGCAACGGTGTCTACGTCGCGACCGTCCAGCGGGGCGCGCCCGCCGACGGGGCCCTCCGGGGCAGCACCGGCCAGACGACGGTCAACGGTCGCACCGTCGAGACCGGCGGCGACGTCATCGTCGCGCTCGACGACACGCCCATCCCCACAAACAACGCCCTCGCGAGTTTCCTCGCGCTCGAGACCGACCCCGGCGACACCATCGACGTGACGGTCCTCAGAAACGGCCGTCGCCGCACCGTCGAGCTGACCCTCGGCGCCCGCGAGAACGCGCGGTGAGGACTCGCGTCTCGAGTTGTCGTGGTGAGAGCGCGTCTCTCGCCGTGGTCGCGGTCGCCCCGTGGGATATCCGCGCTTTCCGCACAGCCCGCGCGGATAGAGCCACGCTCAGCGACTAAAGTGGACGTGAGTCCGCCTCGCCCTTCCAGTCCGCCAGGATGTATCTGTGGCGCCGAGCGCTCGACCGTTCAACGTGGAACCGGCCGATCCAGCGTGCCACGTCGAAGCAGCCTGTGCAACACTCAACGTCGAATCGGCCTCTGTAACGTAGTTTTCCTGGTGGACTGAAAGGGCGAGGCCCGCCCGCGTTTATTTAGTCGTCTCCGGGACCTCTATCCGCGCGGGCAGTGCGGAGAGCGCGGATATGTCCCGGAGCGACCGCGGGCGGGACGAGGGCTTTCAACTCTCAGGATCGTCTGTGGTCGCGGTGCTGTCTGCGGATGCGGTCGAATCACCAGCTAGTGAGCGGACCGAGGACTTTCGACTCCCAAAATCGCGTGCGGTCGCAGGGACGGTGTCTTCTGCGGTCGCTTTTCTACGGGAATCCGACTCAGAACATCGATACACTCACACTCCGACCGAGTCGCCAGTACGAATCTGTGAGGTGACGCCGGTCTCCAGAATGTCGCCGTCGAGCAGGGACTCGAGAACAGCCTTCAGTCGAGTCGCTCAGCGGCGTCCCGCTCGACGAGCGGCTTCGCGTTGTCGGCCGGCAGCGTCACGACGTCGTCGGCCGTCAGGTCGTAGCGCCGCTCGTCGACGCCGAAGATCTCGCCGACGTCGTTCGTGATCCGCACCGTCTCGCGCTCGACCTGCTGTGTCTCGGGCTGGCCGCCGATGCGCTGTGTTTCCCCGTCGCCCCCCGATCCCGCGGCCGACGGCTGCCCCTCCACGCCAGCGGTCGACGGCTCCCCCGATTCCGTCTCCGGATCCGAATCCGACGGAGCGGACTCCGTCTGCAGGTCCGCCGGCGGCTCGGGCGGCGCCTCGGCGGGCGGCTCCCGCGTCGCGTTCGTGGTCGGCTCCGGCGCCGAGTCGGTCGACTCTCCGTTCGACGCCCCTTTCGACTCGGTCGTCGGATCCGCCTCCGAGCCAGCTTCCGGGCCCGTCGGCGGGTCCGACGCCGGGACGGAATCGTCGTCTCGACGAGTCTCCGACCCGGACTCGACTCCGCTGCCCATCAGGTCAGCCGCGTCGACTGTCCCGCTGTCCGCGGGCGCGGTGTCGGTCGCCTCACCCGGGCTCTCGGACTGGTGCGCCGGGTCGGACTCCGGTGGCGTCTCGTCCGCCCTCGATGGTGCCTCGTCCGCCCTCGATGGTGCCTCGTCCGCCCTCGATGGTGCCTCGTCCGCCGCGGGTCCCGCACTCGAGTGCTCGCTGGCGGCCTCGTCGGCCGCGACGCTCGCCGGGTCCTCGCCGTCGAGGACGGCCTCGACCCGGAGGCGGTTGTGCTCGATGGTGTCGACGAGCGTCTCGAAGAGGTCCCGCTCCTCGGCTGTCAACCCCTCGTCATCGGTGGTCATGTCCGCGGCGGCGAGCGATGCCATCTTGACGATCTTCCCGACGCGGCGTTCGTAGATGGCCTCGACGGTGTCCTCGGCGGTGTCGATGTCGTCGCTGAGACGGCTGACTTCCGGCGCGTTCCACGGGTCGTCGGCCTGGTCGGCCGCCCGCTCGCGCTCGCGCCGCAACTGGGCGATGAACTCGCCGGCCTCGCGGTAGAACGACTCGCGGAGCTGCTGGAGGCTGTCTTTCTGTCGTTCTCGGCTTTGCACCGATTGCAGTTCGTCCAGGTCCATCATCGTTCTCCCGCCGCGGTTCGCTCACCCGCTCGGCCCGCACGTATCCGGTCGGCCCGCACGTGTCCGCTCGGGCGCCGTCCGGTCACTCCTGGCCCTTCTCGGCGCGTCCGCGGGCCATCAGGAACACGCCGAGATACTCCGGAACGGTAACCTCTCCCGCCTCGGGATTAAATCTATCGCCCCGCAACTCGACCGGGCCGGGATCGGTCACCTCGACCGTGATTTCGTGGCCCACGAACGTCTCCGGGACGGCGTCGACCAGCGGGTCGAAGTCGTCGATCGCGTCGCGCGCGATCCGCTGGACCGCCAGTCCGCTCCCGCCGTGGAGACTCCCAGGCAGGCGAATGAGGCGGTTCGTGTCCGTGCTGACTGGCTCGTCGATGGGCGCGTTCCGGTCGGCGACGACTTCGTGGACGAACGCGTCAACGAGCGTCCGCAGGCCGACACCGCCGAGTTCGAGGTTGCCCGCCTCCAGCGCGGCGGCGTTTTCCGTGACCGCGCCGTAGATGGTGTTCGCGCGCCCCTCGCCGATCCCGTCGAGTTCCTGCAGTCGCGCCTTCGCGTCGGCCTCGTCCATCGCGGTCAGTTCCTCGACGTAGTCGAGCAGGCGCTCGTGGACGCGCTTGCCCCACCCGCCCTCGGTTTCGAGGACGCGCTGGGTGACGCCGCCGCGCATCGCCGTCGTCTCCAGCTGTTCGGGGTCGAGCCCGATGCCGCGGACGTAGTCGACGATCTCTCGGCGCGCGTTGCTCTCCAGCAACTGGACGTTCGTGTCGCGGACGTGGACGTGATAGCCGCGCCCGCCGGAGAAGACGACCGTCAGGTCCTCGAACCCGAAGTCCGCTTCGAGAAAGTCGAGCAAGCGCAAGAGCGCGTCCTTGCACTTGGCGAGCATCTCGGCGTAACTGTCCTCGCCGAGGACGACCGAGGGGAGATGGTCGGCGTCGAGGTCGAAGATGAGATCCGACGAGCGCCACTCCTTGCCGCCCATCGTCGAGGCGCCGGGGTGTTCGTACCGGCCGGCCGAGAAGTAGACGTGTTTCGGGCGCTCGCGGGGGAGGAAGTCGCCGAGCGAACCGGTGTCGAGCAGCGAGCGGTGGCGGACCATCGTCTCGCCCGGCCCCTCAGTCCAGGGGACGTAGCCCCACTCGCGCTCGTTGGCGTCCGGCGGGGGCGAAAAGTCCACGCGGCGATAGTGGTCGCCGAAGCGCCCCCGGAGGTACGCCCGCGTCCGTTCCTGCACGACTCTCCGATTGCGAACGGTGGTGCAAAGCGTTTGCGTTCACCGGCCCGTCGATCGTGGCTGGGCCGCGGCCGACGGTCGGGGACCGATCGGCGTGGGAAGTTACCCGCCGCCGAGCAGTTTCGAGAGGCGGTCGGTGAGGCCGTCGTCCTCGCCGAGTTTGAGGTAGTAGGCGTCGCCGCCGTCCTCGTAGTAGTCGTCGATGCGGCGCTGGATCGTGAAGCCGATGTGCTGATAGAAACGGATCGCGTCCCGGTTGGTCGAGCGGGCGTGACAGGTCACCGACCCGTAGTCGTCGGCGACGCGGGCGACGAGCGCCTCGCCGAAGCCCTCGCCCTGGTACTCGTTGTCGACGGCGAGAAAGAGGATGTAGCCGTCGCGGCGGACGGCGGCGAAGCCGACGAGTTTGCCGCGGTTGGTCCGGTCGACGAAGAGGTAGACCGTCGAGCGCTTGTAGGCGTTCTCGAAGAATCGCCGGCGCTGGCGGAGCACGCCGTCGCGTTCGCGGATCCGCTCTTTGAGTTGCCAGGCCTGCTCGACGTAGTCGACGTCGCCCGGCTCGACGACCCGTCGCTCGACGTTGACGCTCACTACCGGCGGTATAGCGCTCTCGTGACTATAATTCCATCGCCCTCGCCGTCTCCGGTCCACGGCGTGGCGCTTGGCTGAGGGCGACTCGCCCGCGCTCCGGACACAACACTTTCCAATCGCCCCCTCGACTGTCGGATCGATGCCGTTACTGGCGAGCGCCTCGGGGGGTGACCGATCGGCCGTGGTCGAGCGACTGCGACAGATGTTCATCTCCGGCGCGGCGATCACGATTCCGCTCGTCGTCACGCTGCTCGTGCTCGCCTTCGCGGTCAACTTCATCCTCGGACTCATCAGTCCCGCCGTCTCGGTCATCGCCGACAACCTCGACGTGGGCCGGGACCTCGGCAGACCGGTTATGGAGGGGATCGCAGTGCTCGTCCTCGTGGTGGCGATCTTCGGTATCGGGTTCGTCGCGGAGACGCGCTCGGGCGACGGCCTGGAGAAGGCCTTCGACACCGCGATGGCCCGCATCCCGGGGATCGGGTCAGTCTACACGAGTTTCAACGAGATGAGCAAGATGCTCCTCTCGAACGACACTCAGAGCTTCCAGGAAGTGAAACTCGTCGAGTACCCGACCGAGGGAACCTACACGGTCGGGTTCGTCACCGCGGACACCCCGGACGAGATTGAGAGCGCGACCGGGTACGACGACATGACGACGCTGTTCATGCCGATGGCGCCCAACCCCGTCATGGGCGGGTTCGTGATGCACATCTCCGACGAGCGGGTCCACGACGTCGACCTTACCGTCGAGGAGGGGATCCGCTCGATCGTCACGAGCGGCGTGGCGGTCGGGAGCGAACAGTCCGGCCACGACGGGGAGATCGTCGACTTCGGTCGCATCCGCGAGCAGGCCCGTGCGGGCGTCTCTGACCTCGGCGCGCTCAGCCAGCGGACCGCGGGCGACCTCCGGGAACTGACAGCGGAGGACTTCGAGCGACTCAAGACACAGACGTCCGACCAGTTCGGCGTGATCTGGACCGGCGACGACGACGAGGACGACCCCCCCGTCCACTACATGCTCGAACGAACGGCCGACGACGGTGAGGAGTCGTGAGCTTCGCGCTGCGCGACCACACCGCGGACGTCGCCGTCGAGGCCACGGGCGGCGACCTGAACGCGGTCTTCGGCGCGGTCGCGGACGGGATGGCCGCTGCGATGGCCGAGTCTATCCCGGACGACGGCGACCGTTTCTCGCTGTCGGTCACCGCCGAGAGCCGCGAGGCGCTGCTGTTCGACTACCTCGACGAACTCATCTACGAGCGCGACGTGCGCGTCGTCCTCCCCGTCGACAACGAGGCCACAGTCACCGCTCCGAGCGGTGCGGACTCCGACGAGTGGCGCGTCGAGGCGACCGCCCGCGGTGTCCCGCTGGACGCGGTCGAGGCGCGGGACCTGAAGGCGGTCACCTACTCCGAGATGGACCTCTCCGAGACCGCCGATGGGTGGCACGCCTACGTCGTCTTCGACGTGTGACAGCGCGACATCACCGCTGTCACTGTTCCGCGCGACTGCGGAAACGTGCGTTTATCCGGCGACGGCGACAAGCGCCGATCGATGGACCTCCCGACCTCCCGGTTGCGCGCGTCGACGCGGTTGCTTACCGCATCGGTTGTCGCGGTGCTCTGGACGGCGATGCTCGCGGCCGCGACCGGCCGCGCCGCCGCCCACGTCGACTACGTCACCGACCCGCCCACGGCCGCCGAAGACGGCCTCTCGTTCGCCCTCGACGTTCTCTCGAGCCCGCTGAACGCCGCCCTGGTCGGCGGCGGCGCCCTGACCGTGCTCGCCCTCGTCGCGCTCGACCGGATCGTCCAGCCGGCTGTTCCGGACGTTGCGGCCCTGCGGGACGCCCTCGGCGAGTACGACCAGTACGTCCCGTGGATGCTCCGCCTGAGTCTCGGTCTCCCGCTCGTCGGCGCCGGGTTCAACGGCTACCTGTTCAGCCCCGCGGTCGGCGCCGACGCGCGCCTCCTCCAGGTCGGGCTCGGCTTCTTTCTCCTGTTCGGCCTCGCCACGCGGCTCGTCGCCGCCGTCGGCCTCGCGAGCTACCTGGCCGCGTTCGCGTTCAACCCGGACCTGATCCTCGCCGTCGAGTACGTCCCGGGCTTTCTCGCCATCGCGCTGCTGGGCGGCGGCCGCCCGAGCGCCGACCACATGCTCGGCGTCGTCGCCCGGACTCCCGGAACCTTCTACGGCCGGATCGATCCGGTGGGCGACCTTGCCGAACGGTTCGGGGCCGTCGTGGCACCCGCGGAGCGCTACGTGCCGACGATACTGCGCGTGGGCCTCGGCGTCGCCTTCGCCTACCTCGGTCTCGTGGAGAAACTCGCCGACCCCGCCCGCGCGCTCCAGGTCGTCGAGAAGTACGACCTGACCGCGGTCGTCCCGGTCGACGCCGGCCTGTGGGTGCTCGGCGCCGGCCTGACCGAAATCGGCGTCGGCCTCCTGCTCGTCGCGGG
>Ga0207755_100056_pt1 | contig 108483 bp, 108 predicted proteins | sample A23P2SouthBayCA_FD_187734 | JGI IMG/M metagenome (GOLD analysis project Ga0207755, IMG submission 187734) | Aerobic enrichment media microbial communities from Bioluminiscent Bay, La Parguera, Puerto Rico - A23 P2 (SPAdes) | ecosystem: Environmental > Aquatic > Marine > Unclassified ...
GTCGAGTTCGTCGTCCGCGACCACGCGGTCCACGACGCCGAGTTCGTGCGCTTCCTCTGCATCTATGCGCCGACCCGTGACGAGGAGGTCTTTCGCGGTGCTCTTGCCCGCGACGCGGGGGAGGCGCTGCGTGCCGCCCCAGCCAGGAATCATTCCTAAATCTACTTCGGGGAAACCGACCTGCGCGGACTCGGCTGCGAGGCGGACGTCGCAGGCGAGCGCGAGTTCGAGGCCGCCGCCGAGCGCGTAGCCGTTCACGCCCGCGACCGTTACGACGTCGAGTTCGTCGATTCGCGCCATCAACTCCTGACCGCCCCGGAAGAACCGAATCAACTGTTGCCACTCGTCGTTCTGGAACCACTCGTTCATCTGGGAGATGTCCGCGCCCACCGCGAACGCGTTCCCCGCGCCCGTGATGGTCACGACGCGCGCCTCGTCGTCCGCCTCGACGTCGTCCACGACGCTGTTCAACTCGGCCTGCAACTGGTCGTTGATGGGATTCGGCTTGTCCGGGTTCGCGAGCGCGACGTGGTAGTGACCGCTCTCGACGCTCACGTCGATGAGTTCGTACGCCATACCGGAACCACTCCGACCGACCGCTAAAAGGTTGCGAGGACGCCCCGACCCATTCCATCCAGTCGAACGCCCGCCAATTCTCCGCGGTGGGTGGATTGGAAGGGGCGGGGCTGTCGCGGGCCGCCGCAGGCGGCCGAATGCGCTCCGCGTGGGGCCCCGCGAGCCGTGGCGAGCGGGGTGTCGCGGAGCGTGCGCGACAGCCCCGGGGCTTTCGAGGACACGTCTCCTCCGGTGTTGTTCGAGTAATCCGCTTACACCGTATCTTCTCCTAGAGCGCAACTGATATGCCGTCCGCGGCGAGTGTCATCGTATGGCGCGCATACCGTTCCCCGAGGACGTAGAGCCGGATCTGGTCGAGTCGCAGCGGCCGGATTCGCTGCCGGAGAAGTACAGTCACTTGAATCAGCAGGCGGCGCGGAACGTCTATCGGTCTATCGCGCACGAGCCGGAGGTCGTGCGGTCGTTTCGTGCGCACTTGAGCGCGACGTGGGAGCACTGCGGGCTCTCGGACCGGGAGCGCGAACTCCTGATTCTCGCGGTCGCGCGGGAGATAGATTCGGAGTACGAGTGGCATCAGCACGTCCGCATCGCGTTGCTCGAAGGCCTGACTCCGGAGGAGATTCTCGCGGTTTCGGAGGGCGATTTCTCCGGGTTCACGGAGAAGGAGCAGGCGATCATGGAGTTCTCGCAGGCCGCGGCGGCCGACGAGACGACGGACGAGCACGTCGAACGCCTCTCCGAGTTCCTGAGCGTCGAACACGTTTCGGGAACGACCGCGCTGGTCGGGGCGTACGTCGCGTTGAACGTCACGCTCGCCGCGCTCGACGTCGAGACCGAAGAACCGTTCGTCGGCTGGCAGCTCGAAGGCCTGGAGAAGTAACCTTCTCGACACGCGTACCTTTATTCGCTCCCGCCATATCGTGGTATACAATGTCTACCGATGAGGGGCGGGGGCGGGAGGAAGTCATCGAACTCGTGAGTGAAGAAGACGCATCCGGGCGGGTCGCGAACGTCTACGGGGAGATTCGGGACACGCGAGAGGGTGAGTTGGACGACGACCTCAGTCTGAGCAAACTCTGGCAGTTGTACGGCAACGACCCCGATCTGCTCGAAATCGTCTGGGACCACATGGACTGGACGTACAACCGGGGCGGCCTTCCCTACGAACTCAAATCGAAGATTTCGCTCGTGGTCGCGACGGTCCTCGACTGCGAGGGCTGTCAGTTCTTCCACGAGGACGCGCTCGCGCGTCTCGGCGCGGACGCCGCCGAAATCGACGCCATCTCGGAACTCGAAATCGCCGACACCGGGTTCGCGCCGAAAGAAGAAATCGTCCTTCGCTTCGCGGAGAAGGCGGCTGGCGACCCGCACGCTATCGAGGACGAGGACTTCCGCGCGCTCCGCGACCTCGGGTTCACCGAACGCGAGATTCTCGAAATCGTGGACTGCATCGCACTCCACGTCTACACCGCGTACGTGCAGGGCATCACGGGCGTCGTCTACCCCGGGATGAGCCGCGAGGAGTGGGTTTCGCCCATGTGAGTCGTTCACGCAAGCGTTTTGTACGCAGACGGGGAACCCATCTCTGAGAATGAGCGACACAGCGACAGAAATGAAAGCCGTCGGCTTCCACGAACACGGCGACATCGACAAACTCGAACTCCTCTCCGTACCCGTCCCCGACGTCGACCCGGACGAGGTGCTGGTCGACGTGAAGGCCACCGCGCTGAACCACCAGGACCTGTTCGCCGTCCGCGAACTGGACCACTACATCACCGACTACCCCTTCTGGGGCGGCGGCGACACCGCGGGCGTCATCGCCTCCGTCGGAGAGAACGTCGACGGCTGGGAGGAAGGCGACCGCGTGCTCGTGAACTCCCGTCTCGCGTGCGGCGAGTGCGACATGTGCCTGAAGGGCGAGCAGTCGATGTGCCGGAACTTCCAGGTCTACGGCGAGCACCGCCGCGGCGGGTTCGCCGAATACCTCGACGTCCCCAAGGAGAACCTCCACGAAGTCCCCGACGACTACGACCTCACCGAGGCCGCGGCCGTCCCCATCGCCGCGGGATGCGCGTGGCGCGCGCTCGCGAACCGCGGCGGCCTCGCCCCCTCCGACGACCTCCTCATCGTCGGCGCGACCGGCGGCGTCGGCACCTACGCCGTCCAAATCGCGCGCAACGTCTACGACGTCGAGACGCTCTACGCCACCACGAGCACCGAGGAGAAGGCCGAGGTCCTCCGCGACATGGGTGTCGACCACGTCATCAACTACGCCGAGGAGGACTTCGACGCCGCGGTCTGGAACCTCACCGACAAACGGGGCGTCGACGCCGTGTTCAACACCGTCGGCGGCGACACCTGGGTGCCCTCGATGCGGTGTCTCCGCCCCGGCGGCACGCTCGTCACCTCCGGCGCGACCGCCGACCCGAACCCGGAGACCGAAATACGTCTCGTCTTTATGCGCCAACTCGAAGTCGTCGGCAGCACCTCGCACAGCCACGAGGACTTCACGAACATGCTCCAGAAAGTCTGGGACGGCGACATCGAACCCGTAATCCAGCAGACGTACCCACTGGAGGACTTCGCGGACGCCTTCGAGACGATGGCGAACCGGGGCGCGTACGGGAAACTCGTCCTCACCCAGTGAGATGACCGACCGACGGTCGCTCCCCGCCGAAACGCGCGTCGATTCGGTCACACTCCGCGTGCGCTCGGCGCGGCCGCTCGTCGGGTTCTACGAGGACGTCGTCGGTCTCGTCGCCGAGGAGAACAGCGACCGCGTGGAACTCTCCGCTGGTGAGGGTCCCCCGCTTCTCGTCCTCTGCGAGGACAGGGACGCGCCCGAACGCGAACGCGACGCCGCCGGCCTCTACCACGTTGCCTACCGCGTTCCGGCCCGCGCCGCGCTCGGCGACGCCCTCCGGCGGATTCGGCGCAGCGACCACCCGCTCGCCGGGGCCGCGGACCACGTCGCGAGCGAGGCGCTCTACCTCTCCGACCCGGAGGGCAACGGCGTCGAAATCTACTGCGACCGGCCCCGCGACGAGTGGGAACACACCGATTCGGGAGAAGTCCGTCTGCCCGGCGACCCGCTCGACCTCGACGACCTCGCCGCCGCCGCGAACGTGGACGCTCGCGACGCGCTCCCCGACGGGAGCGACGTCGGCCACGTCCACCTCGAAGCCACCGACCTCGAACTCTCTAGCGAGTTCTACCGCGACGTCCTCGGCTTCCGCGTTCGCTTGCGGAAACCCCGTGCGACCTTCCTCGCGGGCGGCGACTACCACCACCACCTCGCCGTCAACACTCGGGCCGGGAGAACGACCCCGTACCGACCGGGCGCGCTCGGTCTGGACAGCGTGACGTTCGCAGTTCCCCGGGAGGCGTACGATGCGCTCCGCGAGCGAGTGCGAGAACGCGGCGTCGACGCGGATGAACTCGGTGACGGCATTCGGGTCGCGGACCCGGACGGAATTCCGATCGTCGTGACGCCGGACGACGCGGACTAGTCCAGGTCCACGTCGTACACCTCGCGCGCTTCTTTTTCGGTGACGTAGCCGTTCTCGACGTCCTCTCTGACTCTCTCGGGGTCGCGTTCGGTGGGGTCGCCGAATCCGCCGCCGCCCGCTGGCTGGAAGACGAACTTCGCCCCGGCGTCGACTTCCATCGTGACCTTCGAGTCGACGGTCTCCTCCGTTCCGTCGGGGTGGATGACGGCGTGCTCGGCGAGTGCTCCGCCCCGGCCGCCGGCCAATCCGAACGGTTGCGTTCGTGCGCGCTCGCCCGTGGTGACGACCATCGTCGGGTCGTCGAACCGGACGACGCGCCGGGGAGCACACCCCCCTCGTTGCCGGCCTGCGCCGCCCGTGCCGCCGACGAGCGTGAACGACTCGACGGTGACGAAGTCGTAGTCTTCCTCGACGCGCTCTATCGGCTGGATGCCCGTGTTCCCGACGCCGGAGCGGGTGGCGCTGATGCCGTCCCGGCCGGGACACGCGCCCATTCCCCCGCCGAGACAGGTGTAGTTGAGCTTCCCCGACTCCAGCGACTGGTAGTTGAAGACGTTCGAACTCCCGTCGCCCGCGGCGAACGCGAGGTCGGGGTCGATTTCGGCGATGGCGCGCACCACAGCGTCGTGGACGCGCGTCGCGGTCTCGTGGTTTCCGGCGACGACCGGCGCAGGGTACTCGGGGTTCACCACGCACCCGCTCGGTGCGTCCACGCCGATGGGGCGATAGGACCCCGTGGTTCCGGGTTCGCCCGGGTCGAGCGTGACCTTCACCGCGTAGTAGGTCGCCGCTCGCGTGCAGGCGATGGGAGAGTTCACGCCCCCGGTCGCCTGCGGGTCGCTCCCCGAGAAGTCGACGGCGAGCGCGTCCCCGTCTATCGTGACCGCGGCGTCTATCTCGATGAGGTCGTCGGTGATTCCGTCGCCGTCGAGGAAGTCCACGGCCTCGTAGGTCCCGTCGGGCAGGTCCCCGATCCGTTTCTGCATCCGTTGTTCGTCGTTGTCCAGCACGACCGTCATCGCCGTCGCGAGTTCGCGGACGCCGTGCTTCGCCGCGAGCGCTTCGAGGCGCTCCTTCCCCCGGCGCACGCCCGCCAACTGGGCGTTCATGTCCCCGAGGCGTTCGTCCCGCCCGCGGGTGTTCGCGAGGATGAGTTCCTGAAGTGCGTCGTTGCGCTCGCCCGCCTCGTACAGTTTCGCGGGCGGCACCCGGAGGCCCTCCTGAATTATCTCGCCCGTCTGCGTGGAGTAACTCGTGGGCGACGACCCGCCGATGTCCACCCAGTGCGCGCGCACCGCGGAGAACCCGAGCAGGCCGCCGTCGACGAAGACGGGTTCGGCCATCACGAAGTCCGGGAGGTGGTTGTTCCCCGCGTAGGGGTCGTTCTGCAAGAGGACGTCACCCGGTTCGAGCGCGTCGAACCCGCCGGTCCGCTCGACCGCTTCGCGCACCGACGAGGTCATCGTCGCGATGTGGACGGGAATCACGCGCTCCGACTGTCCGACGATTTCGGCGGCGGGCGTGAGCGCCGCGCAGGAGAGGTCGCCCGCTTCCTGCCAGAGCGGCGAGTACGCCGAGTTCATCACGGACGCCTGCATCTCCTCCGCGACGTCGTGTAACTGGTTTCTGACGATTTCGACCAGCGCCGGGTCCACGTCGGCCGTCGCGTCCACCGCGATAGATTCCTCGAAACCGGCCATCGGGACGTCCGTCATTATCGGACACCTCCCGTGGCGACGAGGTTCCCGTAGGCGTCCACGTCCGCGTCGAAGGACGGCGGCAGCCAGATGGTCGTGTTGTCCAACTCCACGACCGCCGGCCCCTCCACACGATGGCCGGGCGACAGCGCGTTCCGGTCGTAGTACGGCGTCTCGATGCGCTCGTCCGCGGAGAGGACGACCTCCCGCGTCCCGCGCTTGGCGGCGCTCGCGTCCGCGTCCGACGCGACGGTCATCGACTCGAACTCCGGGTCGGGCGTCGCGCCGACCGCCGTCACCCGGAGGTTCACCAGTTCCACCGGATTCCTCTCGTCGACGAACCCGTACTGGGCCTCGTGTGCGCGCTCGAAGGCGGCCGCGACGCCCTCGATGGTCTCCTCCGTTACCGTCCGACCCGGGCTCTCGACGTTCAAGTAGTGCGCCTGACCGTCGTACATCGCGTCGAACGACACCCGGAACGCCCGTTTCTCGACCTCGACGCCCTCGGTTTCGAGTTCCTCGTGGCCGCGCGCGACGAGTTCTTCGACGGCGTCGTTCACCTCGTCGGGGTCGATTTCGTCCGTCGTCTGGACGAGCGACCGGACGTACTCGTGGCGGAGGTCGCTCACGAGGAGGCCGAGCGCGGACAACACGCCCGGATTCGTGGGGAAGACGACCTCCTCGACGCCGAGTTCGGACGCGACGTTGCAGGCGTGGACTGGGCCCGCGCCGCCGAACCCGACGAGCGCGAACTCGCGGGGGTCGTAGCCCTCGTTCACGGCGACGACGCGGGTCGCGCTCGCCATCTCGGTGTCGATGACGTCCCGAATCGACAGCGCCGCCTCAGGTATCGAGACGTCCATCGGTTCCGCGACGTGTTCGCGAATCGCCTCGCGTGCGGCGTCTTCGTCCAGCGTGACGCTCCCGCCCGCGAAGTTCTCGGGGTTGAGGATGCCGAGCACGAGGTCGGCGTCGGTCACGGTCGGTCGGGTGCCGCCGCGGCCGTAGCACGCGGGACCGGGGTCCGCGCCCGCGCTCTCCGGGCCGACGCGGAGTGCGCCCACCTCGTCCACGCTCGCGAGCGACCCGCCGCCCGCGCCGACCGTCTCGACGTTCGTGAACGGACCGTTAATCTTCAGTCCGCGAATCTCGCGGTGCGAGACTTCGACGGGTTCGCCGTCCGCGACGACCGCCGCGTCACAGGACGTTCCGCCCATGTCGAACGTCAGGACGTTGTCGTGGCCGCGCTGGCGCGCGACGAAACTCGCGGCGTTCACGCCCGCGACCGGCCCCGAGACGACCTGCGTCACCGGCCGATTGGCGGCGATTTCGGGGCGCGCGAGGCCGCCGTCGGACTTCATGATTCCAACGGGTGCGCGCAAGCCGACGTCGTCGAGTTCGGTTTCCAGGCGGTCCAGGTACGAGGACAGCGCGGGTTTCAGGTAGGCGTCCGCGACCGTCGTCGCGGTGCGCGCGTACTCCCTGATTTCGGGGGATACCGCCGAAGAACGGCTCACGTCGAGGTCGGGCGCGCGCTCTTCGAAGCGCTCCACGATTCGCTCCTCGTGGACGGGATTTCGGTACGCGTGGAGCAGGCAGACCGCGACCGCGGAGACGTCCGTCTCACGTATCGCGTCTATCACGCGGTCCACGCTCTCCTCGTCGAGGGGCGTCACCACGTCGCCGTCCGCGTTCAGTCGCTCGGTGACGCCGTAGCGGTGGCGTCGCGGCACGAGCGGCGGGTCCACGTCGTTGCAGGGCGCGTACAGCAGGCTCGCGTCCCGATACCCTTCCCCGATCTCGATGACGTCCTCGAACCCGGCGGTCGTGACCACCGCGGTGTCCGCGCCGGTGCCCTCGATGAGGGCGTTGACGGCGATGGTGCTCCCGTGACTGAACACGTCCACGTCGCCCGGCGAGACGCCCGCGCGCTCGCAGACGGCTTCGATCCCCCTCGTCAGCCCGCTCGTGAAGTCCGCCGTACTCGACGTCTTGACCGCGTGAACGCCGTCGCCGACGAGGACCGTGTCAGTGAACGTTCCACCGATGTCTACGCCTATCGCTCGCATGCCATGCATTCACGTGGAATGCGCCGCCAGAGCCCAAAACCTCTCGGGTTCGTTCACCTCATCAATCACGTCACACCTCCTACCCTTCGGATTCGAGGCGTACACAATCTTAATGTCCTCGGCGGCGAAGAGCGAGCCATGTCATCGTTTGCGGAGTGTTGGCAGGAGACGTGGGTAAACGTAAACGGCGAGTTCGTGAAAGGACCCGACGCCACGGTGTCGATTCTCGACTGGTCGTTCGTCTACGGCGACGGCGTCTTCGAGGGCGTGAGCGTCGTCGACGGGAAGATTCTGAAACAGGACGCGCACATCGACCGGTTCTATCGCTCGATGAAACGCGCGAACATCGACATGCCGCTCTCCAAAGAGGAGATGGCGGAACGCTGGCGGGAGACGGCGCGGAAGAACGAGATGACGGATGGCTACATGCGCCCGCTCGTCTCGCGGGGCGAGGGACCGCTCGGCATCTCGAACTACACCGAACTGGAGGGGCCGAACGTCTACGTCATCCCGCAACTCCACCGCGCGGGCGGCATCCGAGAGCTGCACGGCAAACGGGCGCGCATCTCCTCGGTGCGCTCGCCGTCGCCTGTCGTCCGCGACCCGCGCGTGAAGGCGAACCACTACATGCCGAACATCCTCGCCGTGGACGAACTCGAGGGCACCGACGCGACCGAGGCCATCCGCCTCGACAATCAGGGGTACGTCACCGAGGCCGCCGCGGCGAACATCTTCGTCGTGAAAGACGACGTGGTGACGACGCCGCCCGAACACCAGATTCTCGCGGGGACGACGCGCGCAACCGTCCTCGACCTGCTAGAAGAGGACGACCGGTTCACCCCGAAGGTGGACGACCTGACGCCCTACGACGTCTACACCGCCGACGAGTGCTTCCTCTCGGGGTCGATATCGGGAATCAAAGCCATCACCCACCTCGACGGCCGCGCCATCGGGTCCGGTAATATCGGAAGCACGACAGAGACCATTCACGAACTGCTCGCCGACCATCTCGTGGAAAACGGCACCCCGATAGACGCCTAGACGGTCAAGACGATTTTTCCGGTGAGACCACCGGCCTCGATGTCCTCGTGAGCTTCGACAACCTCGGCGAGCGGGCGCACGGAGTCGACGACCGGGTCGAGTTGACCGCGTTCGACGAGGCGGGCGACGCCCCCCATCGTGTCCGCCGTTCGCGTCATCATCGTGTACGAAATAGTCGCGTTCATCGACTTCGCCGCCGCGCTCACGTCGCTGTGTCCGCCGATGAGGTCCACGAGATGGGCGTACGGCTCCACGACCTCCAAGGAGTCGGCGAGCGTGTCGCCCCCCACGCCGTCGAGCACGACGGAAACGCCCTCGTCGGTGTGTTCGGGCACGACTTCCGTGAACTCCTCTTCGGTGTAGTCGACCACGACGTCCGCGCCGAGGGATTCGGCGAGTTCCGTCGTTCGCGGGCTCGCGACCGCGAACACGCGAGCACCGAGCGCCGCCGCGAGTTGGACGGCTTGCTGGCCGACGCCGCCGACGCCGTGAACGAGGACGGTGTCTTCGATTCCCGTGTGGGCGCGCTGGACGAGCGCCTCCCACGCCGTACACGCGACGAGCGGGAGGGCCGCCGCCTCCTCGAAGGAGAGGTGCGGCGGTTTGTGTGCGACGATTTCGGACCGCTCCACGTGGTATTCGGCATAACTCCCCTCCGCGTCGATATCCGGCGTGTAGTAGACTTCGTCGCCGACCTCGAACTCGGTCACGCCCGCGCCCACGGCGTCCACGACGCCCGCGACGTCGTAACCTGGGACCATCGGCGCTGAAAAGCCCATCGCGTCCCCGCTCGCGCGAATCTTCGCGTCCACGGGGTTGACGCTCGTCGCCCGAACTTCGACACGCACTTCGCCCGGTCCGGGTTCCGGCGTCGGTACGTCCGCGCGTTCCAGTACGTCCGCAGCGCCGAACTCACGCAACTGATACACTTCCATGGTTCACGTTCACACACGACGGCCCGGGTCTTGGTTGTTCGCCCTACCAGTTCCAGGGACCGTACTCCGGGTCGATGAGGCGGTGTTCGCGCTCCACGCCATCGATCTTCGCCACGTCGTCGTCGTCCAACTCGACGTTCTGGGATTCGAGGTTCTCCCGCATGTGGACCTCGCTCGACGATTTCGGGATGACAGCGACGTTGTCCTTCGAAAGCAACCAGGCGAGACTCGCCTGCGCGGCCGTGATGCCGTGCTTCTCCGCAACCTCCACGACTTCGGGCACGTCGAACACTTCGCCGCGCGCGACCGGACAGTACGCGACCAGCCAGTGGTCGTGTTCCTGGGCGTACTCCAACAGTTCGTCCTGCTGGAGGAGCGGGTGGTACTCGACCTGATGGGCGGCGATGGGCGCGTCCAGCATCTCGCGCGCTTCGTCCAGCAGTTCTGGCGTGAAGTTCGCGACGCCGACGTGTTTCACCTTCCCGTCTTCGACGGCTTCGTCGTACTGCGGGAGGACGACCTCGGGTTCGTACACTCCCGACGGCCAGTGGACGTAGAACGCGTCCACGTAGTCGACGCCGAGACGGTCCAGACTCTCGTCGATGGCGTCCCCCACGTCCTCGGGAGTCGCCGGAACGTCGTGATAGACCGTCTTCGTCGCGAGGAAGACGTCCTCGCGTGCGACGCTCGACGCGCGGATTCCCTCGCCGACTTGCTTCTCGTTTTCGTACATCTGGGCTGTGTCGACGTGCCGATACCCCATGTCGAGCGCCGTCTTCACGTTCTCCGTCCACTCGTCCGGGTCGTCGGAGACGGTTCCCAGACCTACGCGCGGCAGCGAACTGACTGGCATCGACGTGTGGTTACACGCCTCGTGGTTTCGTTCTATCGGTTCTCCCTTCCTGTTCCGATACGTTAACACCACCCCTCTCCGATACCCCTCTCATGTACCCTCTGCGAACCACGCTCGCGGACCGCGCCTACTACGGCTGGTTCGTCGTCGTCGCGTGCTTTCTCGCGTCCGTCGTCGTCTTCGGCACGACGTACGCCTTCTCGGTGTTCTACGACCCGTTCGTCCACGCCTTCCACGGGTCTTCAACCCTTCTCGCCGTCGTCTTCGGCGTGCAGACCGCGCTCATCTACGCGTCCGGCGTCGGCGTCAGCCGCGTCGTCTCCACCCACGGCCCCCGCCGCGTCGCCGCCTGGTCCTCCCTCCTCCTCTTCGCCGGCCTCGTCGGCACCGCGTTCGCCCACGCCTACCTCACTCTGCTCCTCTCGTTCGGCGTCGTCGCCGCCGTCGGCATGGCCGGTCTCTACAACGTCAGTTACGCCACCCTCCCGCGGTGGTTCGAGCGCCGCCGCGGCACCGCCACCGGCCTCGCGTCCGCCGGACTGGGCGTCGGCCTCGTCGTCATTCCCCCGGGAACTGACGCCCTGATTCGCGCGTTCGGCTGGCGGTCCGCCGTCCTCGCGCTCGCCGGGTTCGTCGCGATTCTCTCCGTGGTCGTCGTCGCCCTGTTCGCGGACCGTCCGAGTGAGGTCGGCGCGGACCCGAGCGTCGAGTTCCCGAACGGCCGCGCGACCGACGGCGGCGACGGGGAACGCGGCCGGAACGTCCGCGCCGTCGTCACGTCCGCACCCTTCCTCGTCGTGCTCGCCGGGTGGACGATGGTGTTCTCCCCGCTCTACGTCGTCCTCGGCCACGTCGTCCGCCACACCGCGGAATCCGGGCTGGGGCGCGCGACGGGCGTGCTCTCCATCGCAGTCATCGGCGTCACAACCACCGCCGCGCGCGTCGTCGTCGGCCCCGCGTCCGACCGCATCGGCCGCCCCAGGACGTTCGTCGCGTGCAGCGTGCTCCTCGGCAGCGCCACCATCGCCGTCGCCTACGCGCCGACGCCCCCCGTACTCCTCGGGACCGTCGCCGTGTTCGGTATCGGTTACGCGGGCTGCGGCGGCCTCATCGGCGCGGTCACCGCCGACCTGTTCGGCGAACAATCCCTCAACGCCCTGTTCGCCGTGCTCTCCCTCTCGTTCGGCATCGCGGGTCTCATCTCACCGCCGCTCGCCGGCTTCTGGTTCGAACAGGCCGGCACGTACACCCCCGTCTTCCTCTCGTTCGGCGTCGTCGGCATCCTCGGCGGTGGACTCGTCGCCACCGGCGTCCGCCTCACCGCGTAAAATCGCGGCGACGACCGCCGCGAACGTCGCTTGAGTATAGCGATAACTACTATATATCCAAAGTGCTTTGGTCGTCCCCCGGGTACGACGCGTATGACCGAACAGCGGCCGCCGAACCTGAAGGTAGGGCGGTTGATACGGGACTACGGACTGGGCGAGGATTTCGGCGATTACCTCGAACGTCGCTGGACGGGCGAGTCGGGCGAACGCCTCAGCCTCCGGGACCTCGCGGACCTGTTCAACCGCCGCCTGCTGGAAGCGGCGATGCGCGAGAACGGCATGTCACCGCTCGCGGGCGAAGTGGAGAACATCTACGAACTCCTGACCGACGAGGACGTGTCGAGCGCAGACCGCACCCGTAGTCGCCGCCGCCTCGAACGCGAGGGCGTCGACGTCTCGCAGGTGACGGACGATTTCGTCTCCTATCAGGCGATTCGCACCTACCTCAAAGACCGGGGCGCCGAGTACTCGGGGCGCGACGACCGCGCGGCCGCCGCCGCGTCGACCATCCAGCAGTTGCGCAGTCGCACGGCGACCATCACGGAGAGCAAACTCGAACAGCTCCGCGAGGGCGACGAACTCGACCTCGGCCAGTTCCGCGTGATGGTGGACGTGCGCGTGGTGTGCGAGGACTGTGGCGCGCAGTACGACGTCACCGAACTCCTCGACCGCGGCGGGTGCGACTGCCGATAACAACAGTACGGTTGTCATCGTCGTACCGTCCGACACTGCCGGACGTTCGGGCGGCGTATCGGGGGATTACTGGGTGAACGATGCGCAAACCGCCCATCGACCGTCACATTTTATTATCTGACCCCTCATCGAAATAACTAGATAATGAGCGTCGAACTAGAAGAGCGAGATGTCGAGGTCAACGCCGAGAACATCGGCGGCATCGACGAAACGAACGTCAAATTCACTCCCGGGGTGACGGTGCTCGCGGGCCGGAACGCCACGAACCGGACGTCGTTCCTCCAGACGCTGATGGCCGCGCTCGGGAGCGACAACGTCTCCGTGAAGGGCGATACGGACGAGGCGTTCGTGGAACTCTCCATCGGCGACGAGACGTACACGCGAGAACTCATGCGCGCCGGCGACACGATAACGACGAGCGGAAACCCGTACCTGGATGATTCGACGCTCGCCGACCTGTTCGTGTTCCTCCTCGAGTCGAACGAGGCGCGGCAGGCCGTCGCGCGAAACGACGACCTCCGCCAACTCATCATGCGGCCGGTCGACACCGACGAGATTCGAGCGGAAATCGACCGACTCGTCTCCGAGCGCGAGGAGATAGAGAACGAACTGGACGAGATAGACTCGCTCAAAGGAGAACTCCCCGGACTCGAAGAGGAGCGCACCCGACTGGAAGACGAAATCGAGGAGAAGAAAGCCGAACTCGAACGCACCGAGGCGGAACTCGAATCGAAGGACACGGACGTAGAGGAGAGCCGCGAGGAAAAACGGGAAGTCGAGGACGCGCTCTCCACGCTGCAGGAAAAGCGGTCCGAGTTGGAGGACGTGCGCTACGACCTCGAAACCGAAAAGGAGAGCGTCGCCGAGTTGCGCTCCGAGAAGCGAGAACTCGAAGGCGAACTCGCGGACCTCCCGGACTCGCCCGCGGGCGGCATCGAGGAGTTGGACGACGAAATCAGCCGCCTCCGTTCGGAAAAGCAGTCGCTCGAATCCGAGGTGAACGAACTCCAGTCCATCATCCAGTTCAACGAGAAGATGCTGGACGGCGTGGACTCCGAACTGAGCGCGCTCCAACCCGACGACGGCGACGGCGCGGTCACCGACCAACTCCTCGAAGACGCCCAGGAGGTCGAGTGCTGGACGTGCGGCAGCACGGTCGAGACCGACCAGATATCGGCGACCGTCGAACAACTGCGCGACCTCAGCTCCGACAAACTCGCCGATGTCCGCGACATCGAGGAGCGTCTCGACGAACTCACGGACCGCCGGCAGGAGCGGCGCGACCAGCAGGATCGCCGCGACACGATAGAGGGGAAACTCCGCCGGGTCGAAGACCAGCTCGAAGAGGGCGAGCAAACCATCGAACGCCTCCGCGAGCGCCGCGAGGAACTCACCGACGAGATCGCGGAACTCGAGTCCGAGGTGGACGAGTCCGATACGTCGCCGTACAGCGACGTTCTCGACCTCCACAAGGAAGCGAACCAGTTGGAGTACGAGATCGGGAAGTTGGAGAACGAACTCGACGGCGTGGAGGACGAAATCGCGTCCATCGAGGAGCGCATCGCGGAGGAGGACGACCTCGAAGCGCGCCTCGCCGGCGTTCGCGACGACCTCGAGGACGCGCGGACGAAGATAGAGCGCATCGAGCGGGAGGCGGTGACGGAGTTCAACGAACACATGGACACCGTCCTCCAGTTACTCGACTACGACAACCTCGACCGCGTGTGGATAGAGCGCGTCGAGAGAGAAGTTCGAGAGGGCCGGCGGAAGGTCCAGAAGAGCGCGTTCGAACTGCACGTCGTGCGCACGACGGCGTCGGGTGCGACCTACGAGGACACGAGCGACCACCTCTCGGAGAGCGAACGCGAAGTCACCGGACTCGTGTTCGCGCTCGCGGGCTACCTCGCGCACGAGGTGTACGAGACGGTGCCGTTCATGCTCCTCGACTCCCTCGAAGCCATCGACGCGGACCGCATCGCGAAACTCGTCGACTACCTCGAAGACTACAGCGACTACCTCGTCGTCGCCCTCCTCCCCGAGGACGCGGCCGCGCTGGATTCGGACTACCAGCGCGTCACCGAAATCTAGTCGACGACCACGACGCCGCCTTCTATCACGCTCTCGCCGTCGTCGTTTTCGACCGTGAGCGACGCGTCGACGCGCGTTCCGTCGTCCGTCTCCTCGACGGATTCGACCTCGAGGGTCGTGGTGAGCGTGTCGTCGGGCCACACCTGCGAGACGAATCTCGTGCGATATTCGCGGAGGCCCGTGATACCGAACGCCTCCCGGACGGCGCGCGTCGCGACGCCCGCGGTGAACATTCCCTGTCCGAACACGCTGTCGTAGCCCGCGTCGGTGACGAACGGTTCGTCGTAGTGGATGCGGTTGAAGTCGCCGCTCGCGCCCGCGTACCGCACGAAGTCCTCGCGGCGCAAGTCCTCGGTCACGACCTCGTACGTGTCACCGACTTCGTGGTCACTCATCGCCGTCACCTCCGTCGTCCGCGATGGCGCGCCCGGTTTCGAGACTCGTCGCGCGCGCCGTCAACACGTGTTCGCCGTCCCGGGTTTCGTAGTCGGTGCGGAACTCCGCGAACGTGATGGTGCCGCCGCGCTGTCCTTCGCGCTCGTAGGCGTCTTCGAGCGTCGTCCGCCCAGTTAACACGTCTCCGACGTAGAGCGGGCGCTCGAACTCGAACGCTTGCTCGCCGTGGATGATGCGCCGCGGGTCGAACCCGAGGTCGAACCCGGTGTGGTCGTCCACGCCCTCTGGTCGATAGCGGGGGAACTCCGTCGTCCGCTCGAACGTCGGCGGCGCGGGAATCCCGTCGTAGCCCGCCTCGCGCGCCGCGTCCTCGTCCAGATAGATATCCGCGGGGTCGCGGATAGCGCGTGCGAACTCGGCGACTTTCCCGCGCTCTATCTCGAAGTCCTCGACCGTCGTTCGGGTCTCCCCGACCAACGCCTGTATCTCGTCAAGCGATTTCGTTGGCACACCCACGACTCCCCGCCGACCCGTCAAAAAACTATCGCGCGTTACGAGACGAGTTCGCGCACGCTCACCCGCTCGCCGTCTCGCCGAATCTCGAACTCTGCGTCCCCGCGCAGGTGCGTGAACGACGTCACGCGACCCGTATACCGGAATGCGTCCCCCCAGCCCGTGTTCCCGGTGAACCCGGAGACGACGACGGTGTCGCCGCGCCGCTCGATGTGGTCGTTAGACTCCGCTTTCACGCGGTCCGACACGTGGGCTTTCTCCACCGTCCCGCGCACCCGGAACTCGTAGTAGACGTCTCCGTTCTCCCTTGCGATGATTTCGAGCAGGTGGGTCCGGCCGTCGTCGTGGTCGTCTCTGTCGTCGCGTCCGTCGTGATCGTCGTCTCTGTCGTCGTCGCGCCGGTCGTCCTCGAGTTCGCGGCGGTCGAGCGTCGTGACGAGGGCGTCGGTGGTCCCGCCGCGGCGGCCGTAGCCGACGAGCAGGTAGCCGTCTTTCGTCCGCGCCACGTCGGCGTACGTTCCGTCGAGGTTCGAGAGCGACGACCCGCGCCTGTCGCCGTCGCGGTCGTATGACACCGCCCACGGCCGACGGTTTCGCGACCCGACGAACACGCCGCCGCCGCGGTCGCGCGCGACGACCGCGTGGAACCCTTCTCCGCTCTGCGTGTCCCGCCAGCGCACCCGTCCCGACGAATCGAGACCGTACGCGAGAGACCCGCCGTCACGCCGATAGTCGTGGAGTTCCCGCATCAAGCGCTTTCGGCCCGTGGCCCCGGACACGACGAAGCCGTTGCCGTCCCGCGCGACGTCCGTGAACCCTGCGTCCCCGGTGTCGTACGTGCGACTCCATCGTTCGCGGCCGTTCGAATCGACGTGCACGACCCATCCCCGGGTTTCGGGGTCGCGGCGACCGCGTGGCGTCGCCTCTCCGACGACGAGGAAGCCGTCGTCCGTCCGCACGATACCGGAAAACGAGGCGTGGCTGTGGTCGGTACTCCAGCCGTTGCTCGTCCCCGATGGGTCGTAGGCGCGCGCCCATCGGATTCGGCCGTCGTCGCGGAGGAACACGAGCCAGCCGTCGCCGTTCTCGCGGTCTAAGTACTCGCTCGCGATGGTTCGGCCGGCGAGCACGTACCCGCCTTTGACGCGCACGCCCGCGGCGAAGTCGTCGCGAAACGAGTTCACGCCGTCCCGCTGGAAGATGCGACTCCACCGCGGAATCCCCCGCGAACTCACGCGGGTAAGCCACGCGTACCTGCTGTCCGACGACTCCGTGTGCCACCAGCCGACGAGCAGGTAGCCGCCCTCGCCGTCCGGTAACGCGAACGAGAGGCCGTCGTGGTCCTCCCCGTGGTCCAACTCACGCAGGTGTGGTGGCGACTGATACGTCCGATTCCACTCCACGCGAAGCCGCGAGTCGAGTTTCACCGCCCACCCGACCTGTTCGTCCTCGACGTTCGTTCGAATCCCGGTCAACAGATAGCCGTCGTCGGTGTCGAGAACGGACAGAAACCCGGCCCACCGCGGGTCGCGAACCCAGCGGTCCTCGCGCGCGCTCGCGATGTCAGCTGTCCCCGAGAGAACGCTTCCACCGGCCGCGAGACCGGCTAATCGGACGAATCCGCGCCTTGAGAGTGACTCTACGTGCATGTTCGCCATCAGGACGCAGACGGCTTCGTTATGAACTCTCGGCGTCGAGTAAGACCGCCTTTAGAGGTCGTAGCCCCACTCGCGGAGCACGTCCTCCGCGTCGTCCAGGTTCTGCATACCCGCGAGATAGATGGCCTCCCGCGCGTCGAGGCGGTAAACGTCCTCGCCAAGCCGGTCTTCGAGTTCGCGTTCGGCGTCCTTCGCGGCCGCGTCCGTCGAATCCTGCACGAACAACTGGTGGACGTTCGGCCGCTCGTCCTTCACGTTGTCCCGGCGCAGCGTGAGCGGGTACTGGTCGCGACTCGACGGCGACGACTGCTCCGACTCGGGTTCGCTCTCCATCTCTTCGGTGGCGGCTTCCTCGACTTCGGGTTCGTCCTCGGGTTCGTCGTCGAAGGGGTCGCCGACGCCCGACTTCATTCGAGGTCACCCGGTTTCTCGGGGGTTTCACCGAACTGTCCGCTGATGAATCGCGCGAGTTCGTCGAACTTCCCGAGCGTGTCGAGTTCGCGTTCGCGCCGCCGCGTCCGGTGTTCGAGCGCGTACTCGTGCGGCGTCGTCTGCGTGTCCCACGCGCCTTCGAGCATCGCGCGGCGCTCCCGAATCTCGACCGGCGCGACCGGGAGGTCCTGGTCCGCGAGCGCCTCTTCGTACTCGCGCTGCTTCCGTGTGTTCGACACGCGGTTCGGCACCACCGCGAGCACGCCCACCTCGACGTCCAACTCGTCTTCGATACCCTCGACCGTGTCCCGAAGGCCTTCGACGGATTGGCGGCCCTTCGCGGAGAGTTCGAGCGGGATGACGAGGTTCCGCGTCGCGTACACGGCGTTGTAGACGTGCTGGCCCGTCGTCGCCGGCGGGTCCACGATGAGCACGTCGTAGTCGTCGGTCACGCCGCTGTCTTGGAGAACCGTGCGGAGGCGCGTCTCGGGCGCGAAGTACTCGCCCATGTCTTCCGCGAGTTCCTTCGCGCGGTCGAGACTGTTCGCGAGACTCTCGAGCATGTTGTGCGAGGGAACGAGGTCGATGCGGCCGCCGTGGTCGTCCTCGTCTACGGTCCGGATGAGGTCCGCGAACGGTCCCTTCGGTCGGTCGACGAGGTGGCGGACGACGTTGTCCGCGTCGGGGTCGTTCCGCCGTTCGTCCGCGCCGAAGTGATGGGTGAGCCCGCCGTCCTGCGGATCCAAGTCGATAGCGAGCACGCGTTGTCCGTGTCGCGCGTGCGCCTTCGCGAGGCTGATGGAGAACGTCGTCTTCCCGACGCCCCCGGCCTCCGACCAGATCGTGTACGGTATCATTGTCAGACCCATTACGCCCGCTAATCAAAAAAGTTGGCCAATCCGACTGCCCAACAATACTGTACAGTAATACTGACTAGAATTACTGCACAGTATTACCAGTAAGTCTGTCCGAGTGGGTTGACCGGACCGATTGGATAGGTTGGCTGAGTAGTGCGACTGTGCAGTCGGACCGAGTGGTCGGACTGCGGTCAGTCCGTCGGCGGGTCCGCGAACAGCGCGTGTCCGAGGACGACGACCGACGCGAGCGCGCTCGCGAATCCCGCGACGAGCCACGACACGCCGGCCGCGCCCGCCATAACGCCGACGACGAAACACGCCGCAACCGCGACGAGGACGTAGTCGGACTGCTCGGTCCTCACATGTAGCCGAGGTCGCGGAGGCGTTCCATCAGGTCTTCTTTGTCCTGGGCGCGGCCCGCGCGCTCGGTCGTGTTGTCGAGGTCCTGCAACCACGCGGGTTCGGATTCGGATTTCTTCGTACTGACCTCGCTCCCGAGGCTGCGAAAGCCCTCGAAGTACTTCGGCGAGATGGGGACGTCCTCGTGGGTGAGGCCGTTCGGGAGGTCGTCGTAGGACTGGGGGACGTAGCCCTCGTCCGGGAAGCCGTCGACGGTTTCGGGGACGACGTAATGCCAGAAGGCGTCCCAGACCGCGCGTTCGTCGAACTGAAGGATGGGGTGGGCGCGGTCGTGGGGCGGGTACACCTCGGGGTCGTGGCGGGGGCTGAAGAACGTCTCGTCGGCGCGCGCGTCCTGTTCGTCCCACCGAATCCCCGAGAACACCGCTTCGATGTCGAGTTTTTCGAGCGCGTCGTTCAACGCGACGGTCTTCAGGAGGTGGTTGCCGACGTAGGTGTCGAGGAGGAAGGGGAACGTGTCCTCCTCGTATTCGAGGAGGTCCCGGACGTGGTGTTGGTTGTGCTCGGAGAGCTCCGCGATTTCGATGTCGTCGCCGGGTTCGAGGTCGTGTTCCTCGACGTACCGACCGAGGTCTTCGTTCGACGCGCGCACGAGGTCGATATCCCACTCGTCAGCCCAGCGCTCAACGAACTCGATGAGGTCGGGGAAGTGCTGGAAGTGGTCTAAGAAGATAGCCGGCGGCGTCTCGTAGCCGAAGACGTCCGCGACCTCCCGAACGAAGTACACCATCAGCGTCGAATCCTTCCCGCCCGTCCACATCATCGCGGGGTTCTCGTAGGATTCGAGCGCGGACCGCGTCACCGACACCGCTTGCTCTATCTTCTCGTCGAGCGTCGGGTAGTCGGCGGCAGTTTCGCCCGTTCCGGCGGCGTAGTCGACGGGTTGACTGTCTGGAATCATCTTCGTGTCGTCCGACCACAGAACGGGGGTGTACAAGGGTAGTCGCCGCCTATTCTACTCGGGGATGGTGATGCCCGTCTCCTCCACGGCGTCCGGTCCCTGCAGGTGGGATTCGAGGAACCAGAGTTGCTTGTCGACCTCCTCGGTGAGTTCCGTGTACATGTCGGAAGTGACCGCATCCCCCATGTCGAGCGTCGCGTCGATGCTCTCCCGGAGGTACGCGCCGTGTTCCGCGAACCGGTCCGCGAGCGTTTCCACCACGTCCATCCCGTCGACGGCCTCGTCCGGGAACTCGTCGAGGCGCGAATTCCCGGCGGCCATCCGTGCCGTCCCCATCGCGTGCCCGCCGAGCGCGGTCGCGCGTTCCGCGATACGGTCCGCGTGTCCCGCGAGGAGTTCGGCTTGCTCGTCGAACAGGAGGTGGAGTTGCTGGAACTGCGGGCCTTTGACGTTCCAGTGTGCATGTTTCACCTGGGTCATCAAGTCGGTCGTGTCCGCGAGCGACTGATTGAGGGTACGTACGACGTCCACGCGGATGTCGGTGTCGAGACTGTTTCGCGTGCTGAACAGTTTGCCGTCCGGGACGTGGCGTTGTGCCATACGTGAGCGTTCGCGGCGTCAGACTTCGTTATGCGCCGGAACGGGCCGTGTAACGGACTATTACGTCCGCCTTCACGAATCGACGAGCTCGCTGAAACCCAATATCAGACGGGTAACAATACCTGTCACGACCGAACGAGGAGCGTAGAAGGGATGGCTCAGTGGCAGAGCATCCGTCCTTCGACGGAGAGCCTCGCGGCTTCGGGGGTTCGAATCCTCCTCCCTTCGTCAAAAGAATAGAGTAGTCGTTACTCCTCGTCGTCGTCGTCCGGCTCGAGAATGTGGGGACTGCGCTCGTATTTCGGTGTGCTCGCGAACTCCCGCATTCGTTCCAGATCTGCCTCAGTAATTCCGTGTGACATCGCTCGTCTCTTCCCAGAGCGACACTAAAGTAATATTCCGGATACTCCGGAGACTAGCCGTATAATTCGTGATTAACGTCGCTTCCGTTCGATTCAGCTGCCGTACTCGTCCACGAGGTCGGGACGAGTGCGTCGTTCGACGAGTCGGGCGGCGACGAGGATGCCGCCGAGCAGTACAGCGAGCGCGAGTAGTTTCGAGCGCATGCAGTAGAGACCAGACCGCCGCAACCTATCGTTATACGCGGCCTATTCGGGGTTGACGACCGCGTCGCAGTCCTCACATTCGGCGAACACCGCGGTCCAGTCGCCGTGTTCGCGAACCGCGAGCAGCGACTCTTCTTCGAGGCGGTCCCCGCAGAGCGGACAGCGGCCGAGTGTCGTTCCGCGCGCCATACGCTCACGACCGGGTCGATTCCTTTCGTTATGACCCGGCTTACCGCCGTTCCGCGCTCGACCGTCCGGTTCCAGCCGTCGTGTGGAAATCCATAACAAACGGCGTGCGCCGGGGATGGTTCGAGGATGGCGTCAGCAACCCGTTCCGGTCTGCGGTTGGACGGCCGCCCGCGCGCGGCGAGCGTCGGCGTGATCGCGGTCGTCGCGACGAAAGCGCTCGACGTGCTCACGACGCTCGTCGGCCTCCACGCCACGCAGCTCGTCGAAGCCAACCCCGTCGTCTTGCACGTCGTCGCGTCGGTCGGCACGGTCCCGGGGCTCCTCGCGATCGGCGCGCTCACCGTCCTCGCCGTCGTCGCGCTCGTCGAAGCGACTGTCTACGCGCTCTCCCTCCGATTCGACCCCTCTCCCATGGGGGTGCTCGCGGTTCGCGTCGTCGGCTACGGCATCCCCGCCGTCTTCAACGCGCTCGTCGCCACGCACAACGCCCTCCTCATCGGCATGGCTTAGGGCGCGAGCAATCGGTCGACGTCGGCGAGGTCGAATACCGTCCACGTGTCGTCGAGTTCGTCTTCGCGACCGTCGGTGAACCCGGTCTTCGAGAAGACCGCGAACCGCTCGTCGCGCTCGCCCGACCCCCAGCGTACTTCGTCCGCTTTTCGCCTCGTGACGGGCGGTAGTCGCCGATTAACGAAGTGACACCCGCTCGTTCGAACGAACGGGGAGTCCGAGTTCCGTTCGTCCGATTCGGACGACCACCCCATCCACCCCGGAACGGAACATCCCCACTCCCCGCCTCCCGTCACAACTCACTCAGCGAGGTCCCTGGTCTGGATGACGGACCATATCTCGCGTCCTTCCTCAGTCATCCCGTAGACGCGTCCCTTCCGCCGCTCCTCGGGGACGAGTAACTCGACGAGCCCGTGGTCGCGCAGCGACCGCAGCGCTCGCGAGACGTGCGTCACGGAGAGGTCGACGTTCTCCGCTATCTGTGTCGGCGTCGCGGGTCCGTCCGCGAGCCGGCCGAGCACCGCCGTCCGGTGGTCCGAACTGATGACGTAGCCGACCACGTCCCAGTCCGGACTCATCGGTCGGCCCTCCGTCCTGTGCCGGAGTCCTCCGGCGCGTGCAGTCCATGTATCATCTGTATCGCATCATGTAGTGGGTGGCGGCGACCACGGCGAACGCGCCGATGGTCAGGATGCCGACTATGGTTTCCGAGATGCCGAGCGAGGGAACCGTCATCGCGGCGAGGTAGAGCGCGAGTCCGACGATCGCGACGGAGACGTACGCCAACTGCCACGGCGGTTCATCCTGATTCCGCTCCGGGAGGTACGTGTCGAGTTCGGTGACGTTCGACGTCAACTGCACGCGTCCGGCGTCCCGGTCGTAGTCCACGAGCCCGGCCTCGCTGAGTTTCGGGAGGTGGGTCTGGTAGAGCGAGACGTAGACGCGTTTTATCTGCTGGTCAGTCAGGTCAGGCGGCGGTGTTTCGTTCTCCCACGCGGCGACCTCCTCAGACAGCGTGCTCAGAGCGACCGGCTCCGAGCGGTCTCGGAGGTACGAGATGACGAACCGCCGTCGCGCGTTGCTCAGGAGGTCGTACGCTTCGTCCTTCGATATCGCGGGATTCTCTGACTGGGACATCGCGCTCTCAGTGGGGGCTTCCCCGTGGTTTCGCTCGTGGGACGCGCCGTCCGGGCGTCCGTGTGGCTCTTTCAGTCACTCGACGGTCACGCTCTTCGCGAGATTCCGGGGTTTGTCGATCGCGCGACCCAACAGGTCCGCGACGTGGTAGGAGACGAGCTGGAGTTGCACGTTCGCCAGCACGCCCGTGACGTCGGGATGCGTGTCCGGTATCGGGACGAACTCGTCGACGGCCTCGACGACGTGCGTCGCTTCCTCGCTCGCCACGCCGACGACGGGCGCGCCGCGTGCTTGGACCTCCTCCACGTTGCTCAGCGTCTTCTCGTCGTGGCGCCCGCAGAACACGGCGAACACGGGAGTGTCGGGTGTGACGAGCGCGAGCGGCCCGTGCTTCAGTTCGGCCGCCGAAAACCCCTCCGCGTGCTCGTACGTGATCTCCTTGAACTTCAGCGCGCCCTCCAGCGCCACGGGGTAGGAGACGCCGCGGCCGATGAAGAAGTGGCCCTCCGCGTCTCGGTACTTCGTCGCGAGCGACCCGATGGACGACTGGTCGAGGACCTGCTGGACGTCGTTCGGGAGGCGTTCCATCGCGCGCAGGAGTTCCGCGCGCCCCTCGCTCGGACTTCCGGTGACGTCCTCGACCAGTCGCTCTATGAGCAACGTCAGCGTCGTCACCTGTGAACTGAACGTCTTGGTGGCGGCGACGCCGATCTCGGGGCCGGCGCGGATGAACAGCGCGTCGTCGCACTCGCGGGCAGCCGTCGACCCGACGACGTTCGTCACCGCGAGCGTCCGCGCGCCGTTTTCCTTCGCGTTTCGGAGCGACTGGAGCGTGTCCGCGGTCTCGCCGCTCTGCGTGACGCCGACGACGAGGGTTCCGTCCCGGACCGGCGGGGGTGACGTCGCGTACTCCCCGGCGGTGAACACCTGTCCGGGGACACCGCGGTCCGCGAGCAGTTGACGCGCGTACAGGGCCGCGTGATACGACGTCCCGCACGCGACGAACTGCACGTCGGTCACGTCCCCGAGACTCCCCGGGGGGAAGCGGTCGAGGGAGACGCCGCCCGACGACGTGATGCGGCCGTTCATCGCTCGCGCGAGCGCGTCCGGCTGCTCGTGAATCTCCTTCAGCATGTAGTGGGCGTAGCCGTCTCGCTCCGCGTCCTCGGGCAACCAGTCCACGGTTTCCGGGTTTCGCGTCACCGCTTGGCCGTCGGCGTCGGTGACTGCGTACCCGTCCGCGTCCACGCGCACCACGTCGCCGTCCTCGAGGAAGACGACGCGGGACGTGAAATCGAGGAAGGACGGGACGTCGCTCGCGACGAACGTCCGGTCGTCGTCCAACCCGAGGACGAGCGGCGACCCGTTCCGTGTCGCGTAGACGGCGTCGGAGTCCGCGGTCACCATCACGATGGCGTAACTCCCGTCGATTCGATCGAGCGTCGAGCGCAACGCCTCCTCCGGCGTGAGTCCGGCGTTCAACCCGTCCTCGACGAGATGGGGGACGACTTCGGTGTCCGTCTGACTCGTGAAGGTGTGTCCGTCCGCGGAGAGTTCTGTTCGGAGGTCCGCGTAGTTCTCGATGATGCCGTTGTGGACGACGGCGACGCGGCCCGTACAGTCGGTGTGCGGGTGGGCGTTGGCGTCGGTCGGCGCGCCGTGCGTGCTCCATCGCGTGTGTCCGATGCCGACCGTTCCTGACGGCCGCTCTCGCTCTATCACGGCCTCTAAGTTCTCGATGCCCCCCTCACGTTTCAGCACGGAGATACCGTCGCCGCTCCTGACCGCGATCCCGCTCGAATCGTAGCCCCGATACTCGAGATTCGTCAAGCCGGTGACGAGCGTCTCCAGTACGTCGTCGTTTCCGACGCAGGCTGTTATCCCGCACATCCGTACCCCTCCGTGTGCGGCGGCGCGTTCGCGAGCTGTCCCGACCGTCGTGGCGTATGGTAGTTCCGGGTCATGATGGGCTGAGCGGACGCCTGTCCGAGGTAACGTCCACCAATCTCGTCATCCGGGCATTGTTATTCGGCGATTGCCACGATTCGGGAGCCAGTTACCGTGAGGAATCCGAAAACAGCCGTTCACGTCGAATCGTTCACTGTCTCGTGTGTGTCGGTTACGAGGCCGTTACCGGCCGGTATTCGACCTATAACAATGCCCTTGGGTTGTACGCCTGAGAACGCACATGTCCGAACTACCACCATTCGTCGCCCGACTGGGGCGGCCGCTAGAACCGGGGTGGGTGACGTGTTAGGCGTCGTCTGGGACGACGGACGCACGCACGACCCGCTCTCTCCGTCGCTGCCCGCGGCGCGCTACCCGATCGCGGGGTCGCCAGTCGTCGCTCGCACGGTCGACGCCGCCGCCGCGGTCGCGGGCGATGTAGTCGTCGTCTCGAGGGATTCCGCCGTCCGGGCGGCCGCACGGTCCGCGGACGCGTCGGTCAGCCTCTCGGAGCCGGCGGACGTCGCCGCGCACGCGACGACACACGACCACGTGCTCGTCGTACCGGCGTCAGTCGACGCGCCGGCCGACGTTCTCGAAACGCTCGCGGACCGCGCGCCGGCAGTCGCGGTCCGTGACGACGGTCACGGTACGGACGCGACCGCGCACTCGCTCCCCGCGGACGCGTTCGCGGACCACGACGACGCCACGCTTCCCGTGCCGTCGTCAGCCGCCGCTCCGGTGTCGTGCGACGGCCTCTACGACGTGCGACGGCCGTGGGAACTCCTCGCGGCGAACGAACGTGCGCTCGAGAGACAGGAGCGAACGCTCGCCGGGGACGTCCACCCGGACGCGACCTGTCGAGGCGCGGTCGTCGTCGAGGAGGGCGCGCACGTCGACGCGGGCGTCGTCCTCGACGGTCCCGTGTTCGTCGGTTCGGGGGCGACCGTCGGACCGAACGCGTACGTCCGCGGCGCGACCTGCATCGACGTCGACTCCCACGTGGGCCACGGCGTCGAGGTGAAGAACAGCGTCATCTTCCCCGGCGCGGCCGCGCCCCACCTCTCCTACGTCGGCGACAGCGTCCTCGGTCCGGGCGCGAACCTCGGCGCGGGGTCGGTGGTGGCGAACCTCAGGCACGACGGTCGGGACGTCGCGGTCGCGTTCGACGGCCAGCGGGTGTCGAGCGGCCGCCGGAAGTTCGGCGCGGTGGTCGGCGCGGACGCGCGCCTCGGCATCGGGACGCGCGTGAACGCAGGAGTGACCGTCGGCGCCGACGCGACGACCGTTCCCGGCGAAACGGTGATGCGGGATCGGGGGTGTCAGAGCGCGTGATGTCTGACGCTCGTCAGACGTACGTCGGCTTCTCGGCAGCCGAAGAGATGCCGACTATTAAAAACATGAGAGAAAGTTATAATACAGAACACTGTCGTGTTACAGGCACGCTGCCTCAATCAAACCCATGATATCTTCACTGTTCGCGAAAACCGGCACGGACGCACCGACCGCAGAACCGTCACTCGACGCCCAGTCCGGCGTCGCCTCGGGGGGACAATCCAGTTCCCCCGACGAGTCCGCGTCGGACGACAGGGGGCCACCGGAACAGGAACTCCCGCTCGACGTGACGTTCGAGATACTGAAGAACCGGCGTCGCCGACTCGTTCTCGACTACCTCCGGGAGGCGGACGAGACGGTACGCATCGGCGAACTCGCAGAACACATCGACGCCATCGAGAACGACATCCCCGTCCAACAGCTCAACTCCCAGCAGCGAAAACGCGTCTATATCGGTCTCTATCAGTGCCACCTCCCCAAGATGGACGACGCCGGCGTCGTGGACTTCAATCAGGACCGCGGTCTCGTCGACCTCACGGACGCGGCGACACCGCTCTACGCCTATCTCGACGCGGGCGACGGTGATGAGGGCTCGGACGCGGACGTCCGCGTCTACGGCGGTCTCGCAGTGGCGACCGCGGTACTGTTCGGCGTCGCGCAGTTCCTCGGCGCGAGCGTGATCGGGACGCTCGTCGTCTTCGGCTTCCTCGGTGCGGTTCTCTTCACTGCGGTTCGCGATATGCCGTCGTCGGCGTGAGGGTTAGTAGGGCAGCCCGTCCGTGCCGACGCCTTCTGCCGTAACCACCGCGGCGGTTCCGTTTTCAGACTCGTTCTCGACGCCCGCGACGTGCGCGTCCTCCGAAATATCGCAGTACGGTCCCAACACGACGTCGTGCAGTCGGACGTCCGGCCCGACGGTCGCCCCCGGTAACAGCACGGTCTTCGACAGTTCGGCGTTCCGTCCGACGGACGCGTCCGCCCCCACCACTGTCGGGCCGTCGAGCACCGCGCCGTCCGCCACGCGCGCGTTCCGACCGACGAGCACCGGCCCACGGAGAGTCGCTCCGTCCGCGACGGACGCGGTATCGTCGACGGCCACGGACGACCCGCCGTTCGTCAGTCCGCGCAGGACGCTCCCGGTGGTGGTGGCAGTCTCCGCTAACACGAGTTCGTTCGCCCGCACGAGGTCCGTCGGCCGAGCGACGTCGAGCCAGTACGCGGTCTCGACGACCGCGACGTCGCGACTGTCGAGGAGGCGCGCGAGCACGTCCGTGAGTTCGTGTTCGCCGCGCTCGCTCTCGGGGACGTCGAGCGCGGACGCCACCCACTCCGGGAAGACGTACGCGCCGGCGTTCACCAGGTTCGACGGCGGGTCGTCGGGTTTCTCCACGACCGCCGTCGCGTACCCGTCCGCCGTCGACAGCACCCCGTACTCGCTCGGGTTCTCCACGCGGTGTGCGGCGATGGCGGCGTCGCGGGCGAACAGGTCCGCGATGCTCTCCGGGTCGAAGACGTTGTCCCCGTTCAACACCGCGAACCGTCCCTCGATGCGGTCGCTCGCCGCGCGCACCGCGTCCGCGGTCCCCGACGGCGACTCCTGGTGGGCGTACGTGACCGGCGTCCCCCGGTACTCGTCGTCGAAGTACGCCCGGACGTGCTCTGCCTTGTACCCGACGACGAAGACGAGTTCGCTCGCGCCAGCGTCCACGGCGGCGTCCGCGACGTGCGCGACGAGCGGTCGGTCTCCAACGGGAAGCATCGGCTTCGCCGTCACCGACGAGAGCGGCCGCATCCGCGTCCCCCGCCCCGCCGCGAGAATCACTGCTTGCATGACGCCGAAGAAACGCCGAACGCCCCCCTTGTTATACGACAACTATCCCGCGTGACCGGCCACTGACTAGTCAGGCATCACTCCTATTGGCTTCCTGCCCTAACTGGGGGCGTGAACCAGTCAGAGCGACGGGACGTCGACGTGGGCGACCCGTCAGAACTGACGGCCGCCATCGTCGAAACGGTCGCCGCACAGCTCGGTGGTGACCCGACCGACCTGCCGGCCCTCCACGACGCCGTCGACCCGGAAGCGGCCGCCGCGGTCCTCGACACGGCCGCCGACGCCAGCGTCACCTTCGAGTACGCGAACACTCGAGTCGTCGTTCACGCGAGCGGCGTGGTGTCCGTCACCGACGCCTGACCTCCCCCCGGTCAGGCGTTCCCCACGTCTGCGACCGCACCGTCCACGAGGTCGCGCGCGGTCCTGAACAGCGCCGTCATAGCGGCCTCGTCGCTCGCTTCTGCGGTGATGCGGACGAGCGGTTCGGTGCCGCTCGCGCGAACGAGGAACCAGCCGTTTTCCACGTCCACGCGAACGCCGTCGACGTTCGTGACGTTCGCGTAGCGGTCCGCCACCCGGTCGCGGACGTGTTCGACGACGTCGCGGCGTTCGTTCGTCTCGACGCTCTCACGGCGCAGCGGTCGCCGAGAGACGTCCGCGGCGAGCCCCGAGAGCGCGCCCTCATCGGCGACGAGTTCGGCGAGCTTCAGCGCCGCGAGCGCGCCGTCTGGACACGGCGACTCGTCCGGCCACACCCACGCCCCGGACGGTTCGCCGCCGAACACGACGCCGTCGTCGGTCGCGCGCGCCGCGACGTAGCCGTCTCCGACCCGCGTGTAGGTGGTGGTCGCGCCGACCTCGCCGACCGCGTCCGCGACGGCCATGCTCGTATCTATCGGGACGGCGACCGTATCACCCGGGTTGGCCGCGGCGCGCGCGAACACCGCGAGCAGCACGTCCCCGGGGACGAATCGCCCGGACTCCGTGACCGCCATCGCGCGGTCCGCGTCCGCGTCGTGCGCGACCCCGAAGTCGGCGGCCGTCGCGGCGACGGCGTCCGCGAGTCCGGTGCAGTTCGCCGCGGTCGGTTCGCTCGGCCGCGACGGAAACGCCCCGTCCGGTTCTGCGTTCAGGGTGTCGACCCGGCAGCCCGCGCGACGGAGGACGTCTGCGACGAACCAGCCCGTTCCGTTCCCCGCGTCGACCACCGCACGCACGTCGAGGTCGCGGTCCGCGGAGAGCGCGTCGACGTGCCGCCGCGTCGCGTTACTGACGTGGCGCACCCCGCCGATTTCGTTCCACGCGCACACGTCGTAGTCGCGGCGCTGGATGCGGGAGACCACCGCCTCCGCGCGCTCTCCGACGATGGCGCGGCCCGTCGAGTCGTAGAGTTTCACGCCGTTGTCCGCGGGCGGATTGTGACTCGCGGTGACCGCGATACCGGCGTCCGCGTCGTACCACTGGACGGCGCGCGCCACCGTCGGCGTCGCGACGCGGCCGAGCCGCACGACGTTCGCACCGCACTCGCGCAGTCCCGCGGCGAGCGCGTCCGCGAGGACGGGCCCCGTCTTCCGGGGATCCCGACCGACGACGACGCGGTTCGCGCCCTCAGACGCGACGGCGCGCCCGACGTCGAGGGCGAGCGCGGCGGTCACGGACCCGCCGTACTCGCCTCTGATGCCGCTCGTTCCGAACATGCGTCGAGAATCGGTCAAGTACGTGATTGTTAGCGTCCGACTATCCGTCGACGTCGCCGTTCCGCCCGCCGTCGCCCGCGACGCACACCGCTGCCTCCGTCGCGTCGGCCGACTCCTCGGGTTCGTCCGTGTTCGCGGTGTCGTCCGACGGCGCGTCCGCCGGCTGTACGCGCGTCATCGGTCCGACGACCCGTTCCGGGGTCGCGTCGAGGTGGGCGTTCGCCGCGCGGTCCATCGACATCGCGGCGACGAGGAATCCCGCGCCCACGAGCAGCGCGAATCCGGAGAGCACGAACCGAAGCGCGGGCGTCCCGGTCGACCCGACGCCCGGAACGGACCAGACGAACCCGGCGAGCGAACTGAGAAACGCCACCGCCCCCACCAGGTAGGCGACCGACAGCGGGTGGAAGTCGAAGACGACGTACTTTCTGGTGAGTCGCTTCAGGAAGTTCCGGAGCAGCATCCACGACACTCTCGGGATGTACGTTTTGTAGTCGATGCCGGACTCCTCCTCGCCGTACGTGATTGGGCGGGCGACGTCCGCGACGCGCATGTCCGCGAGGTTGAGTTTCACGAGGAGGTCGTTACAGTAGCCGTAGAACTCGTACATCCCCTCGATGTCGGCCTCGTCGAGCGCGCGGAGCGCGATGGCGGTGTAGCCGCTCTGCGGGTCGCCGCTCCCCCAGTAGCCCGACGCGACCTTCGTGAGCATCGCGAGAATCGCGTTCCCGACGAACCGGAACGCCGGCATATCGCCGCGGTCGGACGCCGTGAGGAACCGATTGCCCTTCGTGTACTCCGCGCGCCCCTCCACGATCGGGTCCACGAGGTCGCCGAGCATCTCCGGTTCCATCTGGCCGTCCCCGCCCATCACGGCCGTCACCTCCACGCGGTCCTCGCGAGCCCGCAGGTATCCGGTCTTTATCGCGCCACCCACTCCCCTGTTCTCGGGGTGCTGGATGGGGACGACGACCCGGTCGTACCGCGGGGACTCCCGGCGGGCGTTCTCGACGGCCGCCCGGTCCTGTATCTCCCGCCACGTTCCGTCAGTCGACCCGTCGTCCACGACGTACACGCGGTCCACGAAGTCCGGGACGGACGCGACGGTGTCCGCGACGAACTTCTCCTCGTTGTACGCTGGGACGACGACTCCCGCAGTGTGTCCTCGATACATGGTCGTATCGCCGGGCAGTCCGGCGGTCACGCGGAGTAAGCACAGACGCCCTTTCGTTAATCGCGTCCTGTGGACGCCGACCGCATCACCACCCTCGTTCGCGTCCGATTCTTCGAAATCGCCGATTCGAACCCTCGGAACGCCGTTCAGCGCTGGTTACCCGCTCCCATCTCTCGAAACCGATACATAACAAAGTTCGCGAGGCGGTGAGTGGCCGCCATGCCTTCGCGCCCGCACGGCACGGTCGCCGTTCTGGTCGTCCTCGCCGTCCTGCTCTCTCCCGCCGTATCGACAGTCTCAGTCACCGCGGCTCCCGACGACACCGGGACGTACGCCGTCGCACAGGGGACGACCTGCACGCCGGTCGCGCCCGTCTCGAACACCTCGCAGAACGTCACGGCGTTCTACGACTACCGGAACCCCTACCCGGAAATCACGGGACGGCCGTACGCCACGACGTACAGTTCGTACGGTACCGACGAGTACCAGATTTCCGACGGCAGCAGTCTGTTCTTCTACACCGGCTCCGAGGGAACGAGTCTCGTCGTCCTCCACGACAGACTCGGTGACGACGAGGGCGAACCCGGCGGGAGCACCGTGACGTTCGACATCTTCGGGCTCCCCGACGGTGAGTGGGCCGTGCAGGACGACCGCTATCCCGGCCGTGACGACAACTGGGATATCGGCGGGAGCACGGCCTTTATCGACTGGAAGTGGGCGGGCAGTCGCACCGACGGCGGCGCGTACCGCGGGTTCGAATCGCTCGACGGCGGTGTGGAAATCGACCCCGGATTCAACGGGAACGCGGACAAGTGGGGGGACTGGGGGAACTCCGGGAGCGAGGAGTACCGCCTCACCGAGTGGGTGCTCTGGGGCGCGGACGGCAGCGCAACCACGCTCGACATGGACCGGCGTTTGTTCGTTCACCGCGGCGGCTGTGGCGGTGAACCGCCAGCCGCCTCTCTCACCGCGCCCGACACGCCGGCGGAGGACGAGAACGTGACGCTCGACGCGTCCGAATCGGTCGACGACGAGGAGATCGGCGGCTACGAGTGGGACTTCGACGGCGACGGCGAAACCGACCGCGTGACGCGCGGGCCGACGGTCGACCACGCGTTCGCGGAACCGGGCGAACACACGGTGTCCGTCACCGCGTTCGACACGCGCGGGAACGGCGACACCGCGTCCGTCACGGTGAACGTCACGCCGACGAACGACCCGCCGACCGCGTCGCTCTCCCTCCCGACGAACGCCACCACCGTCGGCACCGAACTCGTCCTCGACGCGTCGGAGTCGACCGACGACGTTGGAATCGTCCAGTACGAGTGGGACTTCGACGGCGACGGCACGACCGACCTCACCACGGAGACTCCGTCGGTGAGTCACATCTACGACGAGTCCGGCGACTACACGCCGTCCGTGACGGTTGTGGACACGAACGGCGAGACCGACACCGCGAGCGCGTCGCTCTCCGTCACGCCCTCTGAACCGCCGAGGGCCGCCCTCTCCGTCCCTGACACCGTGACGGTCGGCGAGTCGGTGACGTTCGACGCCGGCGATTCGGACGACGACCAGAGCGTCGTCGAGTACGCCTGGGACTTCGACGGCGACGGCCGCATCGACCGGGAGACCATCGAGTCGTCCGTCACGCACACCTACAGCGAGACGGGTGAGTTCGACCCATCGGTCACGGTGACGGACGCCGACGGCCTGACGGACACCGCGACCGCCACCGTCACCGTCGCTGCGCCCGACAGCCCGCCGACCGCCGAACTCGTCGCACCGACGAACGTGACGGCCGGCGAGTCCGTCACCTTCGACGCAAGCGGGTCCGACGACGACCGCGGCATCGACGCGTACGAGTGGGACTGGAACGGCGACGGCGAGATAGACGAGACGACCGACTACGCCGAGGTCGACCACTCGTTCGACGCGGCCGGGACGTACACGGTCTCCGTGACAGTCGTGGACACGAACGGTTCCACAGCATCCGCGAACGCGTCGGTCGAGGTCGCTCCCAATCCCGGGCCGAACGCCTCGCTGACAGCACCCGCCAACGGGAGCGTGAACGAGTCGCTCAGGTTCGACGCGTCCGAGTCGACGGGGGATATCGTCGAGTATCAGTGGGACTGGAACGAAGACGGTGAAATAGATGACACCACGGAGTCGGGCGAAATCTCCCTCGTGTTCGCCGAACCCGGAACGTACGCGGTGACGGTTCGGGTGGTCGACGCCCTCGGTGACACCGACAACGCCACCACGAGCGTCACGATTTCGCGGCCGAGCGAACCGCCGACGGCCGTCCTCGACGTCCCGTCGAACGCGACGGTCGACCAGTCGGTCACGTTCAACGCCTCCGAGTCGACCGACGACACCGGTATTCGCGAGTACCGGTGGGACTGGAACGGCGACGGCGAGATAGACGAGACGACCGAGGAACCGACGCTCACGCACGCGTACGAAGAACCTGATACGTACGACGTCACGGTGACGGTCGTCGACGAGGATGGACAGACCGCCACGACGTCCGCCGAGCTCGAGATCGATCCGGCGCGGCCGTCGTTCTCCGCGTCGCTCTCCGCGCCGGAGAACGCGCGAGTCAACCAGTCGGTGACGTTCGATGCGTCCGAGTCGACGGGCGAGATAGTCGAGTACCAGTGGGATTGGAACGACGACGGCGAAACCGACCGCGTGACGGACACGCCGGTGGTCGACCACGCGTACGCCGACCCCGGAACCTACACGGCGACAGTCACGGTACGGAACGCGTCGAACGCCACGACCGTCGCTTCCACGACGGTGACGGTCACCGCGCCGAACCAACCGCCGACCGCATCGCTCTCCGCGCCCGACGCCGTTCGGCCGAACGCGACGGTGACGCTCGACGCCTCCGCCTCCTCGGACGACTCGGGCGTCGTCGAGTACGAGTGGGACTTCGACGGCGACGGCGAGACCGACGAAATCACCGAGGAAGCCACGGTCGACTACACGTACACCGAACTCGGCGGGCACACGCCGTCCGTAACGGTCGTGGACGACGAGGGGTTGACCGACAACGCCTCCGCGACGATTCAGGTCACGAACGTCACGCTCGACCCGCGCGCGTCGGTCGCCACGAACAACCCCCGGGCGGGTTCCTCGGTCCGGTTCGACGCGACGGACTCCACGCCCGAGAACATCACGCGGTACGCGTGGGAGTTCGGTGACGGCGACACCGGAACCGGTGTTCGCCCCACGCACACCTACTCCTCGCCCGGCGAGTACACCGTCACGCTCACCGTCACCGGACCGGCCGGCAGCACCGCGACCGCGACCACCACCGTCACCGTCGCCCGCCCCGCAAACAACGGCGGCGGCAATAGCGGCGGCGGTGGGAACAGCGGCGGCGGCAATACTGGCGGCGGCGGAAACACGGGAGGTGGCGGTAACACCGGCGGCAGCGATACCGGCGGCGGCAATAGCGGTGGCGGTGGGAACAGCGGCGGCGGGAACACGGGCGGAAACGACAACACGGACGATAACACCGGCGGCGGGAACACTGGCGGTGGGAACACCGGTGGCGGCAACACCGGTGGCGGGAACGACGAGGTCGACGAGCCGCCGCGGGAGCCGAACATCACGGACGTGAACGTCTCGCTCGGGACGATGCGGATGGTCGTCGGGGAGACGCTCGTGGTGACGGCGACCGTCTCGAACACGGGGAACGCGTCGGGGAACAAGGACATCGAGTTCGAGGTCGAAGGCCAACTCATCGAGACGCGGAGCCTCGTTCTGAAGCCGAACGAGACGCGGACGCTGACGTTCACGCGGCGGTTCACGACGCCGGGGACGAAGACCGTCGAGGTCGACACCGGGAAGAAGTGGCACGTGGAGGTCGAACCCGCGGACGCGGCGCTCTCCGTGACGGACGTCTCCGTCTCCCGGTCGCAGGTGCGGACGGGTGAGTCGTTCTCGGTGAACGCGACGGTCGAGAACTCGGGGTACGCGACGGGAACAACGCGGGTCGAACTCGTGTTGTTCGACGAGGTGGTGGCGACGCGGAACGTCACCGTGGCCGAAGGCGAGACGGCGACCGTGACGTTCGAGCGGTCGATAGCGTCCCCGGGGACGTACGAGGCCATCGTCGGGAACCACTCGGTGAACATCTCGGTGGCCGGTGCGACCGAGACGAACACGTCGCAGACGACCGGGACGACGACCGGAAGTACGCCCGGACTCGGCCCGCTCGGAGCGCTCGTCGCGCTCCTGCTCGCAGCGGTCTTGTTCGCGCGCCGCGCACAGCAGTAGGCGGCTTAGACGTATTTTTCGAGGTCGTGGAGGCTCCGAATCTCGTGGGTGGGTTCGACGGAGAGTGAGACGTCCGCGTTGTGGTCACGGCGGATGAACGCGGCGTCCACGCCCGCGCGTTCGGCGGCGATGACGTCCGTCTCCTTGTCCCCGACGTAGAGCGCGGACTCGGCGTCGAGGTCGGCGAGGGCGCGTTCGAGGAGGTGCGGGTTCGGTTTCTTCAGTTCGAGGCTCTCGACCGTGTCCTCGCGGCCGTAGTAGGTCTCCATCGCGTCCGCGAGGTCGAAGTAATCGAGGACGAACTCGACCGTCGAGTGATGGTTGTTGCTCGCGACGCCGCGGCGCGCCGGCAGGTCGTGCAGCGCGTCCACGTCCGGATACCGCGTGCGTTCGCCGGCGTGGAAGTCGTCGAGTTGCGCGCGTTCGTCGTGGCGCTCGCGCGACTCCCAGAACGCGTCCGCGTCCACGCCGTAGGACGCACACACTTCGCGGAGGCGGTCGGCCCCGATGCCCGTACACACCTCTTCTACGTGGCCCGCGTCCACGGAATCGACGCCGTGGTCGCGGAACGCTTCTCGAACGGCCGCCGCCTTCGCGTGCGGCGACGGTGGGTCGACCAGTACCCCGTCGTTGTCGAAGACGACCGTATCGTACACGCGTGAGAAAAAGACCGCTCGAACCGTCTGTGTTTCGGTCCTAGCAGTCGTTGTTCGCGACGTCGTTGTTCGTAGAGCCGGTGCGCACCCGGACGTCCCGGTCCCAGTTGAAGCAGACGACGTTGTCGCGCACGACGTTCCCGTCCGAGGCCTGCAGGTCGATGCCGTCGTCGGTGTTCTGCCGCATCGTGTTGTTCCGCACCGTCGTGTTCTCGACGTGCCGGAGGAACACGCCGTCGTCACCGTTCTCCGAGAACGTGTTCCCGGTGAGGCTATCGAGCATCGAGTTCTGGACGTCCACGCCGTCGTCGCCGTTCCGCAGACCGACGTTGTCGACGACGGAGTCGTTCTGGCCGATGAGGTAGAAGCCGTTGTCGCCGTTCCGCGTGGCGTTGTTACGCGCGACCAGGCTCTCGTCCGTGAACGAGAACACGAGGCCGTCGTCGGTGTTGTTGTACAACCGGTTGTCGGTGAGCGTTATCTCGGCCGACTGCCGGACGTGGATGCCGTCGTTGTCGAAACTGGCGTCGTTACCACGCACGGCCACGCGCGTGGAGTTCGAGACGAGGACGCCGTGGTTGTCGTTCGACGTGACCGTGTTGTTCGCGATGAGTGGTTGGGGCGTCGACGCCGTCTTCGAAAGCGCCGCCATGTCGATGACGATGACGGACTCGCTCGTCGCGAACACCGCGTTCCCGACCGCGGGGCGGACGGAGTGTTCGTACGTCACGTAGGAGACGGGTTCCGGGTCGCGGACGGAGACGTGGCGGTAGGCGACGCCGATCGCCGCGCTCTCCGTGACGGTGTTCTCGGTGACGCGCGGGCCCGTCGAGTCCGTGACGCGGATGCCCACACCCGACGTGCGCGTTATCGTGTTCGCCGAGACGGTGGCGTTCTGGGTGCGCGCGAGGTCGATTCCCGCGGCCGCCGCGTCGCCGATCTCGTTTTCGCTGATTCGCACGGAGTCGGCGTCCGTCACGTCCACGCCGCCGCCGGAAGCGTTCTGGATGTCGTTTTTCGCGACGACTGTGCCATCCGCGTTCGACACCGACACCGCCGTGCTCGTCAGCGCGACGAACGAACTCTCTCGGACGGCGACGCTCGAGGCGTCGCGCACGACGACGCCCCGCGTCCCGGCGCTGATGGTCGCGTTCGAGACGGTGACGTCTTCCGTGCCGCCTTGGAGTGTAATCGCGGCGACGACCGCGCCGGAGACGCGCACGTCCGACATCGTGCCGCCGGACACGCCGTCGTAGACGACCGCGGTCCGCCAACCCGCGAAGGAGACGTTCGTGACGTCGACGTTCGATGCGCCGGAGACGCGCACGGCAGGACCGGTTACGGAGCCGTTCGCGGTCATCGTGTGGCCGTCCCCGTCGATAGTCACGTCGTTCGCCGTCACCTCGAAACAGGACGCGGACGCGCGCACGTCGCCGGAGAGCGTGTACGTCCCCGGCGAGTCGATGGTTGTGCAGGTGGAAAGCGAGGTCGGCGAGGTGTCCCGAGCTACTGGTGGTCCGACGGCCGCGACGCCGGACGTCGCGACGAGCAGGGCGCACAGGACGACCGTCGCCGACAGCAGAGCGTTCGAGTAGTTTCTCATGCTCGTCGCGTACGGAAGGTGGTCCGTTACATTGTAAGGTGGCTCCTTCCATCGACTCCGTACGGGTTCCCGTCGCGTCGACCACTCGGGAGCCTTCTCCGAGTATCCTGGACTTATCCGATTCGAACGCGCCGGACGTCTCGCCGGTCGCTGCCCGGAGTCGGTGCCTAACAAAGGCCGGGTAGTGTCGACTGCGTGGTATGCGACTCAGACATCTGAAGGCATCGAGCGTTGTCGTCGAGGACGACGACGTCTCCGTTCTCTGTGACCCGTGGTTGCTCGACGGCGCGTTCTACGGGTCGTGGGCGCACTACCCGCCGCTCGATTTCACGCCCGAGGATTACGCCGACGTCGACTACATCTACGTCTCCCACATCCACCCCGACCACTTCCACCGGGAGACCATGGAACGCCTCGACACGGACACCCCCGTCATCATCCACGACTACGCGACGGACTTCCTCAAGGGGAACATCGAACGCATGGGGTTCGACGTTGTCGAACTCCCGCACGCGGAACGCACCCACCTCGCGGGCGACCTCCACATCAACGTCCTCGGCGCGGACAACTGCGACCCGGAGGCGTGCGGGAACTACTACGGCTGCGGCTGGTGGATGGAGTCGTCCGGCCAGCGCACCACCGACGGGTCGACGCAGATAGACTCGATGGCGGTGTTCGACGACGGCGACAACGTCCTCGTGAACGCGAACGACTGCCGGTGGCCGCTCTCCCAGCGCGCCTGCGAGGTCGTCCGCTCGAACTACGACGTGGACATGCTCCTCATGCAGTACTCGGCGGCGAACTTCTACCCGCAGTGCATGGACGACTACACGCACGAGGAGAAAATCGAGGCGCGCGACGACGTGATCCAGGAGATGTACGGGGACGCGGAGGGGTTCATCAACGCCCTGCGCCCCCGGTACGTCATGCCTTTTGCGGGCGATTACACGCTCTCCGGGCCGCTGGTCGACCGCAACCAGTACGTCGCGTCACCGGAACGCATCGACGCGCACGAACACTTCGCGACGAGCGAGACGGTCGAACCCGACATCGAACCGGTCGTGTTGAACAGCGAGGAGTACTTCGACCTCGATTCCGGGACGCAGAGCGCGCCCTACACGCCCGTGGACACGGACGCGCGCCGCGAGTACATCCAGAACACGCTCGCGGGGCGCCGCTTCCCGTACCAGTCTGACGACCGACCCACGCTCTCCGAACTCACGACCGTCCTCGACGAAGCCTACGAACACATGGACGAGAAGCGCCGGGACATCAACTTTGAGAGCGACACGACCGTCCTCCTCGACCTCGTGGACGACAACGTCGCCGCCATCTCGATGAACGGCGACGGCTACGAACTCGTCAGCGGCCGCGAAGCCCGCGACATCGACGGGTACGTGCGGATGACGATGGACGAACGCCTCCTCCACCGCATCCTCCGCGGCCCCCAGTACGCCCACTTCAACAACGCCCAGATCGGCTCACACATCGGCTTCCAGAAGGAACCCGACGTCTACGAGCGCCCGCTCTACTACGTGATGAGCTTCTGTCACGCGTAGTCGGAGCATAACAATGCGCGGACGCCGTTCAGCCACGGGCATGACCGACACGGAGGGCTCTCGATGACCGAGGGGTCGCGCAGCGCGCCGGACGACCGGTTCGCGCTCGGGGTGGACGCCGCCGCGGTGTTCGGCTACGTCTTCCTCGGCGGCGGAACGTTGCTGCTCGACGGGATTCACGGACCGGGGCGCGTTCTGCTCGCCGCACCCCTGTTTGTCTTCCTGCCCGGCTACGCCATCCTCTCCGCGCTCGCCCCCGCGTCGGACGGCGTCGACCACTCGGTGACGTCCACGACCCGCCTCCGACGGCGCGGCCTCTCGTGGTTCGAACGCTGTACCCTCTCCATCGCGGGGTCGCTCGCGCTCCTCCCCCTCGTAGGGGTCTCGATGGCAGCCGCGAACGTCGCGTACACGACACAGAACGTGCTCGTCGTGTTGCTCTCCGTCGTCGTCGCCGGGTTCGCGGTCGGACTGGTGCGCCGCACCGGCCTCCCCGCGGAAACGCGGTACGCGCCGCCGGTGAACCGATGGCGGACGGAGGCTCGCGGCGCGTTCTTCGACACGACGCGCGGCGACGCCGCGCTCAACGTCGTCCTCGTCATCGTCGTGGTCGCGGCGATGACGGGATTCGCGTACGGCCTCGCCGCCCCGCCCCGCGACGAATCGTACACCGAAGCGGCCATTCTCAACGACGACAACGGCAGCCTCGTCACCGGGAACTACACGCAGACCGTCCGGCAGGGCCAGCCGTTCGATTTCATCCTCTCCGTCGAGAACGAGGAAGGAATCGCCGAGAACTACACCGCCGTCGTCGTCCTCGAACGCGTCCGCGACACCGGGGACGGACTCGTCGTCCTCGAGCGGAACGAGCTCGCGCGGACGAGTGACGCGGTCGCGGACGGTGAGACGTGGCGCGAACCGATGTCGGTGACGCCGCAGCTGCTCGGCCGGAACCTCCGACTCGACGTGCTCATCTACCGCGGCGACGCACCGGCGACCGCCACCCGTCGGACGGCAGACCAACACCTCACGCTCTGGGTTACCGTCACCTGATGTGGCCGCCAGAACACCTCGCGTTCGCGTACCTCCTCACGTCCGTCGTACTCCGGTTCACCACCGACAGACCGCCCGGACGCGCGGAGGCGTTCGTCGTCGTCCTCGCCTCACAACTCCCCGACCTCGTGGACAAACCGCTCGCGTGGGGGCTGTCTGTCCTCCCGTCCGGCCGCTCGCTCGCACACTCGATGTTCACGCTCGCTCCCCTCTCGCTGCTCGTGGTCGCGCTCGCGGTGCGACGCGACCGCGCGGCCGCCGGCATCGCGTTCGTCGTCGCCTACGCCAGCCATCTCGCCGGAGATATCGCGTACCCGCTCGTCGTCGACGGAGAACTCCGCTACGACTTCCTGTTCTGGCCGCTCCGCAGTGACGCCGCGGGGTCCGCCGACGCCACCGCGTTCCTCCCGCACGTCCGCGAACTCGTGGTGGAGTTCCTCGGCTTCCTCGCCAGTCCGCGCGGCGTCGCGTACCTCGGTATCGACGTCATCTTCTTCACGCTCGTCGTGCTCCTCTGGGCCGTCGACGGCGCACCCGGCCTCCCGGACCGTCATGGATAGTCCGTCCATAACAATGCGGTGACCGCGGGATGCTCCGCCGATGACGCTCAATACTGCTGTGATCGGTGGCGGCACCGTCTCCTCCATCCACCTCAGTGGACTCGACCGAAACCCCCGAACCGAACTCGTCGCGATCTGTGACCTGGACGAGGATATCGCCCGAGAGCACGCCCGCGAGTACGGAATCCGGGCCTTTTTCGACGTCGAAGAGATGTTGGACGAACTCGACCTCGACTGGGTGCACGTCTGCACGCCCGTCCAGACCCACCTACCCGTCGCGAAAACCGTCATCGAGGCGGGGATTCCGGTCCAGATAGAGAAACCCATCACCGAGACGTACGAGGAGTTCGAGGAGCTCGCCGCGTTCGCCGACCGTCACGGCGTCACGGTCTCCGAGAAACACAACCACGACTTCGACCCCGTGGTGCGTTCCGCGGTGAAGCGCGCCCGTGACGGCGACCTCGGCGACGTCCGCGGCGTCGACGTCATCTACACGGGGTCGAGTCGGCCGGACGACCAGAACCGGGGCGCGTGGAGTTTCGACCTCGCGGGCGGCGAGTTCGAAGAAGGCCTCCCCCACCCCATCTATCTCACGCTCCACGCGGGCGGCTACCCCCGGAGCGAGGGCGATATCTCGGCCACCACCGCGCTGTTCGACGAGTACGACCGCGACTTCGCGTACGACGGCGCGCAACTCCAGTACGTCACCGACGACGACGTGCTCTGCACGACGAAAATGCTCGGCGCGACCCGACCCGTTCGCGTGCTCCTGATTCACGGGGAGGACGCGTCTGTCACCGCCGACCTCATCTCGCAGACGCTCGTCGTCCACGACCGCAACTACAAGGGGTCCGCGGTCGGCCGCGTCCTCAACAACGTCGACCAGGCGGTCGACCGCGTGACCGGCACGGTCGCGAACGCCCGCGCGGTCCTCAAGCGCGCCCGGAACGACGACTGGGACACGCTCCGCCTCCTCAACGCCCACTACTATCAGAACCACGCCGAGTCGAAGGCGCTCGAAGCGAACGACCCGTCGCGGATGCCCGTCCCGCTCGCGGAGTCCCGGTGGACGATACGGCTGATGGAGGAGATTCGGAACGCCGCGGAACGGAGCGAAGTCGACCCGCACACCGTCGAACCGACCATCGCCCACGGCGACGACGAGTGAGATGTTGGGAAGTTCGCTCTCGTCGGCCGACGACATGCTCCGTGGCGCTGGCCGTAAACTCGCGAGCAGGCATCCGGCGTGGGAGGGCGTCCTCCTGCACGCTCGCGATAAGTACGCGCGAGCGGTCGTCTTCGCCCGCAGTCTGTCGAACCGCCTCAAGTACGACGCGCCACCCGACCCGTATCGCCTCATCGACGTCGACCCGCAGCGAATCGTCCACAACGACCCGCTCCCGCGCCCCCGGTTCAAGGACGCTGGTCGCGTCGTCGGCGGTAACTGGGACCGCGACCGCGACCGATTCGAGGACATGGCCGTCTATCGGGCGTACGAGGCGCACTTCGAGCGCGGCGTCCCGTGGACGGAGACGGAGTTCTTCGACCTCGTCATCGAGGACATCGAGAACGGGTTCGTCCAGTGGGGGTGTCGCAGCCGCGAGGAGTTCGAAGAACGCACGCGGCGACTCGACGTGCTGTACGAGAACATCCGCACGGGGGGCTACAAGACCCAGGACGAACTGATGAACTCCGACGTCCACGACCCGATCAAAGAACAGCACGCCCTGAAGACCGAGCGCCTCAAGGACGAGATAGCGGTGAACATCGGCCGAGACGGCGAGGTGTTCTTCTCGGACGGACGGAACCGGTTGTCCATCGCGAAACTCCTCGATCTCGATTCCGTCCCCGTTCGCGTCCTCCGCCGCCACGAGGGTTGGCAGGAGATACGGGACGCGTACGTCAACGGCGAAGCGGTCCCGGACGGACTGGAAGACCATCCCGACTTGGCCGGCTTATAGGAAGTCGTCGGCGACGGCTTCCATCGTCCGCACCGTCACGTCCGTGGTGTCCCGTTTTCGCGCGGCGTAGTCCAGTACGGCGGCGAACCGCTCTCTCCCGCCGGGTTGCAGGATGTTGTGGGGATGGAGCCAGACGTGGAACACGCCGTCGTCGTCGGCGACCGCGTCGATGCCGCGCTTCGCGACTTCCACGATTGGATCGTAGCCGAGGCGCTCGGTGAGTTCGCGCACGCGCCCCTGAAAACTGTACAAGTAGAGGGATGCGGGAATGTTCACGAGTCCGTACTCGTCCACCGTCGGTTCGACGACGGGCGTCCACCGACCGACGGGCGAGTAGTCGAGTAGTTTGAGGAACGGTCGCGCCCGCGAGTCCGCGTACCACGGCTTCGGCCGGTATCCGCGATAGCACGTGAAATCGTTGCCCGCGAGTTCTTCGCGATAGTGAATCCAGTTCCGGGGGAAGACGAAGCTGTCGAGCGAGAGGTCGAGGCCGGCGGCCGCGCGCTGACAGCAGCCGAACTCGGCGTCCGCGACGGCGTCCGTGACCCACGGTTCGTTCATCGGGACGTGAGAGAACGCGTGCGCGCCGATTTCGTGTCCGACCGCGGCGTCCCGCACGTCCGAGACGAGGTCGGGGGCACACCAGTCGCCCGACTCGCCGCAACTGAACCAGTCGCCGCCGAGCGGGTGGTCGTCGTGCCGACCGTCACAATCATCGAGGAAGAGGTGGCCCACTATCGCCCACGTCGCCGGAACATGATAGCGGTCAAGCAGGTCGAGGGCGGTCCGCCAGCCCTCGCGCGCTCGGTCCACCCGCGGCGGCGCGTCTTCGAGGTCGTGGTAGCCCCACGAGAGTTCCGCGTCGAGCGAAACGACGACGTCGCCCACGGCGGGTCACCGGTTCGCCGCTGGTGCGCCGGCGAGCGCGCGGATTCCTTCGTCGAGCGAGACCGTGGGTTCGTAGTCGAGGACGCGGCGGGCGCGCGTGATGTCCGCGCGACTCCGCTCGATGTCGCCCGGACGCGGGTCGGTGTGGACGACGTCACATGCCGGACCGGCGGCGTTTCGCACCACTTCCGCGAGTTCGCGGATGGTGATACTCTCGCCGGTGCCGATATTGAACGCGGTGCCGACCTCGTCCGTCGTGGCGGCGGCGAGGTTCGCGCGCACCACGTCCGAAACGTGGACGAAATCACGGGTCTGCTCGCCGTCCCCGTGGACGGTGAGGGGTTGGCCGGAGCGCGCCTGTTCGAGGAACGCGCTGATGACGCCGCTGTACTCGCCGCCCGCCTGCCGGGGACCGTAGACGTTGAAGTACCGCAGCGCGACGGTCTCCAGTCCGTAGTGGTCGTGGTAGAGGCGTGCGTAGTGGTCGATGGCGAGTTTGTCGAGCCCGTACGGCGACGTCGGGGTCTTCGGGTGGTTCTCGGTGATGGGGAGGTTCACCGGGTCGCCGTAGATGGCGACGCTCGACGCGAGGACGACGCGGGCGTCCTCGGCGCGAGCGCGTTCCAGCACGTCGAGGGTCGCGGCGACGTTCTGCTGGTGGCTCTCGACCGGTCGTTCGACGGACGCCGGGACGCTGACGAGGCCGGCCTGGTGGAACACGAGGTCGACGCCGTCCATCACATCGGCGACGACCGTGGAGTCACGGAGGTCGCCGCGGACGAACGTGGCGTCGTCGGGGACGTTCTCCTCGCTGCCGTTCGAGAGATTGTCGAGAACGCGCACCTCGTTTTCGGGAACGAGGGCGTCCGCGATGTGACTGCCGACGAACCCCGCGCCGCCCGTGACGAGGACCGTCTGGCCGCGAAGGGACGTCGACTGGTCGTGTGACTGCATGCCTCGGTGGTCACCGAGAGCGGGGTTTGTTATGGACCGCTTGACTACGAGAGGAACCGCAGGACTTCGCGGGGGTCGAGGACGCCGCTGACCGTCGAGAGGGCGGCCCACGTCGCGACGCCGAGGCCGACGGTGCCGAGCAGCGACGGGAGGCCGGAGACGTGGGGGATCGCCACCCAGACGACCACCGCCATCCCGAGCGTGACGACGCAGACGACGCCGAGCACGCGGAGGACGCTCGCGACGTCGAACTCGAGTTCCTGATGGATGAAGTAGACGTTAGAGAGCGTGTAGACCGTGTAGGTGATGACGGTAGCGGCGGCCGCACCGACGACGCCGAGGACCGGAATCAGCGCGACGTTGAGGACGACGTTCGACACCGCCATCGTGGTCTTGACGATGGCGCGCGACCGGGCGCGGCCGAGGAAGTCGAGGCCGTCGCTCGTCACCTTGTTGATGCAGTTGACGAGCATGAACCCGCTGAACACCTGAATGACGGGAACCGCGCCGAGGTAGTCCGGCCCGAAGACGTACCGAACCATCGGGTCGGCGACGAGGATGAGTCCGGTGACTGCGGGGACGTACGCGATGAGCACGAACTCGAGCGACCGCTTGTAGAGCGTTCGCGCGCGGTCGACGCGGTTCCCGGATTTCTGTTCGCCGAGCGCGGGGGACACCGTGAACCCGAACGCCGATGCGGGCATCGACACGAAGTCAGAGACCTGTTTCGCGACGGTGTAGTAGCCGACGGCGGTCATGTTCAACAGGACGCCGACGATGAGCGTGTCGAGTTTCTTGTCGATGACGTTCGCGCTCCGCGTCGCCGTCAGGGGGACGCTGTACTCGACGATGCGGCGCGCGAGCCCGGATTCGGCTTCCGGGTCCGCGTCGTACTCCCTGTAGAACTCGCGGTAGAGGACGACTGCGCCGAACGCGACGGCGAGGAGGGACGCGGCGAGGTAGCCTGCGAGCGCGCCCGCCACGCCGAACCCGAGCAGTACGAACGCGGTGACGAAGACGAGGCGGCCGACGCCCGTGAGCACGCCGAGGACGGCGCTCCCCGTCACGCGGTTGAACCCCTGGAAGAGCGCGCTACAGTAGTTCGCGAACGACCGCGAAGCGACGTAGCCGCCGCAGATGACGACGAAGGGCGCGAGCGACGGGGTGCCGATTGCGTGAGAGATCGGGCCGCCGAGCACGGCGACCGCCACCGCGACCGCGACGGTGAGCGTTCCGAGGTACAGGACCGAGAGTCGCATGACGTGCGGGACCTGTCCCGGGGCGGTCTCCGCGAACTCGGTGATGTAGCGCGCGGCGGACTTGGGGAGGCCGAGCGTAGCGACGATGGTGACGACGCCAACCGCGGAGAGCACGAAGTTGAGTTGGCCGTACTGGTCGGGGGTGAGCAGGAAGCGCGCGAGAACGACGACCAACAGGGCGTTCGCGAGCATGTCGGCGAGGCTCGCGCCGAACATCGCCTTCACGCCCCGGGAGAGTCGTTCTGCGAGCGTCATTCCTCACCCGCGATGTAGTAGAGCGCGTAGCCTTCGCTCGCCCGCACCCGGTTCACGCCGACGGTCGCGTCGAGCGCCTGAAAGCCGGACGCGGGGTAGCGAAAGCCCTCGTAGAGTTCGACCTCGCGGGCGTAGTCGGACTCAGTGATGCCGAGGTAGCGTGGGTCCTCGTAGTAGTCCGTGAAGTTCCCTCTGGAGAAGACGGCTGTCGGTATCGGGTCCTCGTAGCCGGGGAAGTCGAGCGTCGTGCGCGCCTGCTGGGTGCCGTAGTGGAAGTCGACGAACCGGCGCGGTCCGCCGCGCACTCCAGCGAACTCGACGCCGCGAACTCGCGTCTCGAACGAGTTCCCGTAGCCGTGCGCGACGCTCTCCGTCACCTGTCGTGACGGCTGATAGATGTATGGCGCGGGGTGGGTGGCGGCGAGGCCGGCGGGAACGAGGACGAGGAACAACACGACGATAGCGGTCTTCGCGACGATCCGACCGCGCCCCCTCGCGCGGTCTATCGCGAGCGCGACCGCGACCGCGCCGAGCACGGTGACGGGAACCATGATGAACCCCTCGTACCGGAAGTACATGTCGCCCGCCGAGGACGCGAGGACGAGGAGGAAGACCCCGGTGACGGGGACGAGCGCGGCCGTGAGATAGCCGACGAGCGTGTTCGCGTCCCGGTCGCCGAAACGGCCGCGGAGTGCGAGGACGATGACGACCGCGGCGAGCAGGGAGACGACGAGCGCACCGATGAACAGTTTCACGAAGAGCAGGAAGATGCTGCCGCCGAGCGTGGTGAGCGACACCGACTTCTGTGAGACGACGTTTCCCGCGGTCGCGCCCTGCGTGACGATGCTCGTTATCGTCGAGGACACCGCGCCGCTCACGCGGTCGAACCGGGGCGCCCACGCGAGGAACGCGGCGACGAGAACGAACGCTTGGACGTGCAGGAACCGGTGGTCGACGACGGTCTCGTTCCCCCGGTAGCGCGCGACGGTCTGGAGTCCGACCACCGCGAGGAGACAGAGCGCGAGGTTGAGTTCTTGCTGTGGGTGGACGAGCAGGAACGCGACCGAGAACCCGGCGAGCAGGACGCCGAGGCCGGTGGTGTTCGACGGTCGTGGGAGCCATCCGGTCGAGTCGGTGTCGCGGACGGCGTACGCGAGTGCGAGGTAGAAAAGTACCGGCGAGAACAGAATCGCCTGACTCGCGGGGTGTGCGATGAGGTGGACGGCGATGTTGTTGACCGGGGTCATCAAGAGCGCGGCGAGCAGGCCGACAGCGTAGGATTTCGGGGTGTCGGCGAGGAGTTGGACGGCGAGAGGGACGAACAGGAAAAAGCAGAGCGGGAACAACAGGAGGACGATGTAGAGATTTGCTTGCGTGAGCGAGACGTCGGCGAGCCGTGAGAGGAGGACTGTCGCGGTGTGAATACCGGGGTAGAGGAGGTTCGTGGCGGACAGCGACCCGGACGCGATTTCGCGCGCCCAGCCGATGTGGCTGAGCGAGTCTCCGCCGCCGTAGAAGTAGTAGCCGCGCACGATGGGGAGCGTGATGACCGCGAGCGCGGTGCTCGCGGTGAGCAATGCGGCGGCGTCGTGGGTTCGGGTCGCCCGCGGCGCGGCGACGAGGATGGGGACGGCCGTGAGGAGGGCGACGCCGATTCCCGCCCACACGAGCTGTGGTGTGGCGCGGTAGATAGAGAGTTCGTAGCCGGTCGTCGGCGTTCGATGGGAGACGACGACTGCGGCGAGCAAGCCGAGATATCCGACGACCAGACCGGTCTTGTGGAGAGTCCGTGTCATGCGACGCGTTCGTCCGAGGTCAGGCCCGTTCGAGGATTGTTATGCGCCGATTAGCCCGACCCCGGGACCACGCCGCCCGCACCGGTTAGTCGTCGGATTCGCCGTTCTCGCAGACGATTTCGCGGATGCGCGTCGCGTATTCGGGGTACGCGTCGGCGAGGATGGGCCACTCGGTTTCGAGGAAGTGGTCGATCCGTCGGTCGAGTCGCTCGTAGAGCGCGTTCCGGTCCGGTCGGTTCAATCGGTGGGCGTGCCGGACGTGCCTGAGTTCCTGCACGGACAGCAGTCCCCGCGGCGTCTCGTCTTCGTGAACGAGTCGTTCGCGACCGTACAGTCGTTTGGTGTCTCTGCTCGCTCGGCCGCGCTCCGCCGTCGTCTCGTCTGATTCGTGCGCCATCACCTCCCTAGGCGTCGCTCGCGGGGATAAAACCGACAGACGGTTCAAACGGAGTAGGCGGCGGATACGCGCCGTCTACTCGATGCGTTCGAGCGCGGCGGTCACGGAGTCGATGGAGCGTTCGACCACCATCGCCGCCTCCTCGGTGTGCGGGTCGTCGAACGCTTCCAGTTCGGCGAGCGCGATCTCGGCGGTTTCGAGGTACGCGTCGAGGACGACGGGCAGCGTCTCCGCGTCCCGCGCGACGAACTCCGCCGCCACCGCGCCGAGCGTCGAGACCTCGTTACAGAGCCGCGCGCACGTCGCCTGTTCCGGGCCGGTTTCGATGCAGCGGTCGCTCGCCCACGCGACGACCTGACTTACGTCGATGCAGTCGTCGAGCGCGTCCCGCAACTCGGGTTCGAGGTGGTCCGAGAACTGTTCGGGGTAGAGGCTGCTCGCCTGCCCCATCAATCGGGTTCGCGGTCGTGCGGTCTCCGCGTACGGGTCGTCGATGGGTTGGTCGAACTCGTCGCTCCTCCGCGAACGCTCCCTCCGTGAGGCGTGTCGTTCGCCGCGTCCGCGCGCTGTGCGCCGGTCCGTTCGTTCCGTTCGTCGTCGTGGTCGGTCTGGCATGGTAGTCATCCCGGCGGTCCGGGCGTGCGGGAACTACGACGACCGACCGAATAAACGACGGAGATAGTTTCCGTCGCGTTTCGCGCGTACAGGCCGCCTACCGCCGAGTAACGGCCGTCTATCGTTACGAATCGAGAACCGCTTCGTAGACGCCGTGGAGGCGTGCGCTCGTCTGCTCGATGCTCAGTTCTCTCGCCGCCTCGCGTCCGTTCGACCGCGTGGGGTCGCGGAGGACGTCCGCGAGTCCGTCCACGAGTTCGTCGTCTTCGTCGGAGACGGTCGCCGGGGTCACGTTCCGGAGGCGTTCGCGCACGTCGCCGACGTCGGTGGCGACGACGGGGAGGCCGCACGCGAGCGATTCCTTCACCGCGTTCGGCGAGCCTTCGCGTTTCGACGTGAGGAGGAGCGCGTCGGCGGCGTTCATGTAGACGGCCATTCTGGCGTGCGGAACGCCGGTGACGGCTGCGAGTTCGATGGGCGCGTCGACGCGTTCTCTGGCGGCTTCGACGATTCGCTCGGCGCGCGGGTAGTCCTTCACGCCGCGTTTCGCCGGGTAGGGGAAGAGGACGTACCGCGTATCTTGGTCCCACCCGAGGTCGGCGCGCGCTTCCGACTGGTCCATCGGGTGGAACCGGTCCAGGTCGACGCCGTGCGGGATGACGTAGCAGGGGCAGTCGAGTGCGCCCGCCATCTCCGTGCTCATCACGACGACAGCGTCGGCGTGTCGCGCGCAGCGCTTGCTCAGCCAGCCGAACTGTCCCATGAGGTCGGTCCCCCACAGCGAGACGACGACGGGGAGGTTCGGCTGCAGGAGGGCGTGGGGCGCTGTCAGACCGAAGTTCGCGTGCACGAGGTCGTAGTCGCCGAACGACGCCCGCAACACGTCCGGGTAGAAGCGCGCGTAGTCGACGATGGTTCGCTTCTCGTCGTCCTCGTAGTTCGGATTCCCGGGGACGGTGAGCGTCTCCGACTCGACACCGTGGTCCGCGAGCGCGGCGACTTGCTGTTGGAAGAACCGCGACTTCTCTGACGTGACGAGGTTGAGGACGCGCATCACTTGTTCACCAGTCTGTAGGCTCGTTTCGCCGCGCGCATCCCGACGCCCGTGGATTCGAGCGTGTAGTACGGCGTGAGGTCGGCGCCGAACTTCGACTTGTACTTGCAGAGCCGTTCCGTGTTCGCGCCCATCAGGTCGTAGGTCGAGACGGACTCCCGGGGTTCACCGGCCGCGATGTCCTCGATGATGTTCCAGTGGAGGAGGCTGTTCACGCTCGTCCCCTCGTACGTCTCGCGCGCGCCGCCGAGCCAGTAGTAGGCGACATCGTTCGAGAACAGGGCGATGATTCCGCTGAGGAACTCGCCGTCGGGGTCGCGGACGACGTAGGTTCGACAGCGGTCGACGGCGGCGAGCGCGTCGGTGAGGTCGCGGACGTACGGCCACGTCAGCGATAACCCGCGGTTCTGCTCCTCGTAGCGTTCCCGGGTCCGGTCGTACACCTCTCGGACGCCGCCGTCCGGGTCGCGCTCGACTCGGACGTCGAGGTCGCGCGCGTCCCGGATTTCGCGGCGCAGGCTCTTCGAGAACGACTTCAAGAGCGCGTCAGTGTCGTCGGTGACGTCGAGGTGGTAGGTGAACGAGGTGTCGAGCGCGAGGTCCGACCAGACGAACGGCCGCGGGTCGGGATACCTCGTCGAACACGACGCTCGAAACAACGTCAGCGGCCCGCCGACGCCGAGGGCGTCCAACACCTCGGAGACGAACGTCCCGTTCACTTTCTCCTGCTTCCGGCGTTTCGGACTGGTCGGCATCACCAGCGGCCCCAGTTGCGGGACGGAGAACCCGGGCGGCGGTGAGACCACCGTCGTCCCGACGGCGTGTTCGACCACGAACACCGGGAACAACCCGACCGGTTGGTCTCCCTTGAACCCCCCGTAGAGGACGAGGTCGCCGAGCGAGTGGGTTTCGAGGACGGCGAGGGCCTCCGGGGTGTGGAACACCTCGAACCCGTCGCTGGGAAGCGCCTCGCCCCACGTTTCGAGCGTGAGTCGTCGTATCTCCATTACCACGGACGCGACCGGGAACCCGGATTGTTATGGACGGCCTACGCACCCCCCGGTCAGAGCCACGGCGTGAACGCGCGCACCGCGAGTGCCGTCACGCCGACCCAGACGCAGAGAACGACTGCACCGACCAGCCAGCGCGTCCGGCCGACGTTCAGGTCCTCGGTGGCGCGTCTGCGGCAGTCGGCGAGTACGTCCGGCGGGAGGAGGCGGACCGAGAGCGCGACGCCGGCGGGCACGACGACCAGGTCGTCGAGCAAGCCGACGACGGGGATGAAGTCGGGAATCGGGTCGAGGGGGCTGACGGCGTACGCGACGACGAGCGCCATCACGGCTTTCGCGGCGAGCGGCGCGCGCGGGTGGCGGAGTGCGAGACCGAGCGCGTACACCTCTGTTTCGAGTTCTTCGGCCCGTTCCCGCCACGACTCGAACACGGTGGGAGAAACCGCTGGGCCTGGAAAACTATTCCCACTCGCTTCCGGGCTCAGCGAGGTCGGCGGCCTCGTAGAAGTCTCCGGGCGGGCCGACCCACGCGCCGGCGTTCAGCGCTTCGCGGACGAGGTGTTCGTAGAGTCGCCAGTAGTTCGGGAAGTCCCGCGGCGCGAAGTGACGGGGGTGAAAGAGGACGGACGCGACCGCACGATTCTCCGCGGCTTCTTCGAGCATCCCGTCTACGGCGGACCGGGCGCGTTCGTAGTCTCTGCCGGGGTCGGGGAACGCCTGCTCCATCGCGGTGAGCGGGAAGACGACGAACTCGTCGTCGAACGGCCGCACCACGCCGTAGCCGTCGTCGAACTCGTAACTGTGACTCGACCCCAGACTCGCGTCGTAGGAGAGGCCGATGTCGCGGTAGTACTCCCACGTCTGGGGGATTTCGAGGTTGAGGTAGTGCTGGCGGCCGCCCACGATTTCGTCGCCCAACACCGCTTCGACGAGGTTCTTCTCCGCGCGCAGGCGCTCGCGGTCGCGACAGGTTTCGTATGAACCGTGGAGACCGACCTCCCACCCGCCGTCGTCGAGACGGTGGACGACGTTCCGGACCCGGTCGTCGGTGCGGAGGTCGTAACGCCCGGCGTACAACTGCCAGCCCTCCATCGTGAACCACTCGCGGACGGGTCGGTCCTCGAACAGCGACTGCTCGGTGAGAAAGTAGAAGGCGGAGCGGACGCCGAGGTCGTCTTCGAGCGCCATCAGGTTCCCGAACTGCCAGTAGGGGTTGACGCCGGGGCGGAGCGTCGAGAGGTGGTAGCGCCGCGACGCCGTTCCCTTGCCGGTGAGACCGTAGTAGAGCGACTGATACGTCTTGTACGGCCGGTCCACGTCGTGCGTGAGCAGGAGCGCGAACGGCGCGTCCGCGGGGTCGGGGTTCATCCCGCCACCTCCGCGACGAGTTCGGTCATGAATCCCGTGACGTCGATGTTCTCCGCGAGCAGGTCGCGCCGCCGCCGCCGCCACGTCTCGTCCGCGTCCGAGTCGTCCGCGAGCGCGAGCGCGGCCTCGACCGCGTCCTCGGCGTCGGTGTGCGAGTCGACGAGGCCGTACTCCGCGAGCGCGTCGAAGTTCCCGAGCGATGCGCCGAGCGGGTCGAAGCGAACGGTCGGCGTGCCGAGAACCGCTGATTCTGCCGCCATCGTTCCGGAGTCACCGACGTAGAGGTCGGCGAACGCGAGCAGGTCGTGCATCGCCTCGGGCGGAACCGGCGTCGCGTACGACGCGAGTTCGGCGGGGAGTCCGTCCTCGGCGGTGACGTAGACGTCGCAGCGTTCTGTGAGTTCGGAGACGAGGCGGCCGAGCGTGTCGGTGTCGAAGCCGTCGTGGCCGCGGTCGTGGTGGGCGGTCATGTCGACGAGTCGAACGACGGCATAGGGCGCGTCGGGGTCGACGCCCGCGCGTCGCAGCGGTTCGGGGTCGGGCGTGAACCGTGCGGGGTGGAGGTACGCGAGTTCGTGGAAGCCGCGGTAGCGGACGTGTTTGTCGCCGAAGTCGCCGCGGTAGACCGTCGGCGTCGCGACGACGGACGCGAACGGCGCGGTGACGCGTTCGACGACGCCCGCGACTTCGTTGTCGTGGAAGACGACGTTCGGCACGGAGAGGAGTCTGGAGACGTGCGCCGCGGCCGGGTTGAGCCGGCTGAGAACCACGTCCGGCCCGAAGTTACGGGCGAGACGGAGGAGGCGGAGTTCGCGGCCCACCCACTCTCGCGGGACGCTCCCGGTTTTCTTCGAGAGGACGGTGTGCGGGATGCCGTACGCGTCGAGCAACCGGGTGGTCACGTCCTTCTCGCGGGACGCGACGCGCACGGCCGCTCCCTCGTCCCGGAACGCCTCGATGGCGTTCTTGAAGAGGTGGACGTGCGCGGGGTGGGTGACGTCGACGAGGAGTCTCATTCGAGGTAGCCGAGGTCGGCGAGTCGCTGTTCGACCTCGCCGTCGTCTCGTTCTTCACCGACTCGGTTGCCGTCGAGGGGCGGCCGCGTCTCGACCGACCGTTTCCCGGGGTCGCTGTCGGGTTCGAACACGTCGAGGACGCGGCCGTCCATGTCGTCGGGAACAGCGGACGCGGTGGTGTGGAGGAGGGTGGGTGCGAGGTCCACGATGCGAGCGCGTTCGCCCAGTCCCTCCGAGCGGAAACTCGGCCCCGAGAAGAGGAAGATACCCACGGGCATGTTCCCGCCCTTCCACAATCCCGAATCGCTCCACCAGTCGTCGGGTCCGATGGCGTCGCTCGTGTGAACGTTCTCGCCCTGGTCTAACACGAGGTCGGGCGCGTGTTCGGCGTACGGGCCGTCGTAGTACGCCTCGCCCCGGTAGACGGCTTTCACGATGGATTGGCCCGTCCGCGGATGCGTGAGCGCCTCCAACTCGCGGATGATGTCGTCCCGCGTCGACTCGTAGTTCGGGTCGTCTCGCGGTACCGTGAGATAGATCGGTCCCTGATTGCTCGCGACGGCGGTGGTGCGGTCCCAGTCCACCACCGAGAGCACGCGGTCGCGTTTGACGCCCTCCTCCCACGGCACCATCTTCTGAATCTTCTCGGGAACGACCTTGCTCAAGGTTTCGACCATCCCGAGGCGTTTCGCGATGGAGAGCGCGCGTTCTCGCGTGATTCCGGCGGACTGGAGGAGTTCGTCGACGCCCGTGTCGGTCTTCAGGTAGCCGTTCTGCGCGAGCCAGACGTTCACGTAGAACACCGTATCGACGTGCCACGTCCCGTGGTCGCTCATCACGAGGATGTCGTGACCCTCGCTGAGGAACCGCCCGAGGTTCATGTCGATGCGCTTCCACGCGCGCTTGACGGGTTCGCCGTCGAAGAAGTAGTGCTGGAGCGCCATGCTGTAGAAGACCGTCAGGTGGAGGAAGTCCGGGTCCTCTCGTTCGAGGAGTCGTTCTGCGGCCTCGAACCGGAGGTCGATGAGGTCGAGGACGGCCCGAATCTCGGGTTCGCCCTTCCCCGTCGGCGAAATCATCGGGTTCGGGTGGACGTGGTAGTCGAGTTCGTCGCGGAGGTAGTCCTCGATGCGTGCGGGCGTCGCGAACCCTCGCTCCAGCGAGCGATACTCGCTTTCCGAGGCGTCCGGTCCGCCCGCGACGATGAACCCGTCTATCTCCTTTGGCGGATAGGTCGACGGTTTGTTGACGACGCCCGCGGTCATCCCTTCGTCGTTGAGGTAGTCCCACAGTTCCGCGCTCTTGAAGTCCGTCGCGTCGTGGAACACGTGGTCTCTATTCTTCGTGTCGATGCGGTCGAACCGGAACACGTCGAACTTCCCGGGGTTCTTCCCCGTCGCGTAACACTTCCAGTTCGGCACCGTCAACGGCGGGAGACAGCTCTCCGAGACGCCGCCGATGCCGTCGTCGACGAGTCGTTTGAGGTTCGGGAGGTCGCCGTTTTCGAGCCACTCTTCGATGAGATTCCAGTTCGCGCCGTCCAGTCCGATGGTGAGTGTCGTCATGTGATGAGTTGCATGCCGCGCTTGACGAGGTTCACAGCGCGGTCTTTCGAGCGTTCAGCGAACAGTTCAGGGACAGAATCCGCCCAGCGGTTCGGGTGAACGAGCACGCACGCTCGGTCCACCCGACCGTCGCGGAAGATGGCGGCGAGGTCGCTCGTGGTGTCGGCGGAGACGGTTTTCTCGCCCTCGCCCATCGTGTGGTCCTTTATCTTGAGCGCGCCGTCTCGCCACGTCCGGCCCGTATCGGAGAAGTACGTCACGTCCTCGAAGTCCATCGAGAGATACGCCTCCCCGAGCAGGTCGTAGTCGGCGAAGTCGGGCGCGCCGGGTTCGGTCCACATGTCGCGGTTGTCGTGCGGCGACAGCGGGTTCCCGTGCATGCAGACCGTGTCGATGGTGGCCGCTTTCCGGAACACGCGGAGGTTCCCCGCGAACGACCGATGGGCGTTCGGGAGGTCGCCGCTCGCTCGCACGTAGTCCTCGTAGTGGTAGCCGACTTCGTGTCCGAGAGTTTCGATGCGGGACACGCGCTCCCGAGTGAACGTCGACGTGCGGACGTAGTAGGTCGCCGCGGTGTCGTAGTCGGCTTCGAGTTCGGCCATCTTCTCCGCGTTCTCCGGTTTCCGGTCCACGTCGTGTCGGAGGACGACGAACCGCCGCGGGAGGCGGTCCATTCGGAGGTAGTCTCGCACGGTGAGGGTGTCGTAGCCCGCGTCCAGCAGGGTGGAGAGCAGGTTCTCGTACGCGGTGAACGAGAACTCCGCGCTCCCGAGGGTCGGGCCGTTCACCGTTCTCACCGCCACCCCCTCCCGACCGTGTAGACGTGGTGGCCGAGACGGTCGAGGTCTCGTGCGTCGAGGGCGTCCCGTCCGTCGACGACGACCGTCGGGTCGAGCGTCGTCCAGTCGAGGTCGGCGAACTCGTCGTGGTCCGTGACGAGGACGACCGCGTCGGGGTCCAAATCGAACGCGTCCGCGATACTGACGTCGAGCGCGTCGAACCCTTCCGTGTCGACGAGCGGGTCCGCGGCGAACACGTCCATCCCGGCGGTCGAGAGCGCCGTGCAGACGCCGAGTGCGGGACTCGCGCGCGTCTCCTTCACGCCCGCCCGGTACGTCAGACCGAGGACGAGCACGGTGGCTTCGGCGGGCGGGACGTCCACGGCGTCGAGTCCTTCGCGCACGCGGTCGGCGACGAACGCGGGCATGGAGTCGTTCACCTCGCGCGCCGTCCCCAGCAGGGGTGCGTCGCCGCTCAGCCAGTTCAACACGAAGTACGGATAGTAGGGGATGCAGTGACCGCCGACGCCCGGCCCGGGCGTGTGGATGTCGCAGTACGGCTGGGTGTTCGCGGCGTCGATGGCTTCTCTGACATCGGCGCCGAGTTCGTCCGCAAAGCGCGCGAGTTCGTTCGCGAGCGCGATGTTCACGTCGCGATACAGTCCCTCGAACACTTTCACGGCCTCAGCGGTCGTCGCGTCGGAGACGGGAATCACCTCGTTGTCCACGAGTGTCCGGTAGACGACTTCCGCGGCGCGCGTGCTCTCGGGGTCGACGCCGCCCACGATTTTCGGATGCGTGCCGCGCACGTCAGCGAGCGCGCGACCCGACGACGTGCGCTCGGGGCAGAACGCGACGCCGAACTCTCCCTCCCGGAGGTCGCTCTCCGACACCAGCAACGGGTGGAGAACGGTCTCCGTCGCGCCCGGCGGGAGCGTGGATTCGAAGATAACGAGATCGCCCGCGTCGAGGCCGGAAGCGATTGTCTCGGCTACCTCGCGCACCACCGACAGGTCGGGGTTATCGTCGTCGTCGATGAGTGTCGGGACGATGACGACGTGAACGTTCGCGTCCGCGGCGGCCGCCTCGCCGTCCGTCGTCGCACGGAGCGACTGTCGCTTCACGAGGTCGGAGACGAGTTCGTCCAGTCCGGGTTCACCGACGACGGGCGATTCGCCGCGGTTCACGCGTTCGACGACCGACGCGTCCACGTCGACCCCGATGACGTTCCCCGTCGACTCGGCGTAGACCGCGGCCAGCGGCAGTCCCATCTTCCCGAGGCCGTAGACGGCCACGGGGACGTCGCCGTTCGCGAACGCCCAGTGTCGGTCCTCGCTCAACGTCGTGGGTTCGTAGACGGAACTCATCGTACCACCCGTTCGGGGTCGGCGTCCGCAGCGGCGACGACGCAGTGTGCGAGTTCGACCGCGCGCAGGCCGTCTTCGGCGGTGACGAGCGGCGACGTGCCATCCCGAACCGCGTCAGCGAACGCGCCGAGTTCTATCTTGAGCGGTTCGCCGCTCTCCACGAGCGGTCGTTCTATCACGCTCTCCGTCGTGTGCCGGAGGTCGCCGCCCTCCTCCACGTACGCGGGCGCGGCGGCGCGGTGAATCTCGACCGACTGGTCGATGTAATCCACGAGCACCCGGCACTCCCGGGCGGTGATGCCGAGCCGCCGCACCTTCTGCTGTGTGACGCGACTCGCCGTGAAGGTCGCGAGCGTGTCGTCCCCGAACTCGCAGTTTGCGGTGGCGTAGTCGCCGTCCGCGGTCATGAACGCGGACACCGACGCCGGCGGTTCGCCGAGCATCGACCGCACCACGTCGAGGTCGTGAATCATCAGGTCGTAGACGACGTTCGACCCGATCTCTCGGTCGACGGGCGGGCCGAGGCGGAGGGCGTCGACCGCGATGACGTCGAGGTCTGCGGCGACCTTCGCGAGCGTGCGCACCGCGGGGTTGAACCGTTCGACGTGGCCGACCTGCAGCACGACGTTCTCCTCGGCGGCGCGTTCTGCGAGGTCGCGCCCAACGTCGACGTCCGTGACGAACGGTTTCTCCACGAGCGCGTGGACGCCCGCGGCGATGCACTGTTCGACGACCGGGGCGTGTGCCTGCGTCGGCACCGCGACGGACACGAGGTCGACCTCGCGGAGGAGGTCCGGCGTCTCGTAGGCGGTCGTCCCGTACTCGACGGCGACACGCTCCGCCGCGTGGTCGTCCAGGTCGGCGACGCCGGTGAGTTCGACGCCCGCGAGTTCGCGGTAGACCCGCGCGTGGTTTCGACCCATGCTCCCGACGCCGATAACGCCCGCTCGAAGTGTCTCCGTCATATGTCCATCCGGCCGGTGTCAGCCACTCTCGTCGTCGATTCGTCGAACGATTCCACGGCGCTCGCTATCTCGTCCAGGTCGTCCGTCGTGAGTCCGGGGTGAACGGGGAGCGAGAGCACGCGGTCGGCCGCGCGCTCGGCGACCGGGAAGTCGCCGGACTCGCCCGGAACGTCGTCGTACGCCGGTTGCTCGTGTATCGGAATCGGATAGTAGACGCCGGTGTCGACGCCGCGCGTGTCGAGGTGGCGTCTGAGTCGGTCGCGGTCGTCCGTCCGCACCGTGTACTGGTGGAAGACCGAGCAGACGCCCGGCGGTTCGGTCGGCGTCTCCACGACGCCGTCGAGTCGGTCGGTGAGGTAGGCGGCGTTCCCGCGGCGCGCGACGTTGAACTCGGGGAGGCGTTTCAGCTGTTCGCGGCCGATGGCGGCGCAGAGACTCGTCATCCGATAGTTCTGGCCGACGACGGCGTGTTCGTAGCCCTCGGTGCGGCCGTGGTCGCAGAAGCGCGCCGCGCGCTCGGCGATTCCGGGGTCGTCGGTCGTTATCATCCCGCCCTCGCCCGTGGTCATGTTCTTCGTCGGGTAGAAGGAGAAACAGCCGACGTCGCCGATGGTGCCGACGCGCTCCCCTCTGTATTCCGCGCCGTGGGCTTGGGCCGCGTCCTCCACGAGGTAGACGTCGTACTCGTCGGCGAGTTTGCGGAGGCCGTTCATCGCCGCCGGCGTCCCGTAGAGGTGGACGGCGAGAATCGCTTCGACGTCGTCGCGAGCGCGGAGGACGCTCTCGACGGCTTGCGGGTCGAGCGTCAACGCGAGCGGTTCGACGTCGGCGAAGACGGGCGTCGCGCCCGCGAGCCGTATCGAGTTCGCGCTGGCGACGAACGAGAACGGCGTCGTAATCACGGCGTCGCCCTCGCCGATTTCGAGGGCTTCGAGCGCCGCGTGCAGCGCGGTCGTGCCGTTGGTCGTCGCGACGCCATAGTCGGCGCCGCAGAAGTCGGCGAACTCGCGCTCGAACCGCCTGACCTCCTCGCCGTCGGCGAGTTGACCGGACGCCATCACGGACTGCACGGCGTCCCGCTCCTCGGGTCCGATGTCCGGGTCGGCGATGGGGATCACGCGTCGTTCCCTCCTTCCAACTCGGGCGGAAGCGGCCGGTGTCGTGCGGGCGTCCCCACCGCGAGCGTTCGCGCGGGCACGTCCTCGGTCGCGGTCGCTCCCGCGGCGACGAACGCGCCCTCGCCCACGGTAACCCCGGGCAGCACGACGGCGTTCGCGCCGATGGACGCGTCGTCTTCGAGCGTCGGGCCCTCGAGGCCGACGTCGGTTCGGAGCGGGAACGGGTCGTTCGTCAGAACCGCGTGCGGGCCGAGGAACGCGCGGTCGCCGATGGTCGTTCCAGTCGGCGCGTACACCCCCGTCTGAATGCTCACGTCGTCGCCGACGGTACAGGAGCCGTCGAGGACGGCCTGCGTCCCGAGGAGCACGTCGTCACCGATGGTGGTGTCCTCGCGAACGAGCGCGTGGTGACCGGTCGAGAAGTTGTCGCCGATGGTCACGTCGGCGTAGATCACGGTCCCCTCGCGGATGGTGGGGTTCTCGCCGAGAGTCGCCGTCTCGCCGTCGGTCTCGCGAAGCGTCGCCCTCTCGTGAACGCCGGCCGGCGTCCCCGTCGACGCGGTCATCTGTTCGCCTCCTGTCGAAGCACAATCGTCGGGCCGGTCCGCCGGCCCCGTCCGGTTCGGTCGCGTGCGGTGTGGCGTGGAGACATGGTCGAACACCGCCGATGGCGGTTACCAAATACTCCCAACATCGGCCCATTGTTATGGACGGCTTGTTCACCGGACCGCGACCGTACTCCCGCGAGCCGAACCATCATCTGACCGCCCGCGGGGGATAGCCATCGAATAACAATACGCATCTGCGGGAACCGTGCGGCATGATTCGACGCGCAGACGGACGACGACGCTCCGGGGTGATGCGATGAGTAGAATCACCGTTACGCGACACGACCCGGACGAACACGTCGAATGGAACGACCTACTCGCCCGGTCGCCGCACGCGACACCCCTTCACCTCGACGGCGCGCTGACGACGCTCGCGGACCACTCGAACACGCGACTCCACCGCCTCGTCGCGCACAAAGGCCAACAGCCGGTCGGACTGTTTCCCGTGTTCTCCCAGCGCCGCGGCCCACTCACGCTCGCGTTCTCGCCGCCACCCAGCCAGAACGTCGACTACCTCGGTCCCGCGCTCCTCGACACCGACCAGTTGAAGCGACGGAAACTCGACAAGCGCAACCTCCGGTTCGTGGAGGCCTGTCTGGACTGGGTTGACGACGAACTCGGCGCGAACTACGTGAACGTCCGCACGAGCTTTCGCTACCGTGACCCGCGGCCGTTCGACTGGAACGACTTCGCCGTCCGCACGAAGTACACGTACGTCCTCGACCTCGAACCGACGAAGGACGAACTGTTCGCGACGTTCAGCGGGGACGCGCGGTCCACCATCCGGCAGGTCCGTGACAGCGACCGAGAGGTGACGGTCGAGGTCGGTGACGGCACGGACGTCCGCCGCATCCTCTCGCAGCTCGAACGACGACTCGAATCGACGGGCCGGAAACTCCACCTCGACCCGGAGTTCGTCGTCGCGCTCTACGACGAACTCGACGACGTGGTGCGGCCGTACGTCGCGCGAGTGGACGGCGAGTATCACGGCGGCATCGTCACGCTCGAATCCAACGGCACAGTCCACGCGTGGCAGGGCGGCGCGAAGACCGACAGCGACCTCGACCTGAACGACTACCTCGACTGGCGCATCATCCGGGACGCGAAGGACCGCGGAAACGACCGCTACGACCTCGTGGGCGCGGAGAGCCAGCGGCTCTGCTGGTATAAGTCGAAGTTCGGACCCGACCTCGAACCCTACCACATCGCTCAGCGGAGTTCGCGGACGATGGACGCGCTCGCCAATCTCTACAAGCGACTGCGTTAGGCTTCGGCGACGACGAAGTATTCGGGGCCGAGGTAGGCCGACGGGAGGCCGTGTTTGCCGAGGAATTCGAGGACGCGAAATCCGGACGCGCGGAGTTGTCGGTACTCGGAGAGCGGGTCCCCGAAGTAGACGACGCCTTCCTCCTTGTCGAGGATATCGTGCTTGTATTCGGTGCCGACGTGTCCTTCGCGGACGTTCGCGAGCCAGAAGCGTACTCGGTCGGCGAGTGCGCCCGGTGTCGGCGGGAACGGGACGAGTTGGCGGAGGACGTTGTGCGTGCTGAACGCGAATCGGCCGCCGGGCCGGAGGACGCGACGGATTTCCCGGAGGGCAGTGTAGCGCGCGTTTGGAGGTTGGAGTTCATCGAGGCCTTTGGAGGAGAAGAGCGCGGCGTCGAAGACGTTCTCGCGGAACGGGAGACGTGAGGCGTCGGCAGTGAGGCAGTCGGCGTCCGTGGCTCGCGCCGTCTCACGAGCCATCGGCGCGCTCACGTCTATCGCAGTCACGTCGTAGCCCTTCTCGCGAAGCGGAGCAGTGGTCCGACCCGCCCCACAGCCGAGGTCGAGAATGCGGCCCGACTCCGGGAAGAATTCCGCTATCGCGCGCGCCTCCCGGTCGAAGAGCCCCTCCGCGCGGAAGTCGGCGTAGAGGGCGACGGTTTCCGGGTCCTCGTAGTGGTCCGCGTTGTGCCGGGCGTCCATACTCCCGCGTCGAAGGCGTTCGGTTTCGTTAAGCCCATCCTTATTCAGCACGTCTCTGTTCCGCCGTCGTTCGAACGGTCGACCGTGACGTTCCGCCGCTGGATGGTCGAGTTCTCGAACGCGAGCGCGCGTCCGGTGACGGAGATGTGCGCGTTCTCCACGACACCGTGGACGTTGTCCGCGGAGATGCCGTTCCGACTCGCGCCGGCCCCGCGGATGCAGACGTCGCGGAACGTGCAGTTGCGCCGGTCGGCCACGTTCACGCCCGCGCCGCCAGCGGCGGTCCCGCTGACGGTGATGTTCTCGAAGACGAACGGCCCCTCGCGCGCGGTCGGACTGTTCGAACTCTTTACGCGGAGTGCGTTCACGTCGTCCGCGTCGACGCGTAGCTCGCAGTTGCGCACGGTCGCGGACGCGAGTTCGGAGGAGAGTGCGATGGCGCCGTCGCTTGACGTGACGTCCGCGAGTTCGACGAGGCAGTTCTCCACGAGGACGTTCGCCCCCGCGCGCAATCGGATGCCGCGCATGTTGTCACCGCCGACGTCCGCGTCACAGCGGACGTGGACGTTCCGCACGACGCCGCGGTCGCTCTCGACGCGCACGCCGGCGATGCCGTTGTTCCGGTAGAACCCGCCCTCGACGCGCACGCGACCCTCGGGGGCGTCGGCGTACAGGCCGTTGTCGGGGAAGCCGTCGACGTAGCAGTCCACGAAGTCGATGTCGCCGCGGTTGTCGTCGCCGACTTCGATTCCCGTCACTTTCGTGTTCGCGGGCGCGCCGTCGGGGAGGCGGATGCGTTCGACGGTTCCCTGTCCGTCCGCGCTCGTCACGTCGAACCGGAAGAGGTCCTGATTCACGTCTTCCTCCCCGAGAACGGTGAGGTCGCGGGCCGTGATGTGGTCGCCCATCGCGAGCACGGGGCGGCCGCCCGTGGCCGGCGCGCGGTAGTCGAACGTGAGGCCGTCGACCACGATTTTTCGCGCCGGGTCGGGGTAGCCCAAGCCGAACAGGGTGTCCGAGAACCCCTCGGTGGGGACGATGGTCGCGCCCTCGCCGACGATACCGACACTCTCCAGTTCGGGAACGATGGATCGGTCGACGCGGTAGCGGCCTTCGGGCAGGACGAACAGCGTGTCGTCGCCGTCGTGTGCGTCGAACGCGTCGCCGAGCGGTCGGTCGCCGGACGGGTCGGCGCCGAGGTCGGTGACGTCGACGACGGTCGAGAAGTCGTGGTCGTCCGCGACGGTTCCGGGGTCGGGCGGCGTCCCCGTCACGGGGTCGTACGTCCACTTGTCGACCGTGTGCGTCGGTGTTTCCGCCGGTCTCGTTGTGTGTGTCGTCGTCGGGTCGGCGCGGTCGCCGCAGCCCGCGAGTCCGACGGAGAACGCGGCTCCGAGTCCACCGATAAACCTCCGTCTGTCCATCACACGACCCTACTCGACCGAACGGGTTCGTTACTCGGACCGGTGGTGAGCGTAATCCGGACTTACCGCGCGTCGAGTTCGACGTACGAGAGACCCCAGTTCTCGTCCCGGGAGAGGTCGACGTCGCCGAGCGTCCACGGTTCGTCGCCGAGGTCGTAGGCGACGAGACGCGTGGGTTCGGTCGCGCGGTCGAGGAGGAAGCCGTCGGCGCGGTGGAATCCGTGCGCGCGGAGGAGGGAGTCGGGGATACTGCGGCCGCAGTACGCGAGCAGGTCCGCGTCCGCGTTGTCCGCGACGACGGCGGAGAGAAGTGCGCGGAGGCCGGTTTCGCGGCCGGGTGCGTCAGCGAGGGGGAGGACGTCCACGAGCGTCGTGGTGGTCACGCCGTCGTCGGTCTGGGTGCCGGTGACGACGGCGGCGGCGGGTCGACCGTCCACGTCCGCGGCGTAGGCGTGGTAGCGCCAGCGGGGGTTTTCGTAGCGCCACTCGAGCATCGCGTCGTCGCGGACCGCGTGAACGGTCGGCGGGCGGGCGCGCTCGTAGAGGCGTCGGAGGAGCGAGACGGGGATTTCGGTGTGTCGGACGACGGTGGCGTTCGTCGGGCGGTCCGCGAGCGCGTCCCGAACGTCGAGGTAGGCTTGCGCGGCGGGGCTGACCGCGCGTGCGGCCGTCGCGAGCGGTCCCTCCCGGTTCGAACCGAACGCCTGCGGGTTCTGAACGCGGTAGAAGGAGGGGAGTCGGGAGACGATTTCGCCGCCCGCCTTCAGGAACCCGGGGCGGGAGAGGTCGTTCGGGACGTTGTAACAGAACCGGACCGGCATCTCGCGGTAGTGGTTGAGCGCGCGCTCGACGAGCCGGCTGAACACACCCTTGCGTCGGTGGTCGGGGTGAACCATCGTGTCGCCAAAGCGCATCGCGAGCGCCGTCTCGTCGCCCGCCCGCATCAGGAACGGCGTCTGGGCGCGCGCACCGGCGAGTTCACCGTCCGCCGTCGCGACCAATATCGGGACGTGCGCCGTTCGCGGGTTGTCGACGTACTTCCACTGGAACCACTCGTCGCTGCCGCCGCCGAACGTATCGTTGTAGAGCGAGACGAACGCCTCCCTGTCCGCGGGGTCGTACCAGCGGACGGTGTAGTCCGCGGCCGTCTCGGGCGACATTTCAGGGTTCGGGCGCGAGTTCGTCCTCGCGCTTGCGATAGATGTCGCAGTCCACCGTGTGCGTGAACTCGTGGCGGTCGTTACAGATGTCTGCGCGCATCGGCGAGACGAACTCCTCGACTACGGCGCAGTAGGGGCGTTCGTGGTCGAACTCGTGGTCGTCGTCGCTCCGCCGGTATTCCAGGTACGGACACGTCATCAGCGAGGGCAAAGCGGTCCGCCTACTATGTTAGACTCCGTCTACGCGATACCGAGGCGTTCGCGCGCCTCGTCGGGCGTGGCGAGTTCGCAGTCGAGGAGGTCGATTATCTTCGCGGTTCGTTCGACGAGCTGGGCGTTCGACTCGACCCGTTCACCCTTCCGGAAGTAGAGGTTGTCCTCCATGCCGACGCGGACGTGGCCGCCGAGGAGGACGGAGAGCGTGGTCAGCGGGAGTTGGTGTTCGCCGACCGCGAGGAGGTTGAACTCGGAGTTCTCGGGGAGGTTCGACACCATGTTCAGGACGTTCTCCGGACTCGGCGGCGTGAACGTCCCGTGGCCGAAGATGATGTTGAAGTAGTAGGGTTCCTCGAGCGCGCCGCGGTCGATGAGGCGGAGCGCCTCGTTCAGGTGGCCGTTGTTGAAGCACTCCAACTCGGGCTTGATGTCCTTCTCCCGCATCTCGGCGGCCAGTCGGTCGATGTTGTGCCGGGTGTGTTCGGTGATGATGTGCTGGCCGCGGTTGAACGGCCCCATGTCGAGGCTCGCCATCTCCGGAAGCGGGTCGGTGCGGATGCCCTGCACGCGCTCCTCGTAGACGCTCTGACCGCCCGTCGTGTTCTGGATGATGATGTCGTCGCAGCGCTCGCGCACCGCCTCGTTCACCTCCTGTAAGCGCGCGGCGTCGTTCTCGCCGTGCTCGTCTCGGGCGTGCAAGTGACAGATCGACGCGCCGAGCTCCTCGCACGCGGCGACTTGTTCTGCGATTTCTTCCGGCTGTTCGGGGAGATTGGGGTTCGCGTCCTTCCCGTGTACGCCGCCCGTCGGTGCGACCGTGAGTATCACGCGTCGGTCGGTCAGGTACGACTCGTAACTCATCGTTCGAGAACTAGCGGAGAGTGTCTTTGTTTGCGACCGCTTACTCGATGTCGATGGTGTGCGACCCCTCCCCGGGTTCGGCTTTCGACACCGTGACCGTGAGCACACCGTGCTTCATCTGCGCGGACACGGCGTCGGTGTTCACCTCGTCGGGGAACACGACTTCCTGCCGGACGGACTCGTGGTGGCGCTCGCGGCGGAGGTACCGTCCGTCGTCTTCGTCGGCCGATTCGGCTTCGTCGTGGTCCGCGGTGACGGTGAGTCGGCGGCCGTCGAGGCGCGCTCTCACCTCCGATTTATCGAAGCCAGGGAGGTCGATGGTGACGACATACTCGTCGTCGTACTCGACCACGTCGACCGTCGGTTCGCCGGCGAACTCGCGGTCCCAGCGCCACGTCGTCTCGTCGAAACCAGCGCGGAGTTGGTCGATGAGCCGTTCGATGTCCGAGAGGGAACTGTCGGGTCGCATCACTCGACTACGCGGCCGCCGCGTCGATAGTTAGGTGGCGACTACCGGCGGCGCGACAGCTAAATAGTGGCGTCCCCCACATAGAGATAATGAGCGGAACGGCGGAGTCATCCGCCACCCAGAGCGTTTCACGGAGGCTCGACGCATTGAGCGAACGTGACCCTCGATTGTCGAGAGAGCACGTGCGCGTCGTCGACGGGAAGAACCCGGTCGTGTTGGTCGGGGTCGTCCACGACCATCCGGCCAGCGTCTTCCGAGCGCGGACGATAGTGGAGGAACTCGAACCCGGTACGGTCGCCCTAGAGATACCGGACGCCCTCGTGCCGAAATTCGAATCGTACGCCGAAACAGGTTCGGACGAGGGCGGTGAGATGACGGCGGCGGTCGAGGCGGCGTCGGGGAGCGTCGTCGGTATCGACGCGCCGAGCGCGCTCTCGTTCGGTGAGCTCGCGAGACAACTCCTCCGCGAACGCGCGTCCCCCGAGACGGCTTGGGAGACGGTCTCGATATCGAGTCGGCTGGTCGCCCAGACGTTTCGGGACCGACTCGCGATAGCGGGTGTCGGCGAACCGACGAACGGCGCGTTCGCGGAGTCGTACGAGTGTTCGAGCGCCGATTCACCCGGCGTGCAAGCGGACCACGAGAACGGACACGTACGCCGAAGTACGACGCTGCTCCGGGCGTTCGAAGTACCGGCGGCGACCCGTATCCTCGACTCGGCGCGCGAACGGGCGATGGGAAAACGTCTCCGCGCGCTCCGCCGGACACACCCGGTGGTCGCGGTGGTCGGGTACAGTCACGTAGAAAGCGTCGCGGAGACGCTGACCGGTTAGTCCTTCAGGTGGATTTCGTCGTTCGAAATCTGACTGACGTGTGAGTGCATCAGTTCGTACATCTCTTCGTCCTCGTCAGTCCACCCGAGGCGCTGACGGACGCTTCGCGAGAGATTGCTCGCTGGTTTCACGTGAGCTTTGTTCCCGGAAACTCGCTCTACGGTGCCGATCTCGTCGCCGTTCTTCGAGAGAACGGTCTTGCCTTTGTCGCTGGAACGGAATTGTCGGACCATGATTCGTGGACGCGATGCCCGTCGTGGAGCGCCGCGTCTACCCGTCGAGAAGCACGCTGCGCGCATTGTAATACGCTCTCTACGCCGAGTAGGGGCGAAAAATACAGTACAGCGTCGGGTTCGCCCCGATTTCGGGACTGTGCGAGTAGGTGTCATCGTATAAAAGTAGTCTGGTGTTTCGGGGGTAGTTGTCGGGAAATAACCAATGGGGTGTGTCACGCGTTCTCTCCCGGAACTATGCCACGCTGTAAAAACTGCGGTGCACACGTCACGACTCAGTTCGCGCGCGTGTTCGGTGACAACGAGGACACCGTCCACCACTGCATCGGCTGCGTCCCGAACGGTGACTTAGAGGAGAACAACGTCGAAAGCACGGAACCACAGAGCGCGACCGGGGTCTGGGACGGGTGACCCGCGTGCGAGCGATAGACGAGGACGCCTTCCCGGAGTTCGTCGCGGACGTCTGGGCCGCTGCGGGCTGGCGCGTCGAGTCGGACGAAGACGGGTACGTCGCGGTTAGGGACGGCGACCGCCACCGACTCCGCGCCGTTCCCGGAGACGAACGCGTGACGGGGGATGCGGTGAACGACGTCGCGATGGAGCCAGAACCGGTGATACTGGTCGCACAGGCGGGGTACACGCGCCGCGCCGTCGACGTCGGGGAAGCACACGGTGTCGATTTGGTCGGCCCGGACGCGCTCTCCCGGCTCGCGTCGGCGACCGACGTGGACGTTCCCGCCACAAATGCGGAAAAGTAGGGATATCTCGAAATCCTTAAGCGAGTCACGTTTTCACTAGACTCAGGGCTAGTTCGATATCGCGTCACACAGAGGCGCAGTGCCCATACGTCAAATGCCGATCAACGAGAAAAGTCCAGACGGAATCAGAGACACCGAAGCACAGCAGTACGACTGGTCGACGTACGACTACCCGAGCATCGCCATCGTCGAGGCCGTCGCGGACGCGACTGGCCGCGACCAGGCGACGCTCGAACGACTACAGGAGTACGTCGAATGCGACGCACTCGACGCGCTCGTGACGGACCACTCGTCGGAGTTCCTCGAACTCTCGTTCGTCTACGACGACGTGTACGTCACTATCTCGGGGGACGGTCGACTCCTCGTCGACCCCGATTGGTGACCTCGGCGCGTCGAACGGGGGGATTCGACGCCTAATTGAGCCGCGCGTACAGTTTCGACGCCGCGAGTAGCGGCCACGAGCCGGATTCGACGCGGAAATACGGGGTGAGGGTGGGTGCGAACTTCGCTTTGTAGCGGCTGAGCCGTTTGTTGTTCGCGCCGGCGAGGTCGAACCCGGATGCACCGCGGGATTTCGCGTCACGCATGCAGTGCCAGTCGAGGAGGTCGGTGACGGGGAGGTCGTGGTCGCGGTCGGCGTACGCGAGCCAGCAGACCGCGCGTTCGCCGCCACCGACGACGATTTCGCCGCCCGCGAACTCGCCGTTCGACCGCAACACGACGGGGCGGATGACGCCATCGGGAAGCGAATCGTAGAGCGCGCCGACGAACTCCGCGGTCACGGGGAACGATTCGCCCTGTTCCGCGTGTCGTTCCGTCGCACCCGTCACGATGTCGCGAATCGCGTCGTGGCCGCCGTCCTCGATGACGAACTCCGTGTCGTGTTCGTGGGTGACGTTCCGCCGAGCGTCGCTGCTGAACGCTGCGAGCAAGTCGTCCTCCGGCGGTTCGAGGTCGACGACGTACGTGTACCGTGGGGTGGCCCGAAAGTCGTTCCAGACGAGCGGCCGCACGTCGTCGTAGCCCGGGGCGGTGCGGACCATGGTGAACGAGGGGTTCTCGTTCTCGTTCAGCCACTCGACACACGCCGCGACGAATCGCCGGTGGCGGAGTTCGCGGCGGCGCGCTTTGAGTTTGTCCACGTTCAGGAGCGCCGGGCCGAGATAGTTGAGTTTGAGGTTCGGCGGCGGGGAGAACGCGACCGCGAGCGGGCCCACGGACTTCGTGAACACGGGGAAGAGGCCGCACGGTTCTTCTCCCTTGAAACCCGCGAGTCGGTGGAGGGTCGTGTCGGACTGCTCGGCGATGACGGAGAGCGCGCCGGCGCGGTGGAATCCGGTCGCGTCGTCCGCGTTCGCCACGAGCGAGTTCCAGCGGTCGTCGTCCTCGATGAGGGTAGCGTCGATACTCATTCGTCGTCGAGATAGCCGAGATTGGAGAGGCGTCGGCGAACGCCGTCTGCGTCTGTCTGCTCTAACTGACCGCCGGTGAACGGCGCGTACTCCGACGGTTCGACCGCTGCGACGACGGGGAGGACGTCACCGTCCATCCGGTTGCTGGGCGGAACGGAGAGCGAGGAGAGCACGGTCGGCGCGACGTCGAAGAGGTGTGCGCCTGTGAGGTCCGCGTCTGCGTCGACGCCCGCACCGGCGGCGGCGATGACGCCGTGGCGCTTGTGGTTCCACGGTTCGCTCGGTTCGTCGAACCGGTCGCCGCGCAGCGACGCGGTGAGGTAGTGGTCGTAGTCCGTCGGGATGGTGACCACGTCGACGGCGTGGTCGGCGAACGGGCCGTCGAAGTAGTCCTCACTCGGCGCGACACGCTCGAAAACGGGGTCGCCGTCCGGCGTGGTCACCGACTCGAGTTCGCGGACGAGGTCGTCGCGCACGGAGGGGAATTCCGCGGGCGAGACGACGCCATCGGGGTCGCGGCCCGCTTTGTTGATGCGGACGCCGAGTTCGGTTCGAGAGCGCATGTAGGCCGCGGAGTTTGCGAAATCGACGCGCTCGGTGGACGCGCGCACCGTGTCCATCGAGACGTACCGGAGAACGAGGTCGTCGAGGCCGAGCGTGGCGAGGATTCGCTTCATCCGCGTCGCGGTGAGCCCAACGCGCGACGCGGCGGAGACGAGCGTGCGGGCGACCGACGACCCGCCGTCGCCGTCGCGTTCGCGCGCGAGCGCCGTCCACGACGGCATCCCGCCGTCCCCGCGTTCGGCCCGCAGGAAGCCCTGGTCGCGGAGGAACTCGTTCACGCGGAACTCGCAGCCGGAGAGCGGGCCGATGCCGTGGTCGGAGACGACGAACACGGTGTCGGGGTCGCAGGCGTCCAGTATCTGTGCGAGTTCGTCGTCCACGGTGGAGAAGATTGTGTCGACGGCGTCGTCGTCCTCGGGGCGTTCGTGGAAGACCGTATCCGTCTGCTGGAACTGCACGAACCCGAAGTCGGGGTCGTGTTCGTCCGCGAGAAAGCGGAACGCCTCGCCCCGCATCTCCACGAGGCGGCGATACCACTCGAGTTGGTCGTCGCCCTCGACGTCGCGGGGCGCGTAGACGCGGTAGTCGCCGAGCTCGTCGCGCAGTTCGGCGAGCGTTCCCTCGGGGTGACAGGTCGGGTCGTCGGGCGCGACGTACCCGGGGACGAGCGCGCCGTCGAACGGCCGCGGCGGGTCGGTGACGGGGACGTTCACCACGACGCTCGACAGCCCCCGGCGGTCCAATAGCTCCCAGAGCGCGTGCTCGCGGACGTGCGTGTGGTTCACGAGCCCCCAGTCGTAGCCGTCGAAGGCGAGGAAGTCGAACACCCCGTGTTTGCCCGGGTTGACGCCGGTGTAGAGCGACGGCCACGCGCTCGGCGTCCACGGCGGCACCTGCGACTCCAGGTCGCCAACCGCGCCGGATTCGAAGAGGCGTCGGAGGGTAGGCGTCCGCCCGGACTCGAAGTGAGGGCGGAGGATGGACCGGGAAACGCCGTCCAGTCCGACGAGAAGCGTTCTCATGTCTGTAGTCACGAGTAGCGAGTGCGCCCTGTCGCGCATTGTAATGGACGTTGTACCCGAATTTGGGGCGTCCTACCGGGGGAACCCTCGAGGAGAACGGTCGCCCTAGCGGGTTCGACGCTGCGAGTAAGGACCGATTTCCTGGACACGGTAGCTACGCGATTGGTACGTGGCTATCAGTCGGTGTGTAAACGGCGGTAAGTAGCGCCAACCTACCGTATGAAGGGCTTTAACGCGTCGGAACCCCTTTTCTGGTAACGTTTGACTAACCGGCCATGGCGACAGGCCAGCAAGACGACGAAGCTGAGAAATCAGAGACTACCGGCCGGTCGAACAGGCGGACGTTTATGAAGACGGTTGGCATCGCCGCCGTCGCAGCGAGCGCGGGGGCGGGCGCGTTCGCGGGAAGTGCGAGCGCGGCGAGTTTCACGACGAGTCCGAGCGGAACGGTCACCGTGGACCCCGGAACGTACGACTGGGACGGGTCCAGTCTGGACGTCGGATCCGGCGACGCGCTCGTCGGCGGCGGGTCGGCGGGCGACGTCGTGGTGAACCTCACCGGCGGGACCATGGAGGGGTCCGTGGAGGGCGAACTCTCGAACATCGTCGTTCGCGGCGCGAACCCGAACTCGAAGGCGGGCATCGACCTCTATCCGGGCGCGACCGTGGACGGGTTCGTCTGGCCGGAGGGCGGCCAGCAGGCGGAAGACCGCGCGTTCTACACGCCGACGGGCGGGAGCGAGACGCTCACGGTCCGGAATTCGGCGTGGGCGTGGATGAGCAACAACGGCGCGTACATCGACAAACCGCCCGTGTTGATGGAGAACTGCGCCGCGGTGAACAACAACATCACGGGCATCCGTATCGGCAACCGCGACGGAACGCCGAGCGGGGAGACGACGACCATCCGGAACTCGCTCGTCGCGGTTACGCGTGAAGTCGCGACCGACGGAGCCAACAGCGCGAACGCGCGCGGCATCCGCATCCGCCATCCCGGCGACTTCGTCATCGAGAACTGCTGGTTCATCTACCTCGACGTCCCGGGGACCGCGAACCCCATCGAGATTCACGACGGCGCGGCCGATTCGACGGTCACCATCCGGGACTGCCACTTCTACAATGACTCCGGGCAAGCGCTCGTCCGGGACAAGAGCGACGGCGGCGCGGACGTCACCATCGAGAACTGCACCGTCGAGGGCTCCGGGAGCACGGAGGTCGAACCGAGTTTCAGCGGCTCCGGCATCTCGTCGGGGTCCGCGAGCTACCCGCTGCCGTCCGAGGTCACGGGGTACGCGGCGGCTGACGAAATCGAGGGCGTCGGCGCCGGGATCGGGCCGTGGGACGGGTCGAGTACGTCCGTCGACCAATCGACGACGACCGAAGAAACCACGACCGAAGAAACCAGCACGACGACCGAGCAAACGACGACCAACGACACCACCACGAGCGACACCACGACCACAAACGAGGCGACGACCACCCGAGACACCACGACTACCGAACCGACGACTACCACGGAAACGACGACCAGTTCTAAGACCACGACTTCGAACGACGGGAAGGCCAGCTCGGGCGAGTCGGACAAGTGCAGCGACCGGAGGGATTGAATGCCGGCGGCCACACACACAGAGTGGCGGACCGTCCCGAACGACCCCGACCCCCGGGACGACCTCGGGTACGACCTCATCGACCTTGATATCCTCCCGACGAACGTCGAGGGGCGGTCGCAGATTCTCGTCCTGCCGACGGACGAGGATTTGCTCCGGGAGAACGCGTTCATCGTCGCGGACGAACCGCTCCTCCGCGACCTCGACAGCATGGTGTAACCCGCGGCGAGAACGGGGAATAGCCGCGAGTCGAATCGCGGCGGCGACACCGGAAAGACGTGGGTAACGAAGGCACGGCGGGACCACCGCGGTAGTGTATCGGCCCCGACTACCCCTCACACCGACTCGTGCTCGCACTCCCGCTCTCCGTCAGAATCCGCATCTTCGGCCTCGTCGTGAGCAGTGCGCTCGCACTGTTCGTCGCGCTCTCACTGCTCGTGGACACCCATCTGTTCGTGGCGATGCATCCGATTCCGCTCGCTCTCGCGTTCTTCGGTATCGCGGTTTTGAGTTTCGTACTCGCGGTCTGGCTGTGGAATCACCCCGAAGACGCTACATGAACATCCGGTCGTCGGGGTACTCCTCGGGCGCGAACGGCTGGTCCGCGTTCCGCAACGCCTGTACGCGCTGCGCGAGGTCCGCGTAGTACTCGTTCATCTCCGCCGCGCGTTCTTCCAGTTCGGCTTCGTCGACCGTGATGTCGTGCAGGCGTTCCACTCCGTCGAGCAACCGAAGCGCGGCGTCGATGTCCGGCCCGGGGAGGTGGGTCGGGGTGACGAGCACGCCCGTGGGCGGGAGTTCGTCGACGAGTGACCGCGTCATCAGTTCGCCGACGAGACCGTCGAAGTAGCCGCCCGCGAGCGGTGCGATGGCGTCCCCGCGGCGCGCGTCGAACCCGTCCGTCGCAACCCGGAAGACGGTGTGTTCGCCCTCGCTGTGCGGGAACGGCGCGCCGAACAGGACGGTGACGTCCTCGAACCCGCGGCGGTCGATCCACTCGGAGAGCGTGTCGGCGAGCAAGTCGGTGACGCCCGCCGGGACGAACACTTCGCTGAGGAGGACGGTGAGGCCGTCGTTCGGGAGCCGATACACTCGTATCGGGTGTCTCGGAACCCCGTCCGAGAACGGCGTGATGTCCGGGATTCCGCGGGTGCGGACGTAGCCGACTTCGGTCGCGTCGGACTGCGCGACGAGGTAGTCCGCCGCGGTCAGTCCCGCGACACCGACGTCGGCGATACCGACGAGCAGCGGGCCGCCCGCGGGAAGGTCGACCGACGACACGACCTCGAACGACGGGTCACTCATCGCCACCGAATTCGGAGCGCGATATCTGTGTCATTCGCTCCCATGATGGGCGGTGCCGTCGAAAGTTACTCGGGCGCTACGCGAACCACCCCCACCCCGTACCACCGCAGTCGCACGACGAGAGCCTCACCGAACAAACCGACTATTCAGCAATACTGACCAGACATACTGACTGGTAATACTAACGTAGAGTACCGCATAACACGGGCGAGTTGTCCGACTGGTAACACCGGTCCGTCACACCGACGCACTGCGACAGTGCGCGCGACCCGTCCCTCGTGACTACGCCTCGCGTTCCTTCCAGCCGCCCGCGTCGACCACTTCGAAGAGGTTCTCCCAACCCTCGTCTGCGGGTAAGAGGTCGCGGAGTTGCCTGAAGTCCGATTCGGCGACGGCCTCCGCGACGAGGTCGACGAGCACGCGGGCGTGGTAGGCGGCGTCCTCCGGGTCTACGTTCTCGCGTTCCGCGACGCGCGTGACGAACTCCTGCCAGTCGAACCGCTGGCCGTGGTCCGACACGGCGCCCGTGAGATACCAATCTATCTCCATCGGGAGCGACGCGGCGAGGTCTGCGGCGTTTCCCTCCTGAATCCGTTCGCCGAGCGTCATCAACGTCGCGCGTGACGCCCGTACTGATTCACCCGTCCCCGGGAGTTCGAGTCGGTGACTCACCGCGCCCGTGAACTCGTCGAAGTTCATGCTGAGACGTTCGGTCGGCCGATAGAAAGGTAGCCAGTGATTGTGCGCGCGACGCCCGCGACCTGACCGACACGTCGCGCCAGCGCGGTCAGTAGGAGTGTGCTACGTCAGAGGTAGCGGCCGAATATATCGGCGAGTTCGGAGCCGACGAGTTCGCGCATCGCGTCGGCGCGGGCCTGCCGGCGGGTGCGCTCGTCGAGATAGTTGCGCTCCGAGACCGAGGCGTCCCGACTCCCCTGTGCGGCCGCGACCGCCGCCGTCCCCGCTTCGATATCTGGGCGCTGCTGGCGGTAGAGCCGATACCACGTCCGCCGACCCATCTTCGGCAGCGGGTGCGATCCGTCGATCGTGACGTCGGCGCGTTCACCGAGGTCACGGAGCCATCGGCGCGCCGTCTGCGTCGACATCGGCTGTCCCGGCGTCTGGCCCGGGAGGAGGTATCCGTGCCAGTCCTCGTGCTCGCCGAGCGCGTCGATGCGGTCGCGAACGGCGTCGATGCCGACGAGAATCTCGACCGTATTCCTCGTTCGCCGGGCGTTCTTCCGCTCACCCGCTTCGAATTCGACGTACGGCACGTCGCCCGCGTCGGGGTCGAGGACGAGCTGGTCGGCGTGGAGTTCGCACGCTTCGACCGGCCGCAACCCCCAGCCTGCGAGCGCGAGGAGGAGGAACCGCTCGTCGTCCGACCCTGCGGCGAGCAGAGCGTCGAGGTCGTCGCGGGAGAGCGCGGGGTGGTCGTAGCGCGGGTCCTCGTCCCAGCCGAACCGATTGAGGAGGTTCTCCGCGGGATTGTAGAGGCCGCGACCCATCTCCACGAGGAACGTGTACCAGTTTTTCACCGCGGAGACGTACTTCTTCTTCGACGCGAGCGTCCCCAGGTCGTCGTCCAGTACGCGGAAGGTGTCGCGCACGCGCGCGATTTCGTTCGGTTTCTCGGTCTCGTCCAGGAGCGGCGAGAGCAAGTCGTCGGTGTCGTTGACGTCCCTGTAAGCCGTGACGTACGTCTTCAGCCGAGAGCGCCGCGGTCCGACGGTCGTCGCCGCCCGGCCGCGGTCCCGTTCGAGTTCTTCGAGGTAGTCTTCGAGTCCGCGAACGGTGGGTTCGTGGTCGAGCGTCCACGCATCCTCGCCGCGCGGATTCGCGGGGATGCCGACTTCGTCGTAGAACTCGCCGAGCGAGCGGTCGTGGTCGCGGCGGAGTCGTTCGACGAACCCGGAATAGTTCGCCTTCATCCACGCGTAGGTCGGCGTCTCGCGTTCCGGGTCGACATCGGTGTCGGGGTCGTCGCGCGCCGCGGGCGCGATTTCGTCCTCGTAGAAGCGCGCGAAGTCGTCGAGTCCGTCGAATCTGGCGTAGTGAGGCATGGTATGCGGTCGAGTGCGGGGTTTCCGGTCGGCGAACCGACGCATCCCGACCTCTTAGCGATTGTGGTGTGTGGTTGTCATCTATGACTCTGGCTCGGTTTCCCCACTCACTGGTGGTCGTGTAGCCGTACCGTTCAAGGAGAACTGTACAGGCCTCGCTCAGTGTGTTGGTGATTCTAAGACCGCTGTTTTGGCGGACGAGCGCAGAATAGTAGTATATTTTACCATATTTGGCTCATGGTTGTCTGGGTGGGACAACCACACAACACGGTCTGGTGGTGGGAACGGAGCGTATCTCCGTATATCCCATTTCGCTATATCAAACTCACTCTGATCGGCTGCACGATTTCGAGACCCGTTTCGGCACGAACGCTCGCTCAGTCGTCTGTACTCGTACGAGTGGACGTGTCCGTGGCGGGAGCGGGGGGTTCGTGGGTTCCGAACTCCGGGTGCGTCTCCGCCATCCAGACGTAGACGACTGCTCCGGATGCGAACATCAGGAACGCGATGGCGTAGAACGCGGCTTCTGCGCTCAAAAACTGCATGGAGATGCCGATGAGAATCGCGCCGACGCCGTACCCGGAGTCGCGCCACATCCGGTAGACGCCCATGCCGGTCGCGCGCCACGTCGGGTGGGCGGCGTCACCGGGAACGGTCATCAGGTTCGGGTAGAGTAACGCCATTCCGAGGCCGGACGCGCCGGCGAGGAGGAGCCACGAGAGATAGTCGTCTACGAGAACCATGCCGAGGACGCCCGCGCCCGCGAGGAACATGCCGGCGAGGACGGGCGGGCGGCGGCCGATGCGGTCGGCGAGTCCGCCGGTGGCGATTTGGAGGAAGTACATCACGCTGTGCAAACCGACGACGAGTCCGACCGCCGCAATGCCGAGTCCCCGACTCGTGAGGTAGAGGGGGACGGCGAGCCAGAACAGCGTGTCCACGAACTTCTCGACGTGACCCGCTTGCGCCGCGGCGAACAGGGTCTTGTCGCCGTAGGTCGCGCGTTTGAGTACTTCGACGAACGGCAGGTCGGCGTCGTGGTGGTCGTCGTCCGCGACCTCTAACTCCGCGAGGTGGACCGTCTCTTTCACGAGGAAGACCGATGCGAGGAAGGCCACCACGACGACGGCCGCGAGGAAGTAGAACGGGTCGGGTCGGAGGTTCGTCCTCGCGGCGATGATGCCCGTGAGCAGTGCGCCGACGGCGACGCCGCTGTAGCCGAACGCTTCGTCGATACCGACGGCTAACCCACGCTGGGTGGGGCCGGCGATGTCGATTTTGGCGTTGATGGCCATGCTCCACGTGAGCGCCTGATTGACGCCCAAGAGGACGTTACCGACGGTTATCCACGCCCAGTTCGGGGCGAAGATGAGGACGAGAGGGAGTGGGAGCGCGGTCGCCCAGCCGAGAACGAGGACGGGTTTGCGGCCGTACTCGCCGCCCCACTTGCCGGCGTAGAGGTTCAACAGTCCCTTGACGAAGCCGAACGAGACGACGAACGACCCGACGACGAGGAGGGATTCGACGCCGAAGACGTCGCGGCCGAGAACGGGGACGACCGCGCGTTCGGACCCGATTGTCAGGCCGGTCGCGAACACGAGGACGACGTGGAGCGAGAACTGGCCGAGGTGTTCGCGAATCCCCTGTCGGAGGTCGGTCTCCGTCGTCATCGCTCGATACACTCCTCGAGACGTAGCTTCGGCATCGTTGGTGGCCCTACGAGGGGAGTGAGAATATAGGTGGCGCCGGACATGACCGGTGGTATTAACGCATTCTGGGGCGTTCTTCGGGTATGAGTCTATACGAGGCGTCGTTCCGGGTCAAACACGAGTGTCCGTATCGAGAAATTTCGGAACGCCATCCGGACCTCACCATCCGCGAGTGGTACCTCAGCGACTGTCAAGTGGTCGAACTCACGTCCCCCGAAGCACCGACGGACGCGCTGCGCGAGGAGATCGCGGAAATGGGGACGATACTCCACGAGTCGGTCGACGCGTCGGGTCTCCACGTCGTCACGCAGTCGTGTCTGTGTTCGTTAGAGGACTCCATCATCGAGCGGTTCGAGGAGTACAACTGTCTGTACCAGCCGCCGACGATTCACCGGCAGGGCTGGGAGCACTACACGGTGAGCTCGTTCGACGAGCGCGACGTTCGAGCGCTCTTTCGCGACCTCGAATCGGACCGGGACGTCGACGTTCTCTCGAAGACGGCGATTACGGAACAACAGATACCGCACAGCATGCTCGCGCCGGTGGACCAGTTGTTCGAGGACGTGACCGAGCGACAGATGGCGGCGCTCCGACTCGCGCTCGAACGCGGATACTACGAACAGCCCCGGCAGACCTCGCTCCGAGAGCTGGCGGCGCAGACGACGGTGGCTCGTTCGACGTTCGAAGAACACCTGCGGAAGGCGGAGAACAAACTCCTCACGAACGCCGGGCAGTTCCTGCGACTGGTCACCGCGACGTCGACGACCGACCCGTTGGGCGTCGCGGAGACCGAGCGGGCCGACCAAGCGGCCGACTAGGGCTGGTCGAGCAGTCACGCGGTCGGTTCACCCTCACGTTAATCAGGCAGGTGAGAGAACAACTGAACGATGGCCAACGTGAGACGGCTCGTTCTGGACCTGCTGAAACCACACGACCCGGGCGTTGTCGAGTTCGCGAGCGCCGTCGCCGACTGTGAGGGGGTTCGCGGTGTCAACGTCGTGCTCATGGAGACCGACGAGGCGGTGCAGAACGTGAAGATGACCGTCGAGGGGGACACGATACCGTTCGAGACGATTCGCGAGACGGTCGAGGACCTCGGTGGGACGGTTCACTCCATCGACGAGGTCGCCTGCGGGGCGGTCGTCGTCGAGGAGAGCGAAACGCCACAGGACTAACAGGTCATGCCTCCTCGTCTGAAACGACTCCTGAAAGCGCTCGAACGCGAGGACGTCCGGTCGATATCGCGTCGGTACTTCATCTCGAACGGGTTCGACGGCGCGCTCACCGGCGTCGGTATCGCCGTCGGCGCGTACCTGTCGGGCGTCCCCGACGGCCTCACCGTGTTCAAAATCGGTATCGGGGCCGCAATCGGGTTGAGTACGTCCGGCGTGTGGAGCGTCTGGGAGATAGAGCGCGCCGAGAAACGCGCGGAACTGAAACGACTGGAGCGCGCGATGCTGACCGACCTCGACGAGACGCGCGTTCAGCGACAGAAAACCGGCGCGAGGCAGGTGAACGCGCTGATGAGCGGGCTCGGCCCCGTCATCGGTATCGTGCTCCCGATGCTCCCGTTTCTCGTCGAGGGGTCGGTGTTGAGCATGCGTGATGCGGTGCTGGCGTCGGTCGGTGTCGCCGTCGCCATCCTCTTCACGTTCGGCGCGTACCTCGCGGAGATCTCCGAACAGAACTGGGTGGTCGCGGGCCTCCGAATGGGGCTCGCGGGCGTCGCCGTCGCGCTGTTGAACGTCCTCCTCCCCGGGTGAGTATGAGCTGGCACGACCGTTCACGGGACGACGTGTTCGCGGCGCTCGACTGCGACCCCGACGGCCTCTCGACCGAGGAGGCCGAACGGCGACTCGGCGAGTTCGGCGCGAACGAGATCACGAGCGGTGGCGGCCGCAGCGCACTCTCGGTGCTGGTCTCCCAGTTCACGAGCGGACTGGTGCTCGTCCTCGTCGGGGCGGCGACGGTGTCGGTCGCGGTCGGCCACCTCGTCGACGGCGTGCTCATCACCGCCATCCTCCTCGCGAACGGCGTTTTCGGGTTCGTCCAGGAGTACCGCGCCGAGCGGAGTCTCGAAGCGCTCCGGGACCTCGCGGCACCGAGCGTGACGGTCCTTCGCGACGGATCCCTTCGAGACGTCGAATTTGCGGCGGTCGTCCCCGGCGACGTGCTGATTCTCGAACAGGGCAACGCGATTCCGGCGGACGCGAGGGTTCTCGATTCGGCCGGACTGGAAGTCGACGAAGCCCCGCTGACCGGTGAGAGCGTGCCCGTCGGAAAATCCCCCAAAACGCTCGATAGCGAGACGCCGCTCGCCGAACGCGAGAACATGGTCTACCGGGGGACGACGGTGACGCGCGGCCGAGGAACGGCGGTCGTGGTGGAGACGGGGATGGAGACGGAAATGGGTGACATCGCGAGCGAACTCGCCGGCGCTTCACGGCGCGAAACCCCGCTCCAGCGCGAGTTAGACCGGCTCGGGCGGCGCATCGGCATCGGCGTCGCGTTGCTCTCCGTCGTCGTTGTCGCGTTCCTCGTCTTTCGCGGGACGGCGGTGTTCTCCGCGGGACTGACCGCTATCTCGCTCGCCGTCGCCGCCATCCCCGAGGGGCTCCCCGCGGTCGTCACGCTGACGCTCGCGCTCGGCGTGCGGCAGATGGCGACGGAGAACGCGCTCGTCCGCACCCTCCCGGCGGTCGAAGCGCTCGGGTCGGTGGACGTCGTCTGCACGGACAAGACCGGGACGCTGACCGAGGGGGAAATGCGGGTCGCCCGACTCTGGGTTCACGACGAGGTGGTCGCGGACGCGTTCGACCCGGCGGACGACCGGATTGGGACGCTGCTTCGCGTGGGTGCGTTGTGCAACGACGCCGACGAGGACCGGGGCGAACCGACGGAACGAGCGTTACACCGGGCCGCCGTCGACGCGGGCATCGACGTTAACGCGCTCCGAGAAGAGACACCGCGTTCCGACGAAATATCGTTCTCGTCCGACCGCCAGCGAATGGCAACCATCCACGCGGACCGAATCCGCGTGAAGGGAGCTCCGCAGGTCGTTCTGGAGCGGTCGACGCGTCTCTTGACCAGCGACGGCGTCCGCGAGTTGGACGAGGGAACGCGCGAGATGGTTCGGTGCCAGGTCGAGAGGTTCACCGACGACGCCCTGCGCGTCCTCGGGTTCGCGTACAAACCGGTCGACGACGACGGCGGCCCCGAGGAGAATCTCGTGTTCGTCGGGCTGCAGGGCCTCATCGACCCGGCGCGCCCGGAAGTCGCGGACGCCATTGCGGAGACGCACGCGGCGGGTATCGACGTGAAGATGATAACGGGCGACAACCGCCGGACGGCGCGCGCCATCGGCCGCGAGGTCGGCATCGATTCGACTGTTCTGACCGGTCCAGACCTCGACGAGATGGACGACGCCGAACTCCGCGCGCACGTCGGCGACGTCGACATCTACGCTCGCGCGACACCGAGTCACAAGGTACGAATTCTGCGCGCGCTCCAACGAGACGGACACTCTGTCGCGATGACGGGCGACGGCGTGAACGACGCGCCCGCCCTCAAGAACGCCGACGTCGGCATCGCGATGGGCGTTCAGGGGACGGACGTGGCGAAACAAGCGAGCGACATCGTGCTCTTGGACGACAACTACGCGACCATCACGAACGCTATCCGGCGCGGCCGCACCATCTTCGACAACATGTGGAAGTTCGTCGCGTACCTCCTGTCGGCGAACTTCGCGGAGGTCCTGCTCGTGTTCATCGCCTCCCTGTTCGGCTTCCTCGTCCTCCCGGCGGTCCAGTTGCTCTGGATCAACCTTCTGACGGACGGCCTGCCGGCGCTCGCTCTCGGCGTCGACTCCGCGTCCGGCGACGTCATGCGGCGCGTCCCCCGCGACGACAGCGGCGGCATCATCGACCGGACGATGACGACGCTCGTCGCCGGTATCGGCGTCACCACGACCGCCGTCCTCCTCGGCGTGCTGTTCGTCACGCTCGACGGCGCGTCGACCGTGACGTCGTACGCGATGACGATGGTGTTCACGGGGTTCATCGTCTTCGAGTTCGCGAAACTGTACGTCGTCCGCTGGGCGCGGACCACGCGACTGCTGTCGAATCCGTGGCTCGCGCTCGCCGTCGTCGCGTCGTTCGCCCTCCACCTGTCGGTCCTCTACACGCCGCTGAGCGAGTACTTCGGGACGGTGGCGCTGTCCGCAGGAGACTGGCTTCTGCTCGCGTCGGCGCTTCTCGTCGCGGTTCCGGGGTTCGTCGGCGTCGCGTGGTACGTCCGACGGCGAACGCGAACCCGCTGGACACAGGAGACATCCGCGGTCGCGGGAGGTGAACGCGAGTGATAGTCGCACTCTCCCTGTTCGCGGCCGGCCTCGCACTGCTCGTGTTCGGCGCGGACCGCGCGGTGACGTCCGCCGGCGACCTCGCGCTCTACTACGGCGTGTCGCCGTTCTTCATCGGCGTCACCCTCATCTCGGTGGGAACGTCCGTCCCCGAGATGGTGACCTCGATTTACGCCGCCTACTACGGCGCTGGCGACCTCGTCGTCGGGAACATCGTCGGCTCGCAGACTGCCCAGATTACGCTCGCCATCGCCGTCGTCGCGTTCATCGCACCGTTCGTCACTGACCGACGGGACGTCCTCGTGTACGGAACGGCGATGATTCTGGCGATGATAATCATGCTCCTCACGCTCGACGACGGCGTCATCGGGCGCTCCGAGGGCTTCCTGATGATGCTCGCGTACACCCAGTTCATCTACACGCTGTACACGAACGAGGGCGGCGAGGAGATAGCGGAGGAAGTCATCGAGGAAGTCCGGTCGCCGCGCACCACGTTCCCCGGTATCGTCGGTGGACTGGCGCTCGTCGTCATCGGCGGGCAACTCATGGTGACGAACGGCGTCACGCTCGCCCGACTAGCGGGCATCTCGGAGTACCTCATCGGCCTCCTCACCGGACTGGGGACGACCCTGCCCGAGATAGTCGTCGCCGGAATCGCCGCACGCGAGGGACGGGGCGGCATCTCCGTCGGGTCGATACTCGGGAGTAACATCACCGACCCCGTCTTCTCGCTCGGCATCGGCGCGCTGTTCTTCGACGTCGAACTCGCGGACGTCGGCGCTCTTCAGGGATCGCTCGTCTACATGGTCGCCGTCTCCGTGCTCGTACTCGCGCTGTTCTACTGGCGGGAGGGTATCGACCGGAAGGCCGCGGTGGTGTGTCTCCTCCTCTACCTTCCGACATTCCTCGTGTTCTAATCGGCCGTCCCGGAAGACAGGTACTACTATCTCCTATCGACTCACTGACGAACGTACGGACACTCGATGCCCGAAACGCACGCCACTCGACTCCTGACCATTGCGGCCGCCGTCGCCGTCACGGGTGCCGTCGCGCTCGCGCCCACGCCCGGGTCGCTCACCGTGGCCGGACAGTACGCTGTCGCGACGATGGCGTTCGCGGCGGTCCTCTGGGTCACCGGCGCGCTCCCGCTTCCCGTCACCGCGCTCACCATCCCGATACTCCTCACGCTGTTCGGCGTCTACCCCGACTTCGGGGACGCGGTCGCGGGGTTCGCGGACCCGGTCATCTTCTTGCTGCTCGCGGGATTCATGTTCGCGGAGGCGATTCAGTCACACGGCATCGACCGCCGAATCGCGTTCGCGATACTCGTCCGGTTCGGCACGTCCGCGCGCGGCCTCGTCTTCGGCGTGATGGTCGCGACGGCCCTCCTCTCGATGGTGATATCGAACACCGCCACCGTCGCGATGATGGTGCCCATCGTCCTCGGCATCGTCGAGAGCGTCACCGACCTCACGAAACCGGACGCCGCGTCGGTCGAGTCGTCCGCGACGAACCTCCAGACGGGGATGTTGCTCGGCACCGCGTACGCCGCGAGTCTCGGCGGCGTCGGCACGCTCATCGGCACCCCGCCGAACGCCATCGTCGTCGGGCAACTCGACGAACTGCTCGGCTACGAAATCACGTTCGTCGATTGGCTCGCGGTCGGTCTCCCGATGGTCGTCGTCACGCTCCCGGTTGCGTGGGCGCTCCTGACGTACGTCGTCTATCCGCCCGAGCAGTACGACGTGACGGAAGCACGGGAGCGCGCACGGGCGCGATTGGAGTCGATGGGGGCGCTCTCGCCAGCCGCCCGCCGCACCGTCGCGATATTCGGCGCGACCGCGGGCCTCTGGCTGCTCGGCGGCCTCGGATTCCTGTTCGAGGACGCGCTCCCACACGGTTGGTACGTCACGCTCTTCGGCGGGGCGGGAGAGAGCGTGTTCGGCACCGTCGGCCACGAGGGCGTGCTGTTCTACGTGCTCGTCGGCCTGCTCGCCATCCCGACGCTCGTCGCGAGCGGCGCGGCGGCGTGGGACGACATCGTGGACATCAACTGGGGCACGCTCCTCCTGCTCGGCGGCGGCATCTCGCTCGCGAACGCGCTCGCCGACACGAACGCGACGGTGTGGTTGGCGGACGTGACGCTCCGCCCGCTCTCCGGAACGTCCATCATCGTGATTCTCCTCGTCACCGTCACGATGACCATCGTCGTCGGGGAGTTGGCGTCGAACACGGCGATGGCGGCGATTCTCGCGCCCCTGCTCATCAACATCGGTCCGGCGTACGCCGGCGCGCTCGGCACGACTGGCGAACTCGCGGCCGTGCTCCTCGCCGTGACCGGAGCCATCGCCGCGAGTTACGGGTTCGCGCTCCCCGTTGCGACGCCGCCGAACGCCATCGTCTTCGGCGCCGGGTACATCGAACGCGAGGACATGCTGCGCGCGGGCGCGCTCCTCGACGCCATCGTCATCCTGCTCACGACGGCCGTCGCGTACCTCCTCATCCGGTCGCTCTGGCCGGTCGTCCTCGGCTAATCCGACGGGGGTTCGGAGTCTTACGCGTCGGGCCAGCGTTCGATGTACACCGTCTCGTCGGTGTAGAACCGGACGACGTCCTCGGCTTGTGCGTGCAGGTCGCCGAAGAACGAGTCCTTCTGCCCGCCGAAGTGGAAGAACGCCATCGGCGCGGCCGTCCCCGCGTTCACGGCGAGGTTGCCGGCTTCGGCGTTATGCCGGAAGTTCCGCGCGTCCGCGCCGCTCGACGTGAACAGACTCGCCGCGTTCCCATATTCTGAGGCGTTCATCACCTCGATACCGTCGTCGACGCTCTCGACGGGCATCAATCCGAGAACGGGGCCGAATATTTCCTCGCGCGCGATGACCATCTCCGGGGTCACGTCGCGGAACACGCACGGCCCGAGGAAGTTCCCGTCCGGGTAGTCGGGAACCTCGACGTCCCGGCCGTCCGAGACGAGTTTCGCGCCCTCCTCGACGCCCGTCTCGACGTAGTCGCGGACGCGTCCCTCGTGGTCGGACGAGATGAGCGGGCCGATGGTCGTGTCGTCGTCCAACCCGTAGCCGACGACCTGGGACTCGGCTTCCGCGACCACGAGGTCGACGAACTCGTCGTAGACGGACTCTTCGACGCAGACGATATCGTTGGCGAGACAGCGTTCGCCCGAACACGCGAGCGCCGACGAGACGGTCTTCTCGGCCGCGAATTCGAGGTCCGCCGTCTCGGAGACGAGAACGTGGTTCTTCGCGCCGCCCTGCGCCTGCACGCGCTTGCCGTGCGCGGCGGCTTTCTCGTAGATGGTTTCCGCGACGGGCGTGCTCCCGACGAACGACACGCCCTCGATGCCCTGGTGTTCGAGAATCGCATTGACGGTGTCGACGCTTCCATTCACGAGTTGGAGCACGCCGTCCGGGAAGCCGGCTTCGTCGATGAGTTCGAACAGCCGTTGGGGGACCATCGGATCCTGTTCGCTCGGTTTGAGGACGAACGCGTTCCCCGTGGCGACGGCGTACGGGAGGAACCAGAGCGGAATCATCCCGGGGAAATTGAAAGGCGTGACCGCCGCGAACACGCCGAGCGGTTGGCGGACGGCGGTTTCGTCGATGTCGGGCGCGGCGTTTTCGACGTGGCCGCCCTGCATCAGCGAGGGGATGCCACAGGCGACTTCGACGTTCTCGATGCCGCGCCGGAGTTCACCCTTCGCCTCGCCGACGGTCTTTCCGTGTTCTCTGACGAGGATTTCTGCGAGTTCGTCGTGGTGTTCTTCGAGGAGTTCCTTCAGTCGGAAGAGCGGTTGGATGCGTTCTTCGACGGGTCGGTTCCGCCAGTCCTCGAACGCGCGCTGAGCGGTGGTGACCGCGTCGTCCACGTCCGCGGGCGAACTGAACCCGACCTCAGCGAGCGTCTCCCCCGTCGCCGGATTGACGACTGGTTGTGAATCGCCGCTGGTCGGTTCGACCCACTCCCCGTTCACGTAATTACGAACCGTGGTATCGCCGGACATTGCCTACCGATTGTCGCGGAGATGGATAGGTGTTCGTCCCACCGGAGAAACGAACGTCGTGGTTCGTCAGTGCGTGTTCAGCGGTTCGGGGCGACCGACGTGCGTGAACTCGAATCGGGCACCGCCCGTCGAACTCTCTGTGACGCCGACGTCCCAGCCGTGGGCGTCCGCTATCTCGCGAACGATGGTCAACCCGATTCCGATACCCTCGGCCGCGGACGTCTGCCCCGGGTCGAACACGTCACCGCGTTCCTCGTCGGGGACGCCCGGCCCGTCGTCGGCGACGTAGAACCCCGAGTCGAGCGGGCCGACCGAGACGGTCACGCCGGGGCCGGCGTGTTCGACCGCGTTCCGGAACAGGTTCTCGAAGACGTGACGGGTGCGTTCGGGGTCGCACTCGATTCGGAACGACTCCTCGACGGTCAGGGTCGCGTCGTCGGTCGCGACAACGTCCCACGACTCCCGGGCGAGTTGCTGGACGTCGATCACGTGGAGGTCGTCGATGGACCGACCCTGTCGCGCGAGCGTGAGCGTTTCGTCGATGATCGTGTCCATTCGGTCGAGCGCGTCGAGGGCGCGTTCGGTCTTTTCCTCGTCGCCGTCGACGAGTTCTATCCATCCCTTCGCGACGTTGAGCGGGTTGCGGAGGTCGTGGCTGATGACGGACGCGAACGCGTCGAGGCGTTCGTTCCGCCGCTTGAGTTCGTGTTCGGTCGCGATGCGGTCGAGCGCCGTTCCCGCGTTCGCCGCGAGAATCGCCGCGAGTTCGAGGTCTGATCGGTCGAACGCGTCCAGTTCGGTGTCCCCGATGCTGAGCACGCCGTGGTCGCCGATGGGGAGGTACATCGCGGAATTCGCGTCGCCACGGTCGTAATCGTCGTCGAGTTCGCCGAGGTCGCCGACCCGTCTCGGGATGCCGCTCGTGTAGGTATCGCTCGCGGGGTTGTCGTGCGCGAGCGCGTAGGACGGACTCGGGTCGAGATCGGCTTCCGCGAGCGCGGTAGCTTCGACCGGGTAGAGGGTGTCGCTCTCGACGTACCGCACGACGGTTCGCCGGTAGTCGAGGATGGTGGTCGCGGCTTCGACGATGAGTGTCGCCACCTCGTCTCTGTCTTCGGCGTCGATGAGGCGGCGGGTCGCGGCGTGGAGTTCCCGGAGTTGCGAGTCACGGCGAACCCGCGCGGAGATATCCCGGAAGACGGCGACGACGTGGTCGCGGTCGGCGAGTTCGAAGACGCGCGTGTTGATTTCAACGGGGAACTGGTCGCCCGTCCGGGATTCGATGCGGAGCGGCGACCCGTCCGAGAGTTGTGCGTGCATCTCCGGTTCCTCCGACGTGGTTTCCGTGAACTCAGACCAGAAGTCGGCGTTGTCGTCGGACGGTCGAATTTTCGTGTAGTGGTCGCCGACGAGTTCGCTGGGGTCGTAGTCGAGTTTCGTCGCGGCTTCGTCGTTCACTTCGGCTATCTTCCCGGTCTGAACGTCGATGATGACGACCGGGTCGGGGACGGCGCCGAGTATCGTCTGGTACTTCCTGCGGAGGGTTTCGCGGTCGCTGATGTCGCGAACGGCCGCCATGACGAGGACGTCGGATTCGTCGTCTCCCGATATCGGACTCAAACTGATGTCGACGGGGAGTGTCGTGCCGTCCTTCCGAACGGCCTCGAGGTCGAGGTTCGCACCCATCGGCCGCGTCTCCGGGTCCTCGAGGTAGGCGTCCCGTTGTGCGACGTGACCGTCGAGCGCGTCCTCCGGGACGAGTACTTCGACAGATTCGCCGACGAGTTCGTCGGGGCTGTATCCGAGCATCTCCCTTGCGCGCGCGTTCGCGTACGTGATGATTCCGTCACAGTTCACGAGAAGTATCCCGTCCGGGGACGCCTCACAGATCGCCTCGTAGCGACTCGTCTCACTCATAGAAGACCGACTCCGTGACGTGAGACGAGAGTGAGAGAACGACGTGCGACGGTACTCATAGGTACGAATACGCACACGTCGGCTTACAGGTGTTGGTCGCGGCGTTCGTCCATGCAATCGCCCACCGACTTCAGTCGAAATCGCCGTTCTAGTCGGTCATTCGAGCGGAGTAGTCCCAACTGTAGAGTTCGTCCGGCCGTATCTCGATTCGGACTTCCTCGCGGTCGCCGGAGAGCAGGCGACGGGCAAGCGTGGAGTCCGTGCCCCCGAGATACCGTTCGAGGAGTGACCGGAGGAGGCGTTTGTCGTCGTCTCGTCCGAGGGTCGCGGTGCCGTTCCCGCGGACGCCGCGGTAGGGCGGGTCGTTCACGGAGACGTCGAACGCCACGTGGTCGTCCGCGCGGAGGAATCCGACGACGTCTGCGTCTGCGCTCGTCGCACAGGAGAACACGCCGTCCTCGTAGGCGTACCAGAGCGCGACCGTCCAGAGCGTGCCGTCGGGGCGGTGGGTGGTCAGACGCATCGGCACCGTGGCGTCGGAGAGGAACGCCGCGACGTCGGAGTCGTCCCACACACCGCGAAACTCGGTCATACCGAGGTGACGCGGTCCAGCGACGAAAAACTACCTGCCCGCGCCACCATCGTGGGGTCTGTACGGTCGCGCCCAGTCGGGGATGGCACAGTCGAGGCGTTCGACCCGGCTCTCTATCGATGGATGGGTGGCGAACACGGAGAACGCGAGCGTGCGGTCCGCGTTCCACGGTATCGGTCCCGCGACGTCCTCCGTGTTCTCGCCGGTCGCGATGGCGGCGACCCGGTACAGCGCGTCCGCCAGCGTGTCCGGGTCGACGAGGCGGGCCGCGTACGCGTCGGCACGGTACTCTTCGAGGCGGTTCGCGTACCTGCTCGCCGCGAGCGCGAGCGGTTCGACTCCGAGGCCGAGCGCGTACCGCAGGAGGCGCGTGCGTCGGTGCTCCGTGAGTGCGAGCGCGACGAACAGCGTGGACCCGAGGGTGGCGACGACCGGGCCGCGGCCCGCGAGGGCGACGAGCCAGAACACCGAGAACCCGAGGATTTGCGGGGCGTACTGGCGGAGCGCGTCGGTGTGGAGGTCGTTTCCGAGGTGGCCGAGTTCGTGCGCGAAGAGCGCGCGGACGCCGTCGGGGCCGACGACTCGGGGGAGAAACGGGTCGACGGCGACGACCGGTTCGCCGTCGTCGTAGCCGATGGCGGCCCCGGGTGCGTCCATCTCCACGACCACGATGCGGGGGACGGGGCGACCGGCGCGTTCGCAGACGGAGAGCGCTGCCGCGTGGACGCCGGGGAGTTCGCGTCCGACGAGGGGGCGCGCGTCCGCCGCGTCGAAGGTGAATCGGCCGCCGGAGCGGTCCGTCGCGTAGACCACCCCGGCCCAGCAAGCCACCGCGACCGCGACGACCGGCGTGGGTGCGCCGGTACGAGCGACTGCCAGCACGCCGAGAAGGGAAGCGGCGACGAGCGCGAGCGTGATAGCCCACGCGGTGACGGCGAGCGAGCGTGTCACATACCCAGATAATCGACACTGGGAGATAGTTCGACCGGAAGACGGCGTTTCAGTAGTCGAGTTCGCGTTCGATACCGACGGCGAGCGAGAGCGCGCCGACGAACGCGACGGCGTACCCGACAAACGCGTATTCGGGAACGAGTTCGGGCGTCCAGAGTCCCGCGAGGAGGAGGACGCCGCCGACGAGGACGTACTGGACGAAGCGTTCGACCATCAGCGAACACCCCGATAGCGGCGGCGGAGGTCAGTCAGTGAGGATGGCGGGACGTACGTTCCGACGCGTTCGCGGCGCCACCAGTCGCCGGACTCCACGCGCTCCTCGGGTGTTGTGTACCGGTAGCGGTAGCGGAGGACGCGCACGCGGTCCGGCGGGTCGTCGAACGGAACGCGCCCGAACAACCCCAGTACCGCGTCGTCGCCGTCGAGCACCGATTCGAGGAGGCGGGGGACCCAGCGCTGGCGAGGGCCGGGTCGCGGGCGCATCGCGGCGAACCAGAGTTGCCAGTCGAGACGGAGGTGGTAGGGAGCCCACTGGCGCGGCCGCCGGTCCGTTCTCACGGGCTGGCCCGCGAACTCGTACTCGGTCCAGTCGTCCTCGTTCGGGTCACCCGCGTTCGTTCCCTCGACGACGAGTTGGTGGCGCGTCTTCGTTATCGAGCCGAACGCGCCGTAGGTGTTGACGAGGGTGAGCGGGTCGTAGGAGGTGTTCATCACCTGCGTCTCGGATATCATGTTCAGGACGGGGCGGACGCTCAGCGCGAGGACGACGACGGCGAGAACGACGGCGACGCCCTGCAAGTAGAGCGGCGTCGGCGCTGGCGTCGACGCGCCGAGGGGGAATGCGGTGGTGAGAACGCCGTCGCTGAACAGCGCGACGGCTTGCACGACGGTGAGCGCGTTCAACCACGCGAAGTTCCCGGTGAGGAGGAGCCATCCCTGGAAGCCGATAGTGAGAACGCCGCCGACAGCCGCCCACTCGGGCGGCGCGAAGTAGAGGAACGGCACGGCGAGTTCGACCACGTGATTTCCGAGGACTTCGACCCGGTGCAGGCGGTCGGGGAGGTGGTGGGCGAACCAGCTCACGGGGTTCGGAATCGGCTGCGTCTCGTAGTGGTAGTCCATCGCGGTGAGGTCGCGCCAGCAGTCGTCGCCGCGCATCTTGATGAGGCCCGCGCCGAACATGTTGCGAAAGAGCACCCACTGAATCAGCAGGAGGACGACGACGGGCGGCGCGGTCGGGCCCGCGCCGAGGAACGCGGCGAGGAAGCCGGTTTCGCAGAGCATCGACTCCCAGCCGTACCCGTAGAAGAGGCCGCCGGCGTTGACGAAGGAGAGGTAGAGCGCCCAGAGCGCGAGCCAGAGCGCGATCGAGGCGGGGATGGCGTACGGCTGTGGAACCCACGACGGCACCGCGACGAGCGCGAGTATGGAGAGGACGACGCCAGCCCACGCCGCGACGCCGATTGCGCGGTCGGTCGGCGCGAAGTGGAAGAGACTCGGGAAGTCCCGAAACTCGACGCGCGACAGATGGTCGGAGAGCGGGAGCAAGCCCTCTTCGCCTGCGAGCGGCCGGAACTGGCGAGCGGCGACGAGGAACGCGACGAGGTAGATGACCGCGAGCAAGCGGTGGAACGCGAAGCGCGCGAGCCAATAGGAATCGAAATCGACGCCGAACACGGTGGGAGGTGGTAGTGCGCACCCAAAATGGTTGTCGCCCGCACAGGGGTTCGACGCGTTACGCCGTCGCGTACACTATCTCCATCGGGAGTCTCTCGCCGTCGGTATCAGGGTCCTCGGGAAGCGTCGCTAAGTCGTTCGATTGGTCGCTCGCGGTGAGGGCGAGCGCGAACGCGTCGAGGAGGTCGTCGTTCGAGCACTCGGGAGCGTCCCAGTCGGCGATGGTTTCGCCCGCGGTCCATAGGTGGTCGCGGAAGTCGTCGTCGACGGCTTCGAGGACCGCGGCGCGCTCCCAGAACGCCGCCGCCGGCTGACCCGTCTTTGAATACGTCATCGGTTCGCCCCCGTTCAGGGCGGCGAAACACACCTCGGGGTGCGATTCCCGAATCGTTTCGCGAGCGTCGGTGTCGGCGCGCAGGAGGGCGTCCAGTTCGCGTATCTTGTCCGCTATCGCGTGGGATTGGACGCCGAGGCTCCCCTCGGTCTTCTCCTCCTGCTCAGCTTTCGCGTCCTCGTACTCTCTTTTGTGTGCCGCCGCCCGGATCGGGACGGGGAAGACGCTCGTGTGGCGACGCGGACTCAGGTACTTGCGGGCGGCAGCGTCGCACTCGCGCGGTTCGGCGGACGCCTCGCGCATCCCGATCGGGATGTCCACCAGAATCGTCTCTGCATCTTCGTTTTCCGCCCACAACTTCTCGATGTTCCCGTATCGAGTTACGTCGACGAACTCGTCGTCGTAGCGGACGGCTATCCAGCCGTCGGGCGCGCCGTCGACGCCGACGAATCGCGGAGTAGTCATTCGTACGTCGTCGTGACGCCGCCGTCGAAGAGGAGGTCGCCGCCGTTGAGGTGGCGGGCGTGGTTCGAGAACCCGAAGCAGAAGAGGTTCGCGACCTCGACGGGCGTCATCATTTCCTTCACGCGGGATTGGCCGAGCATCACGTCCTCGACGACTTCGCGTTCGGTGATGCCGCGCTGTTCTGCGGTGTCGGGTATCTGGCCGGTGACGAGGGGGGTGGCGACGTAGCCGGTGGAGACCGAGAAGGCGCGCACGTCGCCGTCGCCCTCGGCGGCGAGCGACTGCGTGAGCCCCCGGATGCCGAACTTGCAGACGTTGTACGCGACTTTGTCGCTCGTGGTGTAGTGGCCGTGGATGGACGACATGTTGCCGACCGCGCCGCCGCCGGATTCGCGGATGTGGGGGAAGGCGTACTTCGCGAGGAGCGTCGGCGCGCGGAGCATCACGGACTGCATGAGGTCGTACTGTTCTTCCGGGAACTCCTCGATTGGCGCGACGTGCTGGAGACCGGCGACGTTCGCGAGGAAGCGGAGGTCGCCGAGGTCGGCGGCCGCGTCGACAATTTCCCGGAGGTCTTCGTCGTCGGTGAGGTCGCCGGGGATGACCTCGACCTCGCCCGGGGCGTCCCAGTCGGCGGCGGTCGATGCGGTCTCTTCGAGTCCTGTCTCGTCCACGTCGGTGGCGGCGACGGTGAGACCGTTTTCGGCGAGTGCGAGCGCGGTTGCGCGCCCGATGCCGGACGCCGCGCCGGTGACGAGCGCGACGGAGTCGGTGGTGTAGCGGTCGTCGTCGACCGTGAGGACGTTTTCGGGGCTGAGGGCTGGGCCGTCGGTCGGGTCGTCCGCGGATTCGGGCATGCCGAGGAGTGAGGCGGCAGTGACCGAATAAACCGGGGTTACCGTGTGAATCTGTGAGTGACGGAAACACTTAACACCTCCCGCGAAAATTGCCGACTAATAGGCAGGAGAGTTCACATGATAGACGTTGCCCTGGATATGCGACAGTACGACTGTCCGTTCATCGATACGACCGACGACCACGGGGTCGCGTTCGCCGCGTCCCACTGGGAGTTCAATCCCCACTCGGAGGTCTTAGAGACGCGGATGGTCGTGGAGGGCGACGACCGCGGCGAACTCGATTCCGGCCTCTCCGCGCTTCGCGACCACCGACACATGCACGACTTCGACCTGCTCGCGAAGCGCGACAACGCCGCCCAGATTCGAACGGTCATCGACCAGACCGAAGCCATGGGTGCGATTCGCCGCCACGACGGCTACATCACGGGCCCGTTCCACATCGCGGAGGGCAGCGAGACGTGGCACGTCGGGTTCGACACCGCGGAGAGCGCGGACGACACGCTGTCCGCCTTGGAACACGAAAACGAGTTCAGCGTCCTGTCGCGCGACGACAACTCCATCCCCGAGATGGCGGACCTCGTGCAGAACGCGGGCGCGGCGATGACGCTCATCAACGGCTGTCGCGACCTCTCCGAGACCGAGCGCGAGACGCTCGAATCAGCCGTTTCCGGCGGCTACTTCGACAACCCACGGTCGGCGACGCTCAGCGACCTCGCAGACGAGTTCGACGTCTCGAAACCCGCCGCCTCGAAGAACCTCCGACGCGCCGAGCGAAAGATGATAGAGCGCGTCGTCACCGTCCTCTCAGACCTCGACTAAACGAGAGCAGTTCACGCGATTCCGGCCACCACAGCGGCCCAGTTCACGTGTTGCCGGCTGTCGCTGCGGCCCAGTTCACATGGTGCCGGCTGTCGCTGCGGCCCAGTTCACATGTTAACCCTGCGATTATTGCGTAATAGGTTGTGAATACACGTGATGTCATGGAACGAATTGTGTCTCGGCGAACCCTCCTCCGTGCGACGGGCGCGGCGGGTATCGTCGGACTGGCGGGTTGTTCGAGCGGCGGAGAGAACACGACCACGGACACGACCACCAGCGGGAACGATGGGGGGACCGGGACGACCGGGACGACGACGCGCGGTGAGACGATGACCGGCGGGAACTCGATGAAAATCGGGGTCCTCCAGCCCGTTTCGGGTGACCTGAAGTACTACGGTCAGCAGGCGCTCTGGGGGTTCTACTCGGGGCTGGCGTACAAGGGCGACACCGACCCAATCGGGAAAGCAGCGACCGGGAACTACACCGCGACGGTCGGCGACGTGGACTTCGAACTCGTCGTGCGGGACACGAAATTCAGCGCGGACACCGCCCAATCGAAGGCGACCGACCTCGTGAAAAACGAGGAAGTCGACATGCTGTTCGGCCTCACCTCGTCGGGCGCGGCGGGTCGCGTCATCCAGACCGTCGCCGGGCCGACGGACACGCCGCTGATGACGGGTCCCGCGGCCTCCGCGGGCCTCACGTCGAACTCGGACACGTGTAACAACAACGTGTTCCGCGCCTCGGAGAACACGGCGATGGACGCGCGCTCGGGCGGGAAGTACGTCGCCCAGCAGAACGACGTCTCCTCGGTCTACCTGTTCGGCGCGGACTACTCGTTCGGGCACGCGGTCGTCGAGAACTACAAGAAAGTCCTGCAGGACAACGGCGTCGACATCGTCGGCGAGAAGTACGTCCCGCAGGGGTACAGCGAGTGGGACGGCCTCCTCAAGAACGCGGAGGACGCGGGCGCTGACGGCGTCGTCGGCGGGTTCACGGTGGCGACGCTCCCCCAGATGTTCACGTCCTACCTCCAGGGCGACTACTCGTACACGGTGTTCGGCGGGTTCGCGACCCAGATTACGAACAACGTCGTCGGCCAGACCCTCCAGAAAGTCCTCGGCAAGCCGTTGACGAAGGAGAAACTCCAGCAGACGGGTCTCGGGCCGTTTACCACTCGGTATCACTGGAACCAGTACGACAACGACATCAACAGTTCGTTCGTCGACACGTACACGAAGGCGTACGGCGTCGTCCCCGACCTGTTCACGTCGGGCACGTTCACAGCCGCGTCCGCCATCGTGCAGGCCGTTCAGGAGTCCGGGTCGACGGACGGCGCGGCCGTCGCCGAAGCCCTGCGCGGGATGACCGTCACGGACACACCGAAGGGGAAGAACGGCTACGAGTTCCAGAAGTACAACAATCAGGCTCGCTCCGCGATGACCGTCGCGGACGTCGTGCCGACGACCGACGAGTACAAGGACTCGTGGGGTGCGCCGGTCATGCCGAGCGACCCCGTCGCCACCATCGCGAAGGACAAAACCACGATTCCCGCTGACGCTCCCGGAATGGGCTGCTCGCTGTAGATGCTCCGCACGACCGGTCTGACGAAACGCTTCGGCGGTCTGGTCGCCGTCGACGACGTCGACTTCGAACTCGGCGCGAACGAACTGTGTTCGCTCATCGGGCCGAACGGCGCGGGGAAGACGACGTTCTTCAACCTCCTCACGGGCGTCCTGTCGCCCTCCGCCGGCCGCATCGAACTCGAACGCGACGGCGAGTGGGAGGACGTGACGGGTGCGTCGCCCGCCGCGGTGGCGGGTCGGGGCGTCCACCGCTCGTACCAGATTACGAACGTCTTCCCCGAGAGCACGGTGCTCGAGAACGTCCGCGTCGCCGCGCAGGCGAACGGAACGGACGCGTGGCGGGGCTGGCGGAACGCGAACGCGTTCGCCGACCACGTCGAGGAAGCCCACCGAATCCTCGAACGGGTCGGCCTCGCCGAGAAGACAGAGGCGCTCGCGTCCGCGCTGAGCCACGGGGAGAAACGCCAACTCGAGGTCGGCATCGCGCTCGCCGGCGACCCCGACGTCCTCCTGCTTGACGAACCGAACGCGGGCGTCTCCTCGGAGAGCGTCGACCAGATTATCGACCTCATCGCGGACGTCGCGACGGACCACGCCGTGTTGCTCGTCGAGCACAACATGGACATCGTGATGCAGGTGTCCGACCGCATCGTCGTCCTGAATCAGGGCGAGGTCATCGCGAACGACGAACCCGAGAACGTACGTGATGACCCGGCCGTCCAGCGCGCCTACCTCGGCGGCTACGAGGACGCGGAGGTGGACGCGTGAGCCTCCTCGAACTCGACTCCGTCCACACGTACTACGGGGACAGCCACGTCCTCGAAGGCGTCTCGCTCACCGTCGAGGAGGGAGAGACGGTGGCGTTGATGGGGCGTAACGGCGTCGGGAAGACGACGACGCTCCGAAGCATCCTCCAACTCACCCCGCCGAGCGAGGGCTCCATCACGTACCGCGGCGAGGAACTCGTCGGACGGGAGACCCACGAGGTCGCCGGGTCGGGCGTCGGGTGGATTCCCGAGGAGCGACGGGTGTTCGCGCAGTTGAGCGTCGAGGAGAACGTCCGCATCGCGGTGCCGGAGGGAGACGACGTCGACGCCGCCCTCGAACTCGCGTGGGACGCGTTCCCCGACCTCGCGGACATCCCAGAGCGGAACGCGGGCGCGCTGTCCGGCGGGCAACAGCAGATGCTCGCCATCGCACGAGGGCTCGTCGGGAACAACGACCTCTTGCTCGTGGACGAACCGAGCGAGGGACTCGCCCCGCTCATCGTCGAGGAAGTCAGGGACGCGCTGGCGCGCGCGGCGGAGGACACGACCATCCTCCTCGTCGAACAGAACCTCCCGATGGCGCTCGACCTCGCGGACCGCTTCTACGTCGTCGATCACGGCAGCGTCGTCGATTCCGGTGACGCCGACGAGGTGGACGCGGATTCGGACAGACTGACACGATACCTCTCAGCATAACATGATACTCCCCCTTCTCGCTGACGCGCTCGGACAGTTTTTCCGACCAGACACGCTCGTGAACGTCTTCGTCGACGGACTGTCGAAGGCGGCGATTTACGCGATGATAGCGCTCGGGCTGACGCTCGTCTTCGGGTTGCTCGGCGTGCTGAACTTCGCCCACGGTTCGCTGACGATGATCGGCGCGTACCTCGGCGGGCTGGTGATGGTGCTCGTCGTCGGGAGCGCGACCGGTGACGTCGCGCGACTCGCCGCGTTCTTCTTCGCGCTCGTATTCGTGTTCGCCGCGCTCGCGGCGCTCGGCGGCCTGATGGAGGTCGGCCTCATCCGCGAACTCTACGACCGACCGCCCGTCTACCAGATTCTGCTCACGTTCGGGTTGACGCTGATTCTCGACGAACTCACGCGAATCGCTGTGACGTTCTACGGCCTGCAACCGGTCGCCAAGTGGCAGGACGCGCTCGGCACGAAACCCGCGTTCATGGCGACGAGCGTCCACGTCGGCGGTGTCGACCTCTCCCCGCTCTCGCTCTTCGAAATCGCGCTCGGCGCGGTCGTCGTCCTCGGCGTCTGGCTGTTTCTCACGCGAACCCGGTACGGTCTCGTGATTCGTGCGGGGAGCGAGGACGACGAGATGACGGCCGCGCTCGGCATCGACGTCCACCGCGTGTTCACCGTCGTGTTCGCGCTCGGGTCGGGGCTCGCGGGCATCGCGGGCGTCCTCCTGATGTGGGACCAGGTGTGGGGTGCGAGTCTCCCGCTCGCGCAGCAAACCCTCCTTCCCGCGTTCGTCGTCGTCATCGTCGGCGGCCTCGGGACATTCCGGGGAACCGTCGTCGCCGCGCTCCTCGTCGGGATGGTGGACGCGACGATGACGTGGTGGTTCCAGAACGCCGTCTCGTTCGCCGGCCTCCCTCAGATGATGATATTCCTCGTGCTCGTAGTGACGCTCGTCGTCCGCCCGCAGGGTCTCTTCGGCATCGCGGAGGTGGGGGACCATTAGTACCGAAACCGCTGCGTTGGCGGACGAAACGGGCCGCGACTGGGTGCGTCAGTACGCCCGCGAGCACGTGGTCCACCTCGTCGTCGTCGCCCTGCTCGGCCTGTATCCGTTCTTCTACGACGCCATCACGCACTCGATAGTCGGCGCGGAGGCGACGACCGTCCTCCCGCAGATGGAGACGATGGTCGCCGTGTTCTACTTCGGATTGTTCGCCATGTCCTTCGACTTCATCTCCGGGTACACCGGCTACCTCTCGTTCGGTCACGCCATCTTCTACGGGACGGGCGCGTACTTCGTCGTCCTCGTCTCGAACGGCAAGATTCCGCTCCTCGGCGCGGGCACGCCCTTTATGGTGTCGCTCGTGCTCGCCGGACTGCTCGCCGTCGTCATCGCATTGCTCGTCGGCAGCATCTCGTTCCGACTCTCCGGCGTCTACTTCGCGATGATTACGCTCGGCGTCTCCCAGGTCGCGTACGTCTTCATCCGCGGGTGGGACTTCGTCTCCTCCAACCCGAAGGACGGCGCGGCCGTCGTCGGTCACCCGACCGGGTTCAACATCGGCGTTCCGTGGATCGATTCGCTGAACCTCGCTATCGGCCCGCTCGTCGGAGACGAACTCTCACTCGCCTGGATACACCTCGGGACGACGCAAGTGTCGTACTACCTCGTCGGCCTCGTCGTCCTCGCGTGTTATCTCGTGATGCAGCGCCTCATCCACTCGCCGTTCGGCAAGGTGATGGTCGCCATCCGCGAGAACGAAGAACGCGCCGAAGCCGTCGGCTACGAACCGTATCGGTACAAACTCGCCGCGTTCGCCGTCTCCGGGTTCTTCGCCGCCATCGCCGGCGGATTGTTCGCCGGGTTCCGACGCTCCGTCGCGCCCGAGAACTCGATGTACTTCCTCGTCACCGGCGACGCCCTCCTCTCCTCTATCATCGGTGGGTTCGGCACGCTCGCCGGTCCCCTCTATGGAAGACTGTTCGACGAGACGCTGCGCGAATTCCTCTCGAAGGAAGGCGCGGGCGGCGGCCTCCTCCCGTACTTGCAGGGTCACGTCCCCGGCGGCGTGATGGACGCCGTCATCTACAACGGCCTCACCGTCGGCGAAGCGATAAACACGTTCCTGAACGGCCACGCCAGCCTCTACATCGGCATCGTGTTCGTCGTGTTCGTCCTCTACGTCCCCGGCGGCCTCCTCGGCACGATTCGCGGCCGCGCGGGAGGCCCGCTCGCGAAACGCGTCGGCCGCCTCCTCGGAGGTGACGACGAGTGACGGCGATAACGGGGTTCGGAACCTACGTCCCCGAGGAAACCATCACCGGCGAGGAAATCGCCGAACTGTCGGGAATCCCCGAAGACGTGGTGGTGGAGAAGATGGGCGTCGCGGAAAAACACGTCTGTCCGCCCGACGACGACCACGTGACCGACATGAGCGTGAAAGCCGCGCGGGACGCGCTCGAAGACGCCGACCTATCGCCCGGCGACCTCGACCTCGTGGTCTACCACGGGAGCGAGTACAAGGACCACGTGGTGTGGTCCGCCGCCGCGGACATCGCCCACCGTCTCGGCGCGACCGAAGCGTACGCGAAGGAGACCTACGCGCTCTGTGCGGGCTATCCAATCACGCTCCGCGAACTCGACGCCCACCTCGAATCCGGCGGCGTCGAAACGGCGTTACTCGTCGGTGCGAGCAGGGAAGAAGACCTCGTGGACTACACCGACACGGACGCCTCGTTCATGTTCAACTTCGGGTCGGGCGCGTGCGCGACCGTCCTCGAAGCGGACGGCAACGACACCGACGACCGAACACGGGCCAGCGTTCGCGGGCACGCGACGCTCACCGACGGTTCGTTCTCGCGGGACGTGATAATGCCCGGCGGCGGGTCCGAGAACCCGGCGAGCCACGATACGGTTGATGCGGGCCTCCACTCGCTCACCGTCCCCGATCCGGACGACATGAAGCGCAGACTCGGCGAGGTCTCCCTCTCGAACTTCCTCACCGTCGCCGACGACGCCCTCGAACGGAGCGGCTACGGCCGCGACGACGTCGATTTCGTCGCGGTGACCCACATGAAGCGGTCGTTCCACGACTACCTGACGAACGAACTCGGCGTCGGCGACGGCCACCACTACCTCGACCACCACGGGCACGTCCAGAGCGTCGACCAACTCCTCGCCATCCAGTCCGGCCTGAACAGGGGGCTCGTCACCGCGGGCGACACCGTGCTGGCGCTCGCGGCCGGCACCGGCTACACGTGGGCCGCGTCAATCCTCAACTGGCGGTAGCGCGTGTCTCAGTCCGGTAAGGACGTGATAACAATGAGTCGTGGTAGGGTGGTACGCGTATGGTCGATTCAGATACAGATAGTGAGTCGGTATCTCGGCGGACGTTCGTCGGGTTAGCGGGCGTCGCAGGAGTGGGTGCACTCGCCGGCTGTGGCGGCGGTGGCGGCACGACGACGAGCGGAACCACCGAAACGACGACCGGCGGTGGCGGTGGAACCACGGAGACGACCGACGGGACCACCGAAACCACCGGCGGCGGCGGGACGACGCGACTGTCGTGGCACGCCGGCGGGACGGGCGGGACGTACTACCCGCTCTCGAACGAGTTCAAGCAGATAATCGAGGACAACACCTCGTACCGGATTCAGGTGCAGTCGACGGGGGCGTCCGTCGAGAACGTCGGGTCGCTCGCGAACGGGAGCGCTGACTTCGCGCTCATCCAGAACGACGTCGCGTACTTCGCGAAGAACGGCACCGGCATCGACGTCTTCCAGGACAACCCCATCGAGAACCTCCGCGGGGTCGCGACGCTGTACCCGGAGACGATTACCATCGTCACGCTCGCGGACACGGGCATCACGCAGCCCGCGGACTTGCAGGGGAAAACCATCAACACGGGCGACCTCGGATCGGGGACGCAGGTGGACGCCAAACAGATCCTCGAAGCGCTCGGTATCACGAACTACACCGAGCAGAACGCGGGGTTCTCGACGGCCGCGGACCAACTCAAGAACGGCGACATCGACGCGGCGTTCGTCGTCGGCGGGTGGCCGGTCGGCGCGATAAGCGACCTCGCGACGACGAACGACGTGGTCATCGTCCCCGTCTCGGGTGACAACCGCCAGCAAGTCCTCGATTCCGCGCCGTTCTACGCGGAGGACACGATTCCGGGAGGCACGTACAACGGCGTGAGTCAGGACGTCGAAACGGTGTCCGTACAGGCGATGATCGCGACGCGCTCCGAACTCGCCGCGGACACGGTCGAACAGGTGACGGCGGCCGTCTTCGACCACCTCGACCGCCTCACCATCAAGAAGAACTTCATCACGAAGGCGTCCGCGCAGGACGGGATGTCCATCGAACTGCACGAGGGCGCGCGCGCCTACTTCGAGGGGTAGGCGCGGATGGGGTGGACTCCCGTCGACGGTCCGCGTCTCGCCGCCGTCGCACTCGTCGCGGTGCTCGCGCTCGCGGCGGGAACCACAGGGTACGCGGCGTCCCGACCCGCGTACGACCTCGTCGTCACGGACGCGGACACGGGCGACGTCCTCCTCAGCGTCCCGGTGGACGACGGCGAGGCGGTGACGCTCGCGTACACGCACAGCGTCGAGAAGACGCCGGTAGAGGACGTCTACCGCGTCGACGGCACCCGACTGGACAACACCCTGATGCGGTTTCAGTCGTACGGCTGGGGACTTCCCTCGCGCGCGAACGTCACCCTCGAGGACGGCTGGTTCGTCTTCGACCCCGACCACACCTACGAGTCGTTCTTCGTGAAACCCGGACGGGTCGCGGGCCACACGCTCCGCGTCGATGGCCGAGTGTACGACCTCGTGGCGCTCTCGAACGCGAGTAGCGTCCGAATCAGCGTCCGCCATCGCGGACTCCTCGAACGCCTCCCGTGGCAATGAGTGACTCCGACGAACCCAACGTCTCGGACGACGCTGACACGCTGAGCGAGGACGAACAGGAGGAGTTACTGCGAGAACTCGAACGCAAGCGGACGCTCCGCGGACCCATCGCGGTCGCCGTCTCGCTCGTCGCCGTGTTGTTCTCGCTCTATCAGGTGTGGCTCGCGGCGCGCGGGTTCGTCTTCGAGGTGTCGCTCCCGCTTCTGGGGACGGTTCGGCTCGCGGCCCTCCAGCAGTTACAGATAAACGCCTTCCACGTCGTGTTCGCGCTGACGCTCGCGTTCGCGCTGTTCCCGCCATCGACGGGGGCGGGATCCCTCTCGAAGCGCCTCCGCCGGATTCCGCCGGGCGTGCGAGACCGCTTCGGCCCCGGGTCGCCCGTCACGCGCGTCACGGACGCGCTCGCAGGGGTCGTGACGTGGCTGGTCGGCGACCTCGAGAACGAACGCATCACGCCCGTCGACTTCGCGCTCATCGCGTTCGCGTGGGTGGCGGCGTACTACTACCTCGACGAGTTCCAGGAGATACTGTTCATGCGCGCACTCGGATTGGACGCCGGGCGCACCCTCGGCGAAGTCTACGGGTTCCTCGCGTTCACGACGAACTGGCCGATACTCGGCGTGTCGTCGTGGGCGTATCTCCTGGGGGTGGGTGTCGTCCTCCTCGTCCTCGAAGCCACGCGGCGCGCGCTCGGGCTGGGGCTCACGATAATCGTCGGAACGTTCATCGTGTACGCGAAGTACGCGTCGGTGATTCCGCTCGACGCGCCGTTCATCGGCGTGCTCTCGACGAGTCCCGCGCCGTGGAGCACCATCATCCGCAACCTCTGGTACACCGACCAGGGCATCCTCGGCGTCCCCGTCCGCGTTTCGGTGCAGTTCATCTACATCTTCATCCTGTTCGGCGCGTTCCTCGAAACCTCGGGGGCGGGGAAGTGGCTCATCGACCTCGCGTACGCCGCGACCGGACGGCGGAAGGGCGGCCCCGCGAAGGCGTCCATCCTCGCGTCGGGGTTCATGGGCACCATCTCCGGGTCGTCCATCGCGAACACAGTCACGACGGGCGCGTTCACCATTCCGCTGATGAAGAAGTCGGGCTACCGGCCGGCGTTCGCGGGTGCGGTCGAAGCCTCCGCGTCCTCGGGCGGCCAGATACTCCCGCCGGTGATGGGCGCGGCCGCGTTCCTCATCGTCGAGTACACGCTCACGCCCTACTCGGACGTCATCATCGCCGCCGCCATCCCCGCCATCGTCTTCTTCTTCGGCGTCTGGGTGATGGTCCACCTCGAAGCGAGCAAACTCGGCATCGGCGGCGTCACCGGACTCGACGTGATAGATTGGCGCTCCCACCTCGCCCGTGGCTGGTTCTACTTCGCGCCGCTGTTCCTCCTCCTCTTCTACCTGCTGGTCGAACGGCTCTCCGTCGCGCGTTCCGCGTGGTTCACCATCCTCTCCATCCTCGCGCTCATCGGCCTCATGGCCGCGTACACGCCCGACACCCGATACGTCCTCGGTGGCACGATCGCCGCGCTCGCCGGAATCCGGGGGTTCGTCGCCGCGAACGCAGGAGACCCAGTCATCCCGACGATTCTGGGGGACGCGGGCTGGATTCTCGTCGGCGCGTCCTTCTTCACGCTGCTCGTTCGTCACCGCACCGACCCCGGCCGTCTCGCGTACAGCGACGAGGTGGGTGACGCGACGCGCGCCGCGGCGGACGCCGTTGGCCGCCCCAGGCTCTCGCGGAACGGCGCGTTTCGCTACTTCTGGTTCGTCGTGAAATCGCTCGACGACGGCGCGCGCACCGCCACCACGGTCGTCGTCGCAGTCGCCGCCGCCGGCATCATCCCCGGCATCATCGCCACGACCGGTCTCGGCCCGAACCTCACCGCGCTCATCTTGGACGTCTCCGGGGGGTCGCTCGTCGTCCTCCTCGTCATCACCGCCATTTCCTGCATCATCCTCGGAATGGGGATGCCGACGACGGTGACGTACATCATCCTCGTCTCCCTCCTCGGCCCCGCAATCTCCGAGTTCGGCGTCCCATTGCTCGCCGCCCACCTGTTCATCCTCTACTTCGGCGTCATCGCGGATATCACGCCCCCGGTCGCCGTCGCCGCGTACGCCGCGTCAGGCGTCGCCAAATCGGACCCGTTCGAGACGGGCGTGCAGGCGTTCAGTCTCTCGCTGAACAAAGCCATCGTCCCGTTCGCGTTCGTCCTCTCGCCCGGCATCGTCCTCCTCCGCGGCGTCGGCACCGGACAAGAAGTTCACGTGCTCTCGCTCGCGGACGTGGCCGACCTCGGGTTCTTCGTCCCGCAAGTCGTCGTCCCCATCGTCTGCGTGTTCGTCGGCGTCGTCGCGCTCGGCGCGACCGTCATCGGCTACTTCTATCAGGAAGTTTCGGGGGTCGAGCGCGCCGCGTTCGCGGTTTCGGCGTTCCTGCTGATGGCTCCCGGACTCCTGCTCGCGCCGCTCACCGCGAACGGCGGCCCCGGCACCGTCCTCGACCTCGGGAGTCGGGCGGTCGGCGCGCTCCTGTTCGCCGCGCTCGCGCTCAGAAATAGACAGAATGCTTAGGAAACGGTGATGGTGCCGTCCGCGCGCACCACGACTCTGCGGTCGGCGTACTCGAACGAGACGTGGTCACGCGGGTTCCCGTCAGACCGAATCATCGACGCGACGAGGTCAGGGTCGATACAGTCGTACAGCGGCGGGAGGGAGTTCACCGAGACGTTCTCGGCGTCCGCGACCGTTTCGAGTATCGCGGCCACAATCGCACTCGTGTCCCCGTTTGCGTCGACGTGAACCGTGCGCCCCGAATCGTCAGTGGCGAGTTCGTAGACGCCGCTCACTTCGAACCAGCCACAGGTCTCGGTCACCGCGTCGCGAAACGCGGAGAGCGCGCCGTCCGACTCACACCACACCCGTCCCGTCGAGCCGTTCCGGTCGAATCGAGCGGACATGATGTCGACGCCGTCGATCGATTCGAACGCGCCGCGGCCGTGCGGAAGACGAACCTCGAAGAGCCGCTCACCGTTCCGTTCGGCGAGCGCTTCGTGCGACGCGACGGACGGGTCGGCGGGGAGCGCGGATACGAACTCGTCTACGTCCCCTGTTACCCAGAACGACCAGAGCGCCCCCATCTCGTCGACGCGCCACCCTTCGTGGCGGCCTGATACGTCCGACGTCGCGGAGAGCGCCTGTGACGCGGCCGGCACACCCGCCGTGTACGATACGATACGGGCCATTCGTTCGATGGATTCCGCCGCGCAAACAAAAGTGATGTGGCCATCTCACTCGCTGGGACTTCACCCTACCTACACCCTAACAGAGGGGTAACCGTCGGTTACGACCCGCCATGATTCATCAAAAACGCCGACTGCGAACGGACGACACGGCGGCGAAACGCGACGACGCGGGGGAGCGAACGCGATGTCCCGAGTGCGGGGGCCGGCTCGTCGCGGACGAAGCGCACGGCGAGACGGCGTGCGGTGAGTGCGGTCTCGTCGTCGCTGACGGCGAACTCGACCGCGGCCCGGAGTGGCGGTCGTTCGACGACGAGGACGACCGCGGCCGCGTCGGCGCGCCCACCACGGAACTCCTCCACGACAAGGGACTGAGTTCGGTCATCGGCCGTCGCGACGTGGACGCGAGCGGGAAACGCATCTCCGGACGCAAACGCAAGCGCCTCGCGCGGATGCGCCGGTGGGACGAACGCTTCCGCAACCGGAACAGCGCGGACCGCAACCTCCGGTTCGCGCTCGGCGAGATAGACCGTATGAGCAGCGCGCTCGGCATCCCCGACGGCGTGCGGGAGACGGCGGGCGTCGTCTACCGTCGCGCGCTCGCGGAGGACGTCGTCAGGGGACGGAGTATAGAAGGCGTCGCCACCGCGTCCGTCTACGCGGCCGCCCGACAGGCACACCTCCCCCGCGATTTAGACGAGTTCGCGAACGTGAGCCGCGTCTCCAAGATTCGGATTCAGCGCGCGTACACCGCGCTCTGTCGGACGCTCGACCTCGCGGTGCCGCCCGCGGACCCCGTGGAGTACGCGCGCCGGTACGCCTCCGATTTGGACCTCACGCAGGAGACGTCGCGGCGCGCCCGCGACCTCCTCGAAACCGCGGTCGAGCACAACCACCACAGCGGGAAGAACCCGACCGCGCTCGCCGCCGGCGCGGTGTACGCCGCCGCGAACCTCACGAACGAACGCGTCACGCAGCCTGCGGTCGCGGAGGTGGCGAACGTCGCGGTCCCCACGGTCCGGAACAGATATCGGGAACTATTGGAGTTAGAGGACCGTGGCTCTACGTAACGACACCGTATGGAGAACACCGCGACCCCCCGGGAGGCACGCAGAGACCGCCGCCCAGCGGGCAGTACGCGATTACGGAGGGCCGTGGATGTCCGAGGGTGAGGACGCAGACGACCTCCTCTCGGTGCTCGGTGACGAGGACGCCCGACGGATCCTCGAGACGCTCTCCGACCACGACACCCCGATGACGGCGGCGGGTATCGTGGATGCTTGCGACATCCCTCGGTCCACCGTCTACCGGAAGCTTCAACGCCTCAGCGACGCAGGGTTGGTTCGAGAGTTGACCGACATCACGACCGAGAAGAAGCACACGACCCGGTACGTCGTCGACGTCGAGGAACTCACGGTGAGCGTCGAGGACGGCACGCTCGTCGCGGACGTGCGCCGGCCGTCCGGCACGCTCGAAGACCGCCTCGCGGAACTCTGGTCGGAGGTGCGCGACGAGCTATGAGCGGCGAGTACGTCACCGTCGGCATCGTCGTCACGAAGACGCTGATACTGGTTCTCGGCGGCTGGATTTCCTACCTCACGTACCGCGCCCACCGCCGGACTGGCGACCGGTCGCTGTGGATGCTCGCGGTCGGGTTCGGCATCGTCACGCTCGGCACCCTGCTCGCGGGCGTCGTCCAGCAGATCCTCGGATTCTCTATCGCACAAGCCCTCCTCATCAACAGCGTGCTGGTCGCCGTCGGGTTCGCGTTCATCGCGTACTCGCTCGTGATGGACCACTGATTCGGCCGGAACATATTCGGGCGAAGAGGGAGGGGATTCCCTCGGGAGGATTCACGTATGGAGTTGAGTAGGCGAACGCTCGCGAAGATTCTCGCAGCGGTCTTCGTGTTCAACCTCGTCGTGATGGGCGCTGGGGCGTGGTACTCCCAGCAGAACGTACCGCCGATTCCGAAAGAGACCGTCGGCCCCGACGGTTCGACGGTCGTCACCGATCACCAGATTCAGCAGGGGAAGATCGTCTTCCAGAGTAACGGCTTCATGGACCAGGGGACGATTCTCGGCAACGGCGGCTACTACGGCGTCGACTACACCGCCGACGCGCTGAGACTGCAGACCCGGTACATGCGCCAGTTCTACGCGGAACGGGAGTACGACGCCGGGTTCGGGAGTCTCCCGCCGCCGAAGCAGGCCGCGATAAACGCCACCGTGAAGGGCGACCTCGAAGACGGGTCGGTCGGAGAGACGATTCACCTCTCGGCCGCCGAGGCGTACGCGTACGACAAAGTAGAGGAGACGTACGTCGAGCGGTACTACGAGGGCAGTCCCGAGCGCGGCGTCCCCGCGAAAATGATCGCGACGCCCGGGGAGGCCCGCCAGTTCGCGGACTTCGCGCTCTGGACCGCGTGGATAGCGCACACCGAACGCCCCGGCAGTACGCAGAGCTTCACGAACGACTGGCCGTACATGCCGGGCGCGGGGAACGTTCCGACCGGGCCGACGCTGACGTGGAGCGTCATCGCCGTCGTCCTGCTCATCGCCGGCGCGGGCATCGGCATCTGGCTCTACCAGTCGGTCGACCTCGCCGAACCGTCGACCGTCGGCGTCGAGATTCCCGAACCCGACGACGTGACCCTGCACCCGAGTCAGGTCGCCGCGTCGAAGTTCGTCGTCGTCGCCGCCGTGCTGTTCTTCGCGCAGACGCTGCTCGGCGGCCTCATCGCGCACTACTACATCGAACGCCACGGGTTCTACGGCATCGCCGAAGCCGTCGGTATAGAGCCCCTGAAGTGGCTCCCCTTCTACCTCGGGCGGACGTGGCACATCGACCTCGCCATCCTCTGGATCGCCACGCTCTGGATCGGCGCGGGGCTCTTCCTCCCGCCGCTCCTCACGGGCTACGAACCCCCGAATCAGGCGCGGTACATCCGCGTCCTCCTCGCCGCGCTCGTCGTCGTCGCCGTCGGCGGCCTCGCCGGCATCTGGCTCGGCGCGCACAACTACTTCGAGGGCGGGCTCTGGTGGATTCTCGGCAACGAGGGGCTCGAGTACCTCGAAGTCGGCCGCCTCTGGCAGGTCGGATTACTCGTCGGCTTCCTCCTCTGGGCCGCCCTCGTCACGCGCGGCCTCAAACCACTGCTCGACCGCGAATCGAGGTACGGCATCGCGCACATGGTGCTGTACGCGGGCGGGTCCATCGCGCTGCTGTTCGTCGCCGGCTTCCTCTACACGCCCCAGACGAACATCGTGATGACGGAGTTCTGGCGGTGGTGGGTCGTCCACATGTGGGTCGAGGGCGCGTTCGAGTTCTTCGTCGTCACCGTCGTCGCGCTCACCCTCGTCTCGATGAACCTCCTCGAGAAGTCGGCCGCGGAGAAGGCCGTGCTGTTCGAGGCGTTGCTCGTGATGGGCGCGGGCGTCATCGGCGTCAGCCACCACTACTGGTGGGTCGGCCAACCCTCGGTGTGGCTGCCGTTCGGGAGCGTGTTCTCCACGCTCGAACTCATCCCACTCGTCTTCATCCTCTACGAGGCGCTCAACGAGTACCGCGTCATCCAGGAGACCGACCGCGAGTTCCCGTACCGCTTACCGTTCATGTTCATCGTCGCGAGCGGCGTCTGGAACTTCGTCGGCGGGGGCGTCCTCGGCTTCTTCATCAACCTCCCGCTCATCAACTACTACGAACACGGCACCTACCTCACCGTCGCGCACGCGCACGCCGCGATGTTCGGCGCGTTCGGCTTCCTCGCGCTCGGGATGGCGGTCTACGTCCTCCGCATCGTCACCCGGTCGTCCGCGTGGTCGACGCGACGCCTCCGCTGGGCGTTCTGGCTCTGGAACATCGGCCTCGCCGTGATGCTCGCCCTCTCCGTCCTCCCGGTCGGGTTCATCCAACTGGAGGCCGCGTTCACCGGGAACTACGCGGCCGCGCGGAGTCTCGCCTTCTACAATCAGCCGATAATCCAGTTGCTGTTCTGGATTCGGTTCCCCGGGGACACGATGATAATCCTC
>Ga0207755_100057_pt1 | contig 106425 bp, 94 predicted proteins | sample A23P2SouthBayCA_FD_187734 | JGI IMG/M metagenome (GOLD analysis project Ga0207755, IMG submission 187734) | Aerobic enrichment media microbial communities from Bioluminiscent Bay, La Parguera, Puerto Rico - A23 P2 (SPAdes) | ecosystem: Environmental > Aquatic > Marine > Unclassified ...
CCCCCAGCCGACGAACCTCCTCTGTCTGCTCGACGAACCCGCGCCGGTCAGCGCGGTACTGGACTGGCAGGACACCCTCGCGGCCCACGAGGACTACCAGCTCGCCCAGGCGGAGTTCCTCTACATCGACTCGACGTTCGACGACCCGGCGGTGCGCGAACGGCTCCGCGAAGCGCTGTTCGAGGGCTACCGGTCCTACCACGACTTCGAGCGCGACGACGCCTACGAGCGAGCCAAACCCGTCTACCAGCTCTCGACGCTGCTGTGGCGGATGACCGGCTTTGAGGACGCCTTCGCCGAGGACGACCTCGGCCGGGCGCGCGCCGAATTCCAGTACCGCCAGCAGTTCGACCGCCTCGTCGACGAACTGCCGGCGTAGCCCCGCTCACCCGGGGTCGGCCACGTTTCCGCGCGTCGCGGAGCGTCGTTTTTAAGTCATCGCTGGTCCCAGCATCCGGCGCAATGCCCTCCATCGACGCTATCAGATCCGCAGTCAGGACGCTGTTGACCGACCCGGACACCTTTTTCGCCGAGCGGGAGCGCGGCCTCTCGATCAAGGGGCCGCTCGTCGTCGTCACGATCGCTGCGCTGGTCGGCTCTATCGCGACGGTCGTCCAGAACCAACACCTCGCGCCCCTGCTCGAACCGACGTTCCGCGAGGCGTTCAACGGCTCGAACATGAGTCAGTCGGAGATCGACTCCGCCGCGAACGTCGCGGTCCAGTTCTATCTGGTGATCACCTACGGGGTCGCCCTGCTCGGCCCGTACTTCGGCTGGTTCATCTTCGGCGGCGTCTTCCACGCCATCTCGGTCGTCTTCGACGGCGAGGGGTCGTTCTCCGAGACGATGGCCGCCGTCGGCTGGGGTCGCGTCCCGGCCGTCTTCGGCGCGCTCGTCACGGTCGCCGTCAACTACTACAACTACGAGATCCGGGGGGTCACGCTCGACCAGGACGTCTCGGCCGACGGCGCCTTCGCGGCGGCCGGGCAGTTCCAGCCCCCGACCGAGGTGCTCGTACTGAACACAACGCTCAGCATCGTCTTCACGCTCTGGGCGGCGTACATCTGGGTCTACGGCCTCCAGTACGCTCGCGACCTCTCGAAACGTGGCGCCATCTACACCGTCGCCGTGCCGGTCGCGATCAGTCTCTTGCTGTCGGTCCAGACGCTCACGTCTGCGCTGTGAGGCGGAAAACCTGCGGGCGGCGGTCGGCAAGCGTGCGGCTGCTCAGACTGTCGCAGTCAGGCGCGGTTCGACGCGGTCGACGCTGACCCGCGCGAACTGTTCGAGCCACTCCGTCTCACCGGCTTCGAGCGCGTCCAGACAGTCCTGGACGCCGAAGTGGATCTCGCCCGTCTCGTCGGAGCTCGGGAGGACGGCAACGAGGTCGTTGCCCTCGTAGACGGCCGCCGAGACCAGCGGGAAGACGACGACGTCGTGCACGACGTCCGTGCCGACGTACGAGCGCTGGCGGCGCTCGAAGGCCGGTTCGAGGCTGTAGCCGTTGGTCTCGGCCCACTGGCGGAACTCCTCGTAGGTCTCGACGGCGTCGTCGCGGCTGTCCTGTTCGGGCGTGCGGATGCGCTGCCAGGAGGCGTCCACCTCGGCGTCAGCGAGGACACCCTCGCTCTCGAGGGCGTCGACCCGCTGGAGCATGGCCTGCTGGCGGTCGTACGTGCCGTATGTGTCCCCGCGCAGATAGCATTCGATGCGGAGGTCGGCGCTGTGGCGTGTCATGGTTCTCACCCGAGACGTTGCGTGGACCGCTCAAAACTCTTGTTGCCGACTGCCCTCGTGTGAATACCACGGTTTCTCATGGGGTGAGAACGGGCCGTTACCGTCGGTTCGCCGGTCAGCTGTCGGCGCTGACGGACACAGCGCTCAGCCGTCAGCGTTTACGGGCACGGTGCTCAGTCGTCGGCGCTGGCGGGCGCGGCGCGGCCGACGTCGATCTCGCCGGCGTCGAGTTCCGCCTCGATCTCGCGGGCGGCCTGGACCATATTCTCCATCTTCCGGTAGGCAACCTCGCGGGGGAGGAGTTTCAGGCCGCAGTCGGGGCTGATCGTGAGTTGCTCCGGCGGGACGACCTTGAAGCCCTCTTTGATGTTCTCCTTGATCTCCTCGACTGACTCGACCTCGGCGACGTGGTTGTCGACGACGCCGAGCGCGAGGTCGTGGGTGAACTCCGGCTCGGTGAACACGTCGATCTGCTCGTAGTCGCCGTTGGTGAGTTCGAGGTCGATCTCGTCGACGGGGTAGTCGAGGATCTCCGGGTAGATCCGCGAATAGTCGCCGTAGCAGACGTGGACGCCGATGCGGACGTCGTCGGGGATGTCCTCGACGATCCGCTCGAGACACTCGCCGACGATGGCGTGGTCGTCGGGGGTCGTCGCCAGCGCCGGCTCGTCGATCTGGATGTAGCGGGCGCCTGCCTCGACGAGCTGTTCGATCTCGGCGTTGACGAGATCGGCGAGCGCGTAGGCGAGTTCGGCGTCGTCCTCGTAGGCCTCGTTGAAGGTCCAGCTGGCCAGCGTGTACGGGCCGGTGATGGGCACCTTCACTGGTCGGGAGGCCACCTCGTCGGTGAACTCGAACTCCTCGACGAGCCACTGCTCGCCGTACTCCACGTCGTCGACGACGCTGGGCTTGTCGAAGTAGTTGTGACCCCAGACCTTCACGCGGCCGTTGAACTCGTAGCCCTCGATGCGGTGGGCGAAGTACTCGACCATCTCCTTCCGGCGCATCTCGCCGTCGACCACGACGTCGAGCCCAGAGCGCTCGTGTTCCTCGGTGATGAGGCGCGAGGCGTCGTCTTTGGCCTCCTCGAATTCGGCCTCGCCGAAGTTCGCGTCCTCGTCCTCGACGAGGTCGAACGCGCGGTCGAGCCACTTGGGCTTCTTGTAGCTGCCGACCACGGTTGTCAGCAGGAAGTGGTCGTTCGGGTGGTCCTCCGGTCGGAACTGTTCGCGGTTGTCGCTCATATGTTCACCTCCTCGCGCTCGACGGCGCCGAGCGCGCTCAGTTTCTCCTCGAACTTGCCCGACGGCAGGTAGAACGTCGGGGTGTCGATGGTCGCGTAGACGGTCTCGAAGTCAGTGCCCGGCGTGTTCGCGAGCGCCCACTCGACGCGCTCGGCAATCTCCTCGGGGGTCTCGACGAGCGTGTTCTGCCCGTCGACGACGCCCAGCGCTACGTCGTCCGTACAGCCGTACTCCGAGATGACGTAGGCGTTGTCCTCGTGGTTGGCTACGAAGTCGAAGCCGACCGCATCGATGTCGGCGTCCAGCAGGTGCGCGTACACCTTCTCGTCGAGGCCCTCGTCGCCGCCGTGGGACTCCCAGTAGGTGTGGGCGACCACGTCGGCGTCAGTCGCCGCGGCGACTGCGTCGATGGCCTCGCTCGCGCGGGCGTCTTCGCCGTCGCCCGGCGGGTTCTCCAGCAGCGAGGGTTCGAGCAGGAACAGCGTCTCGACCTCCTCGGGGAAGGCCTTGGCCTCGCCGGCGAGGAAGTCGCCGACGGCCGCGAGAAAGTCGCTCTCGTCGCCGTAGTGTTCGTCCGTGGCGAGGTCAGCGAGCGTGTACGGGCCGGGCAGCACGGCCTGCAGACCCTCGTCGACGTGTTCGGCGGCGGCGTCGAGTTCGTCGGCCACGTCGCCGCTGAAGTCGAGGTCGCCGCGAACGACGGGGTCGCGGTAGAAGTTGTTGTTGTCGTAGTAGCGGACGATGCCGGCCGTCGAGACGCTGTCGTGGACGGCCAGCGGGTGCGCGAGCATGTCGTCCCAGCGGAGTTGCCCCTCGACCACGCGGTCGAGTTCGGCGGTCAGCTGGTCGTCGATAGCTTCGCCGCGCGCGTCCTCGTAGACTGCGACGACGTCTTCGCCCTCGTCACCGGAGATCAGGCCCTCCTTCTGATGGCCCTTCAGGTCCGAGAGTTCGTCTTTCGCCCACTCCGGCAACGGGTACAGTCCCGGGGTGGTCGTTACTAGTTGTGCCATTGCAACGGCGTACGAAATGACGCAGTATAATATTTCCTATCTACTTTGATGCCTCTGAGTTATCTTCGGGGCGGTCGACTCCCCCGCTTCGTCAGGCGCAACACCAGCAACTGCTCGAAGGGGTGGGACTCGCTCGCGACTTCAGTCGCGGCCAGCCCGTGCGCTCGGGACTGCTCGCGGACAGCGTCGGGATCGGTGAGCGTGCTCACGAGCAAGAGCACCGCGCCGCCGGGGGCGAGCACGCGGCCCACGTCCGCGAGGAAGGGGTCGACGGCGGCGCGGCCGTCCTCGCCGCCTGAGAGCGCCCGCTCCATCCAGTCGTCCCACTCGGCCTCGGGGTCGGTCGGGAGATACGGCGGGTTGAACGCCACGAGGTCGAAGGCGCCCGTCCGAAAGGCCGTCGTCAGGTCCGCGCGGACGACCGGAATTTCAGCTTCCGCGGCCTGCTGGCAGGCGTGCGGATTGAGGTCCGAGCCGACGGCGTCGGCGCCCGCCTCGCGCGCTCGGGCGGCGACGTAGCCCGATCCGGTACCGACGTCGAGCACCCGGTCGCCCGGTTCGACGTGTTCGACCACGCTGTCGGCCAGCAGTTGCGAGTCCTCGGCGGGCTGGTACACCTGCGCGACCTCGCGGCGGTCGGCGAGGCTCGGTCGGTCCGCCCCGTCGTGGTCGTCGCTCATGCCGACGGGTGCTCGCCCGGTTCGCCGACGTCGTGAGCCAGCGTCGCCAGTTCCGCGAACTCGGCGGGCGTGACGTTGCCTGCCCGGGCGCTCATCAGGTCCTCGTCGGCCGCCGCGACCACGGCGTCCGGGTCGCCGAGGCCCGAGATGTGCGCGGTGTTGCGGACCGCGTTGCGCATCGTCTTCCGACGCTGGGTGAAGACGGCCTTCAGGAAGTCGAGGAAGAACGCCTCGTCGGGCACGCTGTAGTCGGGGTCCCGGGGAGCGGTCCGCACGACCGCGCTGTCGACCGCCGGCGGCGGCGAGAACGCTTCCGGCGGCACGGGCTCGACGATCTCCGCGTCGGCGTAATGGCCCGCAGTCACCGAGAGCCGGCCGTACTCGTCGGTCCCGACGTCGGCGGCCATCCGCTCGGCGAACTCTTTCTGGAGCATCAGCACGAGCGGCCGTTTCTCCGGGAGGAGGCGAAAGACGATCTCGCTGGAGGCGCCGTAGGGGAGGTTCGACACCGACGCCGAGAAGTCGGGCAACTCCACGTCGAGCGCGTCGCCCTCGATTACTGTGAGGCGACCGGCCGCGGTCTCGGCGGCGAACTCCTCGCGGAGGAAGGCGGCCAGATCGGGGTCGCGCTCGACGGCGGTGACTGCGTCGGCCACCGCGAGCAGGCGGTCGGTCAGCGCGCCCGTCCCCGCACCGATTTCGAGGACGTGCGAGAGATCAGCGTCGGCGTCCGCGGCGTATTCGGGGAGTCTGTCGAGGACGCGGTCGTCGACGAGGAAGTGCTGGTCGCGGTCCGGGTCGCCGCGGACGCCCGCGCGACGGAGGAGGCCGTCGGGGTCGCGCTCGCCCGCGACCTGGTCGCGGTCGCCGGTGGACGGTGTGTCCGGGTCGCTCATTGGCAGTCTTTCGTCGGTCGGGCTCTTTTACCCCTCGCTCTCGATGTGTGAGAGGGGTGTTTCGAGCGGGTGGAGCGAGGACGGGAACAGCGGCGAACAGCGTGACTGCAGTACTACGACCCGCTTGAACCGCGAGCGCCAACAGCGTGAAAGCCCCGACGCGTTCGACCGCCCGCCCCTCGCTGCGCGCCTCGGCCTCCGACCGCGTTCGCTTCGCTCACGCGAACCCTGGCCTGCGGTGCTTGCTTCGTCCGGGACGGGTCGAACGCGTCGCCCCTTTCATTCCCGCCCGCACAGACTGATTGACCAGCCGACACGGGTGGGAATGAAAAGGGCCGGTCGCTCGTCGCCGCCCCGGCGACGCAAGCACTGCAGCGACCGGAGGGAGCGAAGCGCGCAGCGAGACGCGGCGGTACGAGCGACCGGGGGCTTTCACGCTGTTGGCGGTTGCGGTCCCGATCACTCTTGCGGGGACTTTCACGCTGTTTACGGTGGCTGTGTCGTTGCATTCTGCAGGGGCTTTCAGGCTGTTTGAGGTGGCTGTCACAGCGGACGAGATGCGAGCGGTCACACTCGCGATCGTTCTCCCGGTATCCGCCGAACCGACACCTACTCCTCGTCGCGGCGGGCGAAGGTGCGGTATTTCAGGTCGTCCTCGCGGATCTCTTCGAGGATGCGCTCGACGATGACTTCGCGGGGATTGTGGAGGCCGTCGACGCGCTCTTCGAGTTCGTCGAAGCTCTCGAAGGGCTTGCGCTTGCGCTCGTCGAGGATCGAGTTGCGCAGTTTCTTCCCGATCCCGGGGAGGAGGTTCAGCTGGTGGAGTCGGAGCGTGATGGGCTGAGCGTCGTTGTAGAAGTCGACGAACCGTTGCTCTTCCTCGGTGACCAGGTCCTCGACGACGTACTCGAGTTCGGACTGTGCGCCCCCCGAAAGGTCCTCGTACTCGACCTCGCCGAGGTGTTCGATGCGGTCGTCGCTCCGGTCGATGGGGAGGTCGTCGCCGATAGAGATCCCCGCATCGCTCGTGAGAACGCCCTCGTACAGCCGGAAGTCCTCGTGGTCGAGCGCGTAGGCCAGGGGCTGTTTCTGGTACTGCGGGCGGTCGTCCTCCGTGCGTCCGTGGGCGAGAAAGTCGAGGACGATCGCGACGGGAACCCCCGACTCTGCGTCGTCGCGCTCGGTGTCACTCATGTCAGTGTCGTAGGGCGAGACGGGACTTAAACCCCAGCCGTCGCGAGCGCGATTCGGGCGGTGATCCGGGTGCCGTCCCGGAGAAAGTCGGTCGGTTACCGGGCGAAACCGGTCGCGACTATCGGGTTAGACGTACTTCGCGACGACTTCGAGGATCGCGTCGAGCTCGTCGCCCGAAAGCGAGAACCGCTCCTGAGCGTAGATGGCGCGCAGCTCGTCGCGGTCCTGGGGTCGGAGGTTCGCGATCTTGTAGGCGGTGGCCTCGTCGACCTTGTCGAGCTCGCGGAGTTCGGCGACGAACTCGCGGGACTCCTCGGGGTCGAGGACGGCGAAGCGGTTGACGTGCTCGATGGCGCGGGCGAGTTCGTAGCGCATCTCGCGCTCCTCGTCGGCCGCGCGCTCGCGTTCGAGGTCCTGGAGGATCTCTTTGGTCTCCGCGACCGTCAGGTACTCCTCCGAGACCTTCTCCTTGAAGATCGTCATTCCTGCGCGCGGAGGTGCGCGGCCCCGACGATGAGCGTCTTCTCGGTCGAGCCGTCGGTGATGGCGACCTTGTAGGCCGAGCCCTGCTCGCCGACGACTTCGCCCGTGCGACCGTCGAAGCGCGGGTGGAAGCGCCCGTCGGGGACACTCGGGTCGATCTTCATGTGGACCTTCTCGCCGGTCTCGTACTCGGCGATGGACCGCTGGGGCGGCGACGTGCCCCGCTCCCGTGGCTTGTTCCTGAGCTTCTTGCGCGTGTTCGACTGGGGTCCGTTGGAGTTGGGCATTCGTGAGTTCCGTTTACCCTGTAGCGCTTATAAAACGCACGTTCCGCGCTCGCCACCGTCGGTCTCGGGGCGGATCCGCGCTCGCGGCGGCGGGAACCGGTCGCCGCCGTCGGTCCCGGCGCGACTCCCCGCGCACGCGACTGCGGTCAGCGCTCGCCGCCGTCGGTCTCGGCGCGATTCCCCCCGCTCGCGTCGGCGAGTTCCGCCGAGGCGGCGCTCGTCGCGACGGTTCCGCCGTTCTCGACGGTGAACGTGGCGAGCAACTCCTGCAGGTCTGCGGCCTGCTGTTCGATGGTTTCGGCGTTGCGCGCCACGTCGTCGAGGTCGGTGACCTGGTCGGAGGCGGTCGCCGCGAGGTCGTCGGCGCGGTCGGCGGTCCGGTCGCTGATCTCGGCGACGCGGTCGGTCAGCGAGACGACGCTCTGGGCGGTCTGGGCCTGATCGTCGGCGGCGTCGCTTATCTCCTGGACGCCCTGGTTGGTGTCGTGGACCTGCGTGGCGATCTCGTCGAGCGCGTCGAGCGCGTCCTCGGTCGTCTCGACGCCGTCGACCACGTCCGCGCGCATCGACTCCATGTCCTCGACGGCCTCGCCGGTCCGCTCGGAGAGGCCGCCGAGCAGGTCGTCGATCTCCTCGGTCGCCTCGCGGGTCTGCTCGGCCAGCCCTTTCACCTCGTCGGCGACGACGGCGAAGCCCTCGCCCTCCTCACCGGCGCGGGCCGCCTCGATGGAGGCGTTGAGCGCCAGCGTGTTCGTCTGGTCGGCGATGTCGCCGATGAGCGTCGCGATCTCTGCGACCTGGTCGACCTCCTCGTCGAGCGAGCGGATCTCCGCGGCCGTCTCCGCGGTAGCCGACTCGATGGTCTCCATCTCCGACATCGCGACGCTCGCGGCTTCGCTTCCGTCGTCGGCCAACTGCTCGGTCTCCGCCGAGAGGTCCGCGACGGTGTCGGCCGTCGCTGCCACCTCCTGGACCGTCGCCGAGAGGTCGTTCATCTCCTCGGTAACCGTCGAGAGGTGGTCGTCCTGCTCGGTCGCCGATTCGGAGATGCCCCCGGCGGCGTCGCTCAGGTCCGCGCCCGTCTCGCGGGCTCGCTCGGTCGTGGTCGTCGCGCGCGCCGTCGAGTCGGCCACCTCCTCGGCGAAGGTCCGGACCTGCGCGACCATCCGCTCCAGGTCGGCCATCGTGGCGTTGAACGCGGTGGCGATCTCCGCCATCGCCTCGCTCTCGTCGTCGGGGTCGAGCCGCCGGGTCAGGTCCCCGTCTGCACAGGCCCGGATCGTCTCGCCGTACTCGTCGGCCGTCTCCTCGAGGTGCGCGGAGAACGCCTCCGCCTCCTGTTTTGCCGCTTCCGCCTCACGTCTGGCGGCCTCGGCCTCGGAACGAGCCTCTTCGCGCGCCCGCTCGGTCTCGCCGATCCGGTCGGCCAGCGAGTCCCGCATCGAGGCGAAGGTGCGATAGAGCGTCCCGACCTCGTCCTGTCTGTGGGTCTCCAGGTCGACGTCGAGGTCGCCGTCTTCGATCGCCTGGGTCCGGTCGGCGAGCCGACTGATCGAGCGAGAGATGGGGCGCTCGACGACGAACCCGACGACACCGAGGCTCAGCGCGACGAACAGGAACACGAGCCCCAGGTACGCCTTGGTCTTCGTCCCGACGGCGAACGCGCTCGTCGAGGCAGTCGTCACGACGGCCATCCGCGCCCCCGGCACGGCAGCGTGACTGGCGACCGTTCCGCCCTCGGTAGTCAGCGTCGCGTTCCCGCCGGTGTCGTCGGGCGAGACCAGGAGCATTGACGGGTGGAACCGCGACGCGTTGACCAGCGTCTCGCGTGCGGGGCCGTCGTAGGCACTCCCGGTCGCCGCACTCTCGCCGTACAGAACCGTCGCGTTCCGGTGGAGTATTCGCGTTCGCGCGCCGTCGACCGGTTCGCGGAACGAAAAGGACTCGTCGACGGACACTTCGATCGCGACGGCGTGTTCGACGCCGCGCCTGACCCCGCTGAGGAACGCGATGCGCGTCTCGTTGTCGACGCGATAGCCGTCGCTGACGACCACGGAGCCGACGATCAGGTCCTCGAAGTCCGCGGATTCCAGCCACGGGAACCGCTCGCTCCCGTTGCGTTCCAGTGCGACCGAACTCGCGGCGATACTGTCGTTCTGCCAGTTCAGGAGGTGGATCCCGACGACTTCGTTGGGCATCGACCGCCCCATCGACTGGAGTGTGGTCACGACGCTCACCTCACCGTTGACCCTGAGGCGACTCGACTGCGAGACCACACGCGCCGTCGAGACGTGCTGGTCGCGCCAGTTCGCCACCTCCGCCGCGTTGCGTTCCGTGTTCGTCGCGAGACCCTCCCGCACGGCGTCTTTCTGTGCGTCCTGCTCGGCCGCGTACACGCCACCGAGGACGATCAACAGTAACACCAGAATGACGACCACCGCCGTCCCGAACTGCCGCAGATAGCTCTGCCTGACGGCGTCGGGCAGCAGCCCTGCGAGTCGTCTATCCATGCCTCGATATCCGACGACTATCCGGCTAAACTCTCACGGCCCCGTTCGCAGATCTGATAATACGAATGGGACAGCGACGCCCGGTATGTCTTCGGGAACGCCCGAGTCGTTCAGACGATAACAGCAACGCGACCGACGATGAACGCCGCGACGGCGAGGAACATTCCGTATTTCAGCACCGACTGGCCCGCGGTCGGGTCGTCGAAGCCACGGTAGGCGGCGTAGCCCATCACCGCGTCGGCGGGGACGACCACGGCGAGGTAGGCTACGCCGAAGGTCTCGCGGAGGTACGGGACCGGACTCGCGAGGATCGCGACCCCGAGCGCGACGGTTGCGACGACAAGCGCTCGTCGCTCGCCGATGGCGATGGGCAGCGTCGTCAGTCCCTCCTCGCGGTCCCCCGCGATGTCCTCGACGTCTTTGATCACTTCGCGCGCGAACGTCGACAGGGCCGCGAGCGCCGCGAGGACGAGTGAGGCGGTCGCCGCGCCGACGGCGGCTCCGCCGAAGACGAGCGCGCTCCCGACGAGATACGAGACCAGCGCGTTGCCCAGTCCCGGCGTCCCTTTGAACAGTTTCGTGTAGGAGACGAGTGCGACGAGATTGACGCCCGCGATGGCGATAGCCAGCGGCGGGAGGAGCAAGGCGAGCGCGACCGCACCCCCGAACAGCGCGAGACTGAACCAGAGTGCGAGTCGCGGTGAGACGGCGCCACGCGGGATCGGCCGGTCGGGGTCGTTGATCCGGTCGATATCGCGGTCGAAGTAGTCGTTGATGGCCATGCCGGCGCCTGTGGCGAGGACCGTCGTCGCGCACGCGGCGGCCGTCGCGGTCGTGTCCGCGCTCGACCACTCCGCCAGGGCGACGAAGGCGCCGAGGAAGGCGAGCGTCCCGGCGGCGACGGCGTTGGCCGGCCGCGTCATCTCGACGAGTCCGCGCAGGCGCTCGGCTGCTGTCACACGCCTCACTTTTCCGGTCGGGGTTTAGAAGACTGCGATCGGGCTCCAAGGGTCCCGGTTCCACCGAGAGCGTCGCTGTCCGGGCGCGAAAATCGGCAGAAGCGGGCGGCGTCTAAAGGCGGCCGACGTTGCCGACTTCGACGGACTCGACGCCTTCGACCTCGGAGAAGGCCTCCTCGACGGCCTCGGTGCCGCCGGCGTCGTCGGGGACGATCACCGTGGGCAGCAGGGCGACGAGGCCGAACGCCACGTCGTCACGCTGGAAGCCGTTGATCTTCGCGCCCTCGGGGAGGGAAGCTTCGAGACGCTCCTGGAGCGCGTCCAGGTCGACGTCCGGGCTCTGCGGCATGACCTTGATCTCGGCTGCGACTTTTCCCATCTTCGTCACCTCAGGGGCCGGTGAATCCGCAGTCGGGGCACTCGTAGAGGTTGCTCTGCTTGCGACATTTCGCACAGCGGTAGATCTGGTGGCCACAGTCCGGACATTTGAACGCCGCGGCGTTCGTGCCGGCGATGTTGATGCCACACGAGATGCACTTTTGCCGCCGTTTCTGTTGGCTCTCGCTCATACACCTCCGTATCCGTTCACGGTTTTTAACCGTTGTCAACTTCGGTCGGCGGCCGCGCGACCGTTCCGACCGCCGGACGCCGGCCGCGTCGCCGCTACCCGAAGTTCTCGACTTTCGCCGCGTCGGGCTCGCCGCCCGCGTCGGCGATCGCCGACGTGGCCGCGTCCAGGAAGTCCGCGAAGCCGTAGACGAACACCTGTGTCCCGTCGGACAGCGATTCGGCGACCGCTTCCGACAGATCCTCACCGGGCGCGAGCACGGACACGGTCGCGCCGCGCTCGCGGAGGGCGTTCAATCGGTCCCGGTGGATCGGCGACTCGTCGCGGTAGACGACGGCCGCCTCGCCGCCGTCGTCGAGCGCGCGTTCGGCGATACCGACGGCCGGGCCGACGCCTGGCCCGCCGGCGATCACGAGCACGCGCGACTCGTCCTCGTAGTAGGAACTCCCGAACGGGCCCGAGACTGTGACAGTGTCGCCGGCGTCGAGAGCGGCGAGCATCGGTCCCGCGTCGCCGTCGGGGTCGATCTCGACGGTGATCTCGAACGTCTCGGCCACGTCGGGCGAAGAGACGGTGTAGAACCGCGAGACTTCTCCGTCGTCGGTATCGAACGTGAGCTTGACGAACTGTCCGGGGCGGGCGTCGAAATCGGCCGGCGACTCGAGATCGATCGCGACTGCGTCGGGACCGACCTCGGTGACGGCCGCGACGGCGAGTTCGGCGTCGTCCATGCCCGACTCTCACACCCCTCCGGGCAAGGACCTTGCGCTTCCGCTGCTTACCGGTCACAGTCGTCTCTCCGCACCGTTCGCAGAACTGCACGAACGTTCATACTCTCGCCAGGGTAGTTCCGGTCGGGAACCGCTCGGTCCGGTGAACTTCCGAACACCGATCGGACTGGATTCGCTGGCGATATCGATACTCGCTCGCGAGATAATTTTTCCATCGGTGCGAACTTTGCCGCCTGCGGGGACACGTCGTTTTCGAACGATCGTACACTTTCAGGAGGGTTGTCTGGTGACGCTTTGCAGGTCATTACAGAAGTCTTTTTGCCAGCGGGAAAGTACCCGTCGGCAGTATGCCCGAGGACCTCAACTGGGCCATCGGCGGTGAAGCCGGTGACGGTATCGACTCTACCGGGAAGATCTTCGCTCAGGCACTTTCGCGTGCCGGCCGTCACGTCTTCACCTCGAAGGACTTCGCGTCGCGGATCCGGGGCGGCTACACCGCCTACAAGGTCCGGACGTCGGTCGACCGCGTCGAGAGCGTCGTCGACAGACTCGACGTGCTCATCGCGTTGACCGAACGGACGATCGACGAGAACATGGACGAACTCCACGAGGGGAGCGTCATCATCTACGACGGCGAGCGCTCGACGATGCAGGACGTCGAGGTGCCCGACGGAATGTACGGCCTCTCGGTCCCGCTCAAGCGACTCGCCGAGGACGCCGGCGGCGCCATCATGCGCAACGTCGTCGCGCTCGGCGCCGCCTGCGAAGTCGCGAACTTCCCCATCGAGAACCTCGACGAATCGCTCCAGAAGCGCTTCGGCGACAAGGGCGAGGCCATCGTCGAGAACAACAAGAAGGCCGCCCGCCTCGGCCAGGAGTACGTCGCCGAGGAGTACGCCGACCTCGAGTTCGACTACGACATCGAGACCACCGACGAGGACTACGTCCTCCTCAACGGCGACGAGGCCATCGGCATGGGCGCCATCGCCGCCGGCTGTCGCTTCTACGCTGGCTATCCCATCACCCCGGCGACCGACGTCATGGAGTATCTCACCGGTCGCATCGAGCGCTACGGCGGCAAGGTCGTCCAGGCCGAGGACGAACTCGCCGCGATCAACCTCGCGCTCGGCGCCGCCCGCGCCGGCGCGCGGTCGATGACGGCCACCTCGGGCCCCGGCATCGACCTCATGACCGAAACCTTCGGTCTCGTCGCCACCACCGAGACGCCGATGGTCATCTGCGACGTGATGCGGTCCGGTCCCTCGACCGGGATGCCGACCAAGCAGGAACAGGGCGACCTCAACATGGTCCTCTACGGCGGCCACGGCGAGATTCCTCGGTTCGTCGTCGCGCCCACCTCTATCTCCGAGTGTTTCTGGAAGACCGTCGAGGCGTTCAACTACGCCGAGAAGTACCAGACCCCCGTCTACCTGGTCGCAGACCTCGCGCTCGCGGTCACCGAGCAGACGTTCACGCCCGACACCTTCGACATGGACGAGGTCGAGATCGAGCGCGGCAAGGTCGTCGACGAGGACGACATCGACGCCTGGCTCAACGAGAAAGAGCAGTTCCAGCCTCACTTCCCGACCGCCGACGGCGTCAGTCCGCGGACGTTCCCCGGCACGACCGACGGCGCGCACATGACCACCGGCCTCGAACACGACGCGCTCGGCCGACGGACCGAAGACACGAGCGTCCGCGAAGAACAGGTCGAGAAGCGCCAGCGCAAGGTCGAAACCGCCCGCGAGCAGGAAGACTGGGACTACCGCGAGTTCGGCGAGCCCGACGCGGACACGCTCGTCCTCTCGTGGGGCTCCAACGAGGGCGCCATCCGCGAGGCGCTCGACATCCTCGCCGACGAGGGCGTCGACGTCCGCTTCATCTCGGTGCCCTACCTGTTCCCGCGCCCCGACCTCACCGAGGAGGTCGAGGCAGCCGACGACGTCATCGTCGTCGAGTGCAACGCCACGGGGCAGTTCGCGGACGTCGTCGAACACGACGTCCTCCAGCGCGTCCAGCGCGTCAACAAGTACGACGGCGTCCGCTACAAGGCGGACGAACTCGCCGGCGAGATCACCGCGGCGCTCCGCGGTGAGGAAAGCGGTACACAGGAGGTCGAAGCAGAATGAGCTCAGACGTCAGATTCACCGACTTCAAGTCCGACAAGCAACCGACCTGGTGCCCTGGCTGTGGCGACTTCGGCACGATGAACGGCATGATGAAGGCCCTCGCCGAGACCGGCAACGACCCCGACAACACGTTCGTGGTCGCCGGTATCGGCTGTTCCGGCAAGATCGGGACCTACATGCACAGCTACGCGCTCCACGGCGTCCACGGCCGGGCGCTCCCGCTGGGCATCGGCGTCAAACTCGCCAACCCCGACCTCGAAGTGATGGTCGCCGGCGGCGACGGCGACGGCTTCTCCATCGGCGCCGGCCACTTCGTCCACGCCGTCCGCCGCAACGTCGACATGACCTACGTCGTCATGGACAACCGCATCTACGGCCTCACCAAGGGCCAGGCCTCACCCACCTCGCGCGAGGACTTCGAAACCTCCACCTCGCCCGAGGGCACCAACATGCCCCCGGTCAACCCCCAGGCGCTCGCGCTCGCCTCCGGGGCGACGTTCATCGCCCAGTCCTTTTCCTCGAACTCCCAGCAACACGCCGAACTCGTCAAGCGCGCCATCGAGCACGACGGCTTCGGCTTCGTCAACGTCTACTCCCCCTGCGTGACGTTCAACGACGTCGACACCTACGACTACTTCCGCGATTCCCTCGTGAACCTCGAGGAGTCCGACCACGACCCCCACGACCGCGACGCCGCCAAACAGAAGATCCTCGAGGGCGACAAGGAGTACATGGGCGTCCTCTACCAGGACGACGAGTCCGTGCCGTGGGAAGAGCGCGAGGGCCTCGACCAGGACATGTCCGACATCCCCGACGGCGCGCCCGACGACGCGATGGACCTGGTTAGAGAGTTCTACTAGAGACCACCTTTTTCTGCGTCGGGTTTCCTCGGGCGCTCTGCGAGCGCCCTGCGGGAACCGCTCCTTGAAAAAGCTGGACCAAAAAAGGCCGGACGACGCACTCACTCCGTTCGTTCGCGTCCGGTGAACCGCGCCTCCGGCGCGGACAGTTCCGGCACGCCAGCCTTTCCCCGAGTCGCCCGGCCGGCACACTCGCGCCGGCACGCGCTCTCGGCCACCGCGTCGCTACCGTCCCGCACAGCACCGCCACAGCCCCCACACCGCCACAGCCCCCACACCGCCACAGCCCCCACACCACCACCGCCCCTGCACCGCCACAGCACAACCCTCTACAGCGCCAGCGCCAGCACCCGCCCTTCGTGAGTATGACTCGCGTAGACCGCATCGTGGTCGGCCGCGATCCGGACCTCTCTCGTATCTGGGGCGTAACGCCACCGCTTGTCGCCGCTCTCGATATCGACTGCGTGGACGGCGTGGCCGAGATTCACCAGTACCGTCCGACCTGCGACCAGTAACCGGTCGGCGGCCCCTTGCCCGATATTGGTCGCCCACCGCCGGTCGCCGTCGTTGTCGAGCGCGATGGCTCGGATCACCGACCCGTCGCCTTTGGGCTCGTACCGCGCGACGTAGACGCCGTGGTCGTCGGCGGTCATCGCCCTGATGCTCCCGTCTATCGACTCGCTCCACCGCCGGTCGCCAGACTCCCTGTCGAACGCCGCGACGCGCTCGCGGTCGTTGTCGCCGTCGAGCGCTTCGAGCGCCAGATAGACGTGCGCGCCGAACAGCGGACCGAACCGGTACCCCATCCCGAACCCGAGATGCGAGTCGAGCGGCCCTCGCCAGCGCTGACGGCCGTCGCCCGTATCCACACCGCGGAGCCTCCCGCTCCCCGCGAGGACGGTCAGGTCGTCGTCGATACCGACGACCGCGGGATTGTCGGAGTCGGTCTGCCACGCCACGGTCCCGTCGGTCGTATCGAGCGCGGCGTGGAAGTGTCGCTCTACGTCCGTCGGGTCGTGGACCTCGATGACCGCTCGGCCGGCACCACGCTTGACGCCGTGGGCGCTCGCACCGTGGCGCCACAGTTCCTCCCCGTCGCTCGCGCGATAGGCGACGGTGTCCGTACTCGTCGCCTCCTCCCCGTCCGGCGAGTGGACGACGGCGCCGCCCGCTCGCGCGGTCAGCGCGTCCGGATGGTTCCCCTCGACGTGCCATACGGCTCCGTCGTCGAGATGGACGCCGTAGAGGTCGCCGTCTGCGCTGTGTGCGTGGACTATCGGGGTCGATTCGCCGCCCCCCGCTGGCACGGCCGGTCGCCCGTGGATCCAGCCGCCGGTCTCGACCCGCAGACGTCGGTCGCCGCCGCCCGCGTCGACCGCGTGCAGCGCCTTGTCCTGCGCGCCGACGACGACGCGCCCGTCGACCAGCGCGGGCGGGCCCGCCGCCCACGCCTCCTCTATGTCGTACTCCCAGCTCGGCTCGACGGTCGACCCGCCCGAAAGCAGCGACCCACAGCCGGCGACGGAGGCCGTCCCGACGACAGAGAGCGCACCGAGCACGTTCCGACGGCTGACCCGCGTGCCTGCGCTCCCGTCCGCGTCCTCCGAATCGTCACCCATCGAGAGCACCTCCCGCGAGTTTGACCAGGGCGTCCCTGTGCCCGACGTACGCCTCGCCGTCGACGCTCCGGACCCACTGTGGCGGCCCCTCGTCGATATACCCCTCGTAACGGAACTCTCCGCGCAGGTCGCCGCTCGCGGCGTCGTGGACGCAGACGGCCTCGGGGTCTGCGCTGTATCGTCGATCGATGGACGGGCTCCTGGTCCATCCCCCGATCACGGAAACGAGCGCGTCTCCGACTTTGACCGGGCCAGCGGTCACCGCGTTGCTGGTTTCGGTCCGCCACAGTCGCTCGCCGCTCTCGGCGTCAACCGCGTAGAGGTGGTAATCCGCGCTCCCGGCGTAGACGACCGCGTCGACGACCCGCGGTGGCGTGAGGACCGCGTTTTCAGTCTCGAACGCCCACAGAAACTCCCCGCTGGCGAGGTCGAACACCTCGACACGCTCGGCCTCGGTGCCGACGAAGGCGCGGCCGCCGGTCGCAGTCGCCGACTCGAAGGGGTCGGGCCGCTCGACGTGCCACAGGCGCTCGCCGCTCGCGTCGACCGCTTCGAGCACGCCGTCCGTCCGCGGGAGGACGACCGCGCCGTCGCTCGCCGCGATTACCCCCGAGAGCGGTGCGGCCAGCGGGTGGCGCCACAGTTCGTCGCCGCTCTCGACGTCGAAACCGACGACCCGGTCGGTGTGGCCACCGACGCCGTCCGGCCACGACGCCGGGACCGCGAGGACGTCGCCGACGACCACCGGCGCGTGGAGACGCACCTCCGGACCCCGGAGGTCCCACAGTTCCGTGTCGGTCCACCACTCGACGTCCCCGGCCGCGGGGTCGACCGCGCGGACGATTCCCTTCGACGTGTACAGATACACCGTCCCCCCGTCGAGCGCGAGCGCCGACGTTTCCCCCTGGCTCCAGGTCGGCATCGTCCACTCCTCGTCGCCCGAGTCGGGGTCGAACCCGACGAGCGAGTCGCTGTGTGACCACTTCGACGCGATCCCGACGACCAGCGGCCCGCCGTCGACCATTACACCGGGAGTCGAGTATTCGACGCCGCTCGACCACGCGGTCGGGACCGGCACCGAATCCGACTCCGACGGGAGGACCGAACAGCCGGCCAGTCCGGCCACGAGACCCGACACTGCCTGGAGGGCGCGCCGGCGCGAGGCGGGGGACATGTTCCGCCGTTCGACCGACCGAATGGTGTATCTTTCGACTGTCACGTTTCGCCGACCCGCTTCCCATCCCGCTCTTCCGATCCCAAACCTGTGGGGTTCGCTGCACTTGTCCGGCCCGACCGAAAAGTCGCTATGAACGTCTTCTGGCACCGCCGCGACCTGCGGATCCCCGACAACCGCGGGCTGAGCCTCGCTGCGCAGGAGGCCGAGACACTACCGGTGTTTGTCGTCGACACCGAACTGCTCACCCGCGTCGGCAAGCGCCAGCGCGCCTTCTTCATGGCCGGCGTGCGCTCCCTGAAGGCGGCCTACCGCGAGCGCGGCGGCGACCTGCTCGTCCTCGCGGGCGACACCGTCGACGTGCTCGAACGGATCGTCGACGCCTACGACGCCGACCGGGTCTACTACAACCGCCACTACCGGCCCGCGCGCCGCGAACACGAGCGCCGCGTTGACGCCGCACTCCCGACCGAATCGGTTACCGATCTGGTCCTCGTCGACCCCGGGCGCCTCGACGAGCGCTACGAGAACCACAGCAGATTTCACGACGACTGGGAGCGCGAGCCCAAACACACCCCCTTCGACGCCCCGCGCGGGTCGCGGCTGGTCGACGTGGCCGACGACCGCACCGCGCCCGAAATCGAGGCCGACATCGACCTCCCCGAGGCGGGCTACGCGGCCTCGAGAGCCCGGTTCGACCGCTTTCTCGACGAGGAGATCGAGTCCTACGCCGACGCGCGCGACGACCTCCCCGCGGCGGTCGAGCGACCGACCACGACCGTCTCGCGCATGTCCCCCTACCTCGCTGCGGGGATGATCGGGATCCGCGAGGTGTGGGCCGACGCCAGCGAGCGCCGCGAAACCGCGACCGGTGACGCCCGTCGAAACGTCGAGAAGTACCGATACGAACTCACCTGGCGCGAGCAGATGTATCACCTCCTCTATCACAACCCTCACCTCGCGACCGAGAACTACCGCGCGTTCCCGAACGAGATCGCGTGGGAGAACAACCCCGACCACCTCGCGGCCTGGCAGCGCGGCGAGACGGGCTACCCCCTCGTCGACGCGGGGATGCGCCAGCTCGATTCGGAGGGGTACGTCCACAACCGCCCGCGCCAGAACGTCGCCTCGTTCCTGGCGAAACACCTCCTGGTCGACTGGCGCGAGGGCGCGCGCTACTTCCGGCAGCAACTGGTCGACCACGACCCGGCCTCGAACGCCGGTGCCTGGCAGTGGACGGCCTCGACGGGGACCGACTCGGTGGACGTGCGGATCTTCGACCCCGTCGCGCAACTGGCGAAGTACGACCCCGACGCGACCTACGTCAAGCGGTACGTCCCCGAGTTGCGGGACGTGCCCGCCGAGGCAGTCGTCGACTGGCCGACGCTCTCGGACGCCGAACGCGAGGAACTCGCGTCCGACTACCCGCATCCGATAGTCGACCGAGACGACGCCTACGAGCGCGCCCAGCGCGTCTTCGAACGAGCGCTCGGGAAGCGGTGACGCGAGGCCGCTGCGTGCGGCCGTCGTCCCCACGGCGCTGGCGCGGCCGCACAGATGACGGTCGGAAGACACTTACCGGTGCCGCGCACACGCTCGCTCGTGCAACGGTTCGCGCCCGCCCTCATCGCCCTCCTGGCGGCGGTCGCGCTCGTGACTGCCGCCGGATCGTTCGACGCCGTCGACGGCCCCTCGGTGTCGGGCGACTCGACGCCCGACGGGAGCGTCCAGCGCCAGCAGGGCGGCTCAGCGCCGCCGACACCCGCCGGCGACGAGTCGCGTGGTTCGTACGATGGTGACAACAGGACGACCGCCGCGTCCGCCGACGGCGGTGGCGGCGTCTCCGCGCTGCTCGTGGCCGCTCTCCTCGGAACGCTCGTCGCCGGTGGGGTTCTTATCGTCTTCCTCACGGACGACGACACGCGGGCGCCGGAGCGAGACGATGCGCCCGGTGGGGACGACGGGCCGCCGACAGCGGCGGTCGACCCCGAGTACGGCTCTCCAGCGGACAGCGTCGTCGTGCAGGCCTGGCGCGCGCTGGCCGACCGCGCGGACGCCGACGACGCCGCCACGCCCGGAGAAACGGCCAGCGAAGCGCTCGACCGCGGGGTGCCACCCGAACCGGTCGACCGCGTCACACACCACTTCGAGGCGGTCCGGTACGGTCGAGCGTCGCCGACCGAACGCGAGGACGCCGTCGCGGACGTCGCGGACGCGTTCGCGGACGGTGATGTCGCCGGTTCGGACTGGGACACCGACGGCACGGGTGACCGGTCGTGAGGGGACGCCGCCTGACCCTCGTCGCGGGTGTGTTCGCCGTCGCCACCGGCCTGGTCCTGACGCTCGCGCCCGGCCTGGTCGCGGTCGACCTCGCGACGGCGCTGTCGGTCGTGGTCTGGCTGGTCGCGCTCGGCGGCGCCGCCATCGCGGTCTACGGCCGCTTCGACGCGCCGGACGCCGTCGAGACGGCGCTCCCACGCGCGGGCGACCGTCCCGCCTACGGTGTCCCCGGCGACGACCTCGCCGCGAGGGTCGCCTCGCTCGGTGCGGGCGAACGTGACGCGGCCGCCCGCGACAGGGTTCGCGAGCGCGTCCGGGAGACGGCCGTCGCGGCGCTGGAGCGCTTCGAGGGGGCCAGTCCGGAAGCGACTGCGGCCCATCGTCTCGCCGACGGCACCTGGACCGACGACAAGCGTGCCGCGAGCCTGTTCGCCGAGGGCGGGTCCTCGGGTCGCGAGGGTGTCGAGCGCGGCTTCGCCGACCGGTTCGATCGAGCGGCCGACGCGCTCGCCGCGGTGGCCGGGATCGACGTCGGGGAGGGGGGCGACGGGGAGCCGTCACCGCCGACAGCGGGGCCACCGGCGACCCCGCGACTGGCCCGCGGCGAGACGCGTCTCGAACGGACGGGTCGCTGGCGCGGCGTCTCGGGGCTCGCGCTCGCCGCGACGGCCGCGGGCATCCTGCTTGGACAGTCGGTCGCCATCCTCGCCGGACTCGCGGGCGTCGGCTTCGCCGCCTACGGCCGGGCCTGGACCGCGCCGGACCCCGTCCTCGCCGTCGAGCGGACGGTCAGCGAGACCGATCCGGCCCCCGGCGACCGCGTCCGCGTGACGCTCACGGTCGTCAACGAGAGCGACCGTCTCCTGCCCGACCTGCGCTTCTGTGACGACGTGCCCGCGGGCCTCGAAGTCGTCGAGGGGACGCCCCGACACACCACCGCGCTCCGGCCGGGTAAGCGAGCGACGGTCGCCTACGAGTGCGAGGCGGTCCGCGGCCGGCACGCCTTCGACAGCCTCACTGTCGCGACCCGAGACGTCAGCGGCGCGTCGGTGCGCTGGCGGCGGGTCCCGACCGACGAGTCCGTCGTCACCTGTCGCCCGCGCTACGACGACCTCGGGCCGGCACTGGGGGACATGGCCACGCGACTCACTGGTCGGCAGGACGTGGCCGCGACCGGGGAGGGGATCGCCTTCCACTCGGTCCGGGAGTACCGCCGGGACGACCCCGTCGCGAGCGTCGACTGGAACAGGCTGGCCAAGTCGGGCGACCTGGCGACGCGGCGGTTCGACCAGCCCCGCACCGTCCGGGTCGTCCTCGTCGTCGACGCCCGCCGGTCGGCCTACGCGACCGCCGACGCCGACGAGCGTCGGCCGGCCGTCGACGCCTCGGTCCACGCGGCCGCGGCGCTCGCGGGCGGGTTGCTCGACGCCGGCAGTCACGTCGGCCTGGCGGCGCTCTCCCCGCGCGAGTGCTGGCTGGACCCGGCCGCCGGCGCGACCCATCGCCGACGGATCCGCGACCGTCTGACCACCGACCCGGCGTTCGGCTGGCTGCCGCCCGAGCCGTGTGAGAGCCCCGACGATGCCGCCAGCGACCGCTTCGCGGAACTGCTCGTTCGACTCCCCGGCGACGCGCAGGTCGTCTTCTGTTCCCCGCTCGTCGACGACGCGCCCGTCGACCTCGCCCGGCAACTGCTCGCCCGGGGCCACGACGTCCACGTCGCGAGCCCGGCGGTGACTGCCACCGACGCGCCGGCACGCCGGTTCGCGGCGCTCGAACGTCGGCTCCGCCTCGACGCCGTTCGCCGCGCCGGCGCGACCGTTCGCGAGTGGTTTCCCTGCGCGGACTCGCAGGCCACCGAAGCGGACGCGACGGCCCTGCGGACGGACGAGAGCCGATCCGAACCGGGCCCCGCTGGACGTTCGGCTTCGACCACTGGGGGGAGCGTCTCGCACCGGCCGGACGCCGCCGTGGCGACCGACGGAGGTGGCGACGCGTGAGTCTCGCCCGGCGACCGGCTGCGGGGGCGACGCTCAGGGTCAGCTACGTCCTCGCGCTGCTGGCCGGCCTCGCGGCTGTCGCGGCCGTCGCCGTCTCGCCGCTCGCGCTCGCGGCCGGCGGCGTCGGCTGGCTCGCGTTGTTCGCGGGAGTCGTCCGGCAGTCCCGCGGCGCCGTCGTCTTCGGCGGCGGGGTCTGTTTCGCCGCGGCGCTGGTCGCTGCGACGGGCGGTGCGGGCGTGGGAGCCGTCCTCGCGGGGGCGTTCGGCGCGGTGCTGGCGGCGGACCTCGGGCTCTTCGGGCTCGGGCTCGACCGCGACGTCGACGGGTCGGTCGCGACGACGCGGGTCGAACTGCTCCATGCGGTCGCGAGCGGCTCGGTCGCTCTCGCGACCGCCGGCGGGGGATACGTGCTCTATCGCAGCGTACCGACCGGCGGGTCGACCGGCGTCGTCGCGCTGTTGCTCGGCGGGGTCGTTCTCGTCACGCTGTTGCGATGACGGGGGCGACAACGCCGGACACCTCGTCGCTTCGTTCAGCAACACTGATTACGCCGACGTGAATCACGGTGGATATGGGCGACCGCTTTGACGTGGTGATCGCGGGTGCTGGGCCGGCGGGGGCACAGTGCGCGCGCGACCTCGCCGCGAGGGACCACGACGTGCTCGTACTCGAGACCGAGCCAGAAGAGGAGTTCCCGCGTCAGAGCAACAAGTCGACCGCCGGCACGTTCCCGTCGATGATGGCCTCGTTCAACGTCCCCGACGAGGTCGTGATGAACTTCACCGAGACGGTCGTGCTGGAGTCACCGAACGACCACTTCGTCCGCGAACAGCCCGGCGCGGTGCTGGAGTTCGCCGACTTCAAGCGCTGGCTTGTCCGGGAGGGCCGCGAGCGCGGCGCCGAGTATCGCTTCGACTCGCGGGTCTCGAAACCGATCATGGGGGACGGCGAGATAGCGGGCGTGCGCTACGACGGCGACGAGGAGGTGTACGCTGACATCGTGGTCGACGCGACCGGGCCGGCCGCGCCGCTGGCGAAGGCGCTCGACGTCAGCGACCTCGAGCGCGAGCGCCAGGCCATCGGTGTGGAGTACGAGTTCGAGGGCGTCGAGCCCAACCACGCCGACTACGCCGATCTGCGCGATGCGATGATGCTCCGGCTCGACCACGACCTCGCGCCGGGCGGGTACTCGTGGATCTTCCACACCGGCGCCGACACCGCGAAAGTCGGGCTCTGTTACATCCAGAACGACAGTCACGACTCCTACGCGAAAGACGGGATGGGCATCGACGACTACCTGGAGTACTGGCTCGAACGGGACCCGCGCTTCGAGAACGCCGAGCGGCTCGCGGGGAAGATGCACCGCGGCTCGGCCCACATCCAGCCGCCGGACGAGTTGAGCACGGACGGGTTCATGGCTATCGGCGACACCGTGCCGAGCATCGACCCGCTGTGGGGTGAGGGGATCCACAAGGGGATGAAGTCGGCCCGCGCGGCGGCGGTGACCGCGGATGCGATCCTCACGACCGACCGCCGTGACACCTCGGCGGAGCACATGGGGATCTACGACCAGCTCTGGCACTCGGACGTGGCGCCCCAGGCGAGTTCGCGGCTGCTGATGACCGAACTGCTGTATCTGGCGCCGAACGACCGCTACGACCAGTTGATGGCGGATCTGCGGAAGGCGGACGGGGACACGCTCAGCGAGGTCAACCAGGGCAACCGGCTGGCGATGCGCAAGCTCCTCCACGCGAGCGACCTGCCGATCCTCGCGAAGTTCCTCAGGAAGCGACTGGGTAGCTGACCGGCGAGACCTGCGGGGCGGCACGGTTTCGCGCGGCCGACAGGATTTTACCGTTTCCGTTCGGGCCACTGACTATGGTGCCGGAACTGAGCAGGCGACGATTTATCGCCGGCTGTGGGATAGCTGGCTCGACGGCGCTCGCCGCGGGTGCGACCGCGATGGGCACGTCGAACGACAGTACCGACGGCGGCGCGGCGCCGCCACCGACGACGCGCTGGAACACGACCTACCAGACCGGGACGAACGACCAGATACACGCGGTCGCCCAGGCCCCCGACGACGGCTACGTCCTCGCCGGGGAGACGACACCCTCGGAGGACGACGACGCCCGCGAGGCCTGGCTGTTCAAGGTCGGGCCGACGGGCACGACCCAGTGGGAACAGACCTTCTCCGAGCGACTCGTCACCGTCGCGAAAGGGCTGGAACCGGTCGACGGCGGCTACGTGCTCGCCGGATTCACGAACGACGGCTCGACCAGCGAGCAGTCGGGGCTGGTGATCCGCGTCGACGGCCAGGGCACAGAGCAATGGCGCGAAGTCGTCAACAAGGACCCCGATACGGCGACGACTGACCGCTTCGACGCGGTCGACGTTGACGCGGATGGCAACTTCGTGTTCGCCGGCCGGAGCAGTCGCCTCGACAGCGGCTGGATCGTCCGTATGGACCCGGCGCGCAATGTCTTGCTTGACCACGTCGCACAGGAAGGGCGACGGAACCACTTCTACGGCGTCGTCGCCAACTCGGACGGCAACTACGTCGCCGTCGGTCAGACGGATACCAGCGAAGGGCCACTCGGCGGGTGGGCGTACAACTTCGACGACCAGGGGAACACGCGGTGGTCGGAGACGTTCTATCGCGGGTCGGGGCCGACGGCCGACAGCTACAATCTCTTCTACGACCTCACGGAGATATCGGACGGGTACGTCGCTGTCGGCGCGAACGCCGGCGGGCCAAACGCGTCGGAGCGTCGCGGCTGGATCATCAAGATCGGCAATTTCGGCGGCCGGCAGTGGACGACCCACGTCACCGACCGACCGTTCACCGAGTTCCGCAGCGTCGCGGCGGCCGGGCTGGAGTTTTTCGCGGCCGGGTTCACATCCGAGGACATGGGCACCGAGAGCAGGGACGGGTTCATCTCCCGGTTCATCGCGACCGGCGACCAGGACTGGGCCGCCAGGTACCAGGGCGCCGGCGCGAGCACGTTCACCGCGCTCACTCGCTCCGACGACGGCGGACTCTACTCCTTCGGGCGGACGGGTTCGATATCCGGGGGACCGTACACGGGGTGGGGCGTCAAGGCCGGCGGCACGGCGCTGTCGACCCCGACGCAGACGCCGTCGCCGACGCCGACGGACACTCCCACGCCGTCACCGACCCCGACGCCGACGGAGACACCGACGCCCACGCCGACGCAGACGCCGTCGCCGACGCCGACGGACACCCCTACGCCGTCGGATACGCCGAGTCCAACGCCGAGTCCGACGGCGACCGAGCGGCCGCCGGACCCGACGCCGACGGCGACCGAACCGCCGACCGACCCGCCCGGCGGTTCGACGCCGACAGCGACGGCGACGGCGACCCAAACCGATTCGACCGGGCCGGTGACTCCCGGACCGGACGGGACCGAAACCGACGACGGCGGGGGCGGCGGGGGCGGAGGTATCTCGCCGACGGTTCTCGGTGTCGGTGCCGCAATCGTCGCCCTCGGGGCGGGCGGTCTGCTATACAACCGCTTCGTGCGCGGCGAGGGCGACGGCGCGGGTGGGCAACCCCCGGGCGACGGTCCGGGCGGTCAGGGCGGCCAGGGCGGTCAGCCGCCGCAAGGAGGCCAGGGCGGCCAGCCACCGCAGGGCGGCCAGGGCGGCCAGCCACCGCAGGGCGGCCAGGGTGGTCAACCGCCACAGGGCGGCCAGGGTGGTCAACCGCCACAGGGCGGCCAGGGTGGTCAACCGCCACAGGGCGGCCAGGGTGGTCAGCCACCGCAGGGTGGCCAGGGCGGCCAACCGCTACAGGGCGGCCAGGGTGGTCAGCCACCGGAGGGCGGCGCTGGCAGCCAGCCACCGGAGGGCGACACGCCTGGTGGTCCGGGCGGTTCGGAGGCCGGCGGTGAGGGAGGGCAGCCCGCGGACGATACTGCGGGCCCGGACGAACCCGCTGACGCTGACAGCGGTTCCGACGGCGCCGACGACGCGGACTCGAACGACGAGACGACGGAGTGACGGCCGAACGGAGACACAACGCCTAACCGCGTTTCGACCGTACTCCGGTTGTGACCGAGATACAACCCCCGGAGAGCGTTCCGCGCGCCGACAGCATGCCGCTGCTCGGCTTCGGGACCTGGGAGAACGACGACCCCGACCAGTGCGCCGCGAGCGTCCGCACGGCGCTGGAGACGGGGTATCGACACATCGACACCGCACAGATCTACCGGAACGAGGCCGCCGTCGGCGAGGGCATCGCGGCGGCGGACGTGCCCCGCGAGGACGTCTTCCTCGCGACGAAGGTGTGGATCGACGACCTCGCGGCCGACCACGTCGCCACGTCGGCCGAGGCGAGTCTGGACAGACTCGGAGTCGGTTCCGTCGACCTGCTGTACGTCCACTGGCCGTCCCGGACGTACGACGCCGAGGGCACGCTCGAGGCGTTCGCGGACCTGCGCGACCGCGGGCTGATCGACAGTATCGGCGTCTCGAACTTCGAGCCACACCACCTCGACGAGGCCCTCGACATCCTCGACGGCGACGTCTTCGCCAACCAGATCGAGATCCACCCGCTGCTCAAGCAGCCGGAACTGCGCGAGTACGCCGCCGCCCACGATATCGAACTCGTGGCCTACTCGCCGCTGGCGCGTGGCCGGGTGTTCGACGTGCCCGAACTCTCCGCGATCGCCGAGAAGCACGGCGTCAGCGAGGCGCAGGTGTCGCTGGCGTGGCTCCGCGAGAAGGGGATCACCGCGATCCCGAAAGCGACGAGCGAGGCCCACGTCCGCGACAACTGGGAGAGTCTCGCGCTCGAACTGGACGACGAGGACGTCGAGACCATCGACGGGATCGACGAGCGCGAGCGCCAGGTCCACCCCGGCTTCGCCCCGCCCGCCTGGGACTGAGGGACGCGACGGCGCGCATCATTGTTCCGCCGCGCCGCGGCGGTCGGTCGAACGTGTTCCGCGAGGGGACGGAACAGGGGTGCAAAAGAAAAGTTTTACCGGGGGCTGCCAAACCCCCTTCCATGTCCGTCGGGAGCCAGCAGGGCGTGGTCGACGCCATGCGCGTCGACCTGAAGAAGTTTCACGAGACCTGGATGGGGCTGCTCTATCCGCGCCAGCGGGGGGCCGACAACACGGTCCTGGGCAAGTGGCGTCCACAGACGACCCGCGAGCGGGTCACCTACAAGGGCTGGTCGGTGCTGGGGGCGCTGGCCATCGCCGTTCTCTACCCGCTCGCGCTGTTCGGCGTGATCGTCCGGTTCAACGCGCGGAAGATCGACGTCTCCGTCGAGAAAATCGGCGCGATCGGCGTCTTGCTCCTCGCGATCCTGGTCTGGGGCGGCCTCGCGGCGCTCGTGGAGTTCAGACTCGACTTCGGCGACCAGCGTGGCAACGCCATCATCGCGGCGAGCGTCGTCGCAATCCTCGCCAGCGGCCTCGCCGTCTTCTTCCGCTACATCGGCGGCCGGATCACCACCATCCTGTTCGCCTACCCGCTGGGGATGACGGCTATCTTCCTCCCGCCGGTCGTCGCCGCGCTCGTCTCGCCCTCGGTCGCCCAGTTCAGCATCACCTACGCCGAGGACGTGGCCGTCTTCGTCCAGGACGAGGTTCTCGCCGAAGTCGGACTCAAGGAGTACGTCGTCGACAACTTCGAGCGTGAGGGCTTCGCCTACGTCCTCATCTGGATCGGCATCTCCGTCCCGCTGGGCTGGCTGCTCGGAACGATGGTCGCGCTCGCCGACTTCATCCGCCCGAAAGGCACCGGCGGCGACGACTGACGCTTTTCTCCGCCTACACCACTGTTTCGGGGTCCACGACTGTCTCGGGGTCCACGACGCTCTCTTCGGGCGCGTCGATCCCACTGGCCGCGACGGCGACTGTCCCCGTCCGTGACCGGTCGAGCAGTACCGTTCCGCCGGCACGCAGCGGCGCCAGAACCCCGGCGACGACCGCGCCCGGCGACGCCAGCGGTGCCCGGAGCGCGACCTCGCTCTCGGTGTCCAGTCCGTACTCCTCGACCACCGTCTCCGCTGCGTCGAGCAGTCGCTCGTGGGTGAAGGCTGTCCCGCCGGCCGTCAGCACGACCGCGTCAGGCGCGACGACGTCCGGCGGTTCGGTCGGGTTCTCGCTCCAGAGCTGTTCCTCGAAGTGGACGACTTCGGCCGCGTCGGGAACGCTCCCGTAACCCAGCACTTGCGTCCCCGGCGCGGGGTCGTAGCGGTCGAGTCGGTCGGTCGGTGCGACGAGCTCGCGCACGGCGGTCGTCTCGTCCGAGTCGGCGGTTTCCTCGGGGTCGAAACTAACTGTCGCACCGAGGAGGGAAGCACCGAGGAGTGCGAGAATCGGTGGTGGCGTGGTGTCGCGGTCGGTCGGGCCGGCGTCGACGGCGACGGTGGCGTCGCCGCGGACGCCGTAGTGGCGCAGCAGGTTCCCGGCCTTCCAGGCGTTGGTACAGCACTTCGCGTAGCTGTAGGACCCGGCCCGGCTGTCGGTCCGGAGCGCGATGGCGTCGCTCCGCCGCTCGCGCGCGACCAGGTCGCCGATGACGTTCATATCTGGCGATTCGGACGGTGCGGACAAAAGGAACCCGACCCGGCAACGGGCGATCCGGCCGAACGGTTCCCGCGATGGCTGTCGCCGTTGCTGCCGGTCAGACGCCGGCGATGGGGAGCAGTCGGAACGCGAGATACGCGCCGGCTGTCGCGACGGCTGGCACGAGGTTCTGCATCAGGACGACTCTGGCGGTCGTCGCGGGGTTGAACAGATCCGCGGCCCGCGGGATGTCCTCGGGGTCTTCCTCGCCGATGGGGGGCAACTCCTCGCCGGCCTCGTCGGCGGCCAGCGCGTCGACGCTGACCGGCGGCGCCTCCTCGGACGTGACGGCGTCGGGCACGGTCATCGGTCGGGTCGCTCGCCCCCAGCCGAGGCCGACGATCGACATCGTCGCGATGATGACGAAACTCGCGGGGATGCCGAGCGCCGAGAGGAAGACGACGAGCGTCGAACTCACCGCGGCGACGACGATGGCGGCCGTCAGCGGCAGCTCCGTGATGTCGCTGCCCATCGTCTCCAGCGTGCGTCGAGCGATCGTGAACGCGCCGATCGTGACGGCGACTCCGCCGATGATGATCGCCGGGTCCATCGCGAGTTCGCCGCTCCCGACCAGCGGTGCGACCGCGTTGGCGATGTTCGAGGTCCCGGAGCTAAACGCCATCAGACAGCCGATCGCGACGACGGTGGCGGTTCCGGCCAGTTCCCGGCGATTGGTCGTCTCGTGGACGCTCGGGATCGGTATCGCGCCAGACCGGTCGACGTCCAACAGCGGCCCCGTGCTGCGTTCCATCGCGACCATGCGGTTGAGTCGCGCGTAGAAGTACCGGCCGATGATCAGCGACACCCAGAAGCCGACGATCGGCGAGACGACCCACCACGTGACGATTTCGCCCATGACGGCCAGGTCGAGCACGCCGCCCGCGAGACCCAGGCCGGCGATGGCGCCGACGGCGGTCATCGACGTCGACGCCGGCACGCCGAAGACGTTCCCCAGCAGCAACGCGACGCCGATGAAAAAGAGGACGACGATCGACGATTCGAGCGTGAACACGCCGGTGTCGACGACGAGTTCGGTGCCGAGTTTCGTCACGACGTTCCGGCCGATAGTCCAGGCGCCGATGAAGAAGAACACGCCCATCAGCGCCGCTGCGCCCGTCTTCGAGATCGCGTCCGCGCCTACGGCCGGCCCGAACGCCGGCCCGGTCGTCGACCCGCCGATGTTGTACGCGACGAACATCGCGACGAGAATCCCGACGACGAGCAACAGTTCCACCATCAGTCCCCACCGCTCGTGGCGTCGTCTTCCTCGTCGCTCTCTTCGGCGTCGGCATCAGCCTCGGCTTCGCTCACAGCGTCGCGGTCCGTCTCGGACAGCTGCTCGTCCAGTGTCTCCTCGACGGTCTCTTCGACTTTCTCTTCGACGGTCTCTTCGACAGTCTCACCGACCGTTTCTTCGACGGTTTCGCCGACTTTCTCCTCGACGGTTTCTTCGACAGTCTCACCGACCGTTTCTTCGACGGTTTCGCCGACTTTCTCCTCGACGGTCTCTTCGACCGTCTCACCGACCGTTTCCTCGACAGTCTCGCCGACCTTCTCCTCGACGGTTTCTTCGACCGTCTCACCGACCGTTTCCTCGACAGTCTCGCCGACCTTCTCCTCGACGGTCTCTTCGACGGTTTCGCCGACCGTTTCCTCGACAGTCTCGCCGACCTTCTCCTCGACGGTCTCTTCGACGGTTTCGCCGACTTTCTCCTCGACGGTCTCTTCGACAGTTGCATCGACAGTCTGTCCAACTGTCTCCTCGACCGTCTCGCCGACAGTCTCTTCGACCGTCTCACCGACCGTTTCTTCGACGGTTTCCTCGACCGTTTCGCCGACCTTCTCCTCGACGGTTTCGTCGACGGTCTCTTCGACGGTCTCCTTGACTGCGGTGGTCATCCAGTCCGGGTCGAACCGGGCCATTTTCCAGACGACGTGGATGAGATAGGAGATCAGGACGCCGAACCCGAAGGCGAGTCCGACTGCATTCCCGGCGATCACGATGAGGCCCACCGAGACCGCGATCAACAACCCGTAGGTGAGGTCGACGATCGAGTCGACGCGACTCGGGTTCACAGTCTCCCCGGACTGTCCCGGGACTGTGCAGGGCCGATAGCGATACGCTGCGGACCGAATGTGAGAGAAAACACGTGTGCTTTTACAGAGTGGCTCTCCGCTCAAATAGCTTGGCACTGGCAGTCTGGGCCGGTCAGACTTCGGGAGTCGTTCGCTGGTTTCCGAACGGTCCCGACGACCTCAGAACGAACTCTTGATCTTCTCGAAGAAGCCCTGTCCGACGTCGACCTCCTCGCCGCCGGCCTCCGCGAATTTCTCGAGGGCTTCGCGCTGGTCGGCGTTGAGGTCGTCGGGCGTGACGACCTGCACCTGGACGTACAGGTCGCCGTCGCCGCGCCGACGCAAGCGGGGCATCCCCTTGCCCTTGAGTCGGAACGTCTCGCCGCTCTGGGTGCCCGCGGGCACGTCGAGTTCGACCGCCCCGTCGACGGTCGCCACCTCGACCGTGTCGCCGAAGACGGCCTGCGGGAAGGAGATCGGCTCCTGGTGGTGCAGGTCCGCGCCGTCCCGGTCGAAGTCGGGATGGTCCGCGATGGACACCTCGATGAGCAGGTCGCCCTTCGGACCGCCGCGCTCGCCGGGCGCACCCTCGCGGTCCATCCGGAGGGTCTGGCCGTCCTCGATGCCCGCCGGGATCTCGACGGAGAGCGTGGCGTCCTCGCGGACGACACCGTCGCCGCGGCAGGTCGAACACGTCTCGTCGTAGATGGTCCCCTCGCCCTCGCAGTGTCGGCAGGTCTGTCGCTGCTGGACCCGGCCCATCGGCGTCTGCTGGACAGTGGTGGTCTGGCCCTGCCCGTTGCACTCCGGACAGGTGCGCGACTCGCTGCCCGGCGGATGGCCACGCCCGTCGCAGTCGTCGCAGCTATCCGGTCGGGTGACGTTCAGCTCCTTCTCGACGCCGTGATAGGCGTCTTCGAGCGTGATCTCGATGCCGGTGCGCAGATCCTGGCCCTGGCGCGGGCGGTTCGAGCCGCCGCCACCGCCGCCGAAAAAGGTCTCGAAGATGTCGCCCATGTCGCCGAAGGGCCCCTGACCGCCGCCCATACCGCCCATACCACCCATCCCGCCGGCGCCAGCGCCGCCGTTGTCGGTGGCGCCGTGTTTCTCGGCCTCGACGTAGCGGTCGTGGCCGAGCTGGTCGTACATCTGCCGTTGCTCCTCGTCCGTGAGGACTTCCTTGGCCTTCTTGACCTGCTTGAACTTCTCCTCGGCGTCGTCCTCGTCGCTCACGTCGGGGTGATACTCGCGGGCTTTCGTCCGATAGGCCTCCTTGATCTCTTCCTCGTCCGCGTCACGGGAGACCCCCAGCACCGAATAGAAGTCCTCGCTCATCAGTTATCCAGGTGTACAAGATTGAGCTACTTGAATAGAACGGGTCGGCGACGAGCCCGCCCGGGCGCTTCCGGACAACTGACCCGCTGGAGTCTGCTCAGGCGCCCAGCCACTGGTCGTCGCGGATCTCGAAACCCTGCTCGCGACAGAACTTCGCCGCTCGCTTTCGCACGCGTCGCGACCCTGGGCGGGTGCCCTCTTCGGTGATCTGTTCGACGATCCAGTCGGTGACGACGGCGACACCCTCGTCGTCGTCGTCCGCGTCGATGTTCGCGAGCGCGACGAGCGTCTTCTCGTAGGCGTCGTACTGCGAGCCCAGGCGGTCGCGGTCTTTCAGGCCGTCGCTGGCCTCGACGACGCGCTTCATCGAGGCGGCGACGGTCGGGCGCTCGACGCGGGTCCGGACTGCCTCGGGCGCCCCGAACGCGACGGTCTCCGATTCCGGGAGCAGGTCCGCGACGGCGTAACTCCCGTCGGGCGAATCGACGACCCGGTCCCCGACGGTCTCGACGACAACCTTCGCCGTCGCCGGGAACTCGACCTCGTCGAGCGCCTCGTCTACGTCGCCCAGATCCGCCTCGGTGACCGGCGGCTCCGGCTCGTCTCCGCGTTCGAGCGCTTCGAGGACGGCCCGCTGACGCTGGCGGTCGTCGGCGTTCTGAGCCTGGTCCTCGCGACTGTTTTTGCTGTCTGCCATTCCCCGACCTACGCTCCCCACCCGGATAATACCGCGGTCGGCCGGGACGTTCGGCGACACCGACCGGTGCGTATCCCGCGAGTAACCGGAGACGATCGCGATACTGCACTCTCGTGGCGGCCGCGGTACCATCGTGTCGATACCCGGACAAAAACGGATTTCAGAGAACACCTTAGTGGGGCGCGAACCGATCCCGTGATATGGCAACGGACACCACCGATACCGACCTGATCGAAGTCGCCGACGTCGACGACCTCCGTGATGAAGGTCGCGCGGTCACGATGGCCGGCGGGCGGCCGGTCGCGCTCTTTCACCACGAGGACGAGATTTACGCCGTCGACAACCGCTGTCCCCACATGGGGTTCCCGCTCTCGAAGGGGAGCGTCGAGGACGGCCTGCTGACCTGCGACTGGCACCACGCGCGCTTCGAACTCGCCGAGGGCGACACGCTCGACATCTGGGCCGACGACGTGCAGACGTTCCCCACGACGGTCCGCGACGGCGACGTGTACGTCGACCCCGACCCCGAACCCGAGGTCCCGCCGGAGACCCACTGGCGAAACAGGCTGGCGGACGGCCTCGCCGAAAACCTCTCGCTGGTCACCGCGAAGGCGGTGATCAACCTCGACCACCTCGGAGAGGGCTTCACGACGCCGCTGGAGACTGCGGTCGACTTCGGGACGCAGTACCGCGCGGACGGGTGGGGCCGCGGGATGACGACGCTGGGCGCGATGGCGAACCTCTACGACGAGGTGGGCCACGACGAGAAACTGCGGGCGATGTTCGTCGGCGTCACCGAAGTCGCGGACAACTGTTCGGCCGAACCGCCGCGCTTCGAGCAGTACGCGCTCGGCAACGACGACCTCTCGAAAGCGCGCCTCAAATCGTGGTTCCGCGACACCTGCGACGTCCGAGACAGCACGGGCGCCGAGCGCTGTCTGCGCACGGCCGCGAACGTCCTCCCGCGCGAGGATCTGGTCGAGATCATGGTCGCCGCCGCGACCGACCACGTCTACATGAACAACAGCCACACGGTCGACTTCGTCAACAAGGCCGTCGAGACGCTCGACCACGTCGGCTGGGACCGCCGCGAGGCCGTCCTCGCGACCGTCGTCGACGCCATCGCCGAGGCCTCCCGCGGCGAGGAGACCAGCACCTGGACCAACCCGGTCGACGTCGCAGGGCTGTGTTTCGACGCCGCCGACGACCTTCCCGAGATGGTCGCCGCCGGCGCGGGCGACGACTGGGACCGCCCCGACGACTTCGTCGAGACGCTGCTCGCCGACGACCCTCACGAGATCGACGCGGCGCTCCGTGACGCCGTCGCTGCGGGCGCGACGACCGAACAGTTGGCCCACGCCGTGGCGGTCGCCGCGCTCCGCCGGGTCGCCCACTTCGGCACCGGCAACGAGTTCGGCGACTGGAACACCGTGCATCACACCTTCTCCTTTGCCAACGCGGTCGACAACCTCGCCCGGCGGACCGACGCCGACGACGTCTACGAGGCGGTCTGGCAGGGCGCGATGTCGGTCTACCTCGACCGCTTCCTGAACCAACCCCGCGCTTCCCTCCCCGACCCTGGCGACGGTGCGGGCGAGGATCCGGCGGAATTGCGCGAGCGCCTCCTCGAGACGTTCGACGAACAGGGTCACGTCGACGAGGCCGCCCGGATCGTCGGTGCGCACTTCGACGCCGGCGGCGACCCCGACGACCTGAAGCGGACCATGGGCGAGGGTCTGCTCCGCGAGGACGCTGGCTTTCACACGCTCCAGAACGTCGAGGCTGGCTTCCGGCAGTTCGAACTGGCCGGGACCGACCGCGAGCGCCGCCTCGCCCTGATCGCTCCCGCGCGGTACATGGCCGCGCACTTCCCGACCCGTCGCGAGGACGAGCAGACCTTCGAAATCGCCGAACGCCTCTCTCGCGGCGAGCGTATCCACGAGGCCGACGGATAAGATCGACACTCTTTCGGCATCCAAACGGTCGCGCCCACGATCGTTAATGTCGATAAAGGTCCTTGATCGTCCATCCAGCCTTTGGCCGAAATATTCAACCGATGTCGAGTTGTCCTGGGGATCGATGGGAAAATCGCCGCGGGACACACCGGGTGGGGAGCGGTCGGTCGGTGGTAGCGAACGGGTCCGCGAACTGTTGCCGTATCCGTACGTCGCAGTGCGTCCCGAGGGGGTGATCGACAGTGTCAACGGCGCGTGGACGGACCTCGTGGGACTGAAATCGAGCGCGGTCGAGGGACGTCGGTTCGCGGACTTGCTCGCGGCCGGGTCGGCCGAGCGGTTCGAGGACGCCCTCGAGGAAGCGTCGGCGGAGGTGGCTCCCGACAGCGACGCGCTGGAGACGCTCGAACTCGACCTCGTCCGCGAGGATGGAGTGGTCACGCCGGTCGTCCTCGACGGCCGGGTCGAGCGTACGGAAGGCGGGCGAGTCCACCGGATACACTGTCAGCTCCGGGAACTCGAGAGCGAACACGACGGGGGCGCGGCCGGCGCTGAGGATCCCGATTCGGACGGGGAGCGCGTCCGGATCCGCGACGTGCTCGCCGAGAGCGAGGCGCGCTACCGCTCGATGGCCGAGGCCCTCGACGTCTCCGGGGTCGCGACGTTCATCCTGGACGACTCCTTCTCGGTCGTCTGGGTCAACGAGGCCGTCGAGGAGTACTTCGGCGTCACGCGGGACCGTCTCGTCGGCACCGACAAGGCCTCGATGATCGAATCGGATATCAAACACATCTTCGCCGACCCCGAGCGGTTCGCCGAGACGGTGCTCGCGAGCTACGAGGACAACAGCTACGTCGAATCGTTCGAGTGTCACGTCCTGCCCGGCGACGGGCGCGCGGAGCGGTGGCTGTTCCACTGGAGCACGCCGATCGAACGGGGTCGCTACGCCGGCGGGCGCATCGAGCACTACACGGACGTCACCGAGCGCCACGAGTACGCCGCGCGTCTGGAGTCCCAGCTCGAGGACCTGGACGTGCTGAACGAGATGGTGCGCCACGACATCCGCAACGACCTCCAGCAGGTGCTCGCCTACGCCGACTTCCTCGCCGACCACGTCGACGCCGAGGGGGAGGCCCACGTCGAGACGATCCTCGACAACGCCGAGCACGCGGTCGACCTCACGACGACGGCCCGCGAGATGACGGACGTGATGCTCACCTCCGACGAGGGGCGCCGCGAGGTGTCGCTGCGGCCGGCGCTCGAGAGCGCGGTCGACGGCGTCCGCACCGTCCACTCCGACGCCGTCGTCACCGTCGAGGGCTCGGTCCCGGCGGTCAGCGTCGAAGCCGACGACCTGCTCGATTCGGTGTTTCGAAACCTCCTCAAAAACGCCATCCAGCACAACGACCAGGCCGTCCCTGAAGTGGCCGTCTCGGCCCGCGTGACCGAGGGACGCGTGACCGAGGGACGCGTCGTCGTCCGCGTCGCCGACAACGGCCCCGGCGTCCCAGACGACCGCAAAGAGGCGGTCTTCGGCAGGGGCGAGAAGGGGCTGCGGAGCACGGGGACGGGTCTCGGACTCTACCTCGTCGACACGCTCGTCGACAGCTACGGGGGCCGGGTCCGCGTCGAGGACAACGACCCCGAGGGAGCGGTCTTCGTCGTCGAACTCCCGCTGGCCGAGTGACCGTCTCTGTCCAGCGAGGGGGTCCGTCGGCCCGCGCCGGTCGCTCGTCTCGGAGCGATCCACGACACCTATCAGCCAGGGGTTCGTTCGACAGCGATGATGGCAGACAGTCGCCGCGACGCCGACCGCGCGCTGCTCGACGCTGAGTACCTCGTGGTCTGGCTGGTCGCGCTGGTCGTCGTCGCGGGCGTCGCCGGCGCGGTCGTCGAGTACGGCGACGCGGTCCGCGACACGACGCCCGACAGCGACTTTTCCGTCTCGCTCGACCAGGAGTCGCGGACGGTGACGGTCACCCACGACGGCGGCGACGCGGTCATCGACCGGACGACCCACCGCCTCTCCGTCGTACTCGTCGACGCCAGCAACGGCACCACCGAACGCTTCGACTGGGCGCGCGACGACCAGTCCTTCGCCGACCGCGGATCGGGGTATCCCGTCACCGAGAGTGATTCGCTGGTCGTCGACGACCCCTCGGTCGATTCCGACGGCGACGGGAACTACCACGACGCCGAAGCGAGCGTCGGCTTCCACCTCGCCCCCGACGACACCGTCCGCGTCGAGTGGCGCGGGGTGAAACGCGGCGGGAAGACGGTGACGGTGACCTTGCTGAACGCGACGCTCGTCCCCGTCGACGACGGGACGATCCGCTTCGAGACCGACGGCGAAGTCAGTTAGAACTCCCCGCCGAGCACGTCTGCGATCCGTTTTGCACTGTCACGCAAGAGCGGTGCGTCGTCGCTGAACACCTCGACTGCGACGGTGCCGCCGAAGTCGCCGAGACGCTCCGCGAGGATGTCGAAGTCCACATCGCCGGCGCCGAGGGGCATGTGCGTGTCGCCGCGGCCGCGCACGTCGTGGACGTGCAGGTGCGAGACGCGGTCGGCGCAGGCGCCGAGAAAGCGCTCGATACCCTCGTTGCCGTCCTCCATGTAGGCGTGGCCGACGTCGAAACAGACCGGCGCGTCCACCTCCGCGGCGATGTCCGCGAGGACCGATAGCTGGAGGCCCTTGGCCTGGTGGCCGACGTTCTCGACGACGACTTCGACGCCGTGGCTCTCGCCGGCGGCGACGATCCGGACGAGCTGGTCGGCGAAGGTTTCGCGCAGGTCGGTGTCGTGGGGGTTGCGCTGGGTGGCGTGCAGGACGGCCTTGCGAGCGCCTCGCTCGCCCGCCCACGCCAGCAGGCGCTCCTGGAAGCCGACGATGGCGTCGTTGATCTCGGGGACCGGCGTCGCGACGACCTGCTTGAACGGGAGGTGGACGACGAGGTCGAGATCCCTCTCTGCGCGCGCGGCGTCGAGGCGGTCCCCCTCGACCGTCTCGGACAGGTCCGCCGTCTCGCCGAGGCCGAACTCTACGAAATCGAACTCGTCGGTCGTCGCCGTCGCTTCGACGCGGTCGACCGAGTCCCCGACCGTGACTCCGATCTCCATAGGGGACGATGCGAGGGCGAGCGCAATGAGAATGGCGGCGGCGCGGTGGCGGCGGGGCGGTGGCGGCGGGGCGGCGCGGTGGCGGCGGGGCGGCGCGGTGGCGGCGGTTGCGCTGCGGTGGCGACGCGTCCCGGGGTCGCTCAGACGCCCTTGCGCATCAGATGGCTACGCAGCACGTCGTTTTCCTTGTTGCCGGCGACGGGGTTGACGAGGACGACGGTGTCGTCGGGCTCGAAGTGGCCTTCGGCGGCGAGGCGCTGCGCGGCGGCGGCGCCGACCCCGCCGGTGGCACTCATCTCGACGCCCTCGCCGGCGAGCGCGACCGCGGCTTCGAGCGCGTCGTCGTCGCTCGCGCCGACCGCCCAGCCGCCGGTCTCGCGCACCGCGTCGAGCGCGAGCGCACCCCCCGAAGGATCCGGCACTTCGAGCGCGCCGACGAGCGTGTCCGGCTGGTCCCACAGGTCAGTCTCGTCGGCGCCCCGGTCGTCGGCGGCGACGACCGGCGCGCAAGCCTCGGGCTGGGCGACGTGGAGCGCCGGCGTCTCCTCGACGAGGCCGAGCGCGCTCGCTTGCTCGGCGGCGAGGTGACTCCCGACGACGCCGAGGCCGTGGCCGGTCGGGTGGACGACCGCTTCCGGCGTCTCCCAGTCGAGCTGTTCGAACACTTCGAGCAGGAGCGTCTTCGCGCCCTCGTGGCGGTAGGGCTGGTCGAACGGCGCCAGCGAGTGCCAGGTGGTTGCGTCGTCAGTCTCGTCTTCGCCTGTCCGCTCGATCATCGCGCTCTCGAAGGCCTCGATCGCGTCGGGGTAGCGCCCGCCGACAACGCTCATCTCGCCGCCGTGGACGTTGGTCATCGCCTTCGCGACGAACGTCGAGCGCGTCGGGACGAACGCCTCCGATTCGAGGCCCGCCCGAGTGGCGTAGGCCGCGACGCTCTGACCCGCGTCGCCCGTGGTGGGCAGCGCGACGGCGTCGGCGCCGAGTTCGCGGGCGGAACCGACGGCCAGCGCCGCGCCGCGGTCTGCCGTCGTTCCCGTCGGGTTCGCTCCCTCGTCTTTGACGTACACCGCTCCGACGCCGAGTTCGTCGGCGAACTCCGGGCAAGGGGTGAGCGGCGTCGCGCCCTCGCCCGCGTTCGGGAGTGTCTCCGCCTGAAGCGGGAGCAGGTCGCCGTACCTCCCGATGCCGTCGAAGCGCGCGTCGGCCAGGGCGTCGCGCGAGACGTCGACCGCGTCGAAGTCGTAGTCCGGCACGAGAATTCCGCCGCAGTCCGGACAGCGCCCCGGCGTCGTCGCCGGGTCGTGAGTCGCCTCGCAATCGACGCAGTCGAGGCCAGCGAGCGCCGGTGTCGTCTCCATGACGACGCTCTGGACGCCGCGACCTAAGCGCTGTTCATTTCGTGAGACCGGCCCGGGGCCGGGTCACGACAGGAAAAACGCCGCGATGCCGACCATCGCGAGCGCCGTCGCGATGTACCTGGCCGCCCGCCACAGCAGCGCTCGTCGCAGTCCGTCCGACCCCGCATCGGAGAGTAGCAACGGCGTCTCGTCGGTCCCGACGACGGTCGGTCGGCCGTCCTCGACGCGTATCTCGCCGCTGACGAACAGCGGCCGTCCGTCCGCGACCCCCCGCGCGTCGATCGCGAACCCGTCGGTGTGAACGTCCTCCCGGTAGAGGTCGACGACCTCGGCCAGTTCCTCGCCCGAGCACTTGCCCGGGGTCCCGCGCAGGTGTGCGTACGCCGAGTCCCAGACGTACCGCGTGAAATAAACGGGCAGCGACACGTTGCGTGCGGGGTTGCCGACTTCGATGTCGGCGAGCGCCGGCGCGTCGTGCACCTCCCGGAGCCACGAGGGGTCGACCGCCAGTTTGCGCCCGCCGGTCGTGACGTCGACGCGCCCGGCCTCGACGCCCGAGGCGAAGGTGTTTCGCCCCTGTCGGAACTCGCCGCGGTCGGAATCGTAGGTGACGTTTCCCGCCTCGGTGAACTGCGCCCGCCAGAGGTACGCGCCGACTGTCTCGTCGCCGTCGAACAACCGGTCGGCGGCGGGAGCGGGCTCGTCGACGACCGCCTCGCCTTCGACGGCGACGACCTCGCCGTCGGTGACCGTCCCCGGAGCGTCGAGCGACCGGCTCCACAGGGCGAGTGCCGCTCTCGCGACTCTGGAGAGTTTGTACAGGCTTACGATCCCGACCAGCGCGAGCAGTCCGCCGAGCGCCAACTCACCGAGACCTGCCATGGCTGTGGGCACGGCCGCGCTCCGTATAAACGGTCAGGCGGTGTCACACAGTCTGAAACAGTCCGACGCCGCCCGCGACACGCGATCCGGCCGCCACGGCCGGCACGGCGACACCCGACCGAAGTCACGTGTCGTTTTGTGAGTCGGCGTCGAAGCCGGTGGTATGACCGACGTCGTTATCGCGGGCGGCGGGCTGGCCGGGTTGGTCACCGCCCGGCGGCTGGCCGCCCAGGGCGCGGACGTGACGCTGTTCGAGGAGCGCGACACCGTCGGCGGGCGCGTCCGCTCGCGCGAGGTCGACGGCTTCACCCTCGACCGGGGGTTTCAGGTCCTCTTCACCGCCTATCCCGCTGTCAAGCGCGAACTGAACCTGCGGGAACTGGACCTGCGCTACTTCTCGCCGGGCGCGACCATCGCCCGACCGGATCACCGCTCGACGCTCGCGGACCCGCTCGGCGACCCGTTCTCCGCCGTCGATTCGCTGTTCAACACCGACGTGACGCTGCTGGACAAGCTCCGCACTCTCAAACTCCGGTGGAACCTGGGGTCGGGCGCGAGCGACCGCGAGTTCCGCGGTCGGGATCAGAGCATCCGGTCGTACCTCGAGGGCCTCGGCTTCTCCGAGCAGTTCCTGTCGAACTTCGCCGAGCCGTTCTACGGCGGGATCACGCTCGACCGCTCGCTGTCGACCGACGCAGGCGTCTTCGAGTACACCTTCGCGATGCTCTCGGCCGGCGGCACCGCCGTCCCCGCCGACGGGATGGGCGCCATCCCCGAGCAACTCGCCGAATCGGCCCGCGAGGCCGGTGTGACCGTCGAGACCGATACCGCGGTCGAGGCCGTCGAGGCCGGCGGAGGCGGCGACGTCGAAGACGACGGAGCGATCGTCGAGACGGGCGGGGAGACGCTCACGCCGGACGCCGCCGTCGTCGCCACGGACCCGAAGAGCGCCCGCGAGTTGACCGGTGTCGACGCCATTCCGACCGAGGCGCAGAGCTGTGTCACCCAGTACTTCACGACGCGCCGACACCGCAAACTCGACACCGGGAAACGGCTGATCCTCAACGCCGAGGGCGACCGGCCCAACACCGTCGCGCCGCTGTCGACGGTGGCCCCCGAGTACGCGGGCGACGGCGACACGCTCCTCTCGGCCACGACGCTGGGCGACCCCGACGCGAGCGACGAGGAACTCGCGACTGCGGTGAAAGACGCGCTCGTGACGTGGTATCCCGAGCACCGTCTCGACGACCTGGAACTCCTCGCGACCGACCGGATCCCGTTCGCCCAGTTCGCCCAGCCGCCGGGGTTTCGCGACGACCTCCCTGCCGTCGACGACCCCGAGGGCCGGGTCTTTCTCGCCGGCGACTACACGCAGTGGTCGTCGATCCAGGGTGCGATGGAGAGCGGGCGCGTCGCGAACGAGGCCGTCGCGGAGTCGGTCGACCTGGCCTGACCGCTTCCGTGCTGAGGCCCGTCGAATCGACCACTCCGGCGCGCGCTGTCGCGCGCTTTCATGCGCGCGACGGAATCGTGCGAGGTCTTCGCGAGCGTGCGAGCGAAGGCTCGTCAGAGCTCGCTCTGACGGTGGACGAGCACCGAGGAGGCACGACGAGGCGCGCAGGAGGCTGGGGAGGCGTGAGGCTCACGCTCCCCCGAACAGCCACCGTTTCTAGACAGTCTCGACAGAATACCCTGGTGGACTGAAAGGGCGAGGCGTGCGAGGCGCTTGCGCCTCGATGCCGAACGGCGCTGCCGTGAGGCGCGCTCGCGCTCGTGTAGTCGCCTGAGCGTGGCTCTATTCTCGCGGTGCGAGGCGCTTGCGCCTCGAAGCGAACGGCTCTGCCGTGAGCGGGCGGTGCGGAGAGCGAGAATATCCCGCTCAGCGACCGCGAGCGCGGCGAGGGCTTTCAACTCACTACGGAAGATGCGGTCACGGTGCCGTCAGCGGTGGAAACGACACCTAGCGAGCGCGGCGAAGGCTTGCAACTCACTACGGAAGATGCGGTCACGGTGCCGTCAGCGGTGGAAACGACACCTAGCGAGCGGGGCGAAGGCTTGCAACCCACAGGACCATCTGCTGTCGCGGTCGCGGTGCTGTCTGCGAATGCGGTCGCTCACAGCATCCGTTCGAACTGACCGAGCGGGGGGAACCGAAGCGTCTCCTCACTATCTTCGTCCCACACGACGGGTCGAAAGGAGGCGACGCCGGTGACGAGCGGCGACAGTTCCGGTCGCGCAGTGCCGATCCGGCCGTTGACGGACACGCCCTCGACGAGGCGGTTGAACGACGGGCAGACCACGACATCCGAGCGACGGTAGGCACCGTCGCCGAGCAGGAAGCAGGGCCGTTTCTGCCCCTCGATGACGATGGTCGGGTGGTCGTGGCCGATCACGTAGCGGTCGGCCGCGGTGTCGGGTTCCTCGTGGCCGTGACAGACGACCGTCGTCGGGTCGGTGTCGAGTTCGTACTCCTCGTTGATCTCGCCCGCGTAGGCCTCCGCGAGCATCGTGTCGTGGTTGCCCCGGACCACGACCAGACGTGCGCCGCTTTCGCGGACCGTCCACGAGAGATCCGAGAGCGCACGGTCGGCGGCCTCGGGAACGTAGTCGAACGAGTGGAAAACGTCGCCCGCGAGGACGACTTCGTCAGGCTCGAAGTGGGCGAGCAGGCTCTGCAAGCGCTCGACGCAGTCCTCGCCCGCACCCAGCGGGAGTTCCACGTTCGAGGCCGCGCCCTTCCCGAAATGGAGGTCCGCGACGACGAGCGTTCCGTCGACGTGGAGGGCGCGGTCGCGAAACTTGAGCGCCATTGCTCGCTCTCGGTGGTGTGCCCTGAAATGCGTACCGCTCGCTAGGAGGTGTATAGACCGCACCCACGACCGCAGTTTATCCTCAGCGATGAAAGCCCTCGACCCGCTCGCGAGCTGTCGATGTGACTGCAGACGCAACCGCACTCGATCCCACGCGGTGAAAGCCCTCGACCCGCTCGCGGTCGCTCCGGGACATATCCGCGCTCTCCGCACCGCCCGCGCGGATAGGGGTCCCGGAGGCGACTACATGAACGCGAGCGCGCCTCGCCCTTTCAGTCCACCAGGAAACATCTCGTCGCGAGCGTCTAGAAACGGTGGCTATCCGGACGGGCGTGAGCCTCACGCCTCCCCAGCCTCCTGCGCGCCTCGTCGTGCCTCCTCGGTGCTCGTCCCTCGCACGGTACGTCGCGCCACGGAGGGCGCGACGGCGCGCGCCGGAGCGGTTGATTCCATGTTCGCCGATCCCGTTCACTACTCGGTCGCGTCGCGGTACTCCGCGGCAGTGACGGTGTAGCGGTGGGCGTCGACGGCGGTTCCGTCCTGATTCGTCACGAAGTTTCTGAGCAGGCCCTCGTGACGGCCGCCGTGGACCTCGACGTACCGCGAGACGGCGGTCCGGGACTCCTCGTTGCCGCGCTGGACGGTCACGACCACCGCATCGAGGTCGAGTCGCTCGAACGCCATCTCCATGAGCGCGCCGACGCGCTCGCCGGAGTAGCCCCGCCCCCAGAACGGCTTGCGAAACCAGACGCCGAACTCCGCCGTCCGGGCGTCCCAGTCGACGTCGATACCGGTGACGCCGGCGAACTCGCCGGCACCGTCCTCGCCGGCCTTCGGACGGATAGCGTAGGTCTGGGCCTCGTCGGCCTCGCGCTGGCTCGCGACGTGGTCGTAGAACTCCCGGGTCTCTTTCGGAGTCCGATGGGGGCTCCAGGTCAGGTGCTCGGTGACCTCGTCGATGTCGGGCGCGCCCTCGCGGACGTGCTCGTAGAACTCGAAGACCGGCACCGCGTCGGGCGTCAGCGCGTCGAGTTCGAGGCGGTCGGTCTCGATGCGTTCGGGGAAGAGTTCGGCCATGTAAGACGACGGGGCGGCCGCCGACAAGTGACTTTCCGGGGTGTGTCAGTGCGTGTTGAGGGACGCGACGGCGGGGCGCAGGCGGGGGGAATTAAGCCGAGTGCGCCCGGACGGGTGGGTATGGTGGACGTCCTCGCGACCAAGCGCGCGGCGACACGCTTTCGGATCCTGGTCGAGATCGCGGAGCGCCAGCCCGCGGTCAGCCAGGGTGAAATCGCCGACGCGGTCGGGGTGACCAGCCAGGCCGTCAGCGAATACATCCGCGAACTCGTCGAGGACGGTCTCGTCGAGAAGGAGGGGCGCTCGCGCTATCGCGTGACGACGGAGGGCGTCGACTGGACGCTCCAGGCGGCCGCGGACGTGCGCCGCTTCGCCGACCACGTCACCGAGGACGTCCTCGGAAGCGTCCAGGAGGACGCGGCCATCGCCACGGCGCCCGTCGCCGAGGGCGATACCGTCTCGCTGTCGATGCGCGACGGCCTCCAGCACGCCACCCCCGCCTCTCCAGAGGAAGCCGGCGACGAGCCCGCGGCCACCGGCGTCGCGACGACGGACGCCGACGAGGGCGAAGTCGTCGGCGTCACCGGGTTCGAGGGCGTCATCGACCTCGATCCGGGCGAGGTCAGCGTCCTGCAAGTGCCCTCGATCCGCTCCGGGCGACCCGCAGAGGACCGCCTCGCCGAGATCGAGGCGGCCTGCGTCGACGCCGACCTCGTCGTCGCGGCGGGAGTCGAGGCCGTTGGAGCGCTCCGGACGGTCGGGGTCGAACCGGCGACACACTTCGCGGCGGGCGAGGTGGCCGCCGACGCGGCCTCCCGGGGCCTGGGCGTGGTCGTCGTCGCCATGGCCGACGGCGTCGGCCGCGTGACGGACGCGCTGCGCGATACCGGCGTCTCCTACGAGGTGACATGATGACCGACGACACACTCGATACGGCGGTGGAATCGTTTTTCGAAGACGTCGACGAAACCCTCGAAGAGTACGACCGGGGGTACGCCGACGCCGACGCGACCCTTCGGGTCCTGCGCGCACACCTCGACGAACTGCGCGAGGCCGCGGAGGAGTGACCGAGCCCCGCGAAACTGTCGAGGAGTAGCCGGGCGTTCACGATTCGCGACCCTTCGTTCCGGGGGAAGAGAGATATAGCCGGCGGGCGAATTAGCAGATATGACAGACATCGTGATAGTCGAGGGAGCGCGAACGGCACACGGCGCGATGCTCGGATCGCTGTCGGAGGTGCGCGCGCCGGCACTCGGCGCGGCCGCAGTGGAGGAACTGCTCGACCGCTCGGGCGTCGACGGGACGGACGTGGACTGGGTCGGTCTCGGCAACGCCGTCCAGGCCGGCGTCGGGCAGGTGCCGGCACGGCAGGCCGTCGTCGAGGCCGGCCTCCCCGACGACACGCCGGTGACGACCGTCAACGAGGCGTCGGGGTCGGGTCTGCGGGCCGTCGCGCTGGCGGTCGACCGCATCGAGGCCGGGCGCTCGAGCGTCGCCGTCGCCGGCGGCATGGAGTCGATGTCGAACGCGCCGTATCTCCTCCGCGACCACCGCAAAGGGCGCGCCCACGGCAACTCCGAACTCACCGACGCGATGGTGTACGACGCGCTCTGGGACGTAGGTTACGACGCCCACATGGGCGAACTCACCGAACGTCTCGTCGCCGAGCACGACGTCTCCCGACAGGCCCAGGACGAGTACGCGCTCCGGTCCAATCGGCACGCGGCCGAGTCCATCGAGGAAGGGGTCTTCGACGAGGAACTCGTCCCCGTCGAAGTGGACGACCACCTCGTCACCGAGGACGAGGGCCCCCGGACCGACACCTCGCTCGACAGACTCGCGAGTCTGCCACCCGCCTTCCGCGAGGACGGGACGATCACGCCGGGGAACGCCTCGAAACTCGCCGACGGTGCGGGCGCGGTGATGCTCGCGGACGCCGAGGTGGCAGCCGAGCGAGGGCTGGGGCCGATGGTCCACGTCGAGGACTACGCCGTCGCCTACCGCGACCCCGCGGAGTTCTCGGAGGCCGTCGGCGACGCCGTCGAGACACTGCTCGACCGCAACGACCTCGGCGTCGGCGACATCGACCACTACGAGCTGAACGAGGCGTTCGCGGCACAGACGGTCTACCTCCGCGACCGGCTCGGCCTGCCCGAAGAACGGGTCAACCCGCTCGGCGGTGCGGTGGCGCTGGGCCATCCCATCGGCGCCAGCGGCGGCATCCTCACGACGACGCTCGCTCACGCGATGGTCCGCGAGGACCACGACCGCGGTGTCGTGGGAATGAGCGTCGGTGGCGGCGGCGCAATCGTGATGTTGCTGGGTCGATGAGTGGTGGGGCGGCGGCGTCGCGAGTGAGCGTCGGCGGACGGTCCGAGAGCGGGCCAGTACCTTTGACGCTGGCGTCCGAGTGGGCGGGTATGTCTCGAACAGCAGTCATCGCCGGCGTCGGTCCGGACCTGGGTGCATCGCTGGCGCGAACGTTCGCGGCGGAGGGCTGTCAGGTCGCGCTGCTCGCGCGCTCGGCCGAGTTCATCGAGGACCTCGCCGCGGACCTGCCGGACCCCGGTGAGGGGCTGGCAGTACAGACGGACATCGCCGATCCAGAGCAGGTCGCGGCGGCCTTCGAGACGGTCCGCGACGAGTTCGGACCGGTGGACGTGCTCGTCAACCACGCCAGCGCGGGGTCGTGGAAGGGGCTGATGGACGCCTCGCTCGAGGAGTTCGAGCGCGCGTGGGCGGTCAACGGCCGCGGCGCGTTCTGCTGTTCGCGAGAGGCCGTCGGCGACATGCTCGACGGCGACGGTGGCACTGTCATCTTCACCGGCGCGACGTCCGCGGTCAGGGGCCGCGGCGGCGCGATCGGGTTCTCCGCGGCGAAGTTCGCGGCCCGCGGCATGGCCGAGGACATGGCGCGGGAACTCGGCCCCGAGGGGATCCACGTGGCCCACGTCGTCGTCGACGGCCAGATACTGCCCGCCGACGAGGCGGCGCGACCGATGGACCGCGACGCGGAGACGTACCTCGACCCCGACGAGATAGCCGAGACCTACTGGCACCTCGTCGAACAGGACCGCTCGACGTGGACGCTCGAACTCGACCTCCGGCCGCACGTCGAGGAGTTCTAATCGCCCGCTCACCGTCGGGCGCGGCCATCCTTACCGGTCGAACAGGACGGCCCCGACGAGGTACACGAACAGGGCGACAGCGAGCGCGATGGGTGCCCCGATGGCGAGGCTCGCTTCTTCCTGGGTGAATGCGTAGGCGAGCATCGCGATACCGCCGATTTCGAGTCCGAGGCCGAACAACTTCCTCGTTGGGCCACCACCGACACGGTCGATGAGGTCGGAAAACGGCACGTTCTCCTCGCCCTCTTCCTGTGCGGCGGAGAGCCGGATGAACCACGGCATGAAGAGGTAGTTACCGACGCCGACGAACACCCCGGCGACGGCCCCGTACAGGGCGTTCTCCAGCGCGAACACGCCGACTGCGGTCATCGCGACGGCTGTCATCACTGCCGATCCGATACCGAGGATGTCGCTGAACCGTTCTACGTCTTCCGACTGCGTGGAGGGCTTACGCGACGTGTGACGCGACTGTCTACTAAAAGACACTGATCTGACCGTTCTGCCGACCGCCGGAACCGGTGTGACTAAGACGAGGCCGTCGTGAGATTCCTCAAGAGTTATCGGGGAGCGCGCCGGGATGTCGGGTATGACGGAGTTCTCACGGCGGGTCGAGCAGGTGTCGATCTCGGGCATCCGGGAGGTGTTCGAGGCCGCGGGCGAGGACGCGATCAACCTCGGCCTCGGCCAACCCGACTTCCCGACGCCGGAACACGCTCGCGAGGGCGCCATCGAGGCGATCCGCGCCGGCAAGGCCGACGAGTACACCTCGAACAAAGGGACGGAGTCGCTCCGGGAAGCGATCGCCGGCCGCTACGCGGCCGACACCGCACTCGAGGTGGACCCGAACGACGTCATCGCCACGGCCGGCGGCAGCGAAGCGCTTCACATCGCGCTCGAAGCCCACGTCGACCCCGGCGAGGAAGTCGTCTTCCCCGACCCCGGCTTCGTCTCCTACGAAGCGCTCACCCACATCGCCAGCGGCGAGCCCGTCCCCGTCTCGCTCCGCGACGACCTGACGATGGCCCCCGAGGCGGTCGAGGACGCCATCACCGACGAGACGGCCGCGTTCGTCGTCAACAGTCCCGCGAACCCCACTGGAGCCGTCCAGTCCCCAGAGGACATGCGCGAGTTCGCCCGCATCGCCGACGAGCACGACGTGCTCTGTATCTCCGACGAGGTGTACGAGCACATCGTCTTCGAGGGCGAGCACCGCTCGCCGCTGGAGTTCGCCGAGAGCGACAACGTCGTCGTCGTCGGCGCCTGTTCGAAGACCTACTCGATGACCGGCTGGCGACTCGGCTGGGTGACCGGTTCGAATCGGCGGATCGAGCGGATGCTCCGCGTCCACCAGTACGGCCAGGCCTGCGCCACCGCCGCCGCCCAGTATGCCGCCGAGGCGGCGCTCACCGGCCCGCAGGACGTCGTCGACGAGATGGTCGCCGCCTTCGAACAGCGCCGCGACGTACTCCTCGACGGCCTCGACGACATCGGCCTCGACTGTCCCACCCCGAAGGGCGCGTTCTACGCGATGCCCGAAGTCCCGGACGGGTTCGTCGACGAGGTCATCGACCGCGGCGTCGTCGTCGTTCCCGGCGAGGCGTTCGGCGACCATGGCGCCGGCTACGCCCGCATCTCCTACGCCGTCGACGTCGAGACGCTGAAGGACGCTCTGGAGATTATGGACGACGCCTATCGCGCCGTCGCCTGAACTCGCGTCGGCGCTTTTCTCACTGCTCGCTGACGGAGCGGTTGCGGTGTAGTTCGGTTGCGGTGGCGCGCGCTGTCGCGCGCTTTCATGCGCGCGACGGAGCCGTGCGAGGGATGAGGAGCGCAGGAGGCACGACGAGCACCGCAATCGGCTGGGGAGGCTCGTGGCTGTCCGCGGTTGCGGTGCGGGGCGGTCTGTGCGGTCCTGGTGGACTGAAAGGGCGAGGCACGCTCGCGTCCAGTTCAGTCGCTTGAGCGTGGCCCTATTCTCGCGGGCGGTGCGGAGAGCGAGAATATCCCGCTCAACGACCGCGAGCGGGACGAGGGCTTTCATCGCTGAGGACACTCTGTTGTGGCGGTTGCAGTGTCTGGAAGCGAGCGGGACGAGGGCTTTCATCGCTAAGGATCTGCTGCGGTTGCGGTGTCGGCTGTGGTCGGAACGACAGCTAGCGAGCGGAGCGGGAGATTTCAACGCAAAAATTCGAGTGCGGTCGTGGTTCAAGCCAACGAACGAGTAGGCCCACTCCAGACCACACAATCATCTCCTCAGTCGGCTTCGGCCTCGACGTCCAGGTCAGCCAGTCGGTCGGTGGGCTCCTCACGCGTCACCGTCGACCGATTACTCGTCGCGTCTTTCGTCACTCGAACGAGATCGTCGGCGGCGCCGACGAGTTCTTCGTCGTGGCTGACGACGAGGATCTGCTCGACGCCGTAGCTCCGCATCGCGTCGACCAGCTCGACGAGCTGCGAGACGTGCCCCGAGTCCAGAAAGACGGTCGGTTCGTCGAGGATGAGCGGCGGGGTCGGCGCCGCGCCTTCGATACCCTCGGCGAGCAGCCGATAGATCGCACAGCGGAGGCTGAGATTGAACAGCGCGCGCTCCCCGCCGGAGAGTTGCTCGGGGTCGAGCGTCTCGCCGTCTTTCTGGACGACGGTCAGCTCGTAGTCGCCCGAGAGCTCGATCCGGGCGTAGGAGTCGTTCTGGTAGACCAGATCGAAGATTTCGTTGAGCATCGTCTCCAGGGTCTCGACGTTCTGGCGGCGCAATTCGGCCCTGAGGCTTCCGTACATCTCCTGCAACCGCGCGGCCTCCTCGTAGAGCGAGTCGAGCCACGCGACGCGCTCGGCGAGGTCGTCCCTGCGCTCGCGCAGCGACTCCAGTTCCTCGATCTCGTTCTCGACGCCGCCGATGGCGGTCTGGAGTTCGTCGCGGCGCTCGCGCAACTCGTCGAGTTTCTCGTCGACCTGCTCGATGTAGTCGACGGCAGTGTCGCGCGACTCCCTGGCCTCCTCCAGTCGCGATTCGTCGAACTCCTCTTCGAGGTCCGCGCGTCGCTCGCGCAGGTCCGCGAGGCGCTCGCGGCGCTCGTCGTTGGTCTCGCCCAGCCGTTCGCGGCGCTCGCGCAGTCGCTCGATGGCCTCCTCGGCGTCGGCGATAGCGTCGAGCAACTCGGCGATCCGTTCACAGCGCTCGCGCTGCTCGCGCACGGTCGCGCGCTCGCCGTTGTGCTCGCCGATGCGCTCGCGACAGGCGTCGGCAGCCTCCGCTTTCTCGGCGGCCGCTTCCCGTTTCTCCGCGGCGGTCGCCTCGTGCTCGTCGGCCTCCGCGCGCAACCGCTCCACCTCGCTCTCTTTCTCTTCGAGGCTCGCTTCGCGCTGTTCGACGAGGCGGGCGACGTTCTCGCGGTCGCTCTCGCGCTGGTCGACCTCGCTCTCGATGTCCACGAGTCGCTCGACCTCCTCGAGCCGGTCCTCCAGGTCGTCGCGCTCCTCGCGTTTTGCTTCGAGGTCGCCCTCCAGTTCGGCGAGTCGCTCGCGGTCTTCGTCGATCGTCTCGACGTGGGGCGCGCCGTCGACGTCCTGCCCGCACTCGGGACACTTCCCGGCCTCCAGCAGTTCCTCGGCCTCCACGATGGCCTCGCGCTGGTTCTCCACGTCGGCTTCCAGTCCGGCCACGGTCTCCCGCACTGCGTCGAGTTCGTCGCTCACCTCCGTCCGAAGCGCTTCGGCCTCACCGAACTCCACCGGCGCGTCCTCGAACTCCGCTTTCAGCGATTCGATCCGCTCGTCGAGGTCGGCCAGTTTCTCGCGGCGGTCGGCCAGGCTCTCGCGACCCTCCGCGACCTCCGATTCGAGGTCGTCGGCCCGCTCGCGCTTCTCCTCGGCCTGCGATTCGAGGTCGTCGGCGGTTTCGCGGAGGCTCTCGGCTTCGCTCTCGTACTCCGCCGCCGAGACGCTCTCGTCCTGAATGGCCGACTGGATCTCGTCGTCGCGCTCCGCGAGGGCGTCGATGCGCTCCGAGACTGTCGCCTCGTCGAGGTCGTCGGCGCCTTCGGCATCCAGATCGCTCTCGGCGAGGAGTTCCGCGGCCTCGCCGCGGCGCTCCGAGCGCGTCTCGCGGCGATCGGTGACCTCGTCGGCCACGTCCTCGCGCTCGCGTTCGGTCTCGGAAATCTTCGTCTGCAACGACTCGATATCGCTCTCGATGTCGTCCAGTTCGGATCGCTTTTCCTCGTAGTTCTCGAGCACCTCGACGGCGTTGTCGCGCGTCCCGACGGCGGCCTCGCGCTGTTTTTCGAAGCGTTCGATCTCACCCTGAACCTCCGAGAGCTCGCTCCGGTGGGCGTTCAGCTGGTCGTGGAGCCCTTTCTCTTCTTTCTCTTCGATCTGGTCTTCGACGTTCGAGAGGGCGCCGCGCTTGTCGTCGCGGACTCGGCCGACGCCGACGCGGGCGTCGCTGGCGCGCTCTCGGTACTCCTCGAGTTTCCCCAGTTGGAGCAGGGAGTCGAGCATGTCCTGGCGCTCGCCCGGCGAGGCGTTGATGAGCTTGTTCACCTCGCCCTGGCGGACGTACGCGCAGTTGACGAACGCCTCGGCGTCCATCCGCAACAGCCCCTCGACGTGTTCGCGCACGTCCCGAGCGCCCTCGATGGTGTGGTCGGGCGTCTCCAGCACGCACTTCGCGGTGGTCGCGCGCTCGCCGGTGGCGCGCACCCGCCGCTCGACGTGGTAGGACTCGCCGGCGTGACTGAACCAGAGCTCGACCTCGCAGTCTTCGGCGCCGATGGTCACCACTTCGTCGAGAGTCGTCTCGAGCGCCTTCGAGCCGTAGAGCGCGAAGAAACACGCCTCCAGCAGCGAGGACTTCCCGCTGCCGTTGAGCCCGTGGATGACCGTCACGCCGCGGTCCAGCCGCAGGTCCGCGTCGCCGTAACACTTGAAGTTCGACAGCCGCACGCGCTCGAACCTCACAGGAACTCCTCCAGCGTGCCGTCTGTCGCCTCTCCGCTCGATCCTGTTCCGTCCGCGGCCGATTCCGCTCCGTCGTCGGCAGACTCAGCCTCGCCGCCAGCCGCTTCCGACTCGTCGCCGGGCGGTTCACCACCGTCGGCGGTCGCGGCCTCGCTGTCGGCGACCGCGCTGTCGGATTCGTCGGCCTCGGCGTCCTCGCCGGTTTCGGCGTCAGTGCCCTCGGCCTCGGCGTCAGCGCTTTCGGTATCGGCGTCAGTGCCCTCGGACTCGGCGTCAGCGCTTTCGGTATCGGCGTCCTCGCCACCGTCGTCCGGTTCGACGCTGGCGAAGACGTCCCCGTCGCCCTCGTCGACCAGATCACGCACCCGCGTTTCGACCTCGGTGTCGACGTTCGAGTCGGCGACCTTGCTGGCCCGGACGGTCTCGTCGATGTCGCGGGCGGCGCCGCTGAGTCCGAGCTCGCGCACCCGCTCGCGCACCGCGTCGTCGGGGTCGGCGAAGCTGACCTCGCGTTCTGTCTCCTCGGGCGTCTCCCGGTCGTCGCTGACGCGCGCGACCAGCGCCCCGCGGTCCAGCGCGAACTCCTCCACCTCGGCGAGCGTGAACGGCTCTCCCTCGCCCTCGACGCGAACGACCGCCACCGCGTCGTCGAGCTCGTACTGCCCGATCCGTTCCAGCACGCGGTCGATCCCCTCGCCCTCGCCGAGTTCGATGTCGACGAAGACGAACTCGCGAGTGTCCAGCCCCCGTCGGCGGATATCCACGTCGCCGTCGAAGGTGACCAGGTTGTAGCCGCGGTCCTCGCGCTCGGCGGCGCTCGCCCGCTCTGTCGACCCGCAGTAAGTGACCCACGTCCCGTCGACTTCGACGGTCCCGGGGTCGTGGTTGTCCCCCAGCAGGAGCGCGTCGAACGCCACGCTCGCGGGATCCAGGATCTCGCTCGGGTCCCATTCGCCGAAGTCGAACGGCTCGAAGAGGCCGTGCGTGACCAGCGCGGCTTGATCGGCGTCGTGGGGTTCGAAGTCCGGTTCGAACCCCTCGCGCTGGGCGCGCGGGACGAAGTCCAGCCCGTAGAAGGCGGTGTCGCCGACGACGACGGGGTCGCTCCCCAGGCGAGTCGCGAGCCCGAGCGACTCGAAGAGGTCCAGCCACTGGCCCTCGCGTTTGGCCTCGTGGTTGCCGACGATGGCGAGGAAGGGGACGCCGGCGTCGTCGAGCGTCCGGAGGATGGAGAGGGTCGCCATGATGTCGCCCAGGTCCGGCCGACGATCGTGAAAGAGGTCGCCGGCGTGGACCACCGCGTCGACGTCGTCGGCGACGGCGTCGTCGACCACCTGCCGGAACGCGTCGGCGAAATCCCGCGTGCGCTCCGGCCGGTGATACTGCCGATACCCGAGGTGCGTGTCCCCGGTGTGTATCACGCGTGTCATCTACGACGGGGTATGCCACCCCGCCCTAAAGAGGTGTCGCGAGCGCGGCGGAAGTGAAATCCCGCGGCGCCAGTCCGGCAGGCCCGACCGCCCTCTGGCGGCGCCTGTCCGACAGGTCCGCCCGCCTCCCGGTGGCGCGGCTCAGCGGTGTCGAGAGGGCACAACGAGCGGGATCCGGCGAGGACCAGCGCCGGAAATCAGCCGTTTCGCACGCGTCGAGTCGTCGACTCGACGGTCAGCGAGTCGACTATTCGATGTCGAGCGAGTAGATGCGCTTTCGCGCGTCGGCGAACGAGAACCGCGAGGTGACGACACCGACTTCCTCGAGTCGGTTCAGCGCGTACCGGACGGTCCGCGGCGGCAACAGCGTCTCCTCGGCGAGCTGGCTCTGGGTCAGTGCGTCGTTGTATTCGAGCGTCTTGGCGACGAGTTTCGCGCTCGGCGGCAGGTCGCGAACCGCGTCCCATCCGTCCCCCGACGGCGAATCAGCGTCCGCTGCCTCTGAAGTACTCATGCGTACCACCGCTTTCGCATACAGCCTAATAATATTTCTCGTTTCAAAAAATTACCTCGGTGAATCTCCCGGCAATACTGGGTCGGGTCGTCGCAGGTCCCGGATCCGAGATACGGCGCGGCGGTCGGAGATTGCGAGTGCACTGATCGCCGGCCCTTTTCGCGGCCGGAGCCGGCGAGTCGTCGTGTTTTCGAGATGTCGTCTCTCGTCAACACGTACCACGGTGGGTAACTCGAAACCGGTTCGTCGACGCCGCTGCGGGGTCAGACCGGTCACGGAGGCGAGAAACCCCACCGACCCGAAACCTCTTATTATCCCATCCGCTAGCAGAGGTGTAATGACCGACACCGTGGACGAGGTGGACCTGCCGTACGACGAGGACGCCTCCCAGCAGGAGAAAATCGAGGCCCTCGAGGAACGCCTCGAAGTGCTCGAGTCACAAAACGAGGAGATGCGCGACAAGCTCCTCGACGCCAACGCCGAGAACAACAAGTACCAGCAGAAACTGGAGCGGCTGACCCACGAGAACAAGAAGCTCAAGCAGTCGCCGCTGTTTATCGCCACCGTCCAGGAGATCACCGACGAGGGCATCATCATCAAGCAACACGGCAACAACCAGGAAGCCATCACCGAGGTTACCGACGAGATGCGCGACGACCTCGAACCCGATTCTCGGGTGGCCGTCAACAACTCTCTCTCTATCGTCAAGAGCCTAGACGACGAGACGGACGTCCGCGCCCGCGTCATGGAGGTCGACCAGTCCCCGGACGTCGACTACCAGGACATCGGCGGCATCGAGGACCAGCTCGACGAGGTCCGCGAGACCGTCGAGATGCCCCTCGAGAACCCCGGCATGTTCGAGGACGTCGGCATCGACCCGCCGAGCGGCGTCTTGCTGCACGGTCCGCCCGGCACCGGGAAGACGATGCTCGCCAAGGCCGTCGCGAACCAGACCGACGCCACCTTCATCAAGATGGCCGGCTCTGAACTCGTCCACAAGTTCATTGGCGAGGGCGCCAAACTGGTGCGGGATCTGTTCGAACTCGCCCGCCAGCACGAGCCCTCGGTCATCTTCATCGACGAGATCGACGCCATCGCGGCCAAGCGAACCGAATCGAAGACCTCCGGCGACGCCGAGGTCCAGCGGACGATGATGCAACTGCTCTCGGAGATGGACGGCTTCGAGGACCGCGGCGAGATCCGGATCATCGCCGCCACCAACCGCTTCGACATGCTCGACCGCGCCATCCTCCGGCCCGGTCGCTTCGACCGCCTGATCGAAGTCCCGAAGCCCGACGAGGCGGGTCGCGAGCAGATCTTCCGCATCCACACTCGCAACATGAACGTCTCCGACGACGTCGACTTCGCCGAACTCGCCGCCGACACCGGCGAGGCCTCCGGCGCCGACGTCAAGGCCGTCTGCACCGAGGCCGGCATGTTCGCCATCCGCGACGACCGCACCGAGGTCCGGATGGAGGACTTCCTCGAAGCCTGGGACAAGATCCAGGCCGAAGAGGAAGACGAGGACATCTCGCGCACCTTCGCCTAGCGCTACCACCTTTTTCTGCGTCGGGTGTCCTCGCTCGCTTCGCTCGCTGCGGGCACCGCTCCTTGAAAAAGCTGGACGAAAAAGCCGCTCGCGCTACGCTTGAGCGGTGAACCGCGCGCCGGCGGCGCGCGGATGCTCGGGTTTCCACGCCCCAACCGCTAAGAGCACCCGCGCCGAATTCCGGATATGAACGCGCTCGACCCGTTCGACCATCCGGCGTGGGTCACGGCCGCCGGCACGCTCGTCAGTTACGGCCTGATCCTCGCGCTCATGTTCGTCGTCCTGTTCGTGGTGCCGTTTCTCGTCTACGGCCAGGTCGCGTGAGCTGACAAGCGCCGACGCCGCGAACGCCGCCGAACCGCCGGTCCGTCGCCGACGAAATTCTGTCACCGACGAAAACGGCATGTCGACTCGCCCGGACACGGACGTATGGCAGAGGAAATCACCTACGACTGGGACGCGGCAGACCCCTCGACGTGCGGGCCGCTGACCGTCGGCGCGGTCTACGACGGGTTCTCGACCGCGAAGGTCCGCATCCGCCGGAAGACCGAGGCGCATTACCACGACGACGCCCACGAGATGTATCGCGTCGAAGCGGGCGAAGGGACCCTGAAGACCCGCCATCGAGAGACCGGCGAGACCGAAGAGTACGCTCTCAGTCCGGGGACCGAAGTGGTCATCGAACCGGACGAGATCCATCAGACTCGGCCGGACGAGGACCTCCTCGTCACGACGGTGTCGGTCCCCGCGTGGCGTGAGGACGACGAGATCGTCGTGGACGACCTCTTCTGAGCGAGCGGGCCTCTCAGCGCACGATGTCGCCGATGCGACGCGGCTCTCCGGAGAGCGCGGGCTCTTTTTCGACCATCTTGAGCACCTCGTGGTCGGTGACCTCGGGGTAGGGCTTCTGGATGGCGTCCTCGATGAGCGACTTCTCCAGGCGGAAGTCGTGGCCCTCGTAGACCACGTCTACGCCCTGCTCGTCGAAAGAAAGTGCCGTCATGCCCGTCGGTAAGTGGGAGGTGGTTAAATATCTGGAGGTCACAGCCGGGGCCCGGCGTTCGGATGTCCCGGCCGTCAGACGCGCGTCAGACGCCCGTCGTGCGCGGTGTCAGGCTTTAATACGCCTGAAATGGGTATAGATAGTGTGTCGATCCGCTCGGACCCGCTCGACGAACTCGCCATCCCCGACGGGACGACCGTCGAGGAACACGACCTGGTGACCGACGGCGACGTGATCGTCGGCGGTCAGAGCACGGTCGAGTTCGGGGTCCGGGGGAACAACGTCATCGCTGGCGAACGCGTCGAGTTCGGTGGTCACATCGAAGCCGCCGGCGACTGCCGACTGGACATGTGGAGCGACGTCGCCGAGGACGTCCTCGTCGCCGAGGACGCCTACATCGGCGAGCGCGTCCACGTCGGCGGCGAACTCAGAGTCGCCGGCGACCTGGACATCGGCGACGAGGTGGACATCGAGGACGGCTTCGAGGCCAACGGCTGGATCGTCATCAGGAACCCGATGCCGACCATCGTCTTCCTCGTCGTCTACCTCTCGCAACTGCTGCGCATCGGCGAGGAGGAAGCCGCCGAACAGATCGCGACCCAGCTGATGGACGCCCAGGAGCGCGAACACCAGCCCGTCGTCGTCCCGCGGGGCGCCCGCGTCAGCGACGACGCGTGGCGCGTCTCCACGCCCGCCCACGTCGGCGACGACTGCCGCCTCCACGGCAACGTCCGAGCCGAGTCGCTCGACGTCGGCGCGGACACGACAATTTTCGGCAGTCTCCGCGCGAAAGCGGACGTGAGCGTCGGCGAGGACACCGAGATCAAAGGCGACGTGACGACTCGCGCGGGCGACGTCTACGTCGACCGCGGCGCGCACGTCTGGGGCGACGTCTCCGCCGAAGACGTCCACCTCCACGAGCACGCCGTCGTCGAGGGGACCATCCGCGTCAGCGGCGAACTCACCCAGATCCGCGACGCGCTCGGCCCCGAACCGGCACCCGACGCGAGCGACGCCGAAAGCAGTGAGTCCGAGACCAGCGATGGCGACGCAAACGCCGACGAAGTCGAAGACGAAGCGACCGACGCTGAAGGCGACGTGTCCGCCGAGGACGAACCCGAACCGGACGCCGGTGTCGAGGAAGGGGCGGAGTCGGAATCGACCGACGAAGGCGACGAAGCCGAGGACGCTGTGGCCGTCACCGACGCCGATTCGGAGGCTGTCGCCGCCGCTGACGAAGCGGACGATGCCGAACCTATCGAGAGTCGCGAAGCCGTCGAGGAGTCGCTGGAGGGCGTGATCCCGATGGCCGCCGGACCTGCCGACGAGCGGGAGAACGGTCACGACGAGTCCGCCGAGGTCCCCGAAGTCGAGTGACGCGACGGGCGGTTCGTTTCGTGCGGTTTTCGTTACTGCCGGGATCGAAAGCACCTTCCGGCGGTCGGGGGAAGGTGTGGTATGCTGTCTCTCGCGCTGGCCGGCAAGCCCAACGCCGGCAAGTCGACCTTCTACACGGCGGCGACGATGGCCGACGTGGACGTGGCGAACTACCCCTTTACGACCATCGACGCCAACCGCGGGGTCACACACGTCCGCACCGACTGCCCCTGTCTCGACCTCGACGAGCGCTGCGGCCACGAAGACTGCCACGACGGCAAGCGCTACGTCCCCGTCGAACTCCTCGACGTGGCCGGCCTCGTCCCCGGTGCCCACGAGGGCAGAGGACTCGGTAACCAGTTCCTCGACGAACTCACCAACGCCGACGCCATCCTCCACGTCGTCGACGCGTCGGGTGGGACCGACGAGGAAGGCGAGCCCGTCGAAGTGGGCGAACACGACCCGGTCGAGGACCTGAACTTCATCGAGGAGGAGATGGACCTGTGGCTGGCGAGCATCGTCGACCGCAACTGGGAGTCCGTCGAGCGGGCCTCGCGCTCGCCCGATTTCGACATCGACGAGGCGCTGACGGAGATGCTGACTGGCGTCGGCGCGACGGAACTCGACGTGGCCCGCGCGCTCCGGGACCTGGACTACCCCGAGGACCCGATCCAGTGGACCGACGACCACCGCGAGGCGCTGGCCGAGGACATCCGCGCGCGCACCAAACCGATCGTCGTCGTCGCGAACAAGGCCGACGTTGCACCCCCTGAGAACCTCCAGCGGCTCAAAGAGCGCAACGAGGCGACCATCTCGGTGACTGCGGACGGCGAACTCGCGCTCCGCCGCGCGGCCGAGGCGGGCGTCGTCGACTACGACCCCGGCGACCCGGACTTCGATATCGTCGGCGACGTGAGCGACCAGCAGCGACAGGGCCTCGAACAGATCGGAGAGGTGATGGCCGAGCACGGCGGGACGGGCGTCCAGGAGGCGCTCGATACGGCCGTCTACGACGTGCTCGACCACCTGACGGCCTACCCCGTGCAAGACGAGACCCACTGGACCGACGGCCAGGGCAACGTCCTCCCCGACGCCTTTCTCCTGCCCGACGGTTCGACGCCGAAGGACCTGGCCTACGCCGTCCACTCGGACATCGGCGACGGCTACCTCCACGCCGTCGACGCGCGAAAGAAGATGCGCATCAGCGACGAGCAGGAACTCGACGAGGGCGACGTGATCAAAATCGTCTCGACCGCGAACTGACACGGACCGCTGGACGTCTGGCCGGCTGTCGAAGACGCGATGGAGACGGTTCTTCCGGGACGGCCAGGTTGAAGAGGCGACCGGGAGTGGACGCCCCATGACCGGATCCCCGACGCTGACCGACCGTTCGCCGACGACATTCTCCCGCTTCGCCGGGGTGACCGCCTGATGGTCCGGTTCGACCTGAACGCCGACATTCTGGCGGGAGCCGAGGAAACGATCCCGGAGGGTATCGAGCGCGCGGCGGACCTCGGCGCCGACGCCGTCGAGTTCTTCGACTGGGAGGGCGCGGACCTCGACGCGGTCGCGGCGGTCTGCGAGGCCCGCGACGTCGACGTCGCGGGGATCCTCGCGGCCGGTGCGGGGTCGAACATCGACGACCGGACGGCGCCCGCGATGACCAACCCCTACGACCGGGAGCAGGCCGTCGCCGACGTGGAACGCTCGCTCGAAGCCGCGGGCGATATCGGCGCCGACTGCCTGATCCTCACTATCGGCCCCGACCAGGGCGGGTTCGACCGCGCGACCCAGCGCCGCGCGCTGGAGACGGTCCTCGAAGAGGTCGCTCCCACGGCCGAAGCCGAGGGCGTCACCGCGGTCATCGAACCCCTCAACACGACGGTCGACCATCCCGGTTACTTCCTCTCCTCCTCGCAGGAAGCGTTCGACATCACGCGCTCGGTCGGCAGCGAGCGCATCCAAGTCCTCTTCGATATCTACCATCAGCAGATCACTGAGGGCGACCTGATCAGAGGGCTGACCGAGAATATCGACCAGGTCGGCCACGTCCACGTCGCGGACAACCCCGGCCGTCTGGAACCGGGAACGGGCGAAATCGCCTACGGCAACGTCTTCGAAGCGCTCGACGACGCGGGCTACGACGGCTACGTCGGCCTGGAGTTCTTCGAGACGAGCGCGGGCGTCTCGATGGCCGAGGCCGTCGAGGGCACCTTCGCGCTCGACTGACCGTGCCGCGACTGACCGTGCCGCGACTGACCGTGCCGCGGCGGACCACCGCCGGTCGGACCACGACGAACGAACTATATCGGAGCCGTGACACCGGACGCGCATGACTGACACGGTCACCGTTCACGACGACCGCATCGCGCGGATCGATCCCGGCATCTACGGCCACTTCGCCGAACACCTCGGCCGATGTATCTACGGCGGTCTGTGGGTCGGCGAGGACGCCGCCGTCGAGACCTGCGACGGAGTTCGGACCGACACCCTCGAACTGCTCGCCGACCTCGAGACACCGGTGTTGCGGTGGCCCGGCGGCTGTTTCGCCGACGACTACCACTGGGACGACGGCGTCGGTCCCCGCGAGGAGCGGCCAGACCGTCGGAACCTCTGGTGGACGCAGGGCCGCGAGAACGTCCCCGAGGAGTCCAACGACTTCGGCACCGACGAGTTCCTCGCGCTCTGTGAGGCGATCGACGCCGAGCCGTACCTCGCCGCGAACGTCGGATCGGGCGACCCCGGCGAGGCGACCGACTGGGTGGAGTACTGCAACTACGACGGCGACACCGACCTCGCCGAGCGACGGCGTGCGAACGGCCGCGAGGAACCGTACGGCGTCACCTACTGGGGCGTCGGCAACGAAAACTGGGGCTGTGGCGGTACGTACGCCCCCGACGAGTACGCTCGCGACTACCGCCGGTTCGCCACCTATCTCAGGGGGTACGACCGGCTCATGGGCGACGGGGACCTCGAACTCGTCGCCTGCGGGCACACCACCGAGGAGTGGAACCGCGAGTTCCTGCGCGAACTCGGCGGCGAGGCGCACATGGTCGACCACCTCTCGGTCCATCGCTACTACGGCGCCGGCGACGCGACCGACTTCTCCGACGAGCAGTACTACCGCCTGTTCGCCGACTCGCTACAGATCGCCGACGACGTCGAGCGTGCGGCCGCCACGGTCGAGGCCCACGCCCCCGGCACAGATGTCGGGATCATCGTCGACGAGTGGGGTGTCTGGCACCCCGAAGCCCAGAACGACAACGGCCTCGAACAGCCCAACACCGTCCGGGACGCCGTCTCCACCGCGGGCGTCCTCGACGTGCTCAACCGCCACGCCGACACGGTGACGATGGCGAACATCGCCCAGACGGTCAACGTCCTCCAGTGTCTCGTCCAGACCGACGAAGAATCGGCGTGGGCCACCCCCACGTACCGCGTGTTCGACTGCTACGAGCCCCACATCGGTGCGACGGCGCTGCGCTCGACCGTCGAGACCGACGAGCGCGACCCGGCCGAGGACCTCCCGTCCGTTCCGCTCGTGAGCACCTCGGTCTCGGAGACTGACGACGGCGTCTTCGTCACGCTCTCGAACCGCGACCTGGACGCGCGGGACGTGCGCGTCGACCTCCCGGACGTTGTGGCGGCCACGGGGGACGGAGCGCCGACGGTCGCGAGCGCCGAAGTGCTGTTCGACGGGCTGGACCCCGCGACGGCGTCGACGGCCGCGACCGCCGACGACTTCGCTGTCGAATCGGCGAGCGTCGATCTGTCGCCGGACGGCACACTCGCGACAGTGATTCCGGGCAGTGCCGTCCTCGGCGTTCGCGTGCGGTAGCGTTGGACCCCGTCAGCGACGTTCGAGGTGTTCGTAAAACGTCCTCGGATCGACGATGTCGATGCTCCGAAACGACTGTAGATCGAGAAGATGCTGATCCCCGGAGACGAGGTAGTCGACGTCCCCGGCCACAGCAGCTTCGAGGAACTTGTCGTCGTCTAGGTCGTCTGCGACTGCAGTTACGTCTTCGTCCGGAGCGACGAACTCCGCGAAGTACCGGACCGTTTCGACTTCCGTCTGAACCGCCGCCTCGTCCATCTGGAACCGGCTCCGGATACTTCAGCAGCGTCTCGCGGAACTCTGTGAGCGTTTCGACCGACACGACGATCCGATATTCCCCCTCGAATCCGGCGACGACGACATCATGAGGGACGCCGGTCGCTGTCACGCTCGAGATCAGTACGTTCGTGTCGAGAACCGCTTTCATTCATCGGCGCCCCGCGCATCGTGAATCAGTTCATCTACATCTGCCGCCGAGGGGTCGACTTCCCCGGTACGCTCTTCGACGCGACGCCGAAACTCCTCGACCGACGGGAGCTCCACCTTCTTCAGGACGAGCCCGTACTCGGTCGGGACGACCATCAGTTTCGTCCCCTTCTCGAGCCCGTACTGCTCGCGCAACCGGCTCGGGATGGTTATCTGTCCCTTGGACGTGACGGTCGTCAGCTCGGGTTCGTCGGCGCTCATACGTAAGAATTCCTTACACACGTGCTTTAATCCTCCGACCGTTCGCGGTGTCCCAGCAGCCGGTGGCCTGAATTCGGGGATCGACGATACTGGCGTGGCTTGCGAACGGTCTCGGAACCAACAGCCGGCAGCGGCAACTACTTCACGTGCGCCCCCCGCTCGGCAGGTATGCACGACCTCGGCGCGGCGAGTTCTCGGACCGTCACCGACGTGAAGATTGGCTACGTCGGCGGCGCCAGCAGCGGCTGGGCGCTCACTCTGATCAACGATCTCGCGGCCTGTTCAGACGTCTCCGGCGAGGTGGCGCTCTACGACCTCGACTACGAGGGCGCCGTCGAGAACGCCGAGCTGGGCGACGAGGTGATGGCCAACGACGTGCCCGGCGACTGGACGTTCTCGGCCCACCGCGACATCGACGACGCGCTCGCGGGCGCCGATTTCGTGGTCTGTTCGATCCAGGATCCCCCCGAGGAAACGTTCGTCCACGACATCGACCGCCCGAAGGAGTACGGCATCTACCAGCCGGTCGCCGACACCGTGGGGCCGGGCGGCACACTGCGGGGGATGCGGGCCGTACCCCAGTACCGCGAGATCGCGGCGACCGTCCGCGAGCAGTGTCCCGACGCCTGGGTCGTCAACTACACGAACCCGATGACGGTCTGTACGCGCACGCTCTACGCCGAGTACCCCGACATCAACGCCATCGGCCTCTGTCACGAGGTGTTCCACGTTCAGGAGATGCTCGCCGAGGTGGCCGAGCGCTACGTCGAAGGGGCCGACGACGTCGACCGCGACGACATCGCCGTGAACGTCAAAGGGGTCAACCACTTCACCTGGATCGACGAGGCGCGCTGGAACGGTCGCGACGTCTTCCAGTATCTCGACCGCGAACTCGACCGGCGGAAGCCGATCCCGGGGTACGAACCGGGCGAGTTCGCCGACGCCGGCTACTGGATCAACAACTTCCAGATCGCCTTCGACCTGTACGACCGCTTCGGCGTCTTCCCGGCCGCGGGCGACCGCCACCTCGCCGAGTTCGTCCCGTGGTATCTCGCGATCGACGACCCCGACGAGTTCCACAGGTGGGGCGTTCGGCTGACGCCGAGCGAGGCCCGTGTCAGCGACGACGAATCGCCCGCGAAGATGGCCGAGTTCGAGAACGAGGCGGGGGAGTTCGAACTGAACGACTCCAGCGAGGAAGTCGTCGACATCGTCCGCGCCCTGCTCGGCCTCGAACCGGTGAAGACGAACCTCAACTACCCCAACGTCGGTCAGTGTCCGGACCTGCCCGACGGCGCGGTGGTCGAGACCAACGCCGTGGTCACCGGCGACGACGTCTCCCCGATCACTGCGGGCACGCTCCCGCGGCAGGTCCACAGCATGGTCGAGACCCACGTCGACAACCAGGAGACCATCGTCGAAGCCGGCCTGTCGGGCGACCTCGACCTGGCGTTCCAGGCGTTCCTGAACGACCCGCTCGTGACCATCGAGCGCGAACGCGCGGCGGAGCTGTTCGCGGACCTCGTCGACCGTGAGCGCGGGTATCTCGACGCGTACGACCTGGCCGGCGCGAGCGTGCTCGCTGACTGACGGGCGGGCCAGCGGGCTCGCCGGGTGGAGAGTGTGGGAATACATTTGACCGAGGGGGACACAGTCGCTACCGATGAGTTCGGTCGCGCGACTCACGGTGTATCCTGTGAAGGGCCTCGACGGGCAGGACCTGACGGCGGCCACGGTCCGCGAGGGCGGAACGCTCGAACACGACCGCGAGTTCGCCCTCCTCGGCCCCGACGGCGAGACGTTCAACGCGAAGCAGTCCGACCGGTTTCACCGGCTCTCGACGACCTACGACCCCGAAACAGCGGACCTGCTGGTCGACTCACCGGCGGGCGGACCCCGGAATTTCGCACTCGACTTGGAGCCCAGTCGCGAGCGCGCCGCCGCGTGGTTCTCCGAGTACTTCGACGCCGACCTGACGCTCGCCCGCGACCGTTCGGTCGGGTTCGTCGACCGGCAGACGATGGGGCCCTCGGTCGTCAGCACCGCGACGCTCGAGGCCGTCGCGTCGTGGTTCGACGACCTGACCGTCGACGGCGCACGGCGGCGTCTCCGCGCCAACGTCGAGATCAGCGGCGTCGAACCGTTCTGGGAGGACCGGTTCGTCGGCGACGGCGCCCCGTCGTTCCGGGCCGGCGACGTGAAAATCGACGGCGTGACGCCGTGTGGGCGGTGTGTCGTGCCGACACGCGATCCGGACACCGGCGACCCGTTGCCGGGGTTTCGCGAGCGCTTCGTCGAGAGACGCCGCGAAACCTTCCCCGAGTGGGCCGACCGGGACGCGTTCGATCACTTCTACTCGCTGATGGTGATCGCGAGCGTCCCCGAGTCAGACCGCGGGAAGACCGTCTCCGTCGGCGACCGCGTCACCCTCTGCGGGGAGTGAGCGCCTCTTCCGAGCAGGTCTCGCCTCCAAATCGCCTTGGACAGGCAGGTCGAAGACTTTCGGTCGCCGGTCTCCACGTTCGAATCGCGATGATCGGTGACGACGCGACCGGACGGCGGGATAGTTCGCACACCGAGACAGCGCGAACGGAGATCACCGCCCTCCAGGAGCAGGTCCCGCCGGGCAATCCCCTGATTTCCGAGCAGATGTCGTCCGTTCGGGAGAAGATCGATGAGTACGGCCGACTCGATTCGGAGTCGGCGCGGCGCGATCTCCTTCTGGATCTCGATGCGGAACTCGACGACCTCCGCGACGCCATCGACGACGAACTCGACGACGGGCGAGCCCAGGCCGCGCCCCCCTCGACGACGTCGAAGCCGCCGTCTCGAACCTCCGGAACGACTCCTGACCGCGGAACCCCACGAGAGCGACGGTCGTCGAGGCCGACCCTGGCCCCTCTTCGACAATTATAAAAAATATATACTGTATGTAAATCTGTGAAATCTCCCATTCTGTCGTTGGTGCCTGGACCAGGAACTCGTTCAAAAGCGGCCGACTGACACCCGGCGAGAACGACCGTATCTGATCGACGCGATCGGAGCAGAGATCGGGTATCTTGGCACTAGATGCGTGAAAAACGCGACAGCGGTGGACGTCTGTGTCGGGATACTCACTGTGAGACGACTCGGCCGAAAGAGCCGACGAAAGTCGTCAACTACTCGCAAACACCCGGAATACGGTCTCTCTCGCACCGCCAGTCTCGGACCGCCGCCAATTTCGCTCTCAGCGTTTCATCAGCGGCCTCTGCTCCAACACCGAACGATAGATCTGAATAACAATTTTTCGAGGGGAATAAAAATACATAGAAATATAAATATGTAATCGCAGGTCGGGCCCGTCGGGAGTGTCGTCTGCAATTCGATCCGGGATGCTGCGAATCGATTTCTCAGCGGCGAGATTCCTCCCGGGGTCGAAGTGGCAAATACTGACGCTACCGTGCATCGATACCACACTGTACACTCTGTGTATACATCATGGCGACGATACGAGTCCGCGACTGGACCAAAGAACGTCTCGACGAGATTTCCGCGGCGGAGGGCCACTCGTCCCACGATTCGGTCGTCAAGTCGCTACTCAAGGACCGCCAGATCGCGGAGTTCGCCGGGCAACCGGCGGTCGAGCCCCCCAGGGACCAGCCCGAGGCGCGGAACCCGCCCGAGAAGACCTTCGATGACCTGACCGTCCTCGAAGAGCTCGCGGTCGCCGACAACGGCCTGGTCTTTTTGTGGTGTCCGAACTGCGGGACGGAGATCGCCCACATCGAACTCGAGAACCCGGTCTCGATGTCTGTCTTCGAAGTCGAGTGCCAGCGCTGTCTCACCCGCCTGGACGAGCGTGCGCTCGTCGCTATCGAGATCAACTACCCGATCGAACAGCGCATCGTCGAAGAGAAACTCGGGTCGGACCTGCGCGAGTGCGTCGTCGATTACTGGTCCCGTCGCGCGGCGGACCTCGCCGAGGAACTGCCGTCCGGTGACGTCGACGGCGAGCAGTTCGTCTGGCAGTTCACCCGATACCTCGCGGAGTTCGGCTGGGAGTGGCCGACGGACCGCCCGGTCGTCGGGCTCCGCCCCGGCGGCGTCTATCGGAACGAGGAGACGGGCGAGGTCATCGAAGTGCTGGAATCGGTTGCCGGCGACCACGGCGCGGTCGGCGAGTACCGGGTGCGGAAGTACCCGGACCGCGACGCGGTCGCTACCGAGTCCCCGACGCCGGTCACCATCGACACCGCGACAGTCGTCGATTTCGTGGCCGACCAAACTCTCTACCGCGTGCCCGACGCGAACGAGTGACCGCTGTTCGGTCGGCGTGGGCCACTATGGTCTATGAGGTCCCTTATACGGAACGATTAAATGCGGAACCTCGTGGCTTGTAGACGCGGCGAAGCGCCCGATCGGTCGTTCGACCGGCAGTTCAGGCATGTCCATATCGGGCGGAGAACGCGTATCACTGGAGGTGATCGAGAAACGACTCCGGGACACCACCGAAGCAGACTTCCCGCCAACTCGGGAGCGGCCAGTCGCTTCCCGAGTCCGACAGACAGCCGGACTGCACCGAACGAGTCTGTCCCACGGGACTCGGTCGCGGTCCGATCCCCGGCCGTCCCGACGACTGTCATCCCTCGTCGGTGACGGAGTCTTCACTGCCGAGACGCTCTCTTTGACGCGTAGCGACGCCGACAGCGTCGGCAGGACCCTCCCGTCCAGTAACTTTAATCCACCAGCGGTGGTGATGGTGGGTGTATGACCATCGACCCCGAAGACGTCATGAGTATCGGGGACCGCCTCCTCGAACGCCAGCCGGAGTCGTTTTCCGACGACTTCGGTGAGAACCGGGAGACGCTCCAGGCCGTGACGGACCTGAGTTCGACGCGCCTGCGGAACCGGATCGCCGGTTACATCACCAGACAGAAGCGGGCCTGAAGGCGCGGCTCAGTCACCCGCCGGCGCCGGTCAATCGTCCGCCCGTGCGTTGTCGGTCGCGACGTCCCACTCCGAGGGGTCTATCTCCGCGCCGTCGAACGACGCGTGTTCGGGATAGACCGTGAACACGAGGTAGTCGGTCCGCTCCCGGAGATACGCGATCAGGGTGTGGAGGTTGTCGTCGTCGAGGCCGCCGACGCTGTCGACGAGCATGACCGGTACCGTCTCCGCGACGTCGAACGACTCGTGGCCAGCCAGCGCGGCGACGAACCCGAGGAGCTCGAGTTCCCCCTCGCTCAGCGCGTCGAGACTGGCCTCGCGGCCGTCTCTCGCTACCACGATATCAAACTCGGCGGTCAGCCGCGCCGTCTCGAACCCGGTGTCGAACCGCGAGAGCACCGCCTGCATCGCCGTCTCGAACGCCTCGCGCGCCTCGTAGGTGATCCGGTCTTTCCGGTTGCGAAGCTCCGTGATCTCCTCGTCGAGGCCCTCGCGTTGGTCCTCGAAGTCGTCGCGTCTGTCGGCGCGCTCTTCGAGCTGTGTCAGTTCGTCCCTCGCGTCGTCGAGTTCGGCTTCGCGGTACTTGATTTCGCTTTCGAGGTCGGTGATCGCCTCGACCGTCTCGTCGATGGATTCGGCCAGCTCTTCGACGCGAGCGTCGGCTTCGTCGCGTCGCTCGCGCGCGCTCTCGAGGCTCTCGCGGTGGTCGGCGAGGGTCTCTTCGAGGTCGGCGATCTCGGCCTGCAGGTCGTCGCGTCGCCGGCGCTCCTGCTCGCGTTTCTCGCGTTTCGCCTCGACGTTCTCGACGCGGTCGCGGGCCGACTCGACCGCCCCGCGCATCTCCGCGATCCGCTCGCCCAGCGCGTCGAGGCGCTCCTCGACGGCCGCGCGGGTGGTCTCGGTCCCACAGGTCCAGCAGGCGACCGTGTCGCCGGTCAACTCGCGGTCGACGTCGGTTACGAGGTCCAGCCGCTTCTCTTCGAGCACCATCTCGGTCGTCGAGTAGACCGACTGGAGGACCTCCTTGTCCCGCCTGACCTCCGAGAGGTCCGCACGCGCCTGTTCGAGGGCGTCCCCGTAGTCGGCCTCGTCGTTCACCTCGATTACCTCGAGTTCCTCGCGGCGCTCGGTGAGGCGCTCTTCCGTGCGTTCGATGCTCCGTTCGAGCCGTTCGATCCGGTTTTCGGCTTGCTGGCGCGTCGACCGCGCTTGGGCGAGGTCGCTCCGGGTCGCGGCCGGCGAGCCGTCGTCGTTCGGTTCCGAGAGGGCCGCGTATCGCTCGCGCAACTGTGCGAGTTCGTCCTCGAGTCTGGTCACCTTCTCCTGGACGGTCGGGAGTCGTTCGGCGGCCTGTTCGGCCTGGGCGAGTTTCGAGTCCACGCGCTCGCGCTGGCGCCTGAGGTCGGCGATGCGCTCGTCGATGTTCTGAAAATCCAGCGGCTCCAGCAGGACGGACTCGAGGTTCTCGCCGTTCCTGACCGCCTGTCGAACGGCGTTGGTCTCGTCGAGACAGGCGAACAGATCCGCCCGGACGGCGTCGTACTCGTCGTCGAGATAGGGCTGGCCCGAGGCGACGACTCGGTCGCCACTCCGCTGTAGGTCGACCTCGACGGTCCGGTCGGGGGTCTCCAGGTGGACGCGACCGCGGTCGCGGCCTTCGGTCAGCGGGGTCGCGACGCCGAGTGCGGTCTCGATCGAGGCGATGAAGCTGGATTTCCCCTGCCAGTTCGACGCGCGGACGGCGTTCAGGCCGGGTTCGATCGCCGCCTCCCCGTCGAGGATTCCGGCGATGTGTTCGATATCGATAGTCCAGGTCATTGTCGGTGGTCGGTCGTGTCGCTCGTCGCCATCAGTGCTCGGTCGCCGCCGGGGTCTCCGGGCAGTCGTGCTGTTCGCAGACGTATCCGCGTTCGAGCGCGACGTCGAAGGGGACCCGCGTCGGGCACTCCTCGCAGCCGACCTGTACCTGTACGGTCACCGTCGCGGTGTCGGCCCCCGCCACGCGGTCGCGCGAGGCCAGCGAGGAGAGCGCGTCCGCGGCCTTTCCCTCGGCGACCGAGCGCGCCGTCGCGACCGCGTCGCGCTCCCACTCGCTCTCGCTTCGACTGGTGTCTTTCTCGCCGTCGAGACACTCTGTGAGGTGTGTCCGCACGGTGCCCCAGGAGACCAGGTCGGACCGGAGCTGGTCGGCGTCGATGCCGTCCGCGCGCAGACTCTCCGCGACTTCCGTCGCGAGGAGGTCGTCCTCGCCTGTCAGCGCCGCGTAGTCGTTCTCGACTCGGCCCCCCAGACTGTCCCGGCCGTGGTTGTCGTAGACGCGCCGGAGCAGCCGCTCGTTGAACCAGTCTGTGAGCGTTCGATACCCCTCCGCGGGCCGGCCGTCCTCCCCCGTCCATCGCGCCAGGAGTCGGTCGTCCACCGACTCCCCCCTGACCGACTCGTCGAGCCCGTAGGCCTCGACGACCCGGTCGACCTTGCAGGTTTCCGGCGACATCGTCAGCCCGGTTGTCTGCGCTCCGTCATAACGCTACCGAATGTCAAGATACCGTCAGGAGCCTGTGAGCGGTCCGTCCGCGGAGCCGATCCGGACCGCGAACTCGTGAGGGGCCGACAGGCCGTGGCAGCCGCTCTCAATATTCCCACATATCGATCACTCTTCGAGCGAAATAGTTTTGATTGAACAACTCTATACGAGAATCGGTATTGATCACCCTCTAATAGTAGAACTTTCTATGAGGTTGTCAACCCAGGTCCTTGTACATCCTAGTATCGATATTACAGACTTATTCCTGTAATCCGGAACCACAACCGGGAGCGGCGGTCGACATGGCCCGTTCGGCGGCGGTCAGGGCCAGGCGGCGTTCGTCACGGCCCGTTCGGCGTCGGCCACCACCTGTTTGGCGTCGAGCGTCTCGACCTCGCCGTCGTCCATGAGGACCCGGCCGTCGACGATGGTGGTCGTCACGTCGCGCCCGGTCGCGGCGTAGACAGCGTGAGACAGCAGCTCCCGACTGGGCGTGAGGTGTGCCTCGCCGGCGTCGAGGACGATCATGTCGGCCGGTTCGCCCGCGGCGATGCGCCCGCCGTCGATCCCCAGCGCGTCCGCGCCGTTGGCCGTCGCCATCTCGATGACCGTCCCGGCGTCGAGCGCCGTGGCGTCGCGGTCTCGCGCTTTCGCCACGAGCGCCGCGAGTTTCATCTCCTCGAGCATGTCCAGCGAGTTGTTCGAGGCGACGCCGTCGGTCCCGAGACAGACGGGCACCCCAGCCTCGACGAGTGCGTCGACCGGTGCCATCCCCGCCCCGAGTTTCGCGTTCGCTGCGGGGCAGTGTGCCACGCCCGTCCCGCGGTCGGCGAGCGTCTCGATTTCAGCCTCGCTGAGGTGGACGCCGTGAGCGATGTAGGCGTCGTCGTCGAGGACGCCGAGGTCGTCGAGGTGGAGCACGGGGTCGGTGCCGTACGCCGCGGTGAGTCGCTCGACTTCCTCGACCGTCTCGTTGACGTGGATGTGGTAGGGGCGGTCCACCGCGGCGGCCCGCGAGGACATCTCGCGGAGCACGTCGTCCGGGCAGGTGTAGGGCGCGTGGGGCATGAGCATCGTCCGGATCCGCCCCTCGGCGGCGCCGTCGTACTCCGCGGCGAACGCCGCGACTTCCTCGATGCGCTCCGCGGTGGCGCTCTCGTCGTCGTCCTCGTCGACGAGGACCCCCGGCCCCAGCGCCGCGCGGAGGCCCGCTTCCTCGACCGCCTCGGCGACAGCGTTCATGTGGAAGTACATGTCGGCGAAGGCCGTGGTACCAGTTCGAATCATCTCCAGCGCCGCGAGTCGAGCGCCCGCGCGGACGTCCTCGCGGGAGAGTTCGGCCTCGGCGGGCATGATGCGGTCGTGCAGCCACGTCTCGAAGGGCAGGTCGTCGGCGTACCCGCGAAACAGCGTCATCGGCGAGTGAGTATGGGCGTTCACCAGTCCCGGGATGACGAGCCCGCCGTCGGCGTCGACGACCCGGTCGGCCGTCAGATTCTCGTCGTCGGTGACCGTCTCGATACGTCCGTCGCGGACGCCCACGCTCGCTCGCTCGACGCGCCCGTCGTGATAGACGTGTCCGTTCGTCACTGCGAGTTCCATCAGTGTCTCCCTCTGGGGTCAACCGCGGCTTAAGTGTACTGGGAGCGCAGTGGCAACTGGTACTGCGGACCGCGGAACCGGCACTGCGGACCGCGGAACCGGCACTGCGGACCGCGGACCTGCACTGCGGACCGCGCCGGTCACCCCGCGTGCGAGGTGCGCCGCGGCATCGCGGCGTCGCCCTCGATGTACGCTTCGAGGAACTCGCGGTAGAGGTCCGCCTTCACCTCGGCGTACGAGGGGTCGTCCCAGCGGTTGTGGAGCTCGTCGGGGTCTTCGCGCAGGTCGAACAGTTCGCCGTAGTCCCGGCCGGGATACACCGTGAGCTTGTACCGTTCGGTGACGTACGTCCGAACCCGCTGTCCGAAGTAATCGTCGTCGTTCTCCACCACGACAGCCTCCCGGACCGATTCGCGGTCGCCTCGCAACTGGGGGACGAGCGACTCCCCCGCCAGCGCCGGCGGTTCGTCCAGCGACTCCGGGAGCGGGTGGTCGGGATACGGCGAGGGCACGTCACAGAGGTCGAGCATCGTCGGGAAGAAGTCGACGGCGCTCGCCAGGCCGTCCGTCCGGCGGCCCGCGGGCAGCCCCGCCGGCCAGTTCAGTACCATCGGCGTCCGGAGCAGCCCCTCGAAGTGGAACGGTCCCTTGCGCACCATCCAGTGGTCGCCCATCATATCGCCGTGGTCCGAGCAGAAGACGACCAGCGTGTCCTCGCGAACGCCCATCTCCTCGAGCGTCGAGAGGACGCGGCCGACCTCGTCGTCGACGAACGACACCATGCCGTAGGTGATCGCGATCATCTCGCGGAGCCCCGCGTCGGAGTGCTCCGCGGCTGTCAGCAACCCGGACAGTTCCGTCTCCTCGTTCTCGTAGGCGTCACGGAAGTGAGGCGGCAGGTCGTCGAGTTCCCCTTCCCGGCGCGTCGGGAGCGATACGTCCGCGGGGTCGTACATCGACGCGTAGGGTTCGGGCGCCGCGTACGGGTGGTGGGGGTCCGGGAACGAACAGAACAGGAAGAACGGCTCGTCATCGACCTCACCACTGCCCCCGCCGCCCTCGCCGCCCCCACCGCCCCTGCTGCCCTCATCTCCCCTGCCGCCTCCACCGACGGCGTCTTCGATGAACGCCCGCGAGCGGTCGGCGATCCACCGATTGTAGTGGTGTTCGGCGGGTATCGACCACCGCCAGGACCCCGACGCCTCGCCGGGGTCGTTATCCGGGTGGTCTCTGGGGAACCGCTCGAACGAGTCGGGATGCGTGGTCTCCAGCCAGGTTCGGTACTCGCCGTAGGCGCCGTCGCCGTGGGCGCCGACGAAGTCCGTCGTCTCGAACCCGTAGAACGGCTCGGGAAGCGACTCGACGTGGCCCGCCTTCCACAGCGCCTCGGCCTCGGGATGCTCGCTGGCGGGCGGTGCGACCGGGCCGTCGTCGGGGTCGACCTCCACGTCGAGTTCGGCCGCGACCCGCTCGATCCGCGGGCGAAACGCCGGTGGGAAGTCAGCCATGCTCGATTCGCCGGTTTCGAGCATCCGCGCGATGTCGTCGAGCGGCAGCGACCAGTTGGAGTGGTGGAACTTGCCGGCGCCGTGGGTCCGGTAGCCCGCGTCGCTGAAGGCCCCGGGGAGTGTCGGAATCTCGGGATCGAGCGAGACCCCGTTCGTGCGGACGCCGTGGTCGCGGGGTCGGCGACCGGTGAACAACGTCGCCCGCGCCGGCATGCACAGCGGGTTGTTGACGTACGTCCGGTCACAGGTCACGCCGCCCGCCGCGAGCGCGTCGATGTGCGGCGTCTCGACCGTGTCGTTGCCGGCGTAGCCGAGGTGGTCGTGGCGCAACTGGTCGGTCATGAACACCACGACGTTCGGCCGCCGCTCGTCGGACTCTTCGGCTGCGTGGTCTCCGGCCATGTCACCGGGACAACTCCACGGACCCTATCCGTTCGGATTCCCCCAAGTATCGCGACGGCAGGCCACGCCCGCGAACCGACCGCGACGGGCGCCCGACCAAGCCCGCGAACCGATCGAGACGGCCGCCCGGGCTCGCTTGCCACGAGATGACTCTCTCCCGTTCGACCCCCTATCGTTTTATACAGGGAGAGACAACCGAAATCCGTGTCTACGCCACTACTCCTAGATACGGATCCGGGCTGTGACGACGCGCTGGCGATCGTCTTCGCGCTGGAACACGCCGACATCGACCTGGTCGGACTGACCTCGATTTTCGGCAACGCACCGACAGCGGACACGACCCGCAACGCCCGCTCGATCCTGGAACTGTTCGACCGGACCGACGTCCCGGTCGCGGCGGGCGCCGACGAACCACTGCTCGTCGATCTGGACACCGCCGAGCACATCCACGGCCCCGGCGGGATAAAGGGAGACCTCCCCGAGCCGACGACCGCGACGGAACCGGTAAGCGTCCCCGCCGCACAGTTCATCGTCGACCAGGCCCGCGAACACGAGGGCGAACTCACGCTCGCCGCCGTCGGCCGACTCACGAACGTCGCGCTGGCGCTCGCGCTGGAACCCGACCTCCCCGACCTGCTCGACGAGACCCTGATCATGGGCGGGTCGGCGTTCGAGGCCGGCAACGTCTCCCCGCTCGCGTCGGCGAACTTCTGGGGCGACCCCCACGCCGCCCGCCGGGTCGTCCGCGACACGGACCCGACCGTCGTCCCGCTGGACGCCACGCAGCACTCCGGCCTCCCCGCAGCGTGGATCGAGGGACTCGCCCGCGACGCCCCGCGCAGCGGTGCGGTGTACGAGTGGGCGACCTACTACTCCCAGGACGACCTGGACCGCTACGGCATCGAGACCGCTGCGATCCACGACGTGATGGCTCTCGCCGGCCTCGTCGACGACGACCTCCTCGAGATGGAGGCCCACTTCATGGAGGTCGGCGCCGACGACGGCCTGGCACAGGGCGCACTCGCCGTCGACGTCCAGGGAACGAGAGACGAGGACCCCAACGGCCGCGTGGCGCTGGGCGTGGACGCCGACCGCTACCGCGAACTCGTCACCGATACGATCGACCGAGCCATCGAGTGAGGGCGCCGGGCGTGTGCTACGGGATTGTTTAATTGCAGTTTTATCATGTCTACTCCGGCCCGATTGTGTGGGTCTGGTCGAAATATAAATACGAACGGTCATCGACCGTAGCGTTTATTTGACGACAGCGTGTTGCCGACGTGTGAGCGAAGCAGTGGCACACGAGCGAGTCGTCGAACAGCTCCCGAAGGCCGAGACGCACATCCATCTGGAGGGGTCGATCCGTCCCGAGACGGTGTTCGACCTCGCGGCGAAAAACGACGTGGAGCTCCCGGAGGACTCGGTCGAGGAGCTTGTCGCGGCCTATGACTTCGAGAGCCTGAACGACTTCATCGACAAGTTCGCGTTCATCCCGCAGATTCTGCAGAGCGCCGAGGACTTCGAACGCGTGACCGCGGAACTGGGCGCCGATTCGGCGCGGCAGAACGTCCCGTACCGCGAGGTGGCCTACGGCTACGCCGGCTACGACGGACTCGGCGTCGACTGGGAGACTGTCGACGCGGGAATCGCCGCCGGCCGGGAGCGAGCCCGCGAGGAACACGGCGTCGAACTCCGCTTCATCCCGAGCATCGACCGGACCGCCGACCCGGAACGGGGCGTGTCCATCGTGGAGCACGTCGCCGATATCGAGGCGGACCTCGGAATCGTCGCCGTCGGCCTCGCGAGCAAGGAACAGGGGTATCCGGCCCACGACCACGCTCGCGCGTTCGAACTCGCGGACGAACTGGGGTTCAACACCGTCGCCCACGCGGGCGAGGACGTCGGCCCGGGCAGCGTCTGGAACGCGCTCCTCGCGCTGGACGTCGACCGGATCGACCACGGCGTCCGCGCTATCGAGGACGACATCCTCGTGGAGTACCTCGCGCAGCGCGACGTCCCGCTGACGACCTGTCCGGTCAGCAACGTCGAACTGAACGTCTACGACGACCTCTCGGACCACCCGGTCGTCGACCTCCACGAGCAGGGCGTGTTCGTCACGGTCAACTCCGACGACCCGCCGATGTTCCACGCGGACCTGAACGAGAACTACGTCCGCGTCGCCGAGACGTTCGACCTCTCGCTCGAGGACCTCGTCGCGCTCGCGAAACACAGCTTCGAGGCCACGTTCCTCGACGAGGAGGACAAAGCGACCTACGTCGACCGCGTCGAGGAGGCCGCCGAGGACCTCCGTGCCGACGTCGCTGGCGACTGATTCTCTCCAGCAGCGACCGACTCACTCGAGCAGCGACCGCACGCGGCGGACGCCCGTCTCGACGTACTCGAAGTCGGCCGTCAGCGCCTCGACGGTCAGCGTCCCCGCCCAGTCGTCGGAGAGCGCTCCGAGAATCGCAGCGAAGTCGACGGTCCCCATCCCGACCGGCAGGTGCTCGTCGCGTGGCCCCCTGGTGTCGTTGAGGTGGACGTGGGCGATCCGGTCGCCGTGGTTCGCGACGTAGTCGACGATGTCGTCGTCCTCGAACCCGCTCACTCTCGCGTGGCCGGTGTCGAGCGTCATCGACGCGTCCGTCCGGTCGAACAGGGTCGGGAACGTCTCGACCGAGACGAACGGGCCGGGGACGTTCTCCGGGAGGACGGCGACCGACCGCTCGCGGCCGTATCGATGGAGTTCCTCGACCGCCGCGAAGACGTTCGACCGCACCGGGTCCCGGTCCCAGATCTCCGGTCTGACGGACGTGTCGGCGTGAAAGACCGCCTTCGTCCCGCCGAGGTCGGCGGTCAGGTCGACCCCGGCTTGCAGTTCTCGCAGCGACCCCTCGCGGACGTGTTCGAGGGGCGCGCCGACGTCGACGCCGCCGAACGGGAGGTGCGTGACGACCCCCATCGACGGCGGGAGAGCGTCGTCGATGGCGTCCGCACGCTCGGCGAGCCGTCGGCGTTCGCCCGGTCCCTCCAGCATGAGTTCGACGAAGTCGACGTCCGCCGCGTCCGCCGCCTCGATCAGGTCGGTGTACGCGGTTTCGGGATGCGAGGCGACGCCGACAGTCGGACCGTCGCCCGTCAGAGTCGATCACCGTCGCGTTGCTCGCCGGTGTTCGGGTCGACGGCGTCGAGGTCCGTCGTGGGGTCGACGGCCGCGGGGTCGGCGTACTCCTCGCGGTGGCGGTGACAGCGGCTCATCCGCCCGTCGTCGACGGGGTGTTGCTCGGGCGTTTCGGTCTCACAGACCGCGCCGAACGCGTCGTCCAGCACCTCCCGCGCGGCGGCGACGTCGCCCTCGCTCCCGCGCGCGACCGCCCGGTCGAGTGGGTCTTCGACGGCCGCGGGGAGGTCGCTGTCCTCGAACAGTTCCGCCTTGAGGTCGGCCAGCGAGACGTAGCCGGCGTCCAGCCCCAGGCGTGCCTTGAGCCGTTCGACGACGGAGACGGTCCCCTCGTCCTGTTGCCGGACGACGGTGCGGAACTCCTCGACGCGCTGGAAGAGCGTGTCGTCGAGGTCCGCGAACTCCTCGGGACGGATCTTGAACGGGCACCGCGTCGAGAACGCACAGCCCGCCGGCGGGTCGCGGGGGCTGGGCGGGGTGCCGCGCAGCGTGATCCGGTCGGTGCGGGTGTCCGGGTCGGGCTCGGGGATGGCCGACAGCAGCGACCGCGTGTAGGGGTTCTCCGGCGACCGGAACAGCTGCTCGGTCGGTCCGACCTCCATGAGCTTCCCGAGGTACATCACGCCGACGCGGTCGCAGACGTGCCGGACGACACTCAGGTCGTGGGCGATCAGGAGGTAGGTCAGGTCGAACTCCTCCTGGAGGTCCATGAGGAGGTTGAGGACCTTCGCCTGGACGGAGACGTCGAGCGCGCTCACTGGTTCGTCGAGGACGACGAACTCCGGTTCCAGGGCCAGGGCGCGGGCGATACCGATCCGCTGGCGCTGGCCGCCGCTGAACTGGTGGGGGTAGCGGTAGTAGTGCTCGGGCCGGAGTCCCACGCGGTCGAGCAGCGTCGACACTCGCTCGCGGCGCTCGGATTTCGTCCCCTCGTCGTGGATGTCGAGCGGTTCGCGGACGATCTCGCCGACGGTCATCCGCTCGTTGATGCTCGAGGTGGGGTTCTGGAACACCATCTGGGCGTCCCGGCGCCACTGCTTGAGTTCGTAGCCCGAGAGGGTCGTCGCGTCCGTCCCGGCGACGCGGACCTCGCCCTCGTCGACGTCCTCGAGCTGGAGGATGCTTCGACCGAGCGTGGTCTTCCCGCAACCGCTCTCGCCGACGAGGCCGAACGTCTCCCCGCGACTGATCTCGAAGGAGACGCCGTCGACGGCCTTGACCGGACTGCCGCCGATCAGCCGCTCGCTCTCGTAGTACGTGCGAACGCCGTCGACGACGACCAGCGGGTCAGCCTCCCCATCGGACGCGTCGCTCTCGGCGGCGGCCTCGACGGCGTCGCCCGCTGGCTTCGCATCCGCCTCGCGACCGCGTCCCCCGGATTGCGCGGCGGCGCCGTCCTGGCCGCTCATTCGCTCACCTCCGAGTCCGTCGCGGTACCGCCGTCGGCCCTTGCCGATGACGACCGGTCAGTTCGACCCGACCGACCATCGCCGCCGTGGCGCTCGACCCGCTCGCCGGTCGAGAGCGACGACGGGTACAGCAGACACGCCGCCGTGTGTTCGCCGCTCGCTCCCGCCGGTTCGTCGCCGTCGGCCGAAGAGTCGCGGTCGCCGTCGACGCGGACCGCGTCGGGATGCACCTCGTGGCAGGCGTCGAACGCCTCCGGACACCGCGGGGCGAACCGACACGAGGTCGCGGCCTCGTTGGGGGTCGGGACGCTCCCCTCGATGGTCGGGAGTCGGTCGCCCGTGGTGGCGAGTCCCGGAATGCTGCGCAACAGGCCGCGCGTGTAGGGGTGTTTCGGAGCGTCGAAGAGTCGGTCGACCGGTGCCCGCTCGACCACTTCGCCCGCGTACATCACCGCGACCGAGTCCGCGACCTGCGCGATGACGCCGATGTCGTGGGTGATGAACACGACCGAGAGGTCCTGCTCGCGCTTGAGACGGGCCAGCAGGTCGAGCACCTGCGCCTGGATGGTCACGTCCAGCGCCGTCGTGGGTTCGTCGCAGACAAGCACCGACGGGTCACAGGCCAGCGCCAGCGCGATCACGGCCCGCTGTTGCATCCCGCCGCTGAACTGGTGTGGGTACTCGCGCAGTCGCCGCTCGGGGTCGGGGATGCCCACGTTCCTGAGGAGTTCCTCGGCCGTCTCGGTCGCCTCGCGCCCCGAGAGACCGCGGTGGATCCCGAGCAGTTCCTCGATCTGGTTGCCCACCGTGTACACCGGGTTCAGACTGGAGAGGGCGTCCTGAGAGACCATCGCGATCTCGCTGCCGCGGACCTGGCGGGCGACCGAGTCGGGCGCGCTCACGAGGTCGACCGAGCCGCGTTCGACCACCGCCTTCTCGCCCGACTGCTCGCCCTCGTGGACCGTCACGAACGCCTCGTCTGGTTCGTCGTCGACCGCGTCGTCCCAGAAGGTCGCGTCCGGGTGGGCTCGCGCGATCCGCTGGACGAACGCGGGGTCGTGATACCTGATCGCGCTGTCGGGGTGGACCCGTCCCGGCTTCTCGACCAGTCCCAGTATCGAGCGCGCGGTGACGCTCTTGCCGGAACCGCTCTCGCCGACGATCCCGAGCGTCTCCGTGGGCGCGACCGAGAAGGATGCGCCGTCGACCGCGCGGATGGTCTCCTGGTCGGTGTGGAAGGTCGTCCGGAGGTTCTCGACGGACAGCAGCGGGTCGCTCACGCGCCACCACCCCTGGCGTCGGCCTCCGTGCTGGAGGCGCTCCCGTCGTCGCTCTTGGGGTCGACCGCGTCCCGGAGCGCGTCGCCCATCGCGTTGAACCCCATGACGACGAGCGTGATCATGACCCCCGGGATCAACGAGATGTGCCACGAGGCCGACGCGACGTACTCTCGACCGAGGTTGACCGCGCGGCCCCACTCGGGCGTCGGGGCGGTGATCCCGAACCCGAGAAAGGAGAGGCCGGCGACCGCGAGGATGACGCCGCCGAGGATCAGCGAACTGTAGATCAGCAGGTAGCCGACGAGGTAGGGGAGCATGTGCAGGCGCATGATTCCGGTGGCGGACTGACCGTAACTGCGCGCCGCGTCGACCCACTCCTCCTCTGCGATCTGCAGCGTCGGCCCCCGGAACGACCGCCAGAGGAACGGCCACCCGGTCCCGGCGAGGATCAGCGCGAGCAGGATGCCCCCGTTGTACAGCCCCGCGATCCAGGTGTCCGAGAGGATCACGGTCAGCAGGATCAACATCAGCAGGCGGGGGACGCCCATGATCGTGTCGCCGACGACGACCAGGACGAGGTCGACGAGCCCGCGGTAGTACGCCGAGAACAGCGAGAAGACGGTCGCGAGGACGGCGCTCACGCCGATGCTCAGGAGACCGATGACGAGCGACACGCGGGCGCCGTAGGCCAGGAACGTCCAGAGGTCCTTGCCGTTGGTCAGCGTGCCCGCGGGGTGGAAGCGGTCGTACTGGTCGTAGCTCATCGGTCCGAAGTTCGCGCCGGCGTAGCCCTCGGACTGGGTCTGGAGGTTCGCCGTGCCGACGAGCGTCTCCCGCACCGAGTCGGTGGCGGCGTCGTAGTGGGTGACCGAGTGCGAGAACGGCTCGTAGAGGTTCTGCTGGGCCGTCGTCGTCGCCAGCGACGGGGCGAAGACCGCGAGCGTCAGAAAGAGGAAGGTGACGACCATCCCGAACTGGCCCCAGCGGTGCGAGCGCAGTCGGCGGACGACGTCGTCCCGCGGCGTCCAGTCGACGCGCCGGTAGTGGGCGCGGTACCAGAGGTATCCCATCCAGGTCCAGACCAGCGCCGCGGCGACGTAGCCGTAGACGACGACCACCCGGACCGCCCAGGCGTAGGCGGGCGCGAGCCCCAGGAAGGTGCCGTGCCAGGTCCCGTCGGGGGTCTGGTACCCCCGGTTGGGAATCGTCTCGCGAGCGGTGAGCGTCGGGAGGTCCGCCACCGCCCGGAACAGTCCCTGAACGACCCCACCGACCGCGGCGAGGACCTCGACGACGCCCGCCGTGACCCCGACCCACGTCGCGAGCGCGACGGCGGCGCCGAAGACGACGCCGTCGAGCAACTGTCGCGTCCGGAAGGAGAACCGGTCGGTCACGCGGTCGAGGGCCCGCACGCGGGTCCACGTCGCGACGCCGAGACCGACGACGAAGAAGCCGACGACGACGCCCGCGAGGGCGACGAGGCCGACGGTGCCGCCGCCGGTCGCGACCGACAGGGTCCCGGAGTAGCTGAACGCGACCGCGCCGACGGCCATCCCGCCCAGCGACAGCACGGCGCCGGCGATATCTCCGAGTTCGACTGCGAGAAGCGCGGCCGCGCCGAGCAGCCAGATCGCCGCCGGGCGCGGCGTCTCCGCGACCCGCGCCGAGAGCGGGCGGTCGTCTCTCGCGTGGGGCTGTTCGTCTCGCGTACGGTCGTCCGTCGAGTGAGTGTGTCCGGCCATCGTGTCACCTCGCGTCGTACCCGACTCGCGGGTCGATCAGCGCGTACAGCACGTCCTGCAGGATGTTGATGAAGACGACGACGACGATGAACACGAACACGAGCGCCGTCACCAGCGGCATGTCGGCGTTCAGCGCCGCCTGGAAGAACAGCCAGCCGATGCCGTGGATCCCGAAGACGACCTCGACGATGACCGACCCGCCGATGAGCAGGAACGCCTCGTTGGTGACGGTCGGGACCAGCGGGACAAGCGCGTTGCGCAGGACGTGTTTCCAGACGACCCGCCGGTCGGGGACGCCGTTCGCCTTCGCGTTCTCGACGTAGTCGGCGTTGATAGTCTCCAGCACCGCCGTCCGCGCGATCCGGAGTTCGCTCCCCATCGACGCCGAGCCGAGCACGATCGCGGGCGGCAGGATCCGTTTGGTCGCCTCGAGGAAGCCGTCGACCGTCGTCAGGTTCGTCAGGTCCGGCGTCCCGATGAGCGACGTGTCGACGATGAACCCACTCCAGTCGAACCCCAGGAGCGACTTCGACTGAGACAGCACCGCGAGCAGGATGATCGCCAGCCAGAAGTTGGGCATCGCCCGCCAGACGATGCCGAACACCGACACCGCGTAATCGACTTTCGTGTTCGCGTGGAGGCCGGCGTAGACACCGAGCGGGATCCCGACGAAGATCGGTATCAACACGGCCCAGAACGTCAGCCAGAGCGTCCGCAGCCCGTAGGTGTTCAGGAGTTCGGTCACCGGCGTCCCCTGGGAGACGACCCACGACTGGCCCAGGTCCAGCGTGAACAGGTCGACCATGTACGCCCGGTAGTGGTCGAGAACGGGCTGGCTGAGCCCGAGCTCCGCGCGGACGCGGTTGTACTCGGCGACGCCCTCCTCGGTCGCTGCCGTCCCGACGATCGCCGCGGCGGGGTCGACCGGGCTGAACCGGAAGACCATGAACGTGAACGTCCCGCCGAGGACCAACACCGGTATCGACAGCAGTATCCGCCGGCCGAAATACCGAACGCGACTCACTGCTTGCCACCCCAGTCTCTCTCGACGTCGGCCTCGCTCGTATGTCCAGTCAAGTTACTAAACGCATTCCGTTCGATCGCATAAGTAATTTATCTTTGCCTCAATGTCGTATTCATTCCCCGAACTGTGGTGAAAGCGACCACCGGGAACCGTCGGTCGGGCACCGTGGGCGGCGGGAGCTGAAAACGGCGCCGAGAACGACGCCGAACTGACCGAGCGCGCCGGTCTGGCGCGTCAGTCCGCGTCTGGGAAAAACGGGGTCGGGTCGTCGTGTTCGAACGTTCCCAGCCGGGTGCCGTCGACGCTGAAGACGTCCGAGTACATCGTGCCGGCTGCCTCCGCGGCCCGCCTGCAGTCGGCCACTCGTCCGCGGTCGAGTGCCCCCGCGATCAGGATCGCAGTTTCGGTCGGCGGGTCTTTGAACACCGTCAGCAGGTACAGGTGAGAGCCCGTCCCCGCGCGGTAGACCTCCGTGCGAGCGAACCCGTCCGGGACGAACAGGTCCGCGAACTCGTCGGCCGCGTCTCCCGGGATCACGTACGAGTAGCCGTGCCGGTCGGTGCGGCTCGTCTCCGTCGTCACCGCCGCGGCGTCGCCGGCGGCGATACTGAGCGCCCGCCAGCCGCTCTCTTCCAGTCGGTCGGCCATCGCGTCCATCTCCTCGAGTACCTGCGCCCAGCCGTTCGATGCAGTGTCGCTCACGTTTGCCCCTCTGCTCCCGGGCGTGAAAAACCGTGCGCTCGCCGCAAACAGTGCGCTCGCCGGCCCATCGACCGGTCGGAGTGGTCGCGGTCTCGGCTCTCGTGTGGGGCACTGTCGCACTTCCGGGGTAGTTCAGGCGCGGTCGCCGATCGAGATATCGTTGAACGCGGTCCGCCGGAGCGGGCCGGTGTAGTCGAACCCTTCGACCCAGTCGTACCAGTAGAGCTGGTTGGTCGGGTTCCACAGCGGGATCAGGGTGACGTCCTCCCAGTTGGCGCGCTCCATCGTGAGATACGCCTCGTTGCGGGCCTCCTGGGCCTCCTCGGTGGGGATCCGGTTTTCGAGGTAGAGGTCGGTCCAGGCCTCGTCCGCGCGCTCGGCGGCGTCGGTCATCCCGTCTTCGCCCTGGCCCCAGCGGGTCCATGCCGCCGGCGTCGGTCGGGTGTACTGGAGTCCGGAGTCGGCTTCGATCCACGAGAGGTCCATGTAGTTCCCGAAGATGTCGATATCGCCCTCGATGGCCCGGTTCACGAGCGTCGACGAGGGCGCGGCCTCGATCGAGAGGTCGATGTGGACGCTCTGTGCGATGTCGCGGATGTAGCTCGCGACCGACTCCCAGATCGAGGCTCGCGTGTCCGACTTGATCTGCATCGCGGTCTCGTACATGTTGTCGGGGCCGTAGCCGGCCTCCTCCATGACCTCCCGCGCGGACTGGATGTCGGACTGGGCGTAGCCGTAGGGGTACTCCTCCTGGGCGAGCTGGTCGTAGTTGTCCTCCCCGCCGGGGAAGCCGACCGGCGGCGAGACGAAGTACGCGGGTTCACCCAGGCCCTTGGTCGCCTGGTCGATGACCGCCTCCTGGTTGATGGCGTAGGCGAGGGCCACGCGGGCCGGTTTCTCGACGTTGATCGTGTTACACTGCAGGAACTGGGTCTGCGGAATGGCGGCCTCGCCGTAGTTGAGCGTCGTCCCGCTGACCGGGCCGTAGCTCCCGAGCGTCCGGCCCTCCAGTTCCTCCGACCGCTCGACGAGGTCGGGGTTAAACTGCGACCGCGGCACCTCGAAAATGTCGGCGTTTTGCTCGTTGACCGCGCGGGTGTAGCGGGCGTTCGGGTCCTCGACGACCTGCCAGCGGATGCCGTCGATGTTCGCGACCGACCCGTGGTAGTCTTCGAACGCCGTTACGACTACCTCGCTGCCGCTGTTCCACGTCTCGAGCTGGAACGGTCCGGTCCCAGTGACTTCCTCCGTGGACCACGTCTCATAGTCATACTCGCCCTCGTACCCCTCAATGTCGCCGACGATCCCCTCGGGGATCACGGAGTAAAACATCTGGGCCATCTGTCCCAGCGTCCCGTGGAACGGCTGTTCGAGCGTCACCTCGACGGTGTAGTCGTCGACGGCTTCGATCGCCAGCGAGTCCGGGACCAGTTCGCCCTCCTCGGTCTCCTCGTGGACGACGTTGACGACGCCGTTGATGATCTCGTCGGTGTTCCCGCGGTTGTTGTCGGACTCGGCGAGGCGGCGCCAGGAGTAGACGACGTCGGCGGCGGTTAGCTCGCTCCCGTCGTGGAACGTCACGCCCTCTTTCAGCGTGAACGTGTAGGTCGTGTAATCCTCGGAGACGCTGTAATCCGTCGCGAGGTGGCCGGTGACGGGCACCGTCCCCTCCTCGTACCTGAACAGCGACTCGTGGGTCTGCCAGATCACCCAGTCGTCTTTCGAACCGGTGGCGCCCGCGGGGTCCAGCGACTGTGCCGGGTTCGTCAGCATCTGTAACTCCCCACCCTCGGCGTCCGAACTCTCGGTACCACCCATCGATTCGTCCGTTCCCTCGGTGTCGCCGCCGTCACTTCCCGACGACGGGTCGGTCTCGGTGTCGGTTCCGCCGCCCCCGCCCGAACAGCCGGCGAGTGCGGTCGTCGCTACGGCCCCGACTCCCGTCAGGAATTTCCGTCTGTCTACTTCAGACTCCATACCGCCTACCATCGGGAGGTGGTACTTAGGCCTGTTCATAAATGGAATCCTTTTCCTTATCTTCCTAGAAGGTCCCTAATCTAGACCCAATATCCAGATATAATTGGACAGACATCCGGGTTTGGTGTATATTTTGATACACTATGTCCGCCTCTATCGAGTCGGAACCGAGTCGAATATCGCCACGAGCGGTGGCGAACACCGCGTCTCGGGCGATTCGAGTCGCAGGCGAGAGTTCGGGTCGGCTCGCAGTCCTGGTCGGATCCCCCGGTGGTCCCGCAGAAATTACGGCAACAGCAGGAGGTTATACCCCGCTCTCGAGAGGGGGTAACGATGGCTCAGCGACGCGACGCCGACTACTGGATCGAGCAGTTGGACCTGGACGACCACGTGGAGGGCGGTCACTACGCGCGGACCTACACCTGCGACGTTGTCGCCGACGGCGAGGGGTTGCCCGAGGAGTACACGGAGGAACGGTCGACCGCGTCGTCGATTTACTACCTCCTCAGAGACGACGAGTTCTCCACGTTCCACCGGATCGACGCGGACGAACTCTGGCACTTCTACCGCGGCGACCCGCTCAGACTGTACCTGCTCGGTGACGAACTCGAAACGGTCGTGCTAGGGCGCGACCAGTTCCAGACGGTCGTTCCCAGGGACACCTGGTTCGCGGCCGAAGTCGTCTCAGATCCCGACGACGCCGGCACTGACGACGAGGCCGCCCACGGCTACACGCTCGTCGGCTGTGACGTGACGCCAGCGTTCGAGGACGCCACGTACGAACTGGCCGACGAAGAACGGGCCGAGGAGTTGGCCGCGGAGTTCGAGAACCACCGGGAACTCGTCGAGCGCCTGACCTGAATCCCGGAACTGCGGGCCGACTCCCCGAACTGCGACGCGGTCGCGACTGACCCGATCAGGAGTCCGAACCTGGACCGACCCGATCAGGAGTCCGAACCGCCGGTTTCCACCCGTGCGTTCTCCGTCCACCGCTCGTGATAGCGGCGCTGCTCGGGCGAGGGGTCGTCGATCGAGACGCCCTTTTTCTCGAGCGTCTCGCGGGCGACGGCTCTGTCGATGTCGTTGGGCACCGGATGCAGTCCCGGCGGCAGGTCGACCCCGTCGGCCAGGTCAGCGAGTCCGCGGGCCATCATCGCGAACGTCGTGTCCATCACCTCGCTTGGGTTCCCGTTGCCGTCGGGCGCCGCGAGGTTCACGACTCGGCCTTCCGTGAGAAGCGTGACCTGCCGGCCGTCGCCGAGCGTGTACCGCTCGACGCCCTTGCGGGGTTGGACAACGGACTCCGCGAGGTCGTCGAGCGCCTCGGTGTCGATCTCGATCTCGCTCCCGATGCTCGCGAGGACGGCCCCGTCGGACAGCGCTTCGATGTGCTCGCGACCGACGACGCGGTACCGTCCGGTCGCGGTGAGCAGGAACTCGGCCTCGGAGGCGGCCTCGTCGAGCGGGCGCACGTCGTGGCCGTCCGCGAGCGCTTCGAGCGCGTTGCGCGGGTCGACCTCGGTGACGATCGTTCGGGCGCCCAGCGCTCGGAGTTTTCTGGCGAGGCCGCGCCCGCAGTGGCCGTATCCGACGACGACGGCGACCGACCCCGCCAGCATCGCGTTCGTCAGCGACGTGAGCGCGGTCAGGGAGCTCTCGGCGGTCCCGTGGACGTTGTCGAAGTGGTGTTTCATGGGCGTGCCGTTGACGTCGTAGACGGGGAACGCGAGCGTGCCCGTCTCGTCCATCACCTGGAGTCGGGTGATGCCGCCCGTGGTCTGTTCGCAGGCGCCGCGGATACCGGCCGCGACGTCGGGGAACTCGTCGTGGACCATCCGGAGCAGGTGCGCGCCGTCGTCGGCCAGCAGATCCGGCTCGCGGGTCAGCAGCGCGCGGCGTGCGTCCTCGAGTTCGACCTCGGACATGCCCGGCTCCGCGAACGTCGTGACGCCCTCGCGGTCGGCCAGGAACTCGACGACTGCCTCGTGGGTCGTGCCCGACTCGCCGGAGACGAGCACCTCCGCGCCGCCGGCTGCGAGGACGTCCACGAACAGTCCCGTATGGGGTGTCAGCGGCGCCGAGACCCCGATCTGTGTGCCGTCGAACGGCCGCTCGTCCGCGAACCGCTCGGCGTAGCTCCGGAGCAACGGTGACCGCTGGCGGACCGACGCGACCGGGTCGGTGTCGGTGGGCCGGCTCATACCACCTGTTCTCCGTCGTGGTGTGAAACGGTTTCGCTCGCTCGCGTGTCGTGTTCAGTGTCGTGTTCGGTGTGAATCATCGTCGAATGAGTCCGCAAGTCGTGGTCGTTCTCGTGTGCCTGTTCGTGTCCGCGCGCCGAGTCGGCACCGGCCCGTCCGCTACCGGCCGGACGCCGCTGCGTGGCGGGGGAACGGACCCGACAGTTCAGGTCGATCTGGGGGCAGTCAACTGGAATCGCCCGGGTACGGTCCTCAGGACCGGTCGCCCAGCGTGACCTCGCTCAGGCTCGGCCGGTTCATCGGTCCGTTGACCTCGTAGTTGTCGACCCAGTCGTACCAGTACACCTGGTCGGTGGGGTGCCAGAGTGGGAGTTCGGTCACGTCCGCCCAGTTGGCCTGTTCGATGGTGAGATACGCTTCGTTGCGGGCCTGCTGGGCCTCGTCGGTCGGGACCCGGTTCTCCTGATAGGTGCCCCACGCGTCGACGGCCGACTGGGCAGTCTCGGACATCTCGCCCTCGCCCTGGCCCCAGCGCGTCCACGTGTACGGGTTGGGGTAGGCGTACTGCAGCGTCGAGTCGGCCTCCATCCAGTTCAGCGCGTTGTAGGTGCCGAAGATGTCGAAGTTGCCGTCGATGGCGCGGTTGGTCAGCGTCGACGACGGCGCCGACTCCAGCGACAGGTCGATGTGGACGCTCTGGACCAGGTCACGGAGGTAGCTCGCGACCGACTCCCACTGGGAGGCCTGCAGGTCCGAGGGGTACATGATCGACGTCTCGTACATGTTGTCCGGGCCGTAGCCGGCCTCCTCCATGACCGAGCGGGCCTCGCCGACCATCGAACTGTTGTAGCCGTAGGGGTACTCGGACTGGGCGACCTCGGTGTAGTTGTCCGGGCCGTCCGGGAACGCCGTCGGCGGCGTCAGGAAGTAGGCCGGTTCGCCCAGGCCCTTCGTCGCGTCCTCGGTCACGACCTGCTGGTTCACCGCGTACGCCATCGCCTGGCGGACCGGCTTCTCGACGTTGAGCGTGTGGAAGATGAGGTACTGGGTGCGGGGGAGGCTCGTGTCCCCGTAGTTGAGCGTCGTCCCGTTGACCGGGCCGTACGTCCCACTCGTCCGCCCGCCGTCGAGTTCCTCTTCGATGGAGAGCTGGTCGGGGTTGAACTGCGACCGGGGGATCTGGAAGATGTCGGCGTTTTGCTCGTTGACCGCGCGGGTGTAGCGGGCGTTCGGGTCCTCGACGATCTGCCAGCGTACGCCGTCGAGGTTCGCGACCGACCCGTGGTACTCGTCGAACCGTGAGACGGTGACCGAGTCGCCCTGGCTCCAGCTCTCGAGGTGGAAGGGGCCGGTCCCGGTCGCCTCGCTCGACACCCACTCGTCGTAGTCGTACTCGCCCTCGTAGCCCTCGATGTCCCCGACGACCCCTTCCGGGATCACCGACAGGATGAGGTTCGTCAGGTGACCGATGGTCTCGTGGAACGGCGCGGCGAGGGTCATCTCGAGGGTGTAGTCGTCGACGGCCTCGAGTTCCATCGAGTCGGGGACGACCGCGCCCTCCTCGGTCTCCTCGTGGGCGATGTTCATGATGTTCCCCACGACGAAGTTCTCCGAGTTGCGGTTGTTCTCGGACTCGGCGAGCCTGCGCCAGGAGTAGACGACGTCGTCGGCCGTCATCTCGCTCCCGTCGTGGAACGTGACGCCCTCTTTCAGCGTGAACGTGTAGGTCAGGTAGTCGTCCGAGACGGTGTAATCCGTCGCGAGCGACCCCGTTGCGGGGAGCGTGCCGTCCTCGAACTCGAAGAGCTGTTCGTGGAGCGAGTGAGTCGTCCACGCGTCGCGCTGGCCCTGGATGCCGATAGGGTCGAGCGTGTTGATCGGTCCCTGCATCATCTGGAGTTCGCCGCCCTCGGCGTCTCCAGTGCTCGTGTCTGTGTCTTCTCCGTCCGTCCCGTCGGAACTCCCGTCGGAACCGGAGTCCGGGTCGGCCTCGGTATCGGTACCGTCTGATCCACCACTCGAACACCCGGCGACTGCGGTCGTCGCGACCGCGCCGACGCCGGTCAGGAAGGTCCGTCTGTCTACTTTCCCGTCCATGGTTTCTCCATCGGGAGGTGATACTTATATTGCACCCTCTAAGTCAACGATTGTCTCATTATATCCTAATACGACACTCAAGTAGGTAAGGATCAGTGGAATAGATAGACGCTCGGATACGATACGGCGCGAATATCGCGCAGATGCGAGGCAATAAGTACATCCCCGGACAGTCCGAGGTATGTCATCCGACCTCGAGACGCTGGTCGACCGAGTCGCCGACTCGACGACCGACTGGGACTTCGAACACGCGATCGAGTGGGAGATCGCGTTCGTCCTCGACGGGCTGCTGGCCGCCGGGGGCGACGACGAGTTCGTCCGCGAACTGGTCGACCGATGTATCGAGACGCAGACGAGCGAGGGGCAACTGGCGGGCGGGTCGCTGACGGTGTTCGAGGGCGAGTGGGAGCCCGACTGGACCGAGGGCGAGTACACGTCCGTCGCCGACCCGTCTTCGATCGGTCACAGCGTGCTGGAGCTGTACGACCGGACGGGCGACGACCGCTATCTCGACGCGGCGCGTCGCCAGTACGAGTACCTCCGGGACTCCGAGCGGACCTCCGAGGGCGGGATCCGCCAGCAGCGCAGTCGACAGTCGCTGTGCGTGGACGGGCTCTGGATGTTCTGCCCGTTTCTGGCCAGATACGGGCGCATGACGGACACCGAGGAGGCAGTCGAGGACGCGGTCCACCAGTTCGAGGTCCAGGCACGCCACCTCCACACCGACTCCGGGCTGTTCAGACACACGTGGGCCGAACAGCCCGACCGGTTCATGAACAGCGCGTTCTGGACGGGCGGCAACGGGTTCGCACTCATGGCGCTGGTCGACACGCTCGAATACCTCCCCGCGGACCACGAGGGCCGGGAGACGCTGACCGAACTGTTCCGCGAGACGGCCGCGGCGATGCTCGACTACCAGGACCGGTCGGGCTTCTGGCACAACGTCGTCGACGACCCGCACGAACCCCTGGAAACCTCCGGAACCCTGATGACCGCGTACGCGCTCCAGCGCGGCACGGAGATGGGCATCCTGACCGATTCCGCCTACGCCGAGGCCGCCGAGCGGGCGATGTCGGTCTGTCGCGGCGTCGTGAGCGACGACGGCCGCGTCGGCCGGGTCGCCAAAGTGCCCGGCGGGCGGAACGCACCGCTCGGCGTGGAACTCCACGGCCAGGGACTGTTCCTCCTGACCGCGAGCCAGTTCTCGTGAGTGACGACCGTCGATCCGCTAGTACATAGTGGACATTAATACACTTCACAATACCTTTTTGCTCTCTTTTTGCCACAACGTTTCGATAGTTTTCCGAAATGAGGACAAACGTTAACAACTGGTGTGACGAAGCGGTGCCATGGCACAAGCGCCACAATCGAGCGGCGATGCCGAGAGCGGACTGTCGCTCGTCGACTGCGACCTGCATCAGAGCTACGCGACCGACGACGAACTCGTCGAGTACCTGCCGGAGCGGTACAAGAGCCGCGGGGTCGTCATCCCCGAACTGCTGTATCGCCACGAGTCCAGTTCCTCGCGTCCGGACAGTTTCAGGGGCGACGAATCCGCGACGGGCGGGTACAACAGCGCGGACGTCTACGCGGGCAGTAGCAAGGAGGGCGTCAAGAACCACCTCGACGAGAACGGCATCGACTACGCGTTTCTCACTCACCAGACGGACCTGACGATAAACGGGATCCCGAACACAGACTACGCGTTCGAACTGGCAAAGGCTGTCAACAAGTGGGTCCTCGAGGAGTGGATCCCGGAAGACGAGCGCTTCCTCGGGTCGCTGTTCGTCGCGATGGAGGAACCGGAGAAGTCCGCGGAGATGATCCGCGAGATGGGCGACCACCCGCGGTTCGGGCAGGTGCTCATCCAGAGCGTCGGCGGCCGCAACCCGTTCGGCCAGGAGTACTACTGGCCGGTCTACGAGGCCGCCGAGGAGATGGGCCTCCCCATCGGCGTCCACGTCTCCTCGACCGGGACGGGCACGATGTACCCGGCCACCGCCGCCGGCCACCCCCGCACGTCGATCGAGTGGAGCACGGTCGTCCCCGCAGTGTACATGGGGCTGCTGGCCAGTCTCGTCACCGAGGGCGTCCTCGAGAAGTACCCCGACCTCGGGTTCAACTTCATCGAGGGCGGATACATGTGGGTGCCCCAGCTCATGTGGCGGATGGACAACCTCTGGAAGGCCGCCCGGTCACAGGTGCCGTGGCTCGAGAAGCGCCCGAGCGAGTACATCTACGACCAGGTTCGCTTCACGACCCAGCCCGCGCACTTCCCCGAGGACCCGCGCCGACTGACGAAACTCATGGAGGCCTTCGACGCCGAGAAGCTCCTGATGTTCTCCAGCGACTACCCGCACCACGACACGGACGACCCGGAGCACGCGCTGCCGCCGGGGCTCTCCGAGGAGGCCCAGGCGCGGATCTACTACAGGAACGCACAGGAGTTCTACGACCTCCCAGACGACCCCGCGGACCTCGAATGATGGCGTGCGTACCCGAGAGCGATCCAGGACTGAAGGAGATCCGAGCATGAGGGTGATCCGATCGTGACGACGCGCCAAGAGGTCTGTCCCACGTCCGAACTCGAACCGGGCGACCGGAAACTGGTCGAGGTCGGCGGCATCTCGATAGGCGTGTTCAACGTCGACGGGGAGTTCCACGCACTGAACAACGTCTGTCCCCACCAGCTCGCAGACCTCTGTGCCGGTCCGATAACCGGTACCACCACCAGCGACGAGGTCGGCGAGTACGACGAGTGGGTCCGCGACGGCGAGATCATCCGCTGCCCCTGGCACGGCTGGGAGTTCGAGATCGAGTCCGGGGAGTCGCTGTTCAACCCCCACGTCCGGACCCGGTCGTTCGAAGCGACGGTCGAAGAGTCGGACGGTACCGCTCCCGAGTCGAGCGGGGGCGCTGTCTCGGCCGACCCCGACGAGACGGAGGCGTCGGAGTCCACAGCCGACGGCTCCGCGGACTCCCAGGCCCCGGACCGCACTGCACAGGAGGAGGAGTACGGCACGAACCTGGCCGGAGACGAGCCGCCAGTCGATACGTACGATGTCGAGGTCGAACAGGACACCGTCGTCGTCTACGTCTGAGCGCGGCGCGACCACCGAACCACGGCGGCTTCGGTCCCCGTCTGCACCCGGAGCGCTCCATCGCCTGCTGTTTCTCACCCGGGGAGTCCCGTTTCTGTGTACAGAACGTATACACCAACGTCAGAGGACACCATTCCTACTGTCCTGCGCTCCTGCCAATGTCGACAGTGCCCCCGCGAATGTCGACCGCACCCACCAGTACCAACCCTGACCGTGCGAACGGATCGAACTACCGCCCCGGTTCGACATCTCTCGTGAGATCAAATTCACACACTTAGTATGTTAATTCGTGCCGGCAGCGCCGGGCACAGCGTCGGGGCCTAACAGCTACGAGACCCTGTCGTGACCGGGCCGGGACACACAGCGTGACGGTGAAATCCTGTCGGGTCCGACCCGGACGCAGTCCGCGACGGGCGAAGGGCAGGGCGACCCTCGACACGTTCCCTGGCCGACCAGGGATCCGGTCACGCGGGAGTCAGGAGAGTCGGTCCTCGACGATAGCCCGCCCGACAGCGACCGAGTTCTCGACGCCGACCTCGAACCCGGACTCGAACTCCTGGGAGAAGACGTTCTCGCGGGGGGTCCGGTCGTCGGTCGGACGGTCGTAGTTCGAGACGCCGCGGATGCTGAGGTACTGGTCAAGCATGTCGAACCGTTCCAGCGCGGTCGCAGTGCCGGCGTCCTCGACTTCGGTCACCCGGTACTGACCGGCGTCGTGCTGGTCGACGAGCCACTCCACCTGCCGGGCCACCTCGCCGCCGTGCCAGAACTCGTCGGCACAGACGTTCGTTCCGGTCAGCACCTCGGCGAAGTCAGCATCGTCGTCGGAAGGGGTCGGGACGAGGTCGACATCCCGTGCCAGTTCGGCCGCGCGGTCCACGAGGTCGGAGTTCAGTTCGAACACTCCATCGCCCGACGTATACGGGTCGAGCATGAGCGGGACATCCTCGTCGTCCGGTTCGATGCGGCACTTGTCGTCCCAGTCGAGGATAGTGTCGGTGACGACGACCGACCCGACCGGGACGTCCGGCGGCGCGCCGGCGACGCCGACAGTGAGCAACAGTGACTCCGACAGGTCGAGGGCGTCGGCCGCCAACAGTGCCGTCATCGACGTCGTCGACCCGGCTTTCCTGACACCGGTCGGAACGAGCGCCACTCCGTCGTCGGTGTACTCGAACGGATACGGGACGCCCGGGACATCGACCGTGTGCTCGAACTCGTACAGGTCTCGCCACGGCGCAGTCTCGCTTGCGATACCCTCGATGTCGTCGTACGTTGGGAGGACGACTACCTCTGGCTCGACACTCATACAACCCGTCTCGGCGCTTCGCCGTATATCTCTTCGGTATCAGGAATCACCGGGACCGAAACGAGGAGCCCCAGAGACGGGTTCGTACGGTCGGTTGCACGTCATTTCCGTTCGCCGAACCGGTCGGCAAAATACCGGTGAATCGTTACACCCGACCGTGCCAGTGGTCGGCGCCCGCGCCCGGACCTCTCGACGCTCCGCGTCGGAGACGCTCCCGACACCGCCTCGCTCGCAGACACCCTCGCCGTCGAGGACGGTGCGGGTTGCCGTGCGTTCGCGGATCGCGGACCGAGTTGCACACACATACTGTGTGAAATCAGACCCCGCTGTTCGCTGGCGGTACGCGGAATCGACCGCACCACCGGTCAAACTATGAGAGAGTCTCCTCGACGACAGGGCGCGCGACGGTCAGCATGTTTTCGATGGCGGACTCGACCCCCGCCTCGAACCCGTCAGCGAAGACGCTTTCCCGAGGCGTTTTTTCGCCGGTGGGGCGGTCGTGACTCGAAACGCCGCGGATACTGAGATACTGGTCGAGCATGTCGAACCGCGCGAGGGCGGTCGCCGTACCCGCGCCTTCGGGTTCGGTCACCCGGTACGGGCCTGCGTCGTATCGGTCGACGAGCCACTTGACCTGTTCGGCGACCCCGCCACCGTGCCAGAACTCGTCCGCGCAAACGCTCGTCCCAGTGAGCACCCGCGGTGACGCGGCTCCCTCTCCGGCCTCGCCTTCGTGGGTCGTCAGTTCCGCCTCCGTCGCCAGACGCCGGGCTCGATCGACGAGTGCCGGATCCAGTTCGTAGTACCCGTCGTCCTCCGTGTAGGGGTTGACCAGGAGCGGGACGGCATCGTCGTCGGGTTCGACTCGACATTTGTCGTCCCAGTCGACGATGGTGTCCGTGATCACGACCGACCCGACCGGGAGGTCCGGGGGTGCGCCCGCGACGGCGGCGGTGAGAAAGAGCGTCTCGGAGAGTGCGAGACGGTCACTGGCCAGCAGCGCAGTCATCGACGCTGTCGAGGCAGTCTTGGTGACGCCCGTCGGGACGAGCGCCAGGCCGCGGTCGTCGTACTGGAGCGGCCAGGGCACGCCCGGGATATCGAGTTCGCGGTCGAACTGGTACGCTTCTCGCCAGGGAGTCGCCTCGCTCGGGATACCGTCGATATCGTCGTAGGTCGGCAAAACCATGACTTCGGGGGCAATCGTCATGAGTTGGAGTTACTGCCCTCGGTCAAAGCGCTTCGGTATCACCACTCGAAGATATCTGCTGTGGGGGACCGAGAGCGAACTCTCAGAGGCGGTCCCACAGTTCGGCGCTCGCAGCGCCGATAGCCTCGCGGTCGGCGGCGGAGACACCTTGCACGCCCGCGCCGCGCTCGTAGACCACTTCGCCGTCGACGACGGTGCGCGTGACGTCGCCGCGACTCGCCGCGTTGACGACGTAGTAGGGCGCGCTCTCGGGGAGCACCGGGTTCGGCCCCAGGTCCAGCGTCACCAGATCCGCGCGCTTGCCGGGTTCGAGACTGCCGATCTCGTCGGCCATCCCCATGACCTCGGCGGCGCCGATGGTCGCCCACTCCAGGGCGGTCGCGGCGTCGAAGCCGCTTGGGTTACGCTGTTTCAGCTTGTGGATGCCGACCGCCGAGCGCATCGTCTCGAACATGTCGGGGTCCCAGCCGTCGTCGCCGAGGCCGATCGTCAGCCCCTCCTCCTGCATCGTCTCGACGTCCGCGATACCGACCGCGTTGTTCGTGTTCGAGTAGGGGTTGTGCGCCACCGCGACGTCGTGGTCGGCCAGGATCTCGATCTCCGACTCGGTCGAGTGGACGCAGTGCGCCGCCAGGATGTCCGCCTCGAAAAAGCCCATCTCCGCCAGCGCGGGCACCGGTCGCTTGCCGTACTCCTCGATGGAGCGATGGACGTCGACGAGCCCCTCTTCGAGGTGGATCTGGATGGGGCGGTCGTCGTCGGTCGCGCGTTCGACTGTCTCCGAAATCACCGGTTCGGTGTTCGTGAAGAGGGTGTGCAGACAGTAGTGGCCGCTGACGCGGTCGTACGCCTCTTCGCCCTCGTCGACGAACCGGGCGTTCTCCTCGATGCCGGCCATCGCCTCCTCCTCGGAGTTTCGCGCCGTCGTCTCGAAGGCGATCATCCCGCGGATGGGCGTCTGTGCGACGCCTTCGGCCACGGCGTCGATCCCGCCGGGGAGCGTGTTCGGGCCGGAGTAGTTGTCACAGAAGGCGGTGACGCCGCTCTCGAGCATCTCGGCACAGGAGCCAAGCGCCGACAGGCGGGCGTCATCGAGCGTAAACGCTTCGTCCACGTTCCACCAGATGTCGACGAGCGCCTCGTAGAAGCTCTCGGGCGCGACCGACAGCGGCGCGCCGCGTATCGGCAGCGCGTACATGTGCGTGTGGCAGTTCACGAGCCCCGGAATGACGACCTCGTCGCGCGCGTCGACGTCCGCGTCCTGCGCGAATCCATCCTCGATGGCGACGATCTCGCCGTCCTCGGTGACGAGGGTGACCTCCGATCTGACCTGTCGCTCGTCGTCCATGGTGACGAGCGTCCCTGCGTTGACGTTCACACCCGATGTTCCCCCGGACCGACCAAAAAGCTACCTCACGGTGCAGTTTTCGGAGGCGGGTGCCACGGGGTCACAGACCGGTGCCGAACCGCCGCAGGCCGGTTCGCAAACCCTGCGACGGGCGGCAACGTTTTCCCGCTCGTCCGAGACGAGTGGGTATGGCGGACCGCTGTATTCGCGGCGCTCGCGTGGTCACCGACACCGGCCTCGCCGAGCGCGACATCATGATCGAGGACGGGACCATCGCCGCCGTCGGACCCGACGCGGCAGACGGGATCGAGGCGGACCACTCGCACGACGCCGAGGGCATGGTCGCGCTCCCCGGCGTCGTCGACGTCCACAACCACATGCACGACGACGACCTGTTCCCCGACGGCATCGACTTCGGCTCCGAGACGGCCAGTGCCGTCGCCGGCGGCGTCACCACCGTCGTCGAACTGCCCACCCAGACGCCGGTGACCGACCCCGCGGCCGTCCGCGCCAAGCGCGAGGCCTGCGCGGACCTGGCGCACGTCGACTTCGGTCTCGTCGCCGGTAACTTCCAACAGTCGGACCCGGACGCCGAGGGGGTCGTCGCGGAAGGGGTCCCCGACTTCAAGACGTTCACCGCAGAGCCGTACCTGGCCGAGGACCGCACCATCCTCGAACTCATGTCGGCCGTCGGCGCGGCGGGCGGAAAAGTCCGGGTCCACTGCGAGACCCAGGGGATCCTCGACCACGCCAGGAGTCGGATCGACGGGAGCGACCCCGGGGTGTACATGGATTCGCGGCCGCTCCGGGCAGAACTCGACGCCATCAACCGGATGGGCTGGTTCGCCGAGGAGACCGACTGCCCGCTGCACGTCGTCCACGTCTCCAGCGGCAGCGGCGCCCGCGAGGGTGCACGATTCAAATCCCGAGCGCAGACGCCGGTCACCCTCGAAACCTGCCCGCACTACCTCGCCTTCTCGAAAGGGGACGTCGCCGAGAAGGGGCCGTTCCTGAAGGTGAACCCGAGCCTGAAATCCGCCGCGGAAGTCGAGCGGCTCTGGGACGCCGTCGCCGACGGGACCATCGACCTCGTCGCCAGCGAGCACTTCCCGACCTACCGCGCCGAGCGCGAGTCCGGGTGGGACGACATCTGGGAACCGTACGCCGGCCTGCCTGGCATCGAGACGACCCTGGAGTTCCTGGTCAGCGAGGGCGTCCACGAGGGGCGGATCGACTGGCCGCGCCTGCGCGAACTGCTCTGCGCTCGCCCCGCCAGGGAGGCGGGCGTCTACCCCCGCAAGGGGTCGCTGCGTGTCGGCACCGACGCCGACGTGGTTCTCCTGCGCGAGGAGCACTACACGGTCGACGCCGACGACCTCGCCTTCGTCGGCGGCTGGACACCATACGAGGGTCGCGAGTGGACCGCCCGCGTCGACACCGTGATCGCCGGCAGCGAGGTGGCCGCTCGCGACCACGACGTGCTCGCCGACCCCGGCGACGGCGAGTTCCTGCACCGCGGCCCCGCCGCGGAGTGACGGCGTCCCCCCGCAACGACCGCGACGGTCCGATCCCGGTCGCGGTGTGCAGTGCGGGATACTTAAGTGAGCGAGGGAAGTGGTTCCTACCATGGCGTTAGCCCACGTGACCACTCTGGAGTGTACCCTCTGTGGCGCCGAGTACGACCCGGAGCAGATCATCTACACCTGCCCGGAACACGACGGCGTCGCGGGCATTCTGGAAGTCAAGTACGACTACGACGTGATCGAGGAGCGGTTCGACGCGGACCTGGACGGCGACATCCGGAGCCAGTGGAAATACGAAGCGTTTCTCCCCGTCGACGACGAGGCCGACCCGGTCACGCTCAACGAGGGCGGGACCGACCTGTTCGACGCGCCGCAACTCTCGGCGGCCCTGGGCGTCGAGACGCTCGTCAAGGACGACGGCCGGAACCCGACCGGCTGCTTCAAAGACCGCGCGAGTTCCGTCGCGGTGACGAAGGCCCGCCACGCCGGCCGTGACGTCATCTGCTGTGCGTCGACCGGCAACGCGGCCGCCTCGCTCTCTGGCTACGCCGCCCGCGGCGGCCTCGACTGTCGCATCTTCGTCCCCGGCGACGCGCCCGAGGGGAAACTCGCACAGCCGCTCGTCTACGGCGCGGACGTCCTGGCAGTCGAGGGCACCTACGACGAGGCCTACGACCTCAGCGTCGCGGTCACCGAGGAGTACGGCTGGTACAACCGCAACGCGGCCATCAACCCCTTCCAGGTCGAGGGCAAACGCACGGTCGGCCACGAACTCGCCGAACAGTCGGTCGTCCGCGGCGAGGTGCCCGACTGGGTCGTCTTCTCGATGGGCGACGGCTGCACCATCGCCGGCGCCTGGAAGGGCTTTCGCGAGTTCTACGAACTCGGGTACGTCGACGACCACCCGAAGATGCTCGGCGTCCAGGCCGACGGCGCCACGGCCATCCACGACGCCTTCCACGGTCACGAGGACGTCGACGACGTCGCGGAGACGCTGGCCGACAGCATCGCGGTCGGCCGCCCGCGGAACACGGTCAAGGCCTGCCGCGCGCTCGAAGAGAGCGGCGGGACCTCCGTGCTCGTCAGCGACGAGGAGATCCTCGACGCGATGCGAGTGCTCGGCAGCAGCGAGGGCATCTTCGCCGAGCCCGCCGCGGCCACCCCGGTGGCCGGTGTCAGGGAGGCGCTCTCGCGCGACATCGTCGACGAGGACGACACCGTCGTCGTCTGCTCGACCGGCTTCGGCCTCAAGGACACCGAGGGCGCGAAGCGCGCGACGGGCGGCGTCACGCGGATCGAACCCGACATGGACGAAGTGGACGACCTCTACGGCGACGAGGCGCGAGTCGACGCGGAGTAAGGTGGGCTGGCCGCAGAGAAATTTGGCCGGAAACCACCGCGCGAACCGAGCGGCTACGACGTCGAGGTGAGATAGACCGCGACGACGGCGAAGGCCAGGCCGGCGAGTTTGCGTGCCGTGACCGGTTCGTTCAGCGCCGTCATCCCGACCGCGGCGCTCCCGACGATGAACAGCCCGAACACGGGCGTCACGACGCTCACCTCGCCGATCGAGAGCGCGTAGAAATAGGAGAGGACGCCGACGGTGAGCGCCAGCCCCGCGCCGACGGCGTAGACGGCGTGGGACGACGACAGCGCCGCCACCGCGCCGTCGTCGAGGTAGAGGACGACGGCGAGGTTGACGACCGTGATCAGCGTGTTCCCGACGAGGGCGACGACCATGATCGGCATCTCCTCCGACGCGAGTTTCGACAGCGGCGGAACCAGCGAATACGCCAGCAGCGCCAGCACCGCCCAGACGAGATATCTCATTCCTGGCGAGAGATCCGCGGTGTCACTGATACCGGTTCCGGTCCCGGCCGGCGATACCGATCCCCGTTCCGACCGGAGAGGTTAATCACTCGTTACCCCGCCGGGTCGGTCCCAAAACTGCTCCGGCTCCCACGAGGGGTTACTCGATGATCGTCCACCCGTCCTGGTAGGCGTCGAGGACGTCTTTCGTCCGCTCATCGAGTGGGTGGTCGCGGTCGGGGCTCTCTATCTCGTACTCGTCCTCGAACAGCTTCGTCGAGAAGTACCGCATCCCGGTGTCACAGACGTACGTCGCGACCGTGTCGACGTCGCGCTCGCGGCCGACTTTCACCGCGCCCTCGACGTTGGCCCCGCTCGAGATACCGCAGAACAGCCCCTCCTCGGCAGCGATCTCGCGGGACCGGTCGATCGCGACCTCGCTCTCGACGGTCACCACGCCGGTCATCAGTTCGGGGTCGAGGTTCTCTGGCACGAACCCGTCGCCGATCCCCTCGATCTCGTGAGTGCCCCACTGGCGACACGCGAGGATCGGGGCTTCGGCCGGTTCGAGGGCGAACAGCTCGACCGACGGGTCGGCGTCGCGGAGCGCTCGCCCGATCCCGCTGAGGGAGCCGCCGGTGCCCTGTCCCGCGACGAACGCGTCGGGCGCCTCGCCGAGCTGGTCCAGGATCTCCGGGCCCGTCGTCCGCTCGTGGGCCGCCGGATTGTCCGGGTTGGTGAACTGGTTGGGGAACCAGTAGCGGTCGGGATGCTCTTCGAGGAGTTCCTCGACTTTCTCGATCGAGAGGTCGACGTCGCTCTCGCCGCCGGGCGTCTCGATCAGGTCGCCGCCGTAAGCCCGGATCGTCTTCTTGCGCTCCTCGCTCATGCCCTCGGGCATGACGATCGTCACGTCGTGGCCGAGCTGTCGGCCGACGAGCGTGCAGGCGATGCCGGCGTTCCCGGTCGAACACTCGAGGATTTCCATGTCGTCGGTCAGGTCGCCGCGCTCTCGCGCGCCGGTGATCATCTCGCGGTAGATGCGGTCCTTGAGGCTTCCCGAGGGGTTGAGGAACTCGAGTTTGACGTAGACGTCGAAGTCTTCGGCCTCGCTGACGCCGTCGAGTTTGACGAGCGGGGTGTTTCCGACACAGTCCAGCAGGTCGTCGGTGACACTGGCGGTACGGCTCCAGTTGGGTTCAGCCATGAGACTACCGTTGCAGTCCGGCCGCAAATAACTCCCGGAAGCGCTAGAGATGGCCGTGGACGCGTAGAAATGACCGCGGACTACAGATAGCCGTCGGCGAACTCGTCGATCATCAGCCGCGGGTCGTCGCCCAGCGGGTAGAGGACGGGACACTGACAGCCGGAGTCGGCGTACTCGCGGACCTTCTCGCGGCACTGGTCGGGCGTCCCGCTGGCGGTGAGCTTGCGCACCACATCGTCGGGGACGATGTGCATCCCCTCTTTGATGTCCTCGGCGTCTGCCGGCCAGCCGCCGATGGCTTCTCCCACCTCGTCGATGAGGTCCTGGCTGACGCCGCTGGCTTTCATGATGTGGGGCTGCTGGCCGAGGTACTGCGTGATGAGTTCGCGCGCGTTGTCCAGCGCGACGTCGATGTCGTGGTCCATCGAACAGACCACCAGCTGGGGCCGGTCGATGTCCTCGAGCGAGCGGTCGCCGCGCTCGGCGCCGGTCTCCAGCGCGTCGAGGGCCTTCTCGTTGTACTCGGGGCTGACGAGGTAGTTGAGGACCGCGCCGTCGGCGAAGTGCCCGGTGAGTTCGAGCATCTTGAAGCCGGTCGCGCCGACGTAGACGGGGACGGTGCGCGGCCCGGCGTCGCCGTGGACGACGTCGAGTTCGACGTCGCGCATCTGGACGTAGTCGCCGTCGTAGGTGACGTTCTCCATCGCGAGCAGGTCCTGCGTGACCTCGACGCACTCGCGCATCGCGCGCAGAGCGCCCGAGCGGTCGATGCCGACCTTCTCGGCCAGCGGGTCCCACCAGGCGCCGATCCCGCACTTGATGCGGTCCGGCCCAGCCAGTTCCTCCAGCGTGCTCATCGTCTGGGCGATGAGCGCGGCGTTGCGCGTCCAGTTGTTGATGACGCCCGAGCCGATGGCGATTTCGTCGGTCACCGCGGCGTAGGCGGCCATCGGCGTGATCCCGTCTCGCGCGAGTCGGGACTCGGCCTGCCAGACCTCGTCGATGCCCTGCTGTTCGGCGTACTGCACCAGCTCCATGTTCTCCGTGATCGGGTGTTTGTCCTGGAGATAGATGCCGACGCGGTCGCCGCGGTCGCTCGACTCGGCGCTCATCGGTCCACCTCTCCGGGGGCCGCGCTCCGCACCCGTCGGTGGGTCGAACTGCGTTCGCTCATTGAACCACTCGTTCGTTGACCGAGCGGTCACAAATAGCTATGGGTGAGCGTCACATTCGCGGTCGCCCGCCCGTTCCGTGAACGGTCGTGGCGCCGTTTTCCGCTCCGGACCTGTCACCGCCTCGTCACTCGTCGTCGGGGTCGTGGCGGTCGAGGTACGGCCGCGTGTCCCGGCCCCACTCCGACGTCGACCGCAGCACGTCGCCGCTCGCGGCGCCGGTCGCTTCGCCGTCCTCCACGGCGATATCACCGCCGACGAGGACGAAGTCCATCCCGTCGGTCAGCTGGAACGGGTCCTCGTAGGTGGCGTTCTCCGAGACCCGGTCGAGGTCGAAGGCGACGAGGTCCGCGACGTAACTCTCCCGGACGTAGCCCCGGTCGCGCAGACCGAGGATGTCTGCCGGGTGTCCGGCGGCCTTGTAGACCATCGTCTCGATGGGGATGACCTCGCGCTCGCGGACGTAGCGCTCGAGGATCCGGCCGAACGTCCCGATCGCGCGGGGGTGGGGCTTTCCGCCGAAGATGCCGTCGGTGCAGAAGGTGCCCCGTTTGTCGGCGATGAACCGCTCGATGTCCTCTTCGGACATGATGAAGTCGCCCATGGTCACGTCCAGGTCCTCCTCGACGAGCAGCTCGCACAGCACCTCGACGGCGTCGACGCCGTCGATCTCGGCGGCCGAGGCGGCCGACTGGATCGCGCCCCTGGCCTCGGCGATCTCGGCGATCGTGTTGCCCTGGTGAGCGCCGCTTTTCGTCCGCGTGATGAGGATGTTGTCCCACGTCCCGGCGGCGCGGGCGAGGTTCTCCCAGTCGCCCTCCGAACCGATGTCCTCGGCGATCCGCCGGACGTCGTCCTCGCGCTGGAGTTTCGCCTTGATCTCGTCGGAGTCGCCCTGGCGCGCCCACGGCGGGAGGAGCGCGGTCAGCATCGTCGACCCCGCGGTGTAGGGGTACTGGTCGAAGCTCACGCGCGAGTGGCTGGATTCGGCGGCGTCCAGCAGCGTGGTGATGGCGCTCGATTTCCCCCAGTTGCGCTGGCCGCCGACTTTGAGGTGCGAGACGTGGGCCTGACAGCCGCCGCGCTGGCAGATGTCGATGAAGCGCTCGATCGACCCGACGACCTGGTCGGTCTCGTTCCAGACGTGCGAGACCATGAACGACTTCCGGCGGCCCAGCGCCGTCGCCAGCGCCTCGAGTTCGTCGTCGCGGCCGTAGGAACTCGGCGGGTAGATCATCCCCGTCGACAGGCCGAACGCGCCAGCGTCGATGGACTTGTGCAGTTCCTCCTGGAGCGTCTCGACCTCCCAGTCCGAGAGTTCGCGGTCCTCGAACTCCGCGACGAGCGAGCGGAGGTTGCCGTGGGGCGCGTAGTAAGCGACGTTGACCGCGGGCTCGGCGGCCGCGAGTTCGTCGAGATATCGGCCGGTCGTCAGCCAGGGCCAGGGCTCGTCGAGAGCGCCGTCGAGCGGTTCCAGCCGGTCGGCCCACTCGGCTTTGAGCCGCTCGGAGATGGGCGCGACACTCACGCCGTCCTGGCCGAGCACCTCGGTCGTGATCCCCTGCGTGAGCTTCTCGACCGCGCCGGGCTTCTCGAGGAGGCGCAGTTCGGAGTGGGCGTGCATGTCGACGAAGCCGGGCGCGAGGTAGGCCCCGTCGAGGTCGACCTCCCGGTCGGCGCCCGCCGGCTCGTCGCCGACCCGCTGGATCCGGCCGTCGGCGACGTGGACGTGCGCTTCGAACGGGGAGCCCCCGGTCCCGTCGACGACTGTGGCGTTGCGGAACTCTACGGACTCGCTGCTGGATGACACACCCCACACGAGGACCGACGGGGGTTTCGGTTTTTCGGTTATTCACCCCGCCGTTCGACGCCCGTCCCGGTCCGGCGATGTGCGGTGAACGCGCGTCGGGGACCGGAGCCGGAACGCGGGGCACCTTCGTCAGCGCGCCCGTCAGGTTCAAGAGTCCGGTGCCGGTTGGTGGGGGTATGAGCGACGTGCGAGTAGACGGATCACGGTTCCGCGAGCGGTTCGAATCGTTCAACGAGATCGGCGCCACCGAAGCCGGCGGCGTGAATCGGCCGGCGCTCTCCGACGAGAACAGAGAGGCCCGCGACACGCTCGTCGAGTGGTTCGAGGCGGCCGGCCTCGACGTGACGGTCGACGAGATGGGCAACATCTTCGGCCGCCGCGAGGGCGAAAACCCCGACCTGGCGCCGGTCCTCTTCGGCTCGCACGTCGACAGCCAGTACAACGGCGGCCGCTTCGACGGCGTCGTCGGCGTCCTCGGCGCGCTCGAAGTGATCGAGACGCTGAACGACGCCGGCGAGACGACCGAGCACCCAATCGAAATCGTCGCCTGGACCAACGAGGAGGGCGTGCGCTTCCAGCCCGACATGCTCGGTAGCGGCGTCTTCTGCGACGTCTTCGGCCTCGACTACGCCTACTCGCGCGAGGACAAGGACGGCCACCGCTTCGGCGAGGAACTCGAACGCATCGGTTACAAGGGCGAGGCGCCGTGCGAGCCGCGGGACCTGCACTGTTACTTCGAGATGCACGTCGAGCAGGGCCCGTTTCTCGAACAGGAGGGCCTCCCCGTGGCGGCCGTCGAGGGCGTGTTCGGCTTCAGCTGGATGAACGTCTCCTTCGAAGGGCAGGCCAACCACGCGGGACCGACGCCGATGGACATGCGCCACGACGCGCTCGTCGGCGCGAGCGACGTGATACAGGCCGTCAGGCGGATCACCGCGACCGGCGGCGTCGACCTCGTGGGGACCGTCGGCAGCCTCGACGTCTGGCCGAACGCGATCAACGTCATCCCCGAGACGGTCGAGCTGACGGTGGACTTCCGGTCGTACGACGACGCGGCCGTCGACGCGGCCGTCGAGCAGATCGAGGCCGAGATCGCCCACGCCGCCGAGCGCGAGGGACTCGACTACGAGTTCGAGCAGATCATGCGCGTCGACGCCGACCCGTTCGACGCGGACTGCATCGAGACGGTCGTCGACGCCATCGAGGAGCGCGGCCACGACTACACCCGCCTGGTCAGCGGCGCCGGCCACGACGCCAACTACCTCAACACGATCTGCCCGACGAGCATGATCTTCGTGCCGAGCGTCGACGGCATCAGCCACCGCGAGAGCGAGTTCACCGAGTGGGAGGACGTCCTCGTCGGCACCGACGTCCTGCTCGGGGCCGTCCGCCGGAAAGCCAGCGAGTCGTGAGCGGCGGCGGCGCGTGATATCGGGCCGCGGTCGCAAGTCTCCGTCCGAACTAAAGGTTTTTGACGAATAGCGCTGTTAGTAGTGGTGGTATGATACTCTCGGGAACGGTCGTCGCCGACGCCGAGACGGTGGTCCGCGACGGGGCCGTCGTCGTCGACGGGTCGACCATCGCGGCGGTGGGGGACCGCGCGGACCTCCGGTCGCGCTATCCGGACCACGAGGAGCGCAGCTACGACCTCCTGGCGCCGGGGCTCGTGGGCGGGCACGTCCACTCGGTCCAGAGCCTCGGGCGCGGGATCGCCGACGACACCGAACTGCTGGACTGGCTCTTCGAGTACGTCCTGCCGATGGAGTCGTCGCTCTCTCCGGAGGAGATGGAGATCGCCGCCAGATTGGGGTATCTCGAGTGCATCGAGCACGGCACGACGACAGTCATCGACCATCTCTCGGTCAACCACGCCGACCGCGCGTTCGAGGCCGCCGGCGACATGGGGATCCGGGGGATCCTCGGGAAGGTCATGATGGACCAGAACGCCCCCGAGGGACTGCGCGAGGACACCGACGCGGCCCTCGACGAGACGGAGGCGCTCGTCCGCGAGTACCACGGCGCGTTCGACGACCGGATCCGCTACGCCGTCACGCCCAGATTCGCCGTCTCCTGCACCGAGGAGTGTTTGCGAGGTGCCCGCGAAATCGCCGACAAATACGACGGCGTGCGGATCCACACCCACGCCAGCGAGAACCGCGGCGAGATCGAGACCGTCGAGGCAGACACCGGCATGCGCAACATCCGCTGGCTGGACGAGGTCGGCCTGACCGGCGAGGACGTCGTCCTCGCTCACTGCGTCTGGACCGACGACGAGGAACGGGAGATACTGGCCGAGACCGGCACGCACGTCACCTACTGCCCCTCCTCGAACATGAAACTCGCTTCGGGGATCGCGCCGATCCCCGACTACCTGGAGCGAGGGATCAACGTGGCGCTGGGCAACGACGGTGCGCCGTGCAACAACACGCTCGACCCGCTGACCGAGATGCGCCAGGCGACGCTCCTCCAGAAGGTCGACAGCCTGGACCCCACCGCGACGCCCGCCGAGACGGTGTTCGAGATGGCGACGCGCAACGGCGCGAAAGCCGCGGGGTTCGAACGGGTGGGGAAACTCCGGGAGGGGGGGAAAGCCGACG